>Ga0209050_1001779_pt1 | contig 21234 bp, 17 predicted proteins | sample Araplavi_mTSA_r2_FD_184276 | JGI IMG/M metagenome (GOLD analysis project Ga0209050, IMG submission 184276) | Arabidopsis root microbial communities from North Carolina, USA - plate scrape MF_Cvi_mTSA_r2 (SPAdes) (version 2) | ecosystem: Host-associated > Plants > Roots > Endosphere | place: USA... | reverse complement strand
ATCGTCTATAATCGCAACAACCCCTCGATCCTGTTCTACGAGGGCGGCAATGAGAATATCAGCGACGCGCACATGGCCGAACTCAAGGCGATCCGCGACCAATATGATCCGCATGGCGGCCGCGCCGTCGGCTCGCGCGAGATGCTCGACAGCAGGGTCGCCGAATATGGCGGCGAGATGCTCTACATCAACAAGAGCGCCACGAAGCCGGTCTGGGCAATGGAATATTCGCGCGACGAGGGCGCCCGGCTCTACCAGGACGAATTGACCCCGCCGTTCCACAAGGATTCGCCCGATTACAACCGCAACCAGGACAGCCACGCGATCGAGGACGTCAAGCGCTGGTGGGATTACTACCGCGTGCGTCCGGGGACCGGGAAACGCGTCAGCTCGGGCGGCGTCAACATCATCTTCTCGGATTCGAACACGCATTATCGCGGCGACAATAATTACCGTCGCTCGGGCGAAGTCGATGCGGTGCGCCTGCCCAAGGAGGGCTTTTACGCGCATCAGGTGATGTGGAGCGACTGGGTCGACAGCGTCACCCCGCGCACGCACGTCATCGGTCACTGGAACTACGCGCCGGGCATCTCCAAGGACGTCACCGTCGTCTCGAACGGCGACAGTGTCGAGCTGTTCCTGAACGGCCGTTCGCTGGGCAAGGGTGCGCGCAGCAACGGCTTCCTGTTCGGCTGGAAGCAGGTCCCATGGGCGCCTGGGACGCTCCGCGCGGTCGCTACCTATGCCGATGGCCGCAAGTCCGAGCATAGCGTCGAGACTGTGGGCGCCCCCGTGGCCCTGCGCCTCACGCCGCACGTCTCGCCGCGCGGCTTCGTGATGGATGGCGCCGACATCGCGCTGGTCGATGTCGAAGTAGTCGATGCGAAAGGCCGGCGCGTTCCGACTGCGCACGACATGGTCAAATTCACGCTCGACGGTCCCGCCGACTGGCGGGGCGGGATCGCGCAGGGCGATTCCTCAGGCAAACCGCGTGCGGCAATCGCCACGGGTCCGGCCGAGCCGACCAAACCCGCTGGCGCCGACCAGACTACCCAATATGCCGGCACGGCACGGACCGAGGATAATTTCATCCTCTCGCCGAACCTCCCCGTCGAGGCCGGAGTGAACCGTGTGTTGCTCCGTGCAGGCACGCAAGGCGGCACGGTACGCATCGCTGCGACGGCAGCGGGGCTGGAAGGCGCGACGCTGACGATTCCGACAAAAGCGGTGAAGCCCGTAGCCGGTGGGCTATCGTCCGATTTCCCCGAGGATCACCAGCCCGGCTTGCTCACGCGTGGGGCGACGCCTTCGGGACCCTCGTTCACGCCGAGCCGGACGACCGTCACCCCCGCATCGATCCTCGCGGGTTCCAACCAGCCCGACGCGGCAAACAGCGCCGACGACAATGAGCTCTCCCGCTGGACCAGCGACGGCCAGCCGGGCTCGGCCTGGATCGAATATCGCTTCGCCGCGCCCGCGACGCTGAGCGAGATCGACCTGAAGCTCGTCGGCTGGCGCTCGCGCAGCTACAATTTGCGGATCACGCTCGACGGCAAGACGGTGTGGGAAGGCGAGACCGAGCGCCAGCTCGGCTACGCCAATGTGAAGTTCGCCGCCGCTACCGGCAGCATGCTGCGTATCACCCAGATCGGTCCGGTCGTCGATCGCGACGCCTTCGGCAAGGTCATCGAGCTCGATACCTCGCGCAAGGCAGGTGACACCGGCGCCGACGCGGTACCGCCGGGCTGGCGGCTGGGCGTGGTCGAGGTCGATTTCCATGGACCCGTCGCGCGGAAATAGTGTTCCCGATCCAGCGGTGATGGTACCGACGCTCGCGATGACGTGGCGGCGAGACAACAAGCCTGAAGGCAACGCGAACTCGTCGCGCGCGCTTTGGCTGGCGCTGGGCTGGTTCTTCGTCTTGCTGGGCTTCGTGGGCGCGCTTCTGCCGTTGATGCCGACGACGATCTTTCTGATCCTGGCAGTCGGCTGCTTCGCGCGTTCGTCACCGCGGCTCGAGGCCTGGCTCCTCGATCATCCGCGGTTCGGACCGTCGCTCCGTGCGTGGCGCGAAAACGGCGCGATCACGAAGAAGGGGAAGCTTCTCGCCTGTACGGGAATGGCGCTGGGTTACGCCATCTTCTGGTTCACGGCGCGCCCCGGCTTGACGGCGGTCGTTGTCGTGGCGCTCGCATTGGCAGGGTGCGCCGCGTTCGTGCTGAGCCGGCCTACCGCGCGGTGACGTGGGGCTAGTTCGAAGATATAGACGGCGGGGCCCGCGCGCTCACCGTCGGCGGGCGTGATGGTGGCGCGAAGCGTGCTCCGGCGGGTGAGCGCCGCATATCGGCGCCATTCGGCTGCGAAGTCGGCCTGCGCGTCGCGATAGCGGTCATAATGGGTCAGCACCGCATAGCGCGCGTGGCAGCTTTCGAGGCGAGGCGAGGGGACGCTGGCGAGATCGACGATCGGACTGCCCGACCGTAGCGTTTCGACTTCGGCATAGCGAATGCGCCCCGTGAGCATCGCCCGCGCATCGACGCATCCCGCGCTGCCAAGGGGAAAGAGCAATTTCCACGGACCATCGATCAGATCGAGCGCGGCGTGCTCGACGACGATCGACGCGTCGGACGGAACATGCGCGCGGATCCATGCCGAAGCTAGCTGGCGCGTATCGTTCGCACGCGCGACCGCGCGATCCTGCACCGGTGGAAGCATCGGCAGGATCAGGAGCAGGCCGGCCAAAGGCTCGACGAGGCGCAACGAGCGCCCCGTCCAGGCGCGTGCCATATCTGAAAGTGCATGGACGGCGTATCCCGTCATTATCGCGACGAAGGGCAATAGCGGCACCAGCCAGCGCTCCCAGCGCAGCGTCTGGATTGAGATCAGCACGGCGAAGGCACCCGCGCCCGGCAGCAGTGCGATCGCCGGGCCGCGGTTGCGCAGCGGCAGCAGGATCGTACCGAAGGTGGCTAGCGCGATGTTGATTGCGCCGAATGATCCGAACAACGAACGCAGATACCATCCGAAATTGTCGAGCAGCCCGCCCCCCGTGGATCCCGGATGGATCGGTCGCGCTTCGCCGGTCAGATTTCGAACGACTGCCGGATAATCGAGCAGCAGATAGGGCGAGGCGAGGAACAACGTCGCCACTGCCGCGCCGGCGAACGCGAGGAGGTTCCGTGCTTCGCGCTTTCCTTGAGCCACGCGCCAAATCCCGGCGGCGATGGGGCTCAGGGCGAACGTCGCGGCCGGCCATTTGGTGGCGCAGCCGAGTCCGACGAAGATTCCGGCCAGCAAATAGGCACGCAGCCTGCCACTTTCGGCGATCGAGAGCGCGGAAGACAGGCAGAGCAACATGAATACGCTGGCCTGGATGTCAGTCCGGATAAGCTGCGAATACTCGATATGCACCGCGTTGACCGCCAGAAAGGCCGCGGCGAGCAAACCGGTGCGCGTGCCGCCGATCCGCCGGCCCAGCCGCCACGTCAGATAGACGCACACGACTCCGAAGGTTGCGATGAGAATCCTGGCTGGAAGGAACAGGATCCCCGGATCGGCATAAGCCGCGCGCACAAAGGCATCGGCATCGGCATAGCGGCCGGTGGCGATGCCGATACTCCCGACGATCAGATCGGTCAGTGCAAGGCAATAAAGCGTAATCGTGCCTGGGTGACCGAACCAGCCGGGGTTCAGGCTGTTGTTCCGCAGCATCTCGATCGCGGTCATCATGAACAGCGGCTCATCGGGATCGTAGAGCGCGGGAAGCCCGAAGCCGATCCCGCGTATCCGCAGGCCCGCCGCCGCCAACAGGATCAACAGCAACAGGCTGTGCTGCGTCCAGGAATCGCGGCCGGCGTTACGGGCTGGGGGGGTGGGTTCCGTCATCGTGCTGAAGTGATGACGTGGAGTGACGATGCGAACCGTAATCCTGGCCGGCGGTCTGGGCACCCGGCTCGGCGAAGAGACGTCGGTGCGGCCGAAACCGATGGTCGAGATCGGCGGCATGCCGATCCTCTGGCATATCATGAAGATCTATTCGTCGAGCGGCTTCAACGACTTCGTCGTGTGCCTTGGCTATAAGGGCTATCTGATCAAGGAGTTCTTCGCGAACTATTTCCTCCACACCTCCGACGTGACGATCGATCTGCGCGGCGGCAACGGCATGGAAGTCCATTACGCCCGCAGCGAGCCGTGGCGGATCACGCTCGTCGAGACCGGCGCCTCGACGATGACCGGTGGGCGGCTGGCGGCGATCCGGCCCTATCTCGATCCCGACGAGCCGTTCTGCCTCACCTATGGCGACGGCGTCGCCGACATCGACGTCGGCGCCCTGGTCGATTTTCACAAAGCCCATGGCCACCGCGCGACGATCACCTCGGTCTCGCCCCCCGGCCGTTTCGGGGCGCTCGAATTCGAGGCGGGCAAGGTCGTCGATTTCAAGGAAAAGCCGGCTGGTGACGGCGGCCAGATCAATGGCGGGTTCTTCGTCGCCGATCCCTCGGTGCTCGACCTGATCGATGGCCCGGACACAATATGGGAAGCGGGGCCGCTCGAACGCCTCGCGCGCGGCGGCGAGCTGATGGGTTATCGCCATGACGGTTTCTGGCAGCCGATGGATACGCTGCGCGACAAGATGTACCTCGACGAATTGTGGAAGGCGGGCAACGCACCGTGGAAGCGCTGGTGAACGATTGGCGCGGACGCCGGGTGCTCGTCACCGGCCATACCGGCTTCAAGGGCAGCTGGCTGAGCCTGTGGCTGCATGCGCTCGGTGCCGAAGTCACCGGCTTCGCACTGCCGCCGCTGAGCGAGCCGAGCCTGTTCGCTGCGGCGCGGATAGACGAACTGATCGCGCACCATGAAGGTGACGTCCGCGATCTGACCACGGTCCGCGCCGTCGTCGAGGCCTCGCGGCCGGAGGTGATCTTCCACCTCGCCGCGCAGCCGCTGGTGCGCTTGTCCTATCGCGAGCCGGTGGAAACCTATGCGACCAACGTGATGGGGACGGTACACCTGCTCGAGGCGGCCCGGCGTACACCGGATGTCGCCGCGATCGTCTGCGTCACCAGCGACAAATGCTACGAGAATCGCGAATGGGTCTGGCCCTATCGCGAGAACGACCCAATGGGTGGGCACGACCCGTATAGCAGCAGCAAGGGGTGCGCAGAGTTGGTGGCGGCCGCGTATCGCAGCTCGTTTTTCGCCCAGGGTCCGGCGCTGGCAACGGTGCGTGCCGGCAACGTCATAGGCGGCGGCGACTGGGCGACCGACCGGCTGATACCCGACCTGATCCGCGCCTTCGAAGCTGGCGCATCGCCGCTGATCCGCTCGCCGGACTCGGTTCGCCCGTGGCAGCACGTGCTGGAGGCGTTGGGGGGGTATCTTAAGATTGCCGAGCGATTGCTGATTGGGGAGAGGGAATTCGCCGATGCGTGGAATTTCGGACCCTCGGATGACGATACCCGGCCGGTTTCGTGGATCGTCGAGCGGATGCGAGCGGCTTGGGGCGGTGCGCCGCACCCACAGGCCGATCACGGTCCGCGGGTCCACGAGGCGGGGCTGTTGCGGCTCGACTGCTCGAAGGCACGGACGGCTTTGGGTTGGCAGCCGGCGCTCAACCTCGAAACGACGCTCGATTGGATCGTCGCCTGGCACAAGGCGACCGGCCGGGGCGAGGATGCGCGAGAGGTGACGCTCGCCCAGATCGCGAACTATTCGGCGGCTTCGAGCCGGGGTTCGTTACGCGTCGCCGCCTGAGCCGGTGCCGCAGGCCGGACAGGCGCGGTGGAGGAATTCGCTCATACAGGACCTCCCGCGGACCGGAAGGTGACGCGGCTGTGCCAAAACCAGCTGCCGAGGACCAGAAGCGCAGTGAAGCCGAGCTGGGCGAGGATCGGAGGCACGCCGCCGAGCTCGACGAGCAGCGGCAGCGCAGCCCAATTGGCGGCATAATTGAACAGATAGAAGCTGGAGAAGGTGCCGAACTCGCGCGCGATATTGCCGCGGGTGCGGAACACGCCGATCTTGTAGGTCGCGAAGGCGAAACAGAGGCTGATCGCCTGCGCGACGCCGAGCGCGATCAGATAGTGCATGTGGAACGTCGGCACGCTCCACAGCAGCAGCGGATAGATCGCCAGCCCGAACGCGGTGTTCGCCGCGCCGGCCAGCATGAAGCGGAGCGGACGCTCGGCGCGCGCCATCACTCCTCCTCCAGCAATGCGATGCGCATGTTCTCGCGCAGCGTTTCGCGCGGGAGGAAGGGCGAGAGATCCTCGAGCGGCGGCGAGGTTATCCGGCCGTCGGGATGCGCCTTCGCGCTGAGCTTGGGGGCGAAGGCGACATGCTCGTCGATGAAGATCTCGCAGATCACCGGGCCTTCGGCGGCGAGCGCGGCTTCGATCGCGCCGGGAAGCTGGTTGTGCGATTCCGCGCGGAAATAGGCGAAGCCGAATGCCGCCGCGACCTTGGAGAAATCGGGGAAGGTGACGTCGCTCTTCGGCCCGCCGCCGACTTCGACGCCGTTGAAGAAGTTACGATGCGTCTGGAAGATCGAGACGTAACCATTGTTGTTTATGAGGAAAACCTTCACCGGCAGGCCGTAGCCGGCGATGGTCTGCATCTCCTGCAGGTTCATCATGATGCTGCCGTCGCCGGCGATCGCGACCACGCGCTGCTTGTTGCCTGTCGCGGCGCACACCCCGATCGCGGCGGGAAGGTCATAGCCCATCGTCGCGCAGCCCGAATTGGTCCACAGCCGCTGGCCGTGCTTGATCTCGGCGACCTGGAAGCTGACCACGCAGGCGCTGCCGTTGCCGGTGACCACGACATCGTCCTCGCCGAGTTGCGCGAACAATGCGTCCATTGCCGCATAGGGATGGATGGTCGGGCCGTGGTCGCGATATTCGGGGAGCATCGCGGGGAAGCGCCGGACGCGCTCGCGCGACCATTCCAGCCATTCCCGATGCTCCGGCGTCGGCCCGGCATAGGGTGCTTCGAGCAATGCGGGGATCAGGTCGGCAAGGTCTGCGACGACGGGCATGTCGGGCGATACGGTCGGCTTGCGCAGCTCTACGGGATCGATGTCGACCCAGATCTTGTATGCCTCGCGCGCGAAGGTCCTCCAATTGTAGCTGACCTGGCGGATGTTGAGCCGGCTGCCGAGGATCAGCAGCAGGTCGGCGCTCTGCGCCACCATGTTGCCGCCGCGATCGCCGACCGTGCCGGGGCGCCCGGCATAGAGCGGATGCGCGTTCCACAGCACGTCATGCGCGTTCCAGCCGGTGACCACCGGCACGCCGAGCTTTTCGATCAGCCGCAGGAAATCCGCGTGTGCGCCGCTCAGCCGCACCCCGCTGCCGGCGAAGACCACCGGGCGCTCGGCCGCGCTGAGCTTCTCTAGAATGGCAGTGGCCGCCGCGCCGAGATCGGTCGCCTTCCACGGCTCGTCGAGCTCGGCTGGATCGAAGCCGGCGAGCTGGTCCGGGTCGATCTTCGCGGCCTGCACGTCGAGCGGGATGTCGAGCCACACCGGCCCCGGTCGGCCGCTGGTCGCGAGATAGAGTGCCTTTTCGAGATGGTAGCGAATGCTGAGCGGGTCGGTGACCATCGTGACATATTTGGTGATCGGGCGAACCAGCTCTTCGATATCGAGCTCCTGATCGCCGAACTGGCGCAGCGGCAGCCCGGTGGCGCGCACCGTGGTCTCGGTCTTCACCTGGCCCGAGATGACCAGCATGCCGATCGAATCGACATAAGCGCCGTAGACGCCGGTGATCGCATTGGTGCCGCCAGGTCCCGACGTGACGTTGACCACCGCGAGGCGGTTGGTCAGCCGGTAATAGGCCTCCGCCGCCATCGACAATGCCTGCTCGTGATGGGTGAAGGTGGTGGCGAGTTTCGGATGGGTCCCCAGCGCATGGTTGAGGTGCATCGCCCCCCCGCCAGTGAGCATGAAGACATGGTCGATGCCGTGCGCGGCGAGCCGATCGGCCACCCAGTCGGCGAGCTTTACTTGAGTCATGGTTTCCATCCGTTGGAGAGCGCGGTGCGGCGGATCGCATCGTCGAGGCCGGTGGTCGCGGTGACGCCGAGTTCGGCGCGTATGCGCGCGGTAGAGGGGACGTAGCGGCCGGGGTTCCAGCCGGGATCGGGCTTGCCGAGGATCTCGACGCCCGGACCGCCGAGCAGTGACGCGGTTCGGCGAGCCAGGTCGGCGATCGAGACGGCCTCTTCCGAGCCGATGTTGTAGACCGCGCCGGGCTCGCCCTCGATCAGCAGCGCCCACAGCCAGACGGCGAGATCGGCGGCATAGAGATAGGAGCGGACGGCCTCGCCCGATCCGGCGACGTGGATCGTACGGCCCGCCATCGCGTCGCGGATGAAATTGCCCGCGGCGAAGTGCACATCAAGCGACAGCAGGGGGCCGAGCAGCGCGAAGATGCGTGCATTGATCACGCCGAGCCCGAACTGCTTGGCGTAGATCGCGCACAGCGTTTCGGCGGCACGCTTGCCTTCGCTATAGGCGGAGACCGGGTCGCACGGGTCCGGGCCACCGCGCCAGTCTTCGGCGACATGCGTCACTTCCCAAGGCTGCGGACCGTAGACCGCGCCCGAGCTGAGGAAGAAGAAGCGCGCCTCGCTGTCGGCTGCCAGGTCGAGCGCGCGCCGCGTTCCATGGACGATCGTCTCGAACATGCGCCTGGGGTCGTTGGCGTTGAGCGCGGCGCGCGCATCGATCGCGGCGTGGATGACATGGGTGTAATCGGTCGCGGGCGCCACGAAGCTAGCGGTGTCCCCCTTCACCAGACCGAAGCGCGTGGCGAGATGGGGTGCGCGCGTCGCGAACGCGTCGGGGTCGCGGCTCAGCAGCGTGACTTCGACGTTGATCCCCGAGCGGGCGAGCGCTTCGAGCATCCAGCGACCGATGAAGCCGGTGCCGCCGGTCATGAAGATCCGCGCTCCTGAGAGCCGCGGCCAGAGCGGGGCGAGCGCTTTGTCGATCGCCGCCAGATCCTGCTCGAAGATCATGCCGGCAAGAGACCGAGCGAGGGGCGGTGGGTGCGGTGCGCGCGGATCACCCGGACGATGCTGTCGAGCGCGAGCGCCCAGAGGATCAGCGCCACCAGCCCCGGCCGGACGAAATGGCCGACGGCCAACCCGAAGCTCGGCGTCACCGGCTGGCCGCTCAGCCAGCTGTTGGTGGAGAGTTCGAGCACCGTCGACAGCGGCCAATCGGTGACGAGGCATAGTAGATAAGCGCAGACGATCGCGACGATCGGGCCCACGCCCTTCCATGGCTCAAGCAACACGAGGAAGAGCAGGAAGGTCTGGGTGTAGCCGCCCGGCGACTGAGTCACGAGATACGCTGCGAGCAGGATGATCGACACACGGTGGAGCGGCAAAGCCCTGGGCTGAAGCCATGCACCTGCCAGTGCCAGCAGCGCTATCGCCTGGCTGGCGCGGATCACGATGGGCACGAGGAACTCGATGGTCTCGACGGTGCGCGAAGGCACGAACTGGAGTATCGGAATCTGCGAGCCGCGGACCAGCAGCAGGGGGGCGTAGCTGGTCGAATAATGGATCTCGTTCCACACCTGGCCGCTCTGGAACACGACCCAGTTGGTGGTATTGGCGACCAGCTCGACCGGCGTGCCGGCACCGACGATCGCCAGCGTGACGAGATAGAGGAAGATCGTCGCGATCCCGGCGAGCTCGAGCATGCGCCATTCGCGTTTCACGGCGTGGGCGAGAACGGGCAGCAGCAGATAGGGCTTGAAGTTGATCGTCGCCGCTTCGGCCAGCCAGCGCCACGGGCCGCGCGTGACCAGCGGGCCGTGGGCGATCACGAAACAGGCGAAAGCGACGAGGATGAGGTTGCCGCGCTCGAGCGTGAAGAGGAGCGGCAGGCCGAGCCCGAAGGCGATCGTGCGCATCGGCGCGGTGCGCGGATCGGCGCGGCGGAAGCTCAGCCAGACGAGCAGCCCGTCGAGCAGGTAGAAGCCCAGGATCGTCGCAGTGCCGAGCCAGTCGCAGTCGCGGGCATGAAAGGGCGATTGGAGATAGCAGCCGGGCAGGCTGAACAGGTCGAGGAACACGAAGGACAATGGCGGGTAGATGCTCCGCCACACGTCGTAGGCGCCGGGGCGGTTCGCCCAGAAGGCGGTGTTGAACCAGTCCATGAACGTGTCGTTGGTGTCGAACACGAAGGGCTGCGGCAGATAGCCCGTCGCATGGAAGGCCATCGCGGTGGAGACCACGCTCGCCACCACAGCGAGCGCGAGAAGGAATTCGGCAAAGAGGGCGAACCGGCTTCTCGAACTCCCCTCCCTGAAAGGGAGGGGTAGGGGGTGGGTAGGCGACGGGCGGGGCTCGATGCCCCGGCCGGCGCCTTCCGCCGCGAGGTCGATTGAATCTTTTGGGCGCGCAGACGCGCGCACCCACCCCCAGCCCCTCCCTTGCAGGGAGGGGAGTCTCGGGAGGCGCGGCCAAGCCTTCACGGGCGGCGAACGAGCACCCGCGCTGCCGGGCGCGCGCGGTCGGCGGGGAAGTTGACTCGTTCGGCCTCGATCACCAGCGGCACGTTGCGGCCGCGCTCGGCGAGCAGGCGGACCTGTTCGCCGATCAGGCCGAGGAACAGCAGCACCACTGCGAACATGCCGAAGCCGAGCGCAAAGCCGAGCAATGCGAGGGCCGGTCCGCCGAGCAGCGTGGCGGCGGTCGCGGCGAGCAACGTCAGCAAAGCGATACCAGCGGCGAGAAAGGCCAGAAGGATCGGCAGGCGGAGCAACGACTTGGCCGAGCCGGCGAGACCCGAGAGGGCGAAGGAGGCGAGCGCGGCGAAATCGTTCTTGCTCGCCCCTGCGGCGCGTTCGGGCCGATCGACGGGGACCACCGCGAGCCGGAAGCCGCTTTCGACGAGCATGCCGCGGAAAAAGGGCTCGGGCTCGTTCCACGCCGCGAGCGTGTCCACGACCACGCGGTCGAACAGGCCGAAGCCCGTCGCGCCCGGGATCACCGGATAGTCGCCGAATTTGCGGAGGAGTGCATAGCCCAGCCGGCGGGTGACGCCGAGCAACGGCGACGTGTGTTCGGAGCGCCGCTGGCCGAGCACGACCTGCGCACCCGCGCGCCACTGGCGGACGAATTCGCCGATCATCGCGGGCGGGTCCTGGAAATCGGCGCACATGCCGATCACCGCCGCGCCCTCCGCCTGGTAGATGCCATAGGTCGGCGAGCGCATCTGGCCATAATTGCGGTTGTTGAAGATCGCGCGGATGCGGGGGTCCTCGGCGCAGAGCGCGCGCATCAGATCGCGGGTGCCGTCGGTCGAGTTGTTGTCGATCAGCAATATCTCGTGCGAGCGCACGTGCCGCGCCGCCTCGGCGGTCACCGCGGCGCAGATCGCGCGGACATTCTCCTGCTCGTTGAAGCAGGGGATGACGATCGACAGTTCCGGCGTCATTGCGCGGCCCGGGGACGCAAACGCAGGTCGATGCCGGTCGCGGGGGCATAGACTTCGGTGAATAAAGCGAGGGCGATCAGCAGCGCGAGCAGCGCCATCGCGGGTATGTTGTATTTCCGGTCGGAATCGAGCCGCGGTGCTTCGATCAGCTGGACGTCCGACGCTGTCTCGGCCGCGAGCGTCTCCACCGCGACTTCTTCCGACGAACGCGCGTAAACCTCGTACAGCGCCTGCGCGAAGCGATAATCGCGGTAGCGGTCGAGATATTCGCCCGAGATTTCGGAAAGGCCGGCGACGTTGGGCCCCGCCGCCTCGGTGCCCGGGCTGGTCGTCCGGGCGATCTGGCCGCGCAGCGACGCGACTTCGGACTGGACCGCCTGAAGCTGAGGATTCTCCTCTCCCTGAAAGCGCTGGAGCGTCTGCAATTCGACGAGCTTGGCCTGTAGCTGCGCCTCGAGCCCGGCGCGCACCGCCAAGGCCGAGCCGAGCTGGGCCTCGGGCTCGGCGAGCCGGTTGCGCCGCCGGAAGGCGGTGAGCGCGGCTTCGCTCGTGACCACGCGGTCGGCGGCTTCCTTGAAGCGCTGCTGCACCACGTCGCGCTTGCGGCGCACTCGGTCGCGGCCGAGCGCGATGATGCGGTCGCTGATCGCCTGCACATAGGCGCGCGTCATCGCTTCGGCCTGGCGCGGATCATGGGTGCGGACTTCGACTTCGACGATTCCGCCGGTCAGCGAGTGGATGTCGGCCTTCTTCGCCAGCGCGACGCGGGCGCGATCCTGGCTGGCATAGCCGCCGGGACCTACCAGCTTGAGCTTCTGGATCACCGCGTCGGTGACTTCGGTGCCGCGCGCGATCGCAAGGTACATGTCGATCGGCTGCTTGGCACCGCCGAACAGCGCCGCGAAGCCCTGGAGCTGCCCGCCCAGCGCATTCATCATCGAGCCCAGCCCGATGCTGTTATTGTCCTGCGGCACCATTTTGGCGCGCGCGACATAAGGCTGGGGGAAGACGCAGAGCAACGCCAGGAGCACTGCGAGCACCGCATAGCCGATCCGCCGGCGGCGCGGCTCCTGCACGAACGCGATCGGGCTCAATCTGCCAGCCCCTTGATCGTGGCGGCACCGACCAGCCCGCCGAACAGCGTGCCGGTGATGTCGCGCAACCGTGCCCAGAATTCGCCGCGGTTGGCGTCGATCGGGACATAGACGAGGTCGCCGGGAAGGGCGGTGGCACGCAGCACGCGCTTGCCGTCGGCCAGCACGGTGCCGTTGGCGCGCACGACGAAGACTTCGCCCTTGTCGCCCATCTTCTGCACGCCGCCCGCCAGCCGGATGAAGTCGCCGATCGTGGCGCCGTCGCGATAAGCGAAGGAGGCAGGCGTCGGCACCGCGCCGAACACGCCGACCGTCACCGGGCGGGGGGGCACGTAGATCGTGTCGTTATTCTCGAGGATCAGGTCGCCCGGAAGCGCATCTGCGGTCACCGGCAGGTCGAAGACGAGGCGGCCGCTGGGTTTGCGCTCGCGCAGCTGATCGACGATCGAGCGGACCAATGTGAGATTGGCCGGCTGGACCAGCTGGGCGCGATTGGCCGAAGTCACCGGCTGCGAAGTCAGCAGCAGCTCGACATCCTCGACGGCGCGTTCGAAGCTCTGCTGTTGCTGCGCCTTGACGCTCTCGCGCGTGATGATGCTGGCATAAGGGAAGGCCTGTGCGGTCAGCCCGCCGGCCTGCGTCACCACGTCGGCAAGGCGTGTGCCGGGCTTGAAATAATAGCGGCCGGGCTTCGACACCTCGCCGCTGATCGTGACGAGGACCGCCTGTTGCTCGAGCGGCCGGGCGATGCCGATATTGGAGAGCACGCGGACGATGTCGCCGCGGCGGGCCTTGCGGGTCGCCGCTTCCGCAGCGCTCAGTTCCTCCCAGCCGGTCTGTCCGCGGCCGAGCGAATCGAACACCATCAGCCGGCTGGCGTCCGCCACGGTGTTGACGCCGCCCGCATAGAGGATCGCGTCGTTGAGCGTCTCGCCGGGCGCGAGTTCGAAGATCGCCTCGCGATTGACGCTGCCGATCACGGCAACCTGCTCACCCGCCGGCGCGACGTAGAGCACGTCGCCGTTCTGAAGCACGGCATCGCCGCTGCGATCGCCCTTGAGCAGCAGATCGTAGAGATCGAAATCCGAGACCAGCCGGCCGCCGCGGCGCAGCTGGATCGAGCGGAAACTGCCGCCCGCGGCCGGCCCCCCCGATGCCAGCACCGCGTTGACGAGAGTCGACAGGCTGCCGACCGTGTACGAGCCCGGCGACGCGGCGAAGCCGGTGACATAGACCGTCAGGCCGTGCAGGCGCCCGACCGCGACCTCCAGCTGGAAGCCGCGATATTGCCGCGAAACCCGGCGCGCGATGACGTCGTGCACGTCGCCATAGCGCACGCCGCCGACGGTGATCGCGCCGATGCGAGGGACGAAGATGCGCCCCTCGCTGTCGATCGTCAGCCGGAGATTGGCCGCCTGTACCGAGCCCGTGAGGCCGAGCAGCAATTCGTCGCCGGGGTTGAGGCGATAGTCGGGGGGCACGGTCGCGCTCGGGCCTGCAGTGAAATCGCGCGCGCCGGGGACGAGCAGATCGGCTCCGAAGCGACGCAGCGGGGTGCTCGCAGCGGCCGAGACGAAGCTTTCGAACTCGCTCGGGCGGGTCTGCGGCACCTGCCTCGGCGGTGCCTCTTGCGCGCGTTCGGTGGCACCGCCGCGGGAATCGGTAACCGGCGGCTCGATCACCGTCGGCTGATACGGGGCGGCCTCGGCAGGGGGAACCGCGACCTGTGCCGCGCCAGCACGGCGGGCGAGCGGATCGCCCTGTTGCTGTCCGGTGGCGACGGGCGCGGCGAGTTGCGCTGCCGCCGGCACGGGCGCGAGCGCCAGCGCGCCGCCAGCGAGAAGCTTCCATCGGGCAATCATGAGACGAGGCAATCCAGTTCAATGAGGCCCGCCGCGGGGCTGAGCAGGACATCGGCAGCCTGTTCCCAGAGGCCGGGGCTTGCAGCGGCGAGCACGCCAATGCCGCGCCCGCCAACGCGATAGCGCGTGCCGTCCCAATGCGTGATGCGACCGCCGGCTTCGGTGAGGAACAATGCGCCTGCGGCATGATCCCAGGGCAGGATGCGCTGGAACAATGCGACGTCGTCGCTGCCGAATACGAGCCGCGGATAGCTTTCGGCGGCGCAGCGCGGGACGGGGACGACGGCGAGGTGCCGATCGGCATGCGCGTGTACGCGCTCGCGCAGCCCGGGGTTGAGGAAATGGGTTCCCAGCGCCGCGCGCAATCGCTCCGCGCCGGTCGATCGAGCCCGGACGACTGCGCCGTCGCAGGTCGCGCCCAGCCCTCGCGCAGCGTGGCAAAGCCGACCGCTCAGCGGATCGAACATCCATCCCGCGACCGGGCTGCCATCCTCGACCAGTGCGATCATCATTCCGAACGGCGCGCGCCCCGCGGCGAAATTGGCTGTGCCATCCAGAGGATCGATCAGCCAGACGAGGCCCTCGCCGACGTCGTCGAGCAGAGCCGGATCGCGCTCCGTCGCTTCCTCGCCGACGATCCGCGCACCGAGACCGAGCGTCGCGAGCCCGTCATGCAGGCGGAACTCGGCTTCGCGATCGGCGATCGTGACGATCTCACCCGCGGACTTGACCGTCACCTCATGCCCCGCGAGCGCGCGGAACCGCGGGACCACCACCTGCGCGGCGACAGTGCGCAGCAGCGCCGAAACCTCCTCGTGCAGCGACATGAGTGATCAGGCAGCCACGCTCGCCAGGCGTCCGATCGCGGCCCCGCCGCCGCGTTCCTGGATCATCCGGATGCGCGACAGATCCTCGTCGGCGATCGCGCGATAATAATCACGCTTGTTCTCGAGCCAGGCGAGCTCGAATGCCACCGCATTGGCGATGCCTGCCTCGAACGATGGCGACATGGCCGCCGCGCCGTCGAAAATCACTTTCCGGGTCTCGAACCTGTCGAGCCGCACGCTGCGGATTTCGCGCAGGGCAGGGCCCGCCTCGACTGCGACCGAGCCGCCGACCACCAGAGTCAAATCGTGATCGGCACAGGCCTGTGCGACCCGCAATACGGCTTCGGTGATTTGGCGTTCGTTGATCGCCTTGCGCGGAAGCCCGCGCGAAAGAGTGAAGTCGACTCGCCCGAAGACGATGCCGTCAAGCCTGGCCTTGGCGATTGGCAGCATCGCGTCGAGATTGCGCAGCGTCGCCTCGGTCTCGAGGTTGAACAGGAACTGGGTGCCCTCGGAATTGTCGCCATAGGTCTTTGCCTTGGCCTCGGCGAACTTGGTGAGGGCGTACGGCGTCTCGACCATCGGGGCGATGACGTGATCGACGCCATACAGCTTCGAAGCGAGCAGGTCCGACACCGCCTCGCAGCCGCCGATCTTGAGCGCGACCTTGAGATCGGCGCGATGCGCGAGCTCGAGCAAGCGCAGGAACTCGTCGGGTCGCGTGCCCTCGGCCTCGAATTCCGCCTTGACCGCGACGACGCCGTAGCGGTCGCGACCCATTTTGAGCATGTCGAGCATGCGGCGTTCGGTGGGGTTCATCCTCGCCTCCCTGGCTGAAAAAAGCATGTACTGGCGGGAAGTGAGACGGAGCTTGGCCCGGCTTCCCGCAACATTCCGGCGGGCGGAATTTTTTTCTTTTCGGGCTTACGGGTCGCCCCGATCGGCTACGTCAGAACGATGATGCCCGGCATGTTACCCCTCCACCTGGTTCTGTCGCTCTTGTCCTCCCCGGACCGCGAGCCGGTGGCGCCGGGCATCACCGAGCTCCCCGGCGGCAACCGCGCGGCTTTCCGTGGCGGCGACGCGGATATGCCGGCGCCCGTCCCGAAGCCGCAGATCGAGGCGGTAGCCCGGGATGCGCCCGAATTGGGCGTGCCTTTTCCCCGTCTGTCTTCGCGTTTCGGACGGCGGGGTGATCCGTTCCGGCGGGTGGCCGCCATGCATTACGGCGTCGACATACCCGGCCGCATGGGAACTCCTGTGCTCGCATCCGCGGCCGGCATGGTGCGCTTCGCCGGCGCTGCGGGGAGTTATGGCGAAATGGTCGAGATCGATCATGACGGGGCACTGGCCACGCGCTATGCGCATCTGTCGCGGATCCTCGTGCGCCCGGGCACCCGCGTCGAGCAGGGACAGCCCGTCGCCCTGATGGGATCGACGGGACGCTCGACCGGCAGCCATCTCCATTTCGAAGTGCGGATCGGTGGTCGCGCAGTCGATCCGCTGGCGTATCTGGGCGCCGCGACCCTGCAACCGGTCAAGGCTTGGATCAAAGCCGACACGCCCCATATCTCGGCCTTCGCCCGGGCGCGCGCCGAACAATCGCAGGGACGCGCCTTCTGAACCGTTATGGAATCTCGTTTGCAGCAGGTCGGTCTTCGCGTCCCGAACATTTCAGGCCGTCGGCAGCCCAGGCTTTGCCGCGCCCGATGAACCGCGACGAAGATATCAGTGGGCTCCAGCGCGTGATCCTGAACGAGCGCAGCCGGCTGCTTCGCTTTCTCGCTGCGCGCGGGCTGGCGGATGAGGCCGAGGACGCGCTCCACGATCTGTGGCAGCGAGTGGCGGCCGCGCCGTCTCAGCCGATCGCGGATCCGCTTTCCTATCTGTTCCGCGCCGCCGAGAATCTGGTCCGGGACCGGCGCCGCTCGACCGTGAGCCGCGATCGGCGGCATCACGACTGGCACGAGACCAGCGTGCCGGGCGAGGAGCAGCCGACCGGCGAGCGCGCGCTGATCGCGCGCGAACGGCTCCGCGAAGTTCAGTCGACTTTGGCTGCCTTGGGGCCGCGCGTGGAGCTGGTGTTCCGCAAATGCCGGCTCGACGGACTCGGTCAGGTGGCGATCGCGCGCGAGCTCGGGGTCAGTCTGAGCTCGGTCGAGAAGGATCTGCAAAAGGCGTATCGGGCCCTTGCGCAGCTCAGGGCGAAATTCGATGCGGAATGATCGCTCCGGCTCCGTCATAGGGATGTTATGGCGATGAGCGCACAGGATCTGGAGCTTCGGGAGGCCGCCCGTTCATGGGCGATTCGCGTCCAGGAGACGGCGTTCGACGATTGGGATGGCTTCACGTCCTGGCTCGAGCGCGATCCGTCGCATCTTCCTGCCTATGAGGCGGCGCTCGCCGACGAAGCCTGGGCTGTCGAATTGCTGTCGTCGGCACCCGCGGTTCCTGCGCCAGAGGTGCAGCCGCGGCGGCGCTGGTGGGTTGCCGGCAGTGCGGCGGCCGCGGCGGCTGTTGCGGTGATCGGCGGCTGGGCAGTGCTCGACCGCGATGCTCCGGCCCAGCAGATCGCGACCGTGCCGGGCGAGCACCGCACGATCGATCTCGCCGATGGGACCAGGCTGGCGCTAAACGGGTCGACGCGGGTGACGATCGATCCCGATACGCCACGGCAAGTGGTGCTGGAGCGGGGCGAGGCCCGGTTCGAGGTCCGGCACGACGCAAGCGATCCCTTCGTCGTGCTGTCGGGTGGAACCCGGCTCGTCGATGCGGGGACGATCTTCAACGTGGTGCAGGACGGCGACACGATCGAAGTCGGCGTTGCGGAAGGCGCGGTGATCTACCAGCCCGGCACAGGCGAAGTGCGGCTTGCCCCTGGTGATACGCTGCGGCGTTCGGGCAAGGACGCGAAGCCGGTGCTCGGGCGCGCGAACCCGCAGACGATCGGCAGCTGGGCATCGGGCGAGTTGCAATATGACGAGCCTTCGCTGGACGAGGTAGCGCGCGATCTGACGCGCAGCCTGGGCAGGCCGGTGCGGACCACGCGGGGCGCGGAGCGGATTTCCTTCACGGGGACGCTGATGCTGCGGGGCACGCCGGAGGAAGTGCTGGCGCGCGCGGAGCCGCTGCTCGGCGTGAAATTCACTGCAAATGGGGAAGGATGGACGATGTCCCCGGCCCATGGTCCGCCCCGCTAGCCCGCTCGCCCTGATTTGCCTGATAGTGACGTCTCCCGCGCTTGCGCAGGAGCGAGCGGCCGAAATCGACATCGGCACATCGCGGCTCGATGCCGCGATCAAACGGCTGAGCCGCCAGACGGGAGCCAGCATCGGCTTTCGCGATGCGAAGCTGGCCAGCACCCCGGTACGCCCGGTGCGAGGGCGGTTCACTGCCTCGCAGGCGCTCGAGCGGATGCTGCTCGGGACGACCGTTCGCGCGCGTCGTGTCGCGCCGGCAACCTATCTGGTCGAACGCTTCGTCGCGCCCAAGGTCGCCAGCCGCCCACGTCCGACGCCGAGACCGGTGGCACAGGCGGAAAGCCCGCCCTCGACGGAAGACATCGTAGTTACCGCGACCAAGCGTGACATTCCGCTCGGATCCTATCCGGGCGGGGTCCAGATCGTCGACGGTTCCGCGCTTTCCGCGGCGGAGGGGCTGCGTGGCACCGAAGCCATCGAGGCGCGGATCGCCAGCGTGGCTTCGACTCATCTCGGCCCCGGCCGCAACAAGCTCTTCATCCGCGGCATCGCCGATTCGAGCTTTGTCGGTCCGACCCAATCGACCGTCGGCCAATATTGGGGAAACAGCCGGATCACCTATAGCGCACCCGATCCCAATCTCCGGCTCTACGACGTGCAGAGCATCGAGGTGCTGGAAGGGCCGCAAGGCACGCTCTACGGCGCCGGATCGCTGGGCGGCGTGGTGCGCGTCGTGCCGCGTTCGCCCGATCTGCGAAACTTCGAGGGCGCGGCGTGGGGCGGCGCGATGGCGGTCCAGCACGGCCAGCCCGGCATCGATGGCGGCGCCATTCTCAACATCCCGCTGAAGGAGGACGTGATTGGCCTGCGCGCGCTCGCCTTCGGATCGGTGGAGGGCGGCTATATCGACGATGTCTATCGCGGGCTCAGGGACGTCAACCGGGTTCGCACCTTGGGCGGGCGCGCGGGCCTGCGCGTCGATCCGGGCGACGACTGGACGATCGACCTCAACGCAGTGGGACAGCGTATCGACGGCGACGACAGCCAATATGCCGAGCGCGCCGTCGGCGAGCTCGACCGGGCGAGCGGCATCGCCCAGCCGTTCCGCAACGACTATTGGCTGACCGATCTGGTCACGCGGAAGAACTGGGGATCGCTCGAACTGACCGCGTCGCTGGGCTATGCTGGCCAATATGTGTTCGAGCGATTCGAGGGGCCGGTGCTCGCCGATCCCGGCAATCCCGCTGTGGGGCCCACGTTGAATGCGAGCGTCGCCGCTGCGGCCTACACGCAAGCCAATCGCATTTCGATGGTCACCGGCGAGGTGCGGCTCGCCCGTCGCGGGGAGAATGGCACCGGGTGGCTGATCGCCGCCAGCCTGCTGCACAACCGCGCCGAGACGAACCGCCGCATGGAGGCCTTGCCCTTCGGCACGCCGCTCACCGGCGTCAACAACCAGGTCGAGGAGGCGACGCTTTACGGCGAGGGCACCGTCGAACCGCTCGATCGCTTCACGCTGACTCTGGGCGGCAGGCTGACGCATGCCCGGCTGTCGGGCAGCTCGGAGGATGTCGCCGAGGCGCTCGCCTTCCGCGTCGATCCCGGTGCACGTGCCTCGCGCTCCGAGACGCGCCTCTTGCCTTCGCTCGCCGCGGCATATCGCGCGACGGACCGGCTGACATTGTTCGCGCGCTACCAGCAGGGTTTTCGGCCCGGCGGCATCGCCGTTCGCCGCGAGTTCATTCAGCGCTTCGCCGGCGATCGCGTCTCGACGCTGGAGGCGGGCGCGCGCTATCGCAGTCCGACACTCGATCTCTCGGTCAGTGCATCCGCGACGCACTGGACCGACATCCAGGCCGATCTGGTCGATGGCTTCGGTTTCCCGACCACAGCCAATGCTGGCGATGGCCGCGTCTTCTCGATCGGTATGGTCTCGCGTTGGCGCCCGGTCGCGGGGCTGGAGCTGGACGCCGCGCTCTATCTCAACGACAGCAGGGTCACGGAACGCACCCTGGTGGCGCTGCCGCTAGAAGATGTCGCCACGGCAACGGAGATGGAACGTCTGCCCAACGTGGCGGATGCTACCGGCAGGGTCGGCATCGCCTATACGCGATCGCTCGGGGACGGGTTCGATCTCGTTGCGAACGGTTACGCCCGCTATGTCGGCAAGTCGACGCTCGGGATCGGTCCGATCCTCGGGCGGCTGCAGGGCGACTATGTCGATACGGGCTTCGAGGTGCGCGTCGGCGAGGCGCACCGCGGTGTGAGCCTGGCGCTCACCAATCTGCTCGACGCGCGCGGCAATCGCTTCGCGCTCGGCTCCCCTTTCCTGGTTCGGGATCGCGACCAGACCACGCCGCTGCGGCCGCGCAGCATAAGGCTGGGCTTCGACCTGGGATTCTGACGTCGGGCGGGGTGATACGCCTGCAAACGCCCGCTCGACACGTGATCTGCAGCCGACCCTGGCGTTCACGCCATCCGAGTGCCCGGGAGTTGCTGCGACGTTGCAGCCGCATGTCTGAAATATTTCCGGGAAACAAGCCGCCCCGCCTTCTCCCCCCTATAATTTGAAAACGGGTGGGATCTTAAAGAAGCGATGGGGGTGAAATCGTGAAATTGCGTTATTCTTTGCTGGCTTTCTCGGCAATCGTAAGTGTGCAGCCGGCCGTGGCTCAAATATCCGGCGAAACCCTGCCGGCGGCGAATAGTGAAGATTCCGCGCAACGCGATTTCGATACGACGTCGAAGGCGGCTCCCGCGCAGGAAGTTTTCTCGACCGGTGTCGCCAAG
>Ga0209050_1001778_pt1 | contig 21239 bp, 17 predicted proteins | sample Araplavi_mTSA_r2_FD_184276 | JGI IMG/M metagenome (GOLD analysis project Ga0209050, IMG submission 184276) | Arabidopsis root microbial communities from North Carolina, USA - plate scrape MF_Cvi_mTSA_r2 (SPAdes) (version 2) | ecosystem: Host-associated > Plants > Roots > Endosphere | place: USA... | reverse complement strand
CTTTGCGATGCTGCTGGAATACGTGCATGAAATCCCCGGCATCGAGCGCATCCGCTACACGACCTCGCACCCCAAGGAAATGACCCAGCGCATGGTGGACGCCTACGCCCGCCTGCCCAAGCTGGTGTCGTTCCTGCACCTGCCGGTGCAAGCCGGCAGCGACCGCGTGCTGGCCGGCATGAAGCGCGGCTACACCACGCTGGAATTCAAGTCGGTCGTGCGCCGCCTGCGCGCCGCCCGCCCGAATCTGACGCTGTCCTCGGACTTCATCGTGGGCTTTCCCGGCGAAACCGAGGAAGACTTCGAAAAGACGCTCAAGCTGATCGAGGACGTCGGCTTCGACACCTCGTTCTCGTTCGTGTACTCGCGCCGCCCGGGCACGCCCGCCGCGGACCTCACCGACGACACCCCGCAGGACGTGAAGCTGCGCCGTCTGCAGCGCCTGCAGGCGCTCATCAACGACCAGGCGGCAACGATCGCCCGCAACATGGTGGGCACGCGTCAGCGCCTGCTGGTCGAAGGCCCCTCGCGACGCGACCCGAACGAACTCATGGGCCGCACCGAGAACAACCGCATCGTCAATTTCCCCGCGCCCGCGCGGCTCATCGGACAAATGGTCGACGTCGTCATCACCGAGGCGCACACGAATTCGCTGCGTGCCCGCGTGGCCGACGTGGACCGCACTTCGCAAGAGGCTGAATGACCACACCCCGCCCCCGCGCGCGTCGCAGCATGCCCGTCATCGTCAACCTGGACGGCGACAACACCCACCTGGCCAATCTCTGCGGCCCCCTGGACGAAAACCTGCGGCAACTGGCCGACGGCATGACCGTCAAGCTGTCGCGCCGCGGCAGCCGCGTCACCATCGAAGGCGAGCGGGCCGAACTGGCGGGCCGCATCCTGCGCCGCTTCCACGAACAGGCCGTGCACCGCGCCCTGTCCATCGATGACATCCAGCTTGGATTGGTCGAGATCGGGGTGGGCCGCCAGGAAGACAAGCTCAAGGAAGAGCAGGCCCGGGAACTGGACGCCCTGCCCGCCCTGGACGACGAAAGCGACGGCATCGCGCTGCGCACCAAGCGCAGCGACCTGCGCCCGCGCACGCCGCGCCAGCGCGACTACCTAAACAACATCCTCAAGCACGACATCACGTTCGGCGTCGGTCCTGCCGGCACGGGCAAGACCTGGCTGGCCGTGGCCTGCGCCATCGACGCCATGGAACGCGACACGGTGCAACGCCTGGTGCTGACCCGCCCCGCCGTCGAAGCCGGCGAACGCCTGGGCTTTTTGCCCGGCGACCTGGCGCAAAAGGTCGACCCGTACCTGCGCCCGCTGTATGACGCGCTGTACGACCTGATGGGCTTCGAAAAGGTCCAGCGCCTGTTCGAGAAGCAGACCATCGAGATCGCCCCGCTGGCCTACATGCGCGGCCGCACGCTGAACCACGCCTTTGTCATCCTCGACGAGGCGCAGAACACGACGCCCGAGCAGATGAAGATGTTCCTGACGCGGATCGGCTTCGGCAGCAAGGCGGTCATCACCGGCGACCCGTCGCAGGTCGACCTGCCGCGCGGCCAGGAAAGCGGGCTGGCGCATGCGGTCAAGGTGCTGCATGACGTCCAGGGCATCGCCACCACCAAGTTCACCAGCCGCGATGTCGTGCGCCACCCCCTGGTCGCCCGCATTGTCGACGCTTACGACCGCGCCGCCGAAGATGAAGCCTGAGCTGTCCCTGTCCGTGCAGTACGGCGTCGAAGAGGCCCGCCTGCCCCGCTGGCGTCTGCGCCGCTGGGCAGAGCGCGCGCTGGGCGCCGCCTTTGAAGACGGTCTGGTCGAATTTTCGGCCGCTGAACTGAGCCTGCGGCTGGTCGGCGCGGCCGAGGGCCGCCGCCTGAACCGCGACTTCCGCGGCCGCGACTACGCCACCAACGTGCTGACCTTCGAGTACGGCGTGGATCCCGTGGGCGTGGCGCGCGGCGACATCGTCATGTGCGTGCCCGTGCTGGTGCGCGAGGCCCGCGAGCAGCGCAAGACGCTTTTGGACCACGCCGCGCACCTCACCATCCACGGCGTGCTGCATTCGCTGGGCTACGACCACATCAAGGCGCGCGAAGCCAAGCGCATGGAAGCCCTGGAAACCGCGACGCTTGCGCAGATGGGCATTGCCGATCCCTACGTGGCCGACTGACCGCCGCCGCCCGCGTGCCGGTAGCCTCGGGACAACCCTGAGAAAATGCCGGCAAATGGCGTGCAGCAAGGCGCAGATCGCGTCCATTGCAGCCATTTTCCGGGCCGGCGTTACAAACGATGGGCCAGTATCGGTTATGCTGGCTCCTCCCTAACTTGTCCTCCCGGACGATGTCTGACCCTTACCCTGCTCCCGAAGCGACGCCTGCTCGCTCTACCAAACCCGCCACCAAATCCCTCCTAGACCGCCTGCTTTCCCTTGTGCGCAAAGAGCCCGAGGACCGCGAAGGCATCAAGGCCGTCCTCGAAGCCGCGCACGAACGCCAGTTGCTCGACGCGGAGTCGTACAAGATGATCAAGGGCGCGCTCGCCGTGTCCGAGGGCACTGTCGGCGACATCATGGTCCCGCGCTCGCGCATGGATCTGCTCGATGTCACGCAGCCCATCCCGTACCTGGTGGCTTCGGTGATCGAAACCGCGCATTCGCGGTTCCCCGTCTACGAGGGCGATCGCGACAACATCATCGGCATCCTGCTGGCCAAGGATCTGCTGCGCTGCATGCTCGAGCCCAACATCGAAATGCGCACGCTGGTCCGCCCCGCGGTCTTCATTCCCGAATCCAAACGCTTGAACGTGCTGCTGCACGAGTTCCGCGCCAGCCGCAACCACCAGGCCATCGTCATTGACGAGCATGGCGGCATTTCGGGCCTGGTGACGATGGAAGACGTGCTGGAACAGATCGTCGGCGACATCGAAGACGAGTTCGACGAAACCGAAGAAGATTCCATCTTCCCCGAAGGCGAGAACCAATGGCGCGTGCTCGCGGCCACTGACATCTCGCACTTCAACGAAGTGTTCGGCTGCCAACTGCCCGACGACGAGTACGACAGCGTGGGCGGCTGGATGGGCGGCCAATTGGGCCGTATTCCGCACCGCGGCGACCACGCCGATTTCGACGGCCTGCGCCTTGAAGTGGCGCGCGGCGACGCCCGCCGGGCCATCTGGCTGCGCGTCAAGCGCCTGGCCACACCCCAGACCGAAGCACCCGCCACCGACGCATGACCAGCACCCCGCGCGGCCGACTCCTGCGTGGCGCCGCCGGCCTCGTGCTGGCGGGCGCCGTCCACGCCCTGACCTTTGCCCCCGGCCCGCTGCCCGGCTGGACGCTGGCGTTCACCCAGATCGCCGCGCTGGCGGTGCTGGCGCGCGTCACGCTGTATGCGCCGTCGGCGCGTCAGGCGTGGCTACGCGGCTGGCTGTTCAACTTTGCCAGCTACGCGCTCGGGTTGTACTGGATCTTCATCAGCCTGCACCGCTACGGCGATCTTGCCGCACCGCTGGCTGTCGCGGCCGTGCTGGCGCTGTCGGCATTCCTGGCCCTGTTTCCCGCGACCGCCAATGCGCTGGCGCGCCGCTACGCGCCGCTGTCCGCCGATTCCGCCCCGTCCCGCATCCTGGCCGCCACGCTGGCCTGGGCTGCGATGTGGGGCGCGTTCGAATGGCTGCGTTCGGTGCTGCTCACCGGCTTTCCGTGGCTGAACATCGGCTATGCGCAGGTCGACAGCCCCATTGCAGGCTGGGCGCCGCTGCTCGGCGTGCACGGCATGGCATTCCTGGCCGCATTCGTCGCGGCGGCGGCGGCAAGCCTGTGGCAGCCTTCGCGCACGGCGGGCATGGGTCCGCGCCACGCGCTGGCCGCTGGCGTCGCGGTGGCGCTTGCTGCGGCGGGCTGGCCGCTGTCCCGCATCGACTGGTCGGCGCCGGTAGGCGACCCGCTCAACGTGCGGCTCGTCCAGGGCAACATTGGACAATCCCAGAAATTCGATCCTGCGCTCCTCGAGCAAAGCCTGCGGCGCCATCTGGAGCTGACGGCCCTGCCCGCGGCGCCCGGCGTACCCGCGCCGCAATTGGTGATCCTGCCGGAAACCGTGGTGCCCATCTTCCAGGACCAGCTCGATCCGCGCGTCTGGGAAGTCTGGCGCGACCTGGCCGGCCAACGCAACACCGTCATCGCGATGGGCGTGCCGCTGCATGACCGCGTCAACGGCCGCGAGCGCTATACCAACAGTGTCATCGGTTTTGACGGCGCGACGCCCGTTGAACAGCTGGTGCGCGGCAACACCGCCATGCGCTACGACAAGCGCCACCTGGTGCCGTGGGGCGAATACGTGCCGCCCGGCTTTCACTGGTTTGTCGAAATGCTGAACATCCCGCTGGGCGACTTCGATCGCGGCGGCGAACGCCAGACCCCGTTTGCCGTCGGCGGCCAGCACATCGCGTTCAACATCTGCTACGAAGACCTCTTCGGTCCCGACCTGCTGCCCGCCTTGCAGCCCGGCCCCAACGGCGAGCCCGGCGCGACCATCCTGGTCAACGTCAGCAACCTGGGCTGGTTCGGCGATAGCTGGGCGCTGCGGCAACATCTGCAGATCGGCCGGCTGCGCACCATCGAGACCGCACGCCCGATGCTGACCGCCACCAACACCGGCATCACCGCCGCCATCGACGCAAAGGGCCAGGTTGCCGCCCAACTCGCGCCGCTGCAGGCGGGTGTGCTGCCGGTATCGGTGCAGGGCATGACTGGGCTCACGCCCTACGCGCGTTTTGGGGACAAGACCGCGCTGGCGCTGATCGGTCTGGCGCTGATCGCGGCCGTGGGCAGCGCCCGCCGCCCGCGCCGCGGCTGATTCCACGGTTCGGCTGATTCCACGCAGCACCGACGTCCCCGCGCAACTCATTTCCCGGCGCGGCTGACTTCCTTCAGGCAAACAGGTTCGCGGGCAGCGAGCCTGTTTCGTCGGGCGGGCGCAGCGGGCCGTTGCCCGCTCCCGTGACTTCAATCGCGTCTGCAATCGCCTGCATGTCGTCGGCATCCAGCTCCAGCTCGGCCGCGCCGATCAGCCCGTCCACCTGCGATGCGCTGCGCGCCCCCAAAATGGCGCCCGTCACACCCGGCCACGCCAGCGTCCATGCCGCTGCGGCAGCGGCCACGGTGGCGCCGTGCCGCTCCGCAATCGGCTTGAAGGCATCGGCCAGCGCCAGGTTGCGCTCCAGCTCGGGCGACCGGAAATCCGCGTGCCGCGCCCGCCAATCGTCCGGCGGCAAGGCCCGTGCACGCTCGGCGCTGAACTTGCCGGTCAGCAAGCCCGAATTCATGGGGCTATAGACAATCACGCCCGTGCCATTGGCCGCGCACCAGGGAATGAGGTCGATAGCCGCGGCGCGCTGGATCGCCGAGAACGGCGGCTGAAGGGTGTCTACATGCCCCAGGTGTTCCGCGGCCTGCAACTGCGCAAGGTTGTGGTTCGACAATCCCACCGCGCGGACTTTCCCGGCCTGCTTCAGATCCAGCAATTCCTGCCAGTACGCCTCCAGCGGCGTGCCGTCTCCCGCAGGCCAGTGCATCTGATAGAGGTCGATGCGCTCGACGCCTAACCGCCGCAACGACCCTTCAAGCTCTCGGCGAATGCTGGACGGCGCGCCGGTGCGCCGCGGCATCGCCTGTGGCTGCTCGGGCGACCAGGTCAGGCCGCATTTGGTGAACACGTACGGACGCTCGCTGGCGGGCATCTGGCCCAACGCCTGCCGCACGATGTCCTCGGAATGGCCCAGGCCGTAGACCGCGGCGGTGTCGATCCAGTTGATGCCGCGGTCAATCGCGTGCCGGATCGCCTTGATGGATTCGGCGTCGTCCTGCGGCCCCCAGCCCACCGCCCACCCGTTGCCGCCCATGGCCCAAGCGCCCAGGCCGATGCGCGTGATGTTCATGTCCGTGCGCCCCAGAGCGACGGTGGGAAAGCCTGTGCTGCTCATGGAGAAGTGCTCATGTGTCGATTTCCTTGCCGATCCGCGTCAACTTTCCGCGCTGCCTTCGCGTGGAAATTTCCACACGCCGAAAAAATTTTTCCCATCCACGATAGCACCTGCACAAGTCTTTGATTTCATTGATTTCCGCATCAATCGAAGGCTTGCTCGGCAACCTATACAGCGCTAAATCCGCCCTCAGAATGCCCATCCAACCCTCTTTTTTCGCAACTTTTTGCTTTTTGCCATGAAGCGACTTGCACGCCCAATTTAGTTCGTGCATAATCTCGTTTCTTCGCCAACGGCACTAAACAAAACCGGCAACGAAACAGCAAAAAACGCGCTCTAACCGGCGCGTTTCAAGCGAAAACGTTGAAGGAATTGATTAGAGAAACGGGGGTATAGCTCAGCTGGGAGAGCGCTTGCATGGCATGCAAGAGGTCAGCGGTTCGATCCCGCTTACCTCCACCAGTCCAAAGCGAAGAGCAGTACAGCAAGTCCAAGTCCCCTTCGTCTAGAGGCCTAGGACATCACCCTTTCACGGTGAGTACAGGGGTTCGAATCCCCTAGGGGACGCCAGTCTACTGGCATGCAGTATTAGTGATGCAGTTGAAGTGATTATGTAGTTGAGTTAAGCCGCTGCGGAGCGGTAGTTCAGTTGGTTAGAATACCGGCCTGTCACGCCGGGGGTCGCGGGTTCGAGCCCCGTCCGCTCCGCCAAAAGCTCTCTCGCTCAGAGTCTTTCAAGAGCTCCGTTTTCGGGGCTTTTTTGTTTTATAAGTGTGAGACCTTGTTGTTTGAAGTTTGGAACAGCAGGACGCCCTGGGGGTATAGCTCAGCTGGGAGAGCGCTTGCATGGCATGCAAGAGGTCAGCGGTTCGATCCCGCTTACCTCCACCAGTGCAGTTCAGTAGTGACGCAGTACAGTAGTAACGCAGTTCAGTAGTAAACTTGTTGGTTCCAGGTCCCCTTCGTCTAGAGGCCTAGGACATCACCCTTTCACGGTGAGTACAGGGGTTCGAATCCCCTAGGGGACGCCAGCTTCATCTGGCATGTAGTAAAAGCTGTCTTGACACCACAGCCGCAGTAAAGAAGTTGCACTAAAGAAGTTGAAGTCATCAGTAAGCCGCTGCGGAGCGGTAGTTCAGTTGGTTAGAATACCGGCCTGTCACGCCGGGGGTCGCGGGTTCGAGCCCCGTCCGCTCCGCCAAGCACTTTGCGCTTACCGAACGCTGCTCGCAGCACGCATTTGAAGTACACGCATCTCAAGCTCCGGATTCCGGAGCTTTTTGCTTTTGTGCTTTTGATTTCTGCAATTTTGATTTTGCTTTCGCATATGCTTTTGCATGGGCTGTCCGGCGCCGCCATTCGCGCGGTGCAATCCCCTCTCGTTGTACCCCTTCCGCGAGACTCCTCCCTTTTGACCTCTGGACAGCACCGGCGCGCGGCTTCATGCTTGCGCGTACACGCCATGCGAAGAAAAAAGAGGCCTACGTGACCCCCAACGACGCCGCACCCCAAGCACATCGCCAACACCTGCAGAGCATCATCGCGGGCCTCAACGAGGGCATCATCCTGCTTGAGGCCGATGGCTCGATAGCCTGGGCCAACGCCAGCGCACTTGCGCTGCACGGCGCCGAATCAATGGAAGACCTGGGCGGCACGCCCGCGGGCTTTCGCAAGCGATATACGCTCACCTATCGCAACCATCATCGCGTGCCGGCGCGACAGTATCCCTTGGACCGGCTGGCGGCGGGCGAAGAATTCGAAGACCTGCTGCTCGATCTGACCCGTAAAGACGACGACGAATTCACGCGCAACCTGCTTGCGCGCGGCCTCAATCTGGACGATGGCGGCCCCATGCCCTATCGCGTCCTGATCCTGCACGACCAGACCGCGCAGATCAACGCCGAGGAACGCTTTGAACGCACCTTCTCGGCCAATCCGGCTCCCGCGTTGATCTGCCGGCTGTCGGACCTGCGCTACGTCAAGGTGAACCAGGGGTTCCTGGAAATGACCGGCTACTCGCGCGACGCGGTGCTGGGCAAGTCGGCCTATGAAATCGATGTGCTGGACGGGAGCGACGACAAAGAAACGGCGGTGGTTCGGCTCAATGAAGGCGAGACCATTCCGCAGCGCGAGGGCGTGCTGAAGCTGCCCGATGGCACCTCCAAGTTCGTGGTGGTGGCAGGCCAGCCCATCGACATGCACGACGAGCCCTGCATGCTTTTCACGTTCATCGACCTGGAGGGCCGCAAGCGCACCGAAGAGGCCCTGCGCGAAAGCGAAGAGCGCTTCTCCAAAGCCTTCCAGCTTGCCCCTGTGCCGATGGCCGTCTGCGACGGCGTCACCTTGAACGTGCTGAACCTCAATGATGCCTTTGCCGCCGCCACGGGTCTGACGTTGGACGACAAGGCAGAGCAGGACCTCGTCGAACTGGGATTGCGGCCGTACGAAGGCATGCTGGCCGCCCTGAAGCGCGGCGAAAGCGTGCGCAACCGCGAAGCCGTGATGATTGCGCGCGACGGCGGCGAGCTCGACTGCCTGGTGTCCGCCGAGCCCGTCATGATCGGCGGGCTGCGCCGCGTGTTGATCGTGATGCAGGACATCACCGAGCGCAAGCGCTCCGAGACCGAACTGCTGACGGCCATCGAGGCGGTCATGCAGGACACCTCGTGGTTCAGCCGCGGCATCATCGAAAAGCTGGCGCAACTGCGCCAGCCCGCCCCCGCGACGCGCGACGTGGCGGAACTGGCGCAGCTTACGTCGCGCGAGCGCGAGGTGCTGGGCCTGCTCTGCCAGGGTCACGATGACGACGGCATTGCCAAGGCGCTCAAGCTGTCGCGCAACACCGTGCGCAATCACGTGGCCACGATCTACAGCAAGATCGGCGTGCACCGGCGCAGCGCCGCCATCGTGTGGGCTCGTGACCGCGGCATCACCGGTCACGAAAGCGCGCGCAACCGGGACAAGCAGGGCAAGTCCTGAACGGCTTGCTACGTTTTTACAATTTGAATCAAAATATCCTGGATCTTCGCGTCGCCGAAGATGCCGCCGCGTTAGGACGACTGGCCGCTCAAAAGCGGCCATTTTCTTTGAATCGGTTTCCAACCGTGCGCTAAATCCGGCGATGTCGAACGCATTGCGCGAATAGGCCGCCCCTTCTTACGATCCGCCGATCCAGCCCAGGCCATCAGGCCAGCGGCGAGATCCCCGGCACGAACGAAGGAGCCACCGACCATGCAGACTGCGTATATTCCCGTCCCGACATCGCCCAAGCGCCTGCCGGCCTCGGCCTGGAGCGCCGACGCCATCATGGCGCTCTACGAGCTGCCGTTCATGGACTTGATGCACCGGGCGCAGCAGACACATCGCGCCCATTTCGATCCGAACGTCATCCAGTTGTCGAGCCTGCTGTCGATCAAGACTGGCGGCTGTCCCGAAGACTGCGCGTATTGTCCGCAGTCCTCGCACTACGACACCGGCGTGGACGCCGACAAGCTGATGCCGCTGGAAGACGTGGTCGCCGCGGCCTGCGCGGCGCAGGCCGGCGGCGCGCAGCGCTTCTGCATGGGCGCCGCGTGGCGCAGTCCCAAGCCGCATCACCTGGACGCCGTGGCCGAGATGGTCAGCGCGGTCAAGGCGCTGGGCCTGGAGACCTGCGTGACGCTGGGCATGTTGCGGGACGGCCAGGCCGAGCAATTGAAGAACGCGGGCCTGGACTACTACAACCACAACCTGGATACCTCGCCGGAGTTCTACGGCAAGATCATCTCCACGCGCACGTACCAGGACCGCCTGGACACGCTGGACCGCGTGCGCGACGCCGGCATCAGCGTGTGCTGCGGCGGCATCGTGGGCATGGGCGAATCGCGCCGCGAACGCGCCGGCCTGATCGCCCAGCTCGCCAGCATGGAGCCTTATCCCGAGTCCGTGCCGATCAACAACCTGGTGCAGGTGGAAGGCACGCCGTTGTCCGATGTCGAAGCCCTCGATCCCTTCGAGTTCGTGCGCACCATCGCCGTGGCGCGCATTGCAATGCCGCGCGCCGCCGTTCGGCTGTCGGCCGGGCGCGAGACGATGGACGATGCGATGCAGGCGCTGTGCTTTCTGGCGGGCGCCAATTCCATGTTCTACGGCGACGCGCTGCTGACCACCGCCAATCCGCAGATGGCGGCCGACCAGCGCCTGCTCGACCGATTGGGCATGCGGGTCGACGCCGCCGCGCACGACCGCCATGAGGAGGCGGCATGCCGTTGACGCCCGGTCTTCTGTATCTGGCGGCCAGCGTAGCCTGCAGCGTCACGGTCGCCGTGATGCTCAAGCTGGCGCGGCGTTGGCAGATCGACGTGCGCCAGGCGATCGCCATGAACTACGCCGTGGCCGCCCTGCTCTGCTGGCTGGTACTGCGCCCCGATCCGGCGCGCCTGCTGGCGCCGCAAACGCCCTGGCTGGTGCTGGCCGCGCTGGGCGTGCTGCTGCCGAGCGTCTTTTTGGCGATGGCGGCAGCGTTGCGGCATGCCGGCATCGTGCGCAGCGACGCCGCGCAGCGCCTGTCGCTGTTCATTCCGCTGCTGGCCGCGTTCGCGCTGTTCGGCGAACCGGTCACGGGACGCAAATTGGCGGCCATCGCGCTGGCCTTCGCCGCCCTCTTCTGCCTGCTACGCCAACCGCCGCGCATTCGTTTATCCGAAGCCACGGCGGCCGAGGACCGGCGCGCGATGTGGATGTGGCCGCTGGTGGTCTGGGCGGGGTATGGCGTGATCGACATCCTGTTCAAGCAGGTTGCCCGCACGGGGACTGCATTTGCGGGCAGCCTGTTGCTGACGTTCCTGATGGCGGGCGCGCTGATGCTTGCGTATCTGTTGTGGCGCCGCGTGCGCTGGCAGGCGCGGCATCTGGCCGCGGGCGTGGCGCTGGGGCTGGCCAACTTCGGCAATATCCTGACCTACGTGCGCGCGCACCAGTCGCTGCCCGAACACCCCGCGCTGGTTTTCGCGTCGATGAACATGGGAGTGATCACGCTGGGCACCCTGGTGGGCGCCCTGGCGTTCCGTGAACCGCTCACGCGTGTGAACGTGCTGGGCATTGCGCTGGCGTTGTCCGCCATTTTGCTGATGACGCCCTGGTAGGGGCGCTTCAGGTGCCGGTGCGGCGCTGGCGTTCGGGGTGCGCGTCTGATGCGGCGTCCGATGTGGAGTCCGATGTGGCGGTCGATGCGACGGTTGATGCTGCGGTCGATGCAGCGTCCAATGCGGCAGTCGATGCGGAGCCCGATACACGGTCTGGTGTCTGGTCCAACATCGAATCCGGCATCGCGCCTCCCGCTCCCGCAGCCGTATCCGCCGTCTCATCCATTCCGCCCTGCCCCGCCGCCGAATCCACCGATGCGGCCTCGGCCACCGGCTCCGGCGGCGCGGGCGCCGCGGAAGGATCCGGCTGCACCATTTCCATGGCGATGTCGTTCTCGGGATCCACCCGCGGATCCAGCACCGCCGCCGCGGGCGAGCTTTGCAGCGTGTCGGGCATCGGTACGAAATGCGTCGGCGCCTCGTCGACCTGGTGCGCGCCGGTGACGCGTGTGGGCCGCACCTGCCAGACCAGAATCACGGCGCACGCCGAGATGAACACGTAATACATGGCGGGTCCGCCCAGCGACATCATGAAGCCCGCGATCATCGGCCCCACACAGGCGCCCAGGCCATAGGTCATCAGCAACACCGCCGACAGGCTGACACGCCTTTCTGATTCGACGTGGTCATTGGCAAAGGCCGCGCCCAACGGGTACAGCGTGAACTGCAGGATGCCGAAGACGCAGGACATGGCGACCAGCGCCCAGAACGGCAACGCGATCCAGCCCCACATGACGGCAGGCAGCAGGACCAGCAACAACGCGTTGAAGCGGATGAGGCCGGCGCGGTTGATGCGGTCGGACAGCCAGCCCATCGGCCACTGCGACAACAGACCCGCCGTCACGGCGGCGGCGACGAAGATGGCGGCCTGCGATGTGGACAGGCCATTCTTGGCGCCATACACCGCGGCCAGGCCGTAGAACGCGCCGGACAGATTGCCCGCCACGAAGAGCACGGTCATGGACAGCGGCACGCGCCGCATGAAGAACTTTACGTCCAGCGGCGCGGGCAGCGGCGTCGGCGGGTGGGACCGGGCCGTGACGGCAAGCGGCACCAGGCACAGCACGAGGCACATCGCGACCAGGGTAAGCGGGCGCAGGTCCAGCGTGGCGTAGGCAGTGAGGGCCAACTGGCCAAGCACGGTGCCCAGGCCGGAGACGACCATGTAGACGGAGAAAACGCGGCCGCGCTGGTGGTTTTCGGTCTGTTCGTTGAGCCAGCTTTCGATGACCATGAACTCGGTCACCATGACGATGCCGGAGACGATGCGGAACACCAGCCACAGGGGCATGGATTCGACCAGCGTTTGCGCCAGGATCATGCTGGTGGCAATGGCCGCGCAGGCGACGAACGCGCGGATGTGGCCGACGCGGATGATGAGCTTGTGCCCAAGCCGCGCGCCGCACACGAGCCCGAGGTAGTAGCCGGCGATCAAGGTGCCGATCCACACTTCGCTAACGGACTGGGCGGTCAGCCGCAGGCCCATGTAGGTGTTGAAGAGACCCGTGCCGATAAGCATCAGCAAGGTCGCAAAATAAAGCGACGAAAACGATGAGATCGTGGAGAGCATGGCGTCGACAACCGCTGCTGGCTTTCAGCGCCGCGGGCCGCCTGGGCGGCCCGCAACACTGGGGGTAAAACAGGAACCTGCGGGGATCAGGCTTGCGAGAGCATGGTGGCCGCGTCGCTGACTTCAAACTTGCCAGGCGCTTCCACGTTCAGTTGCTTCACAACGCCGTCGACGATCAGGGCGGAGTAGCGCTGCGAGCGCACGCCCATGCCGCGCTGGACGAGGTCCAGTTCCAGGCCGAGTTCCTTGGTCCACAGCGCGGAGCCGTCGGCCAGCATGCGGACTTTGCCGTCGGTCTTCTGTTCGCGTCCCCAGGCGCCCATGACGAAGGCGTCGTTGACGGACACGCACCAGATTTCGTCGATGCCCTTGGCCTTGAGGGCAGCGGCCTGTTCGACGTAGCCGGGCAGATGCTTGGCCGAGCAGGTGGGCGTGAAGGCGCCCGGCACGGCAAACAGCGCAATGGTCTTGCCGCGGGTCAGGTCGGCGACCTGGAACGCGTTGGGACCGAGCGAGCAGCCGGCGGTTTCGGTTTCGATGAATTCGGTCAACGTGCCATCGGGCACGCGGTCGCCGACTTTGATCGTCATGTAGATCTCCAGAATGAAAGGGGGCAATGCATTGAGGCAGGACTGCCTCACAGCCCCCATCATAGTTCGAGCGCGCCCGGCTTGCTGCCTTTGGCGGAAGGCGAAAAGAAGATGAACAGTTCGAAACGACTCCACACGGCGAGTACACGGCGAGGAAACGCGCGATTGCCATAATGCCGTGGTAGACAACGCCCGCCGCAGCCGCGAGAGGCTGACCGCTGCGGAGGGCTTCACCGGGAGACTTTCGATGCGCAAATTCCTTACCGGGCTGGCATTGACGCTAGCCGCTGCTGCCCCGGCGTGGGCGGCTCCCGATGCGGCTGAGCAGGCCCAATACGACTCTTTCGTTATCGCCGCTGGCGCGTCCAATGGCGCGGCGCGTGCTTGCGGGGCTTCAGAGCCTGACCTGGCGCAGCATCAGGAGACGGCTCGGAAGAATCTCACACGCTATGCCGAGGAATATGGATTCCCGACGGGCGGCTTCGATTCTGCGTTTGCAAAGGGGCAGGCCGATGGGACGACGATGATGGAGGAGATGAAGCGGTCTGGGGTGGATGGGTGCCGGGGGGTGCTGGGCGGGTTTCAGAGCGAGCGGGTGATGAAGTATGAGGACATGAAACGGGCGCTGGCGGAGGTTAGTGATGGGCTGCCGGGGGAGAAGGCACGGTAGGGCTTTGGTTCTTGTGCGGCGTGATTTGAGTTCTTTAGACGCCCGGCGCGCCGGCCACCTGGGGTGCGCGGGGCCACGATTGCGGTCCGGAGCCTTCGCTCCGGACTGCCCCGTCGTCATCTTCGTCACCGCCTTCGGCGATTCCTTCAGATTCCCTCGGGCTTATCGACGCCCCGCGCACCCCAGGCGGCCGGCACACCAGGCTGCATCTTTGAATCTTTGCGGTCGTCGGGCCGGGTTGGGTTCTTGAGGTTCTTCTCACGGGTGGTGCGTGATGGAAGATCTTACGGTGCCCGCCCCCGGTCGGCCGCGCGGGCGGCCTTCGGGGGCTTACGCAGTGTCTTGCGTCGGCGTGTTGCCGCTGCGCGTGTAGGGAGCTTTGCCCGCGGGCTTGGGTCTTTTACAGCCCGTTTTGCTTGAACCAGTCCAGCATCCGCGTCCACGCCTGTTCGGCTTCCGCCTTGCGGTACGAAGGACGATAGTCGGCGTGGAACGCATGACCGGCTTCGGGGTAGATGTCGATGCGAGACGCCTTGGCGGCCGCGGAGCCCTTGGCGAGTTCGACGCGCATGCGGTCGACGTCGGCTTGGGAGATGCCGGCGTCCTTGCCGCCGTAGGCGCCAAGCACCGGGGCCTTCAGGTCGTTGACGATGGCCAGGGCCGACTTGGGTTTCAGTTCGGTGGGGTCACCCGCCAACTGGCCGTACCAGGCGGCGCCGGCCTTGAGTTTGGGGTTGTGGGCTGCGTAGAGCCAGACCTGGCGGCCGCCCCAGCAGAAGCCCAGGATGCCCAGACGGTCGGGGTTGCCGCCGTTGGCGGCGGCCCAGGCGGCGGTGGCGTCCAGGTCGGCGATGACCTGTTTGTCGGGGACCTTGCTGACGATTTCGGCCTGCAGTTTGGGGATTTCGGTGTACTTGGACGGGTCGCCCTGGCGCGCATAGAGTTCCGGCGCGATGGCGAGGTAGCCCTGGTGGGCGAGGCGCCGGCAGACGTCCTGGATGTATTCGTGCACGCCGAAGATTTCCTGGACGACGATGATCGTGGGCAGGTTCTTCTTGCCATCCGGCGCGGCGCGGAACGCGGGGATCTTGCCGTCGGAGGTGGGGATTTCGATCCTGCCGGCCACGAGGCCCTTGGCGTCCGTGGTGATGGCGGTTTGCGCCACCACGGGGCCTGCTGCCAGCGAGAAACCTGCCGCCGCGGTGGTGGCAAGGAAGCCTCGCCGGTCCAGCCGCAAGGGCGGGAGCAGGCTGTCGAAATGCGCGTCGTCCTGGTCTTTCATCGAAAATCTCCTGGTAAAAGACGGGCACGGCGGGACGCGCCTCGCGTCCCTGCCCTGGCCTGCCGAGTTCACTTCAGGGAGAAGTCCACGCGTGAGGGTTGCCCCTCGTCCTTGATGTCATCGGCGTCCAGCTGCGGCGCAACGATGAACACGCGATCCGCGAGTCCTTCCTGGGCTTGCAACTTCTCATATACCGCCTGCGCCCGGGCATCAGCCAGTTGGCGCAGTTGATCCTCGCCGACCGGGGCGGCCGCGCGGAGCATTGCTTCCATCTGTGCGGCCGGCACCGACTTGGCCATGCCGATGAAATTGCGCGGTTTGTCCTTGAGGTCTGCGTCATCGTAGACGTCTTCGAGGTACTTGGCACGTTCGGCGGCGGAGACCGTGACACCCTTGGGGTCGGGCTTCTTGCCGCGCGGGGCGACGTCGGCGGCCTTGGCGGCGCGGATCTGGGCGTCGACCCAGGCCTGGCGCAGGCCTTCCGAGTCGGTCTTGGGGTCGGCGCGGCCGCTGATGTCCATCTTGAGGGCCGGGCGGTCGGTGAGCGCCTTGGTAAGGGTATCGATGCGCTGGATCGTGTCTTTGGTGAGAACGGCGCTGCCGGGCGCGAATTCGACGTAGGACAGTTCTTCGCCCCCGCCGAACGCGGACGCGAGCAGGCTGAAGGGCGAGGTCACGGCTTTGACGACCAGGTTCATCAGCACGCGCACGACGATGCCGCCGACCGAGAACTCGGGGTCGTCGAGCGAGCCGGAGATAGGCAGGTTGATGTCGATGTTGCCGCGCGAGTCCTTGAGCAGCGCGACGGCCAGCAGCACGGGTAGCTTGGTGGCGTCGGGGCTGTTGGTCTTGTCGCCGAAGGTGAGCTGGTTGAGCACGACGTGGTTGGTGGCCTGCAAGGCGCGGTTCTTGATCTTGTATTCCAGGTCTACCGAGAGCTTGCCGCGCTTGATGGGGTAGCCGACGTACTTGGCCGAATAAGTGTTGAAGCGTGGCAGGTCGACGCCCTTGGCGGACGCCTTGAGGTCCAGGGTCAGGTATTGGGCGAAGGGCTGCACGACGCCGCTGATGGAGAGCGGCGCGGTGGTGTAGACCCGCCCCGTGACCTTGACCTTGGCGGGCTGCGGGTTGGTGGAAGAGACGGCGGTGATGCCGCCTTCGATGCTGGACAGCTCGGCGACGTAGTTGGGTTTGACGAAGCGGTCGGTGAAGGTCATGCGTCCGCGAGTCAGCGTGACGCTGTTGACCGAGATGTCCGGCATGGCGCTTGCCCGGCTGCCCTTGGCGGACGGCGCAGGCGCCGCGGGTGCAGGCGGCGCGGCGGGTGTATCGGCGCTGCGGCCTGGGGTCTGCGTGTCCTGCGTGATGGAGCCGCCGGCCTGTCCAGGCGCGGCCACCAGGTCCATGACGTTGAGCCGGCCTTGCGCATTGAGCAGGATGCGGCCGTAGAAGTCTTCGAGCGCGATGTCGCCCAGTTTGGCGCCGATCTTGTCGCCCGCCACGGAGATGTCCATGCCGGTGAAGCCCAGGCGCTTCCAGTTCAGGAAGTCGTCCTTGTTGACGCGGTCTTGCAGATCCAGGTCGGTGACGTCGACGGCGCCCTTCCAGACGGCCTTCATCGGGGCGTTGCCGGCGGCGGCGATGAATTCGGCGTTGCCCTTGGCGCCCAGCGTGACGGCGCGGACGGTGGCGTTCAGGCTGGAGGCGAAGTACGGCGCGAAGCTGGCGACGTTCAGGCCGGAGAGGTCGACGGCGGTCTTGAGGGTAAGCGGCTGTGGGGTGAAGACGCCTTTGAGGTCCAGCTTGCCGTCGCCCTGGATGCCTGCAGCGGCCAGGGTGAAGTTGCTTTGGCCGGGGCCCATGGCGAGGCGGTCGGCGGTGATGCGCAAGGACTGCATTGCGATGTCGAGCGCGGGCTTGAGCGATTCGTCACGGGCCTTGAACTGTGTCAGGTCGGCTTGCACGGTGGTGGCGGATGCGTCGATCGCGCCGCCTTTTTCGCGCACGTGGACCTGCGCGGTGGCGCCCAGTCGGCCGTCAAGCAGGCTGATCGGCGCAGCGCTGCGCACGGCGGGCGCCAACGGCGCGAGCGCCACATTGCCCAGGCGCACGTTCATGTCGAGCGACAGCGGATTGATGACGAGCGGCCCTTTGGCGCGCAGCCAGCCGCCATCGGTGCTGTTGTCCATGGTCAGCCACAGGTTGATGGGCCGGTCCGGCTGCTGCGGCAGTTCGACGCCTTCAACAGTGGCGGCCAAGCCGGTCATCACGTAGTCGAGCTTGCTGACCGCGTCGGTGACGTAGACCTCGCCTTCGTGGAGGTTGAAGGCGTCGAGGGTGACTTGCCATTCGGCCGGTGCGGGGGTGGGCGCGCTAGCGGCGGCAGTGTCGGCGGCCGGGGCAGCGCCAGCCGTCGGGGTAGCGCCAGCCGTCGGGGCAGTGCCGGCCGGGTCAGCGGGGCGTGGCGCGCCTGACGCTGGTCCGGTGGGCGCTTGCGCCGTTGACCCCGTCCCCGCGTCTGCCTTGGCGACGGGGGCCGGGGTCGAAGGCGATTGCGTACCCGGCGCCTGCGCACCTGCCGCGGCAGGTGTCCCCGCCGACGCGGGCGCCCCGCCCGCAGCCAGCGGCTTCAGCCCGCTGGCCTTGCGCATTTCATCGCGGACAGGCGTGGCGGTCGGCTCCACGCCGCCCAGCGCCTTCAGCCCGGCGACGACATCCTGCCAGTTCAAGTGCTCATTCGCATGACGCCGCACATGGATCTGCGGCGCCCACAGCCCGACCTCGCCGATATACACCTGCCGCGCGATCGGCTCCAGTTCCAGCCGGCTGACGGTCAGGGCGCTCCATGCGGCCAGATTGCCGCCGGACGGATCGCGCACGTCCAGACGGCGCAGTCCCAGGTCGCCAACGACGCGGATCTTGGGCGGCGCGTCCTTGGGTTGTTCGAAAACGACCTGCAGGTTCGAATCCAGCAGCGCGCTCTCGACCTTGAACGGCAGCGGCATGGGCCAGACGTCCGCCCACTTTTCCAGTTGCAGGCCGTCAAAGGCCACGCGCAAGGTGGATGAAGGCACCACGTCGAACGGACGCGCCACGCCGGTCAGGTCGAACGGACTGCCATTGATGCGCAGGTGCAGGCGCGGCTGCACGTCGATGTCGGTGGCATAGCCGAAGGTCGAGATGAACGGGATGCCGATGGCGAACTCGTCGACAACCTGCTTGCGGCCGGTAACCTTGTCGTCCAGCGTGATCGTGCCGTTCTCGATCACCATGTTGTTCAGTGAAAAACGCGGCAGGCCTTCGTCCGGCTTGGGCGGCTCGTCAGGCTTGGCGGCGGCCAATTCGGCGACGCGTTGTTCTATGTCAGAGAAATTGAAGCGCAGGACGTCTTCGCGAACGATGGCGATGGTAGGCTGCCGCAGCGTCAGACGATCGACCACCGGTGCAAACCAGAACAGCGATGTCCACGATGCGCTGGCATCCAGTTCGGCCAAGGTCAGCAACGGCGTCTGCGCGCCGGGCTGCGCCACGGCCAGGTCTTGCGCGCGGACGGTCAGCGTGAAGGGATTGAAGGTGATCTTGCCGACGGAAACGTCGCGGCCGATCATCTTCGAGACATCGTCAGTCAGGACGCCGTGCAGCACCTTTGGCACTTGCCAGGCCGCAACGCCAAACAGAATCAGCACGAACGCCACAATACCCAGGAGAATCTTGCCGGCGCGTCGGGTGAACCGTAGCTTGGGCATCCGCACGGGCATTGAAAGTCTCCTGATACATATTGAAGGCGATCCAACCTTCCACTGACTGCAGGCGCGATTATCGCGCCCCCTTTACTGCTCGTCTATCATAGGCGGAACAGCGGACCCGGCCGGCTTGCCCGGCCCCGCTCTTTTCATTCATTAACAATTCTTGATCCCGATTTCCATGTCCGAGACCACCCCCACCTTGAGTCACCTGGACGAAGCCGGCCAGGTCCGCATGGTCGACGTCATCGCCAAGACGGACACCGAGCGCGTGGCGGTCGCCGCCGCCAGCATCCGCATGAACGCCGTGGCCTATGGCCTGCTGACCCAGCCGGGCCAAGGCAAGGGAGAGGTCCTGAACACGGCGCGCGTGGCCGCCATCCTGGCCGCCAAACGCTGCGCCGACATGATCCCTCTGTGTCACAGCCTGCCGCTGTCGTTCGTCGGCGTGGAATTCGCCCTGAACGACGCCGAGCATCGCATCGACATCCTGTCCACCTGCCGCACCAGCTACAAGACGGGCGTCGAGATGGAAGCCATGATGGCGTGCAGCGTGGCCGCGCTGACCATCTACGACATGTGCAAGGCGGCCGACAAAGGCATCGTGATCGAACAAGTTCGCCTTAAGTACAAGGCGGGAGGTAAAAGCGGTGAATGGCGCAACGATTAATCTGCTGTACTTCGCGCGCGTGGCCGAACTGGTCGGCAAGCGCACCGAAACCTGGCCCGTGCAGGGCGAATCCACCGGCGCGCAATTGCTGGCCGAGCTGGGCCAACGCTATCCCCAGCTGGAACCGGCCACGCGCCTGAAGCTGGCCATCAACCAGACGCACGCCAAGCCCACCGCCGCTATCCGCGCCGGCGACGAAGTCGCGGTGTTCGAACCGGTCACCGGAGGCTGACGCCATGATCCGCGTCCAGGAAGCCGACTTTGACAGCGCGGCGCTTACCGCCGCGCTGCGGGAATCCGCCGGCCCCGGCGTGGGCGGCATCGTCACATTCGTGGGCTACGTGCGCGACTATGCGCCGGACACGCCCACCGACACGCTGTTTCTTGAACACTATCCGGGCATGTGCGAGCGCGAGCTCGAAGACATTGCCGCCACCGCCCGCGCGCGCTGGAATCTGGCCGGCACGGTCATCGTCCACCGCGTCGGCGCGCTGCACCGCAACGCGCAGATCGTGTACGTGGCGGCGGCCAGCGCCCATCGCGGCGACGCCTTCCGCGGCTGCGAATTCATCATCGACGCGCTCAAGACGCGCGCACCCTTCTGGAAGCGCGAAACCCTGGCGGGCGGCGACAGCTTCTGGGTGGAACAGCGCCAATCCGACCAGGACCGCACGGACGCCTGGGACGAAGACACTCCCGACAAAAAGGAGAATCCATGAGCGAAGCCATCCCGGTCCCGTTGGGCTGCGGCGTACTGACGATCAGCGACACCCGCAGCGCGGGCGATGACACGTCCGGCAACCTGCTGGCGAACAGCCTGGCGCAGGCCGGTCATCAGTGCGTGCGGCGCGACATCGTGCGCGACGACATCTACCAGATCCGCCGCGTCATCAGCGACTGGATCGCCGACCCGGAAGTGCAGGTCATTCTGACCACCGGCGGCACGGGCTTTTCGCATCGCGATCACACGCCGCAGGCCATCCTGCCGCTGCTGGACCGCGAGATTCCGGGTTTCGGCGAACTCTTCCGCCAGATCTCCTACACCGAGATCGGCAGCTCCACGATCCAGTCGCGCGCGTTCGCGGGGTCGGCCAACCAGACGCTGATCTTCTGCCTGCCCGGCTCGAACAACGCTTGCGAGACCGCCTGGACGAAGATCCTGCGCGAGCAGCTCGACAGTGGCCACCGCCCCTGCAATTTCGCCTCGCAATTCAAGAATCACGAAGAAGAAGCCTGACACCCATGCTGGATTTCGATCAAGCTCAGACCCTGCTGGCCAACGCCGCCGCCCCCCTCCAACGCACCGAGCACGTCGACCTGGCGAATGCCAGCGGCCGGGTGCTCGCCACCCATCTTGACGCCACGGTGGACATTCCGCCGGCCGACAACAGCGCCATGGACGGCTATGCGCTGCGCCTGGCCGACTGGAGTCCGGAAGCGCGACTGCCGATCCAGCAGCGCTGCTACGCCGGCGACGTGCCCGAGCCGCTCAAGCCCGGCCAAGCCATTCGCCTGTTCACCGGCAGCGTGATTCCCGCGGGCGCCGATGTGGTCGTCATGCAGGAAGACACGACCGAAGCCGACAACCATG
>Ga0209050_1001777_pt1 | contig 21252 bp, 11 predicted proteins | sample Araplavi_mTSA_r2_FD_184276 | JGI IMG/M metagenome (GOLD analysis project Ga0209050, IMG submission 184276) | Arabidopsis root microbial communities from North Carolina, USA - plate scrape MF_Cvi_mTSA_r2 (SPAdes) (version 2) | ecosystem: Host-associated > Plants > Roots > Endosphere | place: USA... | reverse complement strand
CGGCGGAACGGGGGTAGACATGGCGGGCGAACCCTTGGCCGCAGGTTCGCCTGCCGCCCCCCCCGCGCCCGGCGGCGATCCCGCCATCACCACCTGCGGCTGCTCATCCCCGCCCCCCAGCGCGACATACAGCGACACGCCGTTCTGAAGCTGGGACGCGCGCAGCGTCAGCATCTGTTGCTCTGCATTGAACAATCCGCGCCGGGCGTCCACGACTTCCAGGTAGATCGAGATGCCGTTCATGTAGCGCAGCTCGGCAGTCTCGGCCAGGCGGCGCTGCGCCTGGATCGCCGTTTCCTGCGCGGTCACCTGCTCCTGGAAGCGCTTGCGGTTCTCCAACGCGGTGGCCACTTCGCTGAACGCCGTCTGCACCGTCTTGCGGTAGTTGGCGATCAGTTCGTCGCGCTGCGCCGTGGCAAGATCCACCGCCGCGCGCCGCTGCCCGTAATCGAAGATCGGCCATCCGATTCCCGCGCCGATGTTCCAGATCTGGCTGGGCGACGAAAAGAGGTCCGACAGCTCGGTGGAGGCATAGCCGAACGAACCGGTCAGCGCAATGCGCGGAAACAGGGCTGCACGCGCGGCGCCGATATTGGCGTTGGCGCTGCGCAAGCGGTTCTCGGCCTGGCGGATGTCGGGTCTTACGACAAGCAGCGACGACGGCAGGCCGGGACTGAGCGCATCGAACTGGCCCGCGGCCTCAATCGGCGGCCCAACGGTCATCTCCCGCTGCAGGTCTTCGCCCACCAGCACCCACAGACGGTTCCAGTGCGCCGCCGTGGCGCGCTGCCACTCAGCGAGCTGGGTCTGCGCCTGCGTCAGCAGGATGGCCGACTGCTCGAAGTCGACCAGCGAGGTCACGCCGGCGTCCAGCCGGTCCTTGGCGACGCGCAGTGCATAGCTGCGGGTTTCGACCGTGCGCTGCGCCAGCGCGATGCCTTCCTCGCCCGCCCGGGCGTCGTAATAGGTCGAGGCCACGTTCGCAATCAGCGACAGTCGGAATGCCCTCCGCCCTTCCACGGTCGCCAGGTATTGCTGCAACGCGGAGGCGGTCAGGTTGCGGATCCGCCCCCAGAAATCCAGCTCGAAGGACGAGACCATTACCTGGGCGCTGAACTGGTTGAACTGCACGGTCTGCCGCGACCCCGCCAGCGCCGGATCCAGTACGGTCAGCGGCTGCTGGTTGCGCGACGCGGCCGCGCCGGCATCCAGTTGCGGCAGCTGGTTGGCGCGTTCGATGCGGTAGAAGGCGCGCGCCTGCTCGATCCGGGCCGTGGCTGCGGCCAGATCCTGGTTCAGTTCCAGCGACCGGGCGATCAGGCGCTTGAGTTGCGGATCGCCGAAGAACTGCTCCCACGTGACGTCCTGCGCCGCCACCGCATCCGGCGGGACCTCGCCGGGAAACACGGCGGGCGTTGCGACTTCCGGCTGGCGGTGCTCCGGCGCGAAATTGCAGCCGGCCAACCCCCAGCCCATCAGCGCCAAGATGGCAATGCGCGCCGGCCTCATGGGTTCTCTCCCCGCTCTTCGGCCTTGGCCGGAACGCTGGCAGCAGGCGTGGACCCGGGCTTGGCCGCATTCTTGCGCGGCCCCGACCAGCGCCGCGCAACCATGTAGAACAGCGGCGTGAAGAAAACGCCGAACAGCGTGGCGGTCAGCATGCTGCCCATCACGCTGGTGCCCACCGCCTGCCGGCTGGCCGCGCCGGCGCCGGTGGCCAGCACCAGCGGCAGCATGCCCAGCACGAAGGTGATGCTGGTCATGATGATGGGGCGCAGACGCTGCCGGGCGGCATCGACCACCGCCTCTTTGCGGTCGCGCCCTTCCAGCTCCTCTTTCAAGGCGAACTCCACGATCAGGATGCCGTTCTTGGCGGCCAGGCCAATGATCGTGACCAGCCCGATATTGAAATAGATGTCCGCCGACATGCCCCGCCCGAGCGTGAACGCGGCCGCGCCCAGAATGCCGAACGGCAGGATCAGCAGCACGGACACCGGCACGGACCAGCTTTCGTAGAGCGCCGACAGCAACAGGAACACCACGATCAGCGACAGGCCCAGCAGCAGCGCCACCTGGTTGCCCGCCTGGCGTTCTTCGTACGCCGTGCCGGTCCATTCATAGGTGATGCCTTGCGGCAGGACGCGCCCGGCAATGGCTTCCATCTCGGCCAGCGCCACGCCGCTGGAGCGGCCGGCGGCGGCCTCGCCCGAGATGGTGATGGACGGAAAGCCGTTGTAGCGTTCCAGCTGCTGCGGCCCGTCGATCCAGCGCATCCGCGAAAACGCCGAGAACGGCACCATCTCGCCCCGGTTGTTCGGCAACTGCAAGGCGGCAATGTCCTGCGGCTGCATGCGCTGGTCGGCCTCGGCCTGGATGAACACCCGCTGCACCGAACCGTCGAGCAGGAAGTCGTTGACGTAGTTCGACCCGAACGCCAGCGTCAGCGCCTGGTTGACCTGCGCGACCTGCAGCCCCAATGCGCGCGCGTGCACCCGATCGATCTCGACATACAGGCGCGGTCCCGGCGGCATGCCGTCCAGCCGCACGCCGGTCAGCACGGGGCTGGCCGCAGCGGCCGCGATCATGGCCGCGCCGGTGGCGGCCAGACCCGCGCCGCCCTGCGCAGTGCGGTCCTGCACCTTCATGGAAAAGCCCGACGCGTTGCCCATCGACGGGATGGGCGGCGGATTCAGCGCGAAGATCATCGCCTGCGGAATCGACCGGAACGCCAGGTTGCTGCGCCCGACCAGCGCGTCGACGGCCTCGGCCCGATCGGTGCGCTCGCTCCACGGGTGCAGGTCCACGAACGACAGCGCCGCCGTCTGCCCCTGGCCGAAGAAGTTGAACCCGACCACCGATGCCACGTTGCGCACGGCTGGCAACTGGCGCAGCTGGCTTTCGGCCTGCTGCACGGCGGCCTCGGTCTGGTCGGCCGTGGTGCCGGGCGCGCCGGTGTACGACACGAAGAAGTAGCCTTGATCTTCCAGCGGCAGATAGCCGCCCGGCAGGCGCGAGAACAGAAACACCGTCAGGCCGCAGACGCCCAGGAATATCAGCATCCAGCGCAGGGGCCGCACCAGCATGTGTTCGACCGCGCGCACGTACTGGCGTGTCATCGCGTCAAAGCCGTTATTGAACTTGTCGAAGACCCACTGCTTGCCCTTCGAGATCCGGCCCTTGGGCGGCTTGCCGTCCGGCAGCTTGAGCAGCGTGGCGCACAACGCGGCGCCCAGCGACAGCGCCAGCACGGTCGACACCACGATCGCCACGGACAGCGTGATGGAAAACTGGCGGTAGATGGCGCCGCTGGAACCGGGAAACATCGCCATCGGCACGAACACCGCCACCAGCACCAGCGTGCTGGCGATGATCGGCCCCCACACCTGGCCGACCGCCTTGCGCGTCGCTTCCGGCGCAGAAATCTTCTCGTCCTGCATGATCCGCGCGACGTTTTCCGACACCACGATGGCGTCATCGTTCAGCACCCCGATCGCCACCACCATGCCAAAAAGCGACAGCAGGTTGATGGACGCGCCAAACAGGAACAGGCCCGCGCAGGTGCCGATCAGCGCGATCGGCACGATCAGCGTGGGGATCAGCGTGCTGCGCCAGCTTTGCAAGAACAGGAACACCATTGCCGTGACCAGCAACAGCGCCTCGACCATGGTGACCAGCACCGAGCTGATGGACGTGGTGATGAAGGGCGTGGTGTCGAACGGCACCGTCCAGCCGACGCCCGCCGGAAACACGGGCTCCAGCTCGGCCATGCGCTGCCGCACCTGCCGTGCCACGTCCAGCGCGTTGGCGTCGTTGGCCAGCTGGATGGCGATGCCGGCAGCCTCCTTGCCATTGACGCTGAGCCGGAAGTTGTAGCTTTCGTTGCCCAGCTCAACCCGCGCCACGTCGCCCAGGCGCACCAACGAGCCGTCGTTGTTGACGCGCAGGATGACCTGCCGGAACTGCTCGGGCGTGGAAAAGCGGCTCTGCGCCACGATCTGCGCGTTGAAGTCCGCCCCGCGCGCCAGCGGCAGGTCACCCAGCGATCCGCCGATCGTCTGCGCATTCTGTTCCTGCACCGCACGCATCGCGTCGCTGGCCGACATCTGGAAGCTGGCCAGCTTGCGTTCGTCCAGCCAGATCCGCATCGCGTAAGACGAGCCGAACAGCTGCACGTCGCCCACCCCGCGGATGCGGCGCAGCTCGTTGAGGATGTTGTTGGACGCGAAATTGCCCATCTCGACGGCGCTGACGTTGCCGCTTTCCGATTGCAGCGCCAGCAGCATCAGGAAGCCGGACGACGCCTTGGTCACCGCCACGCCAAGCTGGCGGACTTCCTGCGGCAGCCGGGGTTCGACCCGGCTCAGGCGGTCCTGCACCTGGCTGCGGGCCACGTCCAGGTCCGTGCCCGGCTGCAGCGTCACCGTGATCTGCGACGTGCCGTTGGCGCGGCTGACCGACGCCATGTACAGGAAGTTGTCGACCCCGTTCATCTCCTCCTCGATGATCGAGGTGACCGTGCGGTCGATGGTGGTGGTGTCGGCGCCCCGGAAGGTCGCCTGGATCGTGATCGAAGGCGGCGCGATGTTCGGGTACTGCTCCACCGGCAGCAGCACCACCGCGATCAGCCCGAACAGCAACAGGAACAACGCCACCACCCAGGCAAATACCGGCCGCAAGACGAAGAATGAGCCCATGACCGACTCCGCTAGGGTTTCGCGGCTTGCTGTTCGACCGGGTCAACCTGTTGGCCTGGCCTTATCTTGTGCCAGCCATCCACGACCACTTTCTCCCCTGGTTCAAGGCCGCGGCGCACCAGCCAGCTTCCTGAGATCTGCTCACCCACCTCGATCTGCCTGGGCACCGCCGTGTTGTCGGGCCCGATGACGAACACGGTGGCCGTATCGCCGTTCAGCCGCGCCGCCCGCGCGGGAATCAGGACGCCCTCCTGGCGCACCCCGACAAGTATCTGACCGTTGACGAACTGCCCGGGCAGCAACTCACGCTTGGCGTTGTCGAAACGGGCGCGGATGGTCTGCGCGCCAGTGGTCCGGTCGACGCTCAGGTCCGCGAAATCCACGACCCCGGTCTCGCCAAACTCCCGGCCGTTGGCCAGCGTAAGCCGCACCGGAAACGTATTGCCCGCCGTCGCCAGCGCGCCGGAGCGCGCGTAGTCGGTCAGGTCCATGATGGCGGTGTTGGACTTGGTGAACGTGGCGCTGATCGGCGACAACTGGTTGACCTGCGCCAGCAGCGTGGCCGCCGATGCGCTGACCAACGCCCCTTCGGTGACCAGCGCGCGGCCCACGCGACCGGCGATGGGCGCCCTGACCGTGCAGCGGTCCAGCCGCAACTGCGCCAACGTAACCGCGGCCTGCGCATCGGCCACATTGGCCTGCGCCTGCCCCAGCGCCGCCAGCGCGGCTTCGTATTCCTGCGCGCTGACCGCTTGACGCTGCACCAGCGGACGGAACCGGTCCGTGACCGAGCGCGCATTCTTCTGCACGGCCTGCGCACGCTGCAGCATGGCGTTAGCCTGCGCCAGCTGCGCCTTGTAGTCGCTGGGGTCTATCTGGAACAGCGGATCGCCGGCCTGTACGTCGCTGCCTTCGGTGTACAGCAGTTTCTCGACGATGCCGTCAACGCGTGCCCGCACTTCAGCGGTGCGAATCGGTTCGATCCGCCCGGGCAGGTCCACGTTCAGGTCGACCGGCTGGCGGCCGACGGTCATCACGAACACCTTCATCGGCGCAATGGTGACGGCCGCCGCGTCGTTCCGGTCACCACATCCCGCCAATGCAAGCGTCCAGGCGCCCAAGGCATACAACATGACACGACGGACATTGCTGCTTACTTGCGTCATCCACTACTCCCAGGCGGTCGGACTCGGGGTCTCGCGCTGCCCTCACCTCATGGCGGAGGCGAAGGCCTTACTTGGACAGCTTGTATGCGGAACAGCTTATGGGTGGACACCTTGCGGGCGCGCCTGGGCGCGCCGGACTGACGGACGTGCAGCTTATGAAGCGAGGGCGCAGCAAGGCGCCATGGGGTTATCGCGTTGAAGTAGGAGAATGCCGCTGATCGGAAAAAGGCCGACCCAGGCGGGACCTGCCCAATTGAGGCCAGGCTGGCTCTGGCCCGGCGTGGGCCGGGCGCCATGCAAAACGAACAAGACCATCGACTTTCGCACAAGCATCCTTTATGTCGTTGACGAGGAAGACTGGCTGAAATGGGGCTGCATGGTCGTGCGGCGGAAAGGGAATCCGCTTGCGGGCTTTGGCACGGAACGTGCTGAGTGCGGCGCGAAAGCACAGCTTAAGTAGCGACGGCACTTAGTGCAAGCTTTTCTCGTTTGCGCCGTTGGCGAACAGGAACGAAGGCGAAGCGTTTAGAACGGGTGCCGCAGGACAGGGCCATGGGAAAAAGTGCCCCCGATTAAGCGTCTGCCCGCGCATTTGTTGCCAGACTAAACAAATAGGATCAGAAAGAATCCGCCGTGGCGAAACGAGCCGGGAAGTGGCGGCAAACGCATGTGCCGGCCTCTTCCCAAACGCGCGGATCACCCGCGCAACCGCAGCTTGCGAACCACTTCGAGCAGATCGTCCAGCGACACCGGCTTGCTGATGTGGGCGGAAAAGCCTGCGCTGACGGCTTCGCGCATGTCTTCCTTGGCGCCAAAACCGGTGAGCGCGATGGAAGGCAGATCGGCGCCGCTGTCTTTTTCGCGAATGGCGCGCATCAGCGTATAGCCATCCATCTCCGGCATGCCGATGTCCGACAGCATCAGGTCGAAGCGGGCGGTCTCCAGGATTTCCAACGCCTGCCGGCCGTTGGAGGCGGCCGTGACTACCGCCCCTTCCATGTCCAGCAGCTCGTGCATGATGTGCAGGACGTCCTCGGAGTCATCGACCAAAAGCACCTTCAGCCCTTCCAAAGGCATGTCGGCGTTAGCTTGCGGCGCGTCCTCGGCTTCAAGGGAACCGGCCAGATCCAGCCATACCGTGAAGCGCGCGCCAAGTCCCACGCCATCGGAATGGACCTGAATCGTGCCGCCATGCGCACCCACCAGCTCGCTGACAACCGCCAGGCCGATGCCCAGTCCAGAGGTGGCGCCCGTCTTCTGGCGCACGTCGCCCTGGCTGAACATGTCGAACACCCGGCCGATGAACAGCGGGTCGATGCCCTGGCCCGTGTCGGCGACTTCCAGTTTCAAGCGGTTGTCCTCGATGGCCAGCTTAAGCGCGACGGAACCGCCCTCGGGCGTGAACTTGATCCCGTTGTTCAGCAGGTTCCAGATCACCTGTTCGATGCGCACGGGATCCGCGTCCAGGTAGATCGCCAGCGCAGGATCAAAGTCGCTGCGCAGATCGATGCCGGCCGACGCCGCCACGGGCTTGAGCACCTCGAGGATGTTTTTCGCGATGGCCACGACGTCGATGATCGATTTGTTGAGCGCCAGCTTGCCCGTCCGGACGCGCGAGAGATCCAGCAGATCGTCGATGATGCGGGCCTGGCCTTTGACCGAACGCTGGATCAGGTCCGTGGCACGCGCGGCGGGGCCGAAATTGCGCACGGCCGGCGTGCGGGCCAGCAGCTCTGCATTGAGCTGGATCAGGTTGAGCGGGTGCTTCAGTTCGTGCGACACGACCGCGAAGAACTCGTCCTTCAGCACGCTATCCGCATGTGCGCGGTCCAGACGGGACTCCTGCTCGGCGTCGCGCAACTTCAGGTCAGTGACATCGCGCACGATCTTGGCAAACCCCTGATAGACAGGATCATCCATCCGGTTCACGCCGCCCGTGCAGAACACCAGGCTGCCGTTCTTGCGCTTGTGCCAGCGTTCGTCAGGGGCGTAGCCGATCTTCCTGGCGCGATTCAGCTCATGCTCGGGTCTGCCGGCCGCGATGTCCTCGTCGGTGAAGATGATCGCGATAGGCTTGCCTTCCGCCTCGGCGCTGGTGTAGCCGAACATCAGCTCGGCGCCGATATTCCAGTTGGTGATGATGCCTTCGTTGTCCAGCGTCATAATGCCGAAATCGCGCGCGCTCTCGGTCATCAGCTTCAAGTGGGCCTCGCCCAGTCGCACGCTTTCTTCTGCCTTGCGCCGGTCCGTGATGTCGATGAACGTAAGGACCGCGCCTTCGATGCGGTGGTCACCGCTCCGGTACGGTAGCAGCCGCGCCAGATACCAACGGTCCGTCGTGCTGTGCACCTCGCGCTCCAAGGGGCGCAGCAGTTCGAACACGCCGGCGGCATCCTTCGCCAGGTCCGGGTACTCCAGCCGGTGCGTGATGTCGAGCACCGAACGTCCGGCGTCGCTCGGGATCACATTGAAGATGTCGGACGCCCGGGGCGTGAACCACTGGATGCGCATCATGCGATCCACGAACACCGTGGCAATGTCGGTGGACGCGATCAGGTTCTGCAGGTCGTCATTGATCTTCGCGGTTTCATCGACCTTGGCCTTCAGTTCCGCATTGACCGTGATCAGCTCCTCGTTGACGGACTGCAGCTCTTCCTTGCCGGTCTCCAGTTCTTCCGTGGTGGAGCGCAACTCTTCATTGATGGCCTGAAGCTCTTCATTGGAGGCCTTCAGTTCTTCCGTGGAGGTTTCCGCCTGCTCAATGGTCGCTTGCAACTGGCCCTTGGTGCGCTGGAGTTCGGCCTCCAGTTGCGTCAATACCATTGCGGAGCCGGTCGCGGGGCTGACAGCGCCCTCTGCGCTCATGATGTCCTCGACTTCCTCGAACAGCACAAGCAGGTAATCACTGGCCGACTCATCGTGCCGGAATGGCCGCACCACCATGTTGACGTAGGTCTGGCGCTCGCCAAGCGTCATTCTCACGCGCCGCGCCTCGACACTCTTTCGCGAATGCAGGGCCTGAAACATCGCGGTGCGCAATTCCGTGCGCAATTCCGGATGCACCGACAAGGGCAGATTGCGGGAAGGCTCGCCGCCCGGATGGCGCAGGAAGCGGCCTGCCCGCTCCGAAATGTGCACGATGTCGCTGTGAGCGTCGACGATGACACTGGGCGGCGCGAACATTTCGAGCGCACGCTGGTGCACGGCGGCATACGAGACCTTGGGCTGGCGAACCGGCCCCGCCGAGGCGTGCACCGGCCGAACGTGATTAATCCTCCCGTCGGTCAGTTCGGGCATGCCGCTCAGTTGCGACGGCGTTTCCCGAGCGATATAGATGCGGTGGCGCTTGTCCACCACCTGAAAAAGCTGCGGGCACGCATCGGCCGATTCGGAACTGCCGAGGAAAAGATAACCGCCCGGCTTCAATGCGAAGTGGAACATGCGCAACACGTCGCGCTGCACTTCGCGGTCCAGGTAGATCAAGAGGTTGCGGCAACTGACCAGATCCAGCTTCGAGAACGGTGGGTCGCGCAGGATGTTGTGCACGGCAAACAGCACCCGCTCGCGGATTTCCTTCTTGACGCAGTACTCGTTGTCCTGCTCGCTGAAGAAGCTTTGCAGCATGGCTTCAGGCACGTCGCCCTTGATCGCCATCGGATAAGCCGCCGCCCGGCCCACGGCCAGCGCCGTTTCGTCGATGTCGGTGGCAAACAACTGGATCTTGGGCGGGTGGGGCAACGCATCGGCCTGCGCGCTCATCAGCATGGCCAGCGAATACGCCTCTTCACCTGTAGAACATCCGGCCACCCAGGCGCGCAACGCCACGTCCGGCGTGGTGCTCAGCGACTTCAGCAGCTTGGGCAACACGAATTCATCCAGATTGGCGAAAGCTTCCTTGTCCCGGAAAAACTGCGTGACGCCAATGAGCATATCGGACAGCAGTTTAGGGGTCTCGTCGATGCGTTCCTGAAGCAGCTTTCCGTATTCGGGCAAGGTTGACACGCCCGTAACCTGCATGCGGCGCTCGATTCGGCGAAGCACCGTGGCTTTCTTGTAGTGACGGAAATCGTGCGCCGTGCGGGCGCGCAAGAGGGCAAGAATGTCCCGCAACGCATTGCGTTCCTGTTGCGCCCCGTCCGTCACCTGCTCGGCATCCGCGGCGCCGGAGGCCTCGGCCTCGGTCAGCGGCGGCAGATGGATGCTGCCCATGTTTTCCGCGATCTGCTTGAGACGCTGCGGCATGGTGGACACAGGCAGCACAATGTCCACCATGCCGGTGGAAATTGCATTGCGCGGCATGGTGCCGTGCTCTGCTTCCTCGGGCAACTGCGCGAACGTCACGCCGCCCTGTTCCTTGATGCGGGCAAGGCCCACCGATCCGTCGGACCCGCCCCCCGACAGCACGATGCCGACGGCACGGTTCGTATGCACATCGGCCAGCGTGCGGAAAAATTCGTCGATCGCAATCTGGCGGCCTTCCGGGCGACTGGCCCCCGCCGAAATACGCAGGTAGCCATCATTCATCGACAGCGAGGCCGCCGGAGGAATCACGTAGACGTGATCACGCAGGATCGGCACCGGCTTGGTGACCTGCTCGACCGGTAGCCCCGTGCAGGCCTGCAGAATCCTGTCGAGAATGCTTTCGTGATCGGGAGACAGATGCACCACGACGACGAAGGCCATGCCGGGTTTGGCCGGCATGTTCGAGAAGAAAGTCTTGAGCGCGTCGATCCCTCCCGCAGAGGCCCCCAGTCCGACCACCGGGAAGTTCAGGTCGCTTCGGACGACTCCCGGTTTGATGTTGGGAACAGACGGCGATTGGGACATTTTGGGCCTGTAGGTTGCGTGCGTGGGAGTACCCGCCATGATACAGCCGCCAGTTTGCGTGAGGTGCCGCGACAGCAGTCTCAAAGACAGATGTTTGGCGTCGTCGCGCAGCGTCTTCAAATCATTCGATGGGCCCCGGCGGCAGCATCCGCTTGTGCGCCGTGGCGCGGTACTGGCGCTCGATCACCGCGACCGCGTCTTCGGCAACCTCCTCGCCTTCCAGATAGCCATCGATCTGCGCGTATGTCACACCGTACGCGTCCTCATCCGGGCGCAACGGCCGCAACGACTCAAGGTCGGCGGTCGGCACCTTGAGCACCAGCCGGTCCGGCGCGCCCAGCAGCGACCCCAGCGCCCGCACCCGCCGCTTGGTCAGACCGCGCAGGGGCAGCACGTCCGCCGCGCCGTCGCCATGTTTAGTGAAAAACCCCATCAAGGCCTCGGCGGCCTGGTCCGTGCCGATCACCAGGCAGTCAAGCGCGCCTGCAATCGCATACTGGGCAATCATGCGCTGCCGCGCCTTGATGTTGCCCGCCCCGAAATCCTCGGCCGCCTCGTCCGCGTATTCAAGGCCGGCGGCGCGCAGCGCCTCGCGTTGCGCATCCACGGCCGGCTTGATGTCGATCCGCATACGGCGATCGGGTGCAATGAAATCCAGTGCCTGCGCCGCGTCTTCTTCGTCCCGCTGCTCGCCGTAGGGCAAGCGCACGGTGACGAACGTGGCCGGTCTCCCCTGGCCGCGAACGCGCTCGACGGCAAGCTGCGCGATCCGCGCCGCCACCGTGGAATCCACCCCGCCGCTGATTCCCAGGACATAACCTGCGCGGCCTGACTGGATCAGGTAGTCGGCGAGGAACGCGATGCGCCTTTCCAGCTCTTCGGTCGCGTCGAAGTCCGGGGTTACTCCCAGTTCTCCGGCGATGGCATCCCGCAAGCGCAAGGGGGTGTTACCTGAGTTCATTTTTACTTCTCCACGTTGACACATCGGAGCAGCAATCAGCGTTCCTGCGGTCGACTCATGCCCTGCGCGGCGCCCGGCTTGTTTGGGCACGGCACTTGCTTGCCGTTTGATGTTTCATTGTCGGAGGCGCCACGATGGACCCGGACTGGTCGACGATGTTTTCGTTTTCGCTCTCGCCGCTAGAGATTTTCATCCGCGGGACGATCGTCTATTGGTTCATCTTCGTGCTGCTGCGGCTTGCGGGCCGGCGAGATGTCGGGTCGCTGGGCGTGGCCGACATGCTGGTGCTGGTCCTGATCGCCGATGCCGCGCAGAATGCGATGGCGGGCGAATACAAATCCATTCTGGACGGGATGGTCCTGATTTCCACGATCATCGGCTGGACTGTGCTGGTCGACCGGGTTGGCTACTTTTTCAAGCCGCTTGGCCGCCTGCTCGAATCGGACCGCGTATGCCTGGTGCGCGACGGCGTGATCGCCAAGCGCGCGCTGCGCCGCGAATACCTGACGGAAGACGAGCTGATGAGCCAGCTCCGGCTGAAAGGCGTCCTCGAGGTTTCAGAGGTGCGCCGCGCGTATATGGAGCCGGATGGAGATATCAGCGTCATCAAGCGCCGGGCGCACAACCGCTTTCGCCGGACCTAGCGTCGCGCTACCCGATGCCGGCCCGGCGGGATTCCGGCGCCCAGCTCAGCAGCGCCGTACCCCGGCGCTTATGGCAATGTGTGCGCGTCCTCGGTCAGCACCTGCATCAGCGCCTCGACGGAGTACGGCTTCTGCATGACCGGAAATCCCAACGCCCGCGGCCCCGCCATCGCATCGCTGTAGCCGCTGGCCAGCACGATCCGAATGCCGGGCCAGTTTTCTCGAATCCGGCGGGCGAGTTCCATCCCGTTCATGCCGGGAAGCACCAGATCCAGGATCGCCAAGTCAAAGCCGCCGTTGCGTTGCTCCAGTTCGTGCAGGGCCTTCTCGGCATCGACCGTCCACGTCAGATCCTGGCCCAGCTCCGCCAGCCACGCCGACACCACCTCGCCGACCATGCGGTTGTCTTCCACCAGCAGCACCTGGCGGCGCACCGGCACGTTGAGGATGACGCCGGCGGCAGGCGCCTCGACCGCCTCGCCGGGTGACGTGACGGCCGGCAGGTAGAGCGTGAACGTGGTTCCCTTGCCAACCGTGCTGTCCACGGTCACGTCGCCGCCGGACTGCTGCACGAAGCCCTGCACCTGGCTCAGACCCAAACCAGAGTTCTCATGCTGGCCTTTGGTGGTGAAAAAAGGCTCGAACACGTGCGCCAGCACGCCGGGCGCGATTCCCGCGCCGGTGTCCTGCACGGACAGGGCCACGTGCGGGCCATTGAGTTTGGTATGGCCTTCCAGTTCCGACGCGTCCGGCACAACCTTAGCCAATATCTTGAGTTGGCCGCCGGCCGGCATGGCGTCGCGCGCATTGATGATCAGATTGAGCAACGCGGTTTCAAGTTGCCCCGGGTCCGCGAAGATCGTGCAGTCGCCCGGCCCGAACTCGTAGCTGATTGCCACGTGCGATCCGACCGAGGTCTCGAAAAGCTCCCGCATCGACGCCAGGCTGTCACGCACATCAAACGCGTGCGGCTGCAGCGGCTGCCGCTTGGCGTAGGCCAGCAACTGCCGGGTCAGCTGAGCTGCCTTTTCGGTGGTGTCGATGATGATGCCCACGTAGCGCATCAGCGAGGGGGGCAGTTCCGGATAGCGCTTGATGAACTCCGCGGAAAAGCGGATCGCGGTCAGGAAGTTGTTGAAATCGTGCGCAACGCCGCCGGTGAGGCGGCCGATGGCTTCCATGCGCTGGGCGTGATGCATGGAATCGCGGGCTTCCTGCAGTTGCTCGTGCCGCTCCTTCTGTTCGGTGATGTCGCGCGTGATCTTGGCGTAACCGACGAGGACGCCCCGGTCGTCATGGACCGGATCGATGACCACGCTGCACCAGAAGGTACTGCCGTCCTTGCGGACGCGCCAGCCCTCGGCCTCAAAGCGCCCTTCACGCCGCGCCGTCTCCAACGCACGCTCCGGCACGCCGGCATTTCGGTCTTCAGATGTGTAAAAAACGGAGAAATGCTGCCCGATGATCTCGTCCGCGCCATAGCCCTTGAATCGTTCCGCGCCGGGATTCCAGCTGCTTACGCGGCCCTTGGCGTCGAGAAGATAGATAGCGTAATCCCGCACTGCGCCGACTAGAAGGCGATAGCGGTCCTCGGACGGAAAATCCGGTAAAGAAGTCATGCAATGTCCCCACCTGCGTGTTTATTCATGCTCATCGCTCTCAGCAAACGCCGTGCCGTTCAGAAAATCCTGTTACAGCAATCGCCAAACGGGCACAGAATTTGCTGTAACCCGTAGTCAGTGGGCGGCCCATTCCAGGCGCCGCCCGGGCATAGAGGGCCTTAATAATGCAACCGATTCGTAAAGCTGTATTTCCCGTCGCGGGCTTGGGCACCCGCTTTCTTCCCGCCACCAAGGCCATGCCCAAGGAAATGCTGCCCATCGTCGACCGGCCGCTGATCCAGTATGCCGTTGAAGAAGCGGTCGCGGCAGGCATCACCGAACTGATCTTCGTCACCGGCCGCAACAAACGGGCGATCGAGGATCATTTCGACCGCGTGCCCGAACTTGAGTACGACTTGGAGGCGAAGAACAAGAACGCCCTGCTGGAGACCGTCCGCAACGTCATTCCGGACAGCGTCAAATGCGTGTACACCCGACAGCCCGCCGCCCTGGGGCTCGGCCACGCCGTGCTTTGTGCGGCGAACATTGTAGGCAATGAACCGTTTGCCGTGCTGCTGGCGGACGACATGATAGACGCGGACGCCCCCGTGATCGGCGAAATGATGAAGGTTGCCCGGGAATTCGAGGGCAGCGTCCTGGCGATCCAGCAGGTGCCAAAAACCAACACGCACCAGTACGGGATCGTGTCCGGCAGCCGCAAGGCGCACAGCGTCATGAGCCTGACCGGCATCGTGGAAAAGCCCAAGCCCGAGGACGCGCCGACCGACCTGGCGGTGGTCGGACGCTACATCCTGGAACCCCAGATCTTCGCGCTGCTGGAAGCCACCCAGGCGGGCGTGGGCGGTGAAATCCAGCTGACCGACGGCATTGCCGCCCTGCTCAAGACGCGCAAGGTGTTCGGGTTCGAATACGAAGGCGTCCGCTATGACTGCGGCAGCAAGGAAGGCTTTTACCGCGCCACGATGGAAATCGGGCGCAAGTACCACAACCTGGCCTGAGAAAGGAGTCTTTCCATGACCGATTCGAAACCCGCTCCCCCGCCCAATCCGCCGCCCTCCCCGCATGTCGATCGCGCCGAGACCGGCTTCACCGGCCAGCCGACCGAGGACGGACCGCCGACGGGGGAGGTGAATAAGAACCCCGACTCCAATTCGGGATACCCCGCCGGCGGCTCGCAAGCGCCGGCCGGCAAGGATCCGTACGGACGTCCCAAGCAGTCCGATTCCTGAGCCTGCCCGCCGCATTCACCTTGCGCCTTCAGCGACCGCACGGGGCCTTCCGCGTGCGGTCGCTGCCATCTGGCGCCCGTATTTTCCGTGACCGCAGGCGATGCCGACGCCCCCCGCCATGCTGTAGATGAATCAGTTGCCGATGAGCCCCCTCTTTTCCCATTTATTGAAACGCGCTGCCGCCTACCGTGCCGCCATTGCCGAGGACAGCGTCCGCCTGCCGCTGCAAACCGTGGCGGCGGTACTGCTTGCCTTTGGCTGCATGACGTGGTGGCAGATGCCGGACGTCGCGTGGGGCGCCTTCTCCGCCCTTTTTGTGGTGCGCGCCACGGTCGAGGGCACGGTCGGCGAGGCCGCTGCCCGCATCCTGGGCGCACTGATCGGGGTGGCGCTGGGCATCACGATCGTCCCGTTGGCCCATGCCGCAGACATTCCGGCGCCATGGAGCATCGTGGCCGGCGTGGGGGCCGCCGCCTGCCTGTCGATACGCTGGCCGACGCTAAATTACAGCCTGGTCACGGCAACCATTCTGACCGTCACGCCGGACGCCGACATCGTCGCGGGCGCGGTGAACAAGACGCTCGCCATCGTCGTGGGCTCCATTGCCGGGATTCTGGCCGCTTTTGCGGTGCTGCCCCTGTCGGCCCGGTACAGCATGCGGTACAACCTCGCTGCCTCGCTGCAGCTCTACGGCGAACTGCTGGTTGAATGGGCCGCTGCCGTGAACGAAGGCCGTGCCCGGCCGCGGCCCCGCGACAAGCCCGCGCTGGAGCGCACGCACTGGCGCGCACGCGACATGGCAAGCCAGTCTCGATCAGTGCCCATTCGCATCCTGGGCGCGGACACGCAGGCCCATCGGCTGCAGGAACGGATCGAGGAACTGTGGCTGACCGTGCCGCTGATGGAACGCATCGGCGGCATGGAGCTGACCGACAACGTCTGCCGCCGTCTGGGCCCCGCGCTGCACGACGTCGCGATGGCGGCCCGGCAGCAGATCGACGGCTTGGCCCGCGTCATTCGTGACAAGGGCGCCGAAGCGCCCATGTGCAGCACCGGCGAGCCATTTGCCAAACTGGATGCCGCGGTTGAGGAAGCCGCGAGCGGCGGCGGCTTCACGGCCCGCGAACGCGTGGCCGTGGATCTCATTCGCTGGTCGTGGCAGGAGGTCACGCGGGAACTGGACGCCCTGTGCGACACCGTCCAGCCGGAATCCTGACAACCGCGAGGCCGGATGCAGGATTTCCGGCCTCGGTGGTCAAAGCCCAACGATTAAATCGGTCAACGCGTCAAGACTTCAAGGCGTCAGCACGACCTTGATGCAGCGGTCTTCCTTGTCACGGAACGTCTTGTACAAATCCGGCCCGGCCTCCAGCTTGGCGCGATGCGTGATGACGAACGACGGATCGATCCTGCCCTGCACGATGAGGTCCAGCAGCTCGTCCGTCCAGCGCCGCACGTGGGTCTGGCCCATGCGCCACGTCAGCCCCTTGTTCATCGACGCGCCAAACGGAATCTTGTCGATCATCCCGCCATACACGCCGGGCACCGACAGGATGCCCGCCGGCCGGCACACGTACATCATTTCGCGCAGCACGTGCGGCCGGTCGGTCTCGGCGCCCACGGCCTGCTTCATGCGGTCGTACATATGCTCCATCGTGCTGCTGGCGTGCGACTCCATGCCGACCGCGTCGATGCATTTCTCCGGCCCTTTGCCGTTGGTCAGTTCCTTCAACCGCTCCACGACATCCTCGTCCTGAAAGTTGATCGTGACTGCGCCAGCATCGCGCGCCATCTGCAGGCGTTCCGGCACGGATTCGATGCAGATCACCTGGCGCGCGCCCAGCAGGATCGCGCTCTTGATCGCCATCTGGCCGACGGGGCCACCGCCCCACACCGCGACCGTGTCGGTCGATTCGATGTCGCATTGCTTGGCGGCCTGCCAACCGGTGGGCAGAATGTCTCCCAGAAACAGCACCTGTTCATCCGACAGTTCGTCGGGCACCTGCACGTGCGTTGAATCCGCGAATGGCACGCGCACGTACTCCGCTTGCCCGCCGGCATAGCCGCCCGTCAGATGCGTGTAGCCGAACAGTCCCGCCGTCGTGTGGCCGAACATCTTGGCCGCCTGCGCCGCATTGCGGTTCGTGCGCTCGCAGACCGAGAAGTTGCCGCGCTTGCACTGGTCGCACTCCCCGCAGGTAATGGTGAACGGGATCACCACGCGGTCGCCGATCTTCAGGTTCTGCGCCTGTGCCCCGACTTCCACGACTTCGCCCATGAACTCATGGCCCATGACGTCGCCCGACTTCATGCCAGGCATAAAGCCATCAAACAGATGCAGATCGGATCCGCAAATGGCGCACGCGCTCACCTTGATGATCGCGTCGCGCGGGTGCTCGATGACGGGATCGGGAACGGTGTCGTAGCGGATGTCGTGTTTGCCGTGCCAGCAAAGTGCTTTCATCAGAATCTCCTTTGACGTGACCGCAACACGCGATCAGGCGTAGCGCAGCAAATGCCATGCCGCGAGGAATGATTCATCTGAAATGGTCGCAAAGACGCTGGGTCGAACGCAGAACTTGCAACGCAGGTCGAAAAATATCCACGACGCGTCAACACCTTGGGCCGCAATCGCCATTGATCCAGGCGATTTATCGCAGCCCCGCGTCCCGCGCGCGTTCGGCACGATGCTTGCGAAGCGCTTTCACACGCTTTCGGTGTGATACCCCGGCTCAAGCCGCCCCGCCATCACCGGACCCATCCCCATCTCCTGGAGTTTCCATGCGTACCGTCGATTCCTCAATTGGCGGCGCACCCCACGCCCGCCCTCCCACCGCACCGGAAGCACCTGCGGCGAACGGATGGCTGACGCGCGAGCGCCCTGCGATATTGTGCTTTTCCCATCTCCGTTGGAATTTCGTGCACCAGCGGCCCCAGCATCTGATGACGCGTTTCGCTCGGGCCCACGCCGTCTACTACGTTGAAGAACCCGTCTGGGAAGACGCCGCCCGCCACGGCTGGCTCGAGTCCAGCCGCGTCGATGGCGTCACCGTCATCACGCCGCACGTGGCGCGGGAAACGGCGGAGCAAGACCAGCGCTGCCTGCTTGCCGAGCTTGTCCGCGAGCACGGCCTTGCCACACCGGTCCTTTGGTACTACACGCCGATGAGCCTGCCGTTTACCGAAGATCTGGACGCCGGGCTCGTGGTGTACGACTGCATGGACGAACTGTCCGCGTTTCGCGGCGCGCCGCCTGAACTCGTCGCGCTGGAACGGCAACTGCTCTCGCGCGCCGACGTGGTCTTCACGGGCGGGCATAGCCTTTACGAATCCAAGCGACGGCTGCACCCGAATGTTCAGGCGTTCCCCAGCAGCGTGGACCGGCAGCATTTCGCGCGGGGCCGGACGTCGGCCAGCATCCCTGCCGACCTGCTCGCGATTCCATCTCCTCGCCTGGGCTTTTACGGCGTGCTGGACGAGCGCTTCGACACGGCACTGCTGGCGCAGGCGGCCGGCATGCGGCCGGAATGGCACTTCGTGCTGATAGGCCCGGTGGTCAAGATAGACCCGGCCACACTGCCGCAGGCGCCCAACATCCACTACCTCGGCTCGCGCACGTACGACCAGCTTCCCGATTATCTGGCGGGCTGGGACGTTGCCCTTATGCCGTTCGCGATGAACGAGTCCACGCGCTATATCAGCCCGACCAAGACGCCGGAATACCTGGCGGCGGGCAAGCCCGTCGTCTCCACGCCAATTGCGGACGTCGTGCGCGCGTACGGCGGCTGCCCCGTCGTGCACATCGCCGCGGACGCGCCGGCCTTCGTCAACGCAATAGCGCTTGCGCTGGACGCGGCGGCGGATCCGGACACGGTGTCCCAGCACGCCGACCGCGCATTGGACGGCATGTCGTGGGATCGAAGCTGGGAAGGCATCTGCGATGCGATGAATCGCGCCTGGACCAGCTCCCCGCGCGGGGCCCGTCAGGTGTCCGCGGCGCCAGCCGCGCTGCGCCTGCCGCAAAGTCTGACGCCCACGCACTATGACTGCCTGATCGTCGGGGCCGGCTATGCCGGCAGCGTGCTGGCCGAACGCCTGGCGCGCGGCAGCGGCAAACGCGTCATGGTGGTGGACCGGCGTCCGCACATCGCGGGCAATGCTTACGACTTCTATAACGAGGCCGGACTGCTCGTGCACCGTTACGGCCCCCACATCTTCCACACCAACTCGGACAAGGTGCTGCAATACCTGTCCCGGTTTACGGAATGGCGGCCCTATGAACACCGGGTCCTCGCCCGCACCGACGGCATGCTGGTGCCCATGCCGATAAACCTCACGACGCTCGAACGGCTGAACGGACGGTGCTTCACCGCCGCCGAGGCCGAACAATTTCTGCAGACGATGGCCGAGCCGGTTTCCGTCGTGTCCAGCGCCGAGGACTTCGTCGTCTCGCAGGTCGGCCGCAACCTGTACGAAAAGTTCTTCCGCGGCTACACCCGCAAGCAATGGGGCCTGGACCCCTCGCAACTGGACCGCTCCGTCGCGGCGCGCGTACCCACGCGGCTCTCGCGCGACGACCGCTACTTCACTGACCGCCATCAATGCATGCCGCTCAAAGGCTACACGCACATGTTCGAGCGCATGCTGGACCATCCCAACATATCCCTTGCGCTCGGGATGGACTTCGAGGAAGCCAAGACGGCGTTCAGCTATGACGAGCTGATCTATACCGGCCCCATCGACGAATACTTCGGCTATTGCTTCGGCCCGCTGCCGTACCGGTCCCTCAAGTTCCGGCACGAAACGCTGGATGAGGAATGGCACCAGCCCGTCGGCGTCGTCAACTACCCGGCCGAAGACGTCCCTTACACCCGCATCACGGAATACAAGCACCTGACCGGCCAGCGCCACGCCAAGACCGCGGTGACCTACGAGTATCCCAGCGCGCAGGGGGACCCGTACTACCCCGTCCCGCGCCCCGAAAACGCTGCGCTGTTCCGGCGGTACCAGGCGCTGGCGGATGCGTGCGAAGGCGTGCATTTCGTCGGCCGCCTGGCGACTTATCGCTACTACAACATGGACCAGGTCGTGGCGCAGGCCCTGTCCACGTACGAGGAGATGGCAAACCGGCAGGCAGAACCGCGCGGTGCGGTCGTGGCCGAATGAATCGGGGCATGGCGTTTCAGAGCTTCCTGCAGGCGGGATTCGAATGCTCCTGTCACCGCTTCCCCGATGGCCGGCAGCTTGACCTGATCGAGTCCACGGGCCATGCGAAGTGGGCGGCCCAGGACTACGCCGCCATCGCCGCGCTGGGCATGCGGACGGCAAGAGACGGGGTGCGCTGGCACCTCGTCTGCCCCGCCGCCAACGTATACGACTGGTCTTCGCTGCTGCCGCTGCTACGTGCCGCCCGCGACAGCAACGTCGAAGTGATCTGGGACCTGTGCCACTACGGCTGGCCGGCGTGGCTGGATATCTGGTCGCCCTCCTTTCCCGAGGCGTTCGCCCGATATGCCGCCGCAACGGCGCGCCTGATTGCCGGAGAAACCGATATGCCAACCTGGTATTGCCCGATGAACGAAATTTCGTACTGGAGCTGGGCGGGCGGCGACATGGCGCACTTCGGACCATGCACGCTCGGCCGCGGCCTGGAACTCAAGCGGCAGCTCGCCCGCGCCGCCATCCAGGCCAGCGACGCGATCCAGGAAGCCGACCCGGACGCGCGCCTGGTCTGCGCCGAGCCGCTGATTGCCATCCAGCCCGCGCAACCCGGCGACGCACTGGAAGCCGCGGCGGCCAGCGAGGCCCAGTTCGAAGCGCTCGACATGCTGTGCGGACGCGGGCACGCGGACCTGGGCGGCGACGAGCGCTACGTCGACGTCATCGGGTTGAACTACTACCCCCACAACCAATGGCTCCACCGCGGCGCGCCCCTGCCGTGGGACGACGCGCGCTACACGTCCCTGGCCCACCTTCTGCAAGGTTGCGCGCACCGCTACGGCAAACCCCTGTTCATTGCGGAAACCGGGGCCGAAGGTCTCGCCCGCCCCCGCTGGATGCGCTACGTCGCCGACCAGGTCGCGCTGGCGCAGGCGCGCGGCGTCGACGT
>Ga0209050_1001775_pt1 | contig 21254 bp, 15 predicted proteins | sample Araplavi_mTSA_r2_FD_184276 | JGI IMG/M metagenome (GOLD analysis project Ga0209050, IMG submission 184276) | Arabidopsis root microbial communities from North Carolina, USA - plate scrape MF_Cvi_mTSA_r2 (SPAdes) (version 2) | ecosystem: Host-associated > Plants > Roots > Endosphere | place: USA... | reverse complement strand
CGTGCGACGGTTGCTTGTGCTCATGATGTCGCCCGGGCATTACGTTGTGAAGCCCGACAAGGAGAGCGGACGGTGGGCGGTTTTTGTTGCCGATGGTGAAACGGATGTGGCGTGTTCGTTTTTTAGCGGTGAAAGAGAAGCCCAGCGGATGAAGGAAGAGATCTACGACATCGTTCAGCAATTCACCTATGACGTCACCATCGAAAGCGTGCCCGCTACGTGGACGTTCCAATATGCGCTCGGCTATGAACCGGGAATGCTGTACACGCTGGAAAGCGCGCGCGCATATCCCTCGCAAGAAGAAGCTGCGGCGGCGCTTCGCCTGTTTGGAGAAAAACTGACAAGTGCGCTCCTGGTCGAGACCGGCGACGGACTTTCGTTTAAACTGGATAAAAGTGCAACGTCGCCAGCCGCGGTGCTGCGATACGAGCCAGGCCAAGAAAAACCCACCCGCCAGTCGGTTGACCGGTTGCTGGCCCTGAAGCGAAAGATCGAAGGGATTAACAAGGCTTTGGAAGGGCAGGACGACAAGATCCTGGACCGCTTTGTATCCCTCGACGAAGAAAGCCTGTGCCCCTACGGCTATCGCCTCGTGGACAAAGATGGTTTACACGCTGTTCACCAGATAGCCGCCACCGATGAGAGCAAAATGCAGCCCCTGCTTAAGACCTTGATGCAACGGGGCAGCGACGGCTACAATTTTCCAGAGTTATGCACGCAAGGCGATGTGACCCGTTGCCGCCTCGCGGACGACGGTAAAACAAAATGGTATCATTACCAGCTCAAAACGTTGAATGCAATCAATAGCCCGAGGGGCGAGCGGGCGCGGAAACTGGTGCTGTTTGAGAGTGTTCGGGGCTACACCAACAAAGCCGAAGCTGACAAAGCATTCGCAGAGAATTATCACACCATCCTGCTGTTGGCGCTTGAAGCGGAAAATTATGGCGCAAGAAAGCCCATCAGCGAAACACCCGTAGTGGTGAGGACGATCGACAGCCTGACGCGGCAGGATAGCGTGGTGTTCATTCCGGCTACCACCCTCGATTTTCTAGGTACCTATGCCGGCCAGGCGGTGCGTGAATTGATCCGGGTTGTAAAAAGCTACCCCATAAAAAGCATTCGCAAGAAATTGGACTGCGTTGATTTTTCCAGGCGGTTCCTGCCGTGCGAAACAACCGCCTGCCTACCCGTGGATGATGTGTGTGGCAGCGACAGCGAGAAGCCGGTTTACTTTTTTGTTCTCTATGATCGCGTCACGGAAACGGAAGACTGGCAAAGCGCTTCTTATTATGAAAACCCAGCCGATGCCTACAACGCCTTTCGCTTCTTTCTGTTCCTGCTCCGGTATGAAGGAAACTTCACGATTCAATGCGATTGCACGGGCCACTATCGGCTTTACCTGAGGGAAGTGCTGGCCGAAAGCATACACCGTTTTGCATCGGAAGCAGCCGCGTGGGGTAAGGACGGGGTTCAGCGATTTATAAAAGTATCCCAGCGCCGGAAATCGTTTTACGGATACACGGCTCAATGCTGCCATCGGTTCTTTGTCGCGTGCGAAAACATCCGGATCATTCACCCGGTTCAATATGACACGCCTCAATTGCGCGATGAGACCTTGATCCGGCTCTACCAGCACATCAAAAATGTGGCGTCATGGACCTTTGCCGGATTTTGCAGCCCCCGGAATACGGTGGTGCTCGATTTTTCTGGAAACGCGCTGGCCGAAATGCACGGCGATCCGCTGACCCAATCCAATGAATACCTGGACGAATATATTGCGATAACGGAGGCTATCCTCCGGTATGGGCTTTGCGTGGAGGAAGACCGGGTCACGCTTGCCCACCGGAAAACCCATTGGTTCGCACCGGCGCCAGCTTTTCCCGGTGGACTAGAGGATCTGAAAGAAGCCTTGCTGACGTTGGCATTCTTTCAGCCATTCACGCGTCAACAAAATCAGCCTGCCGCGGTGCGATTCGGTATTGAAGTGCGCTTGCCGGGCTTCAACCGCTTCGATGCCTGCAACCCCGGCGATACCGGCGACGCCGCCTGGACCAGTGGCTGTACGTATGCCACCTGTCAGGAAGCGATAGCAGCTTTTCAGCAGATGAAAGAAGTGCTTTCCCATTTCGAAAACTACAAGGCCGTGTTTGAATGCGTTTGTGGGCCCTATGGAATTGTGATACAGCCCTTGCATCGCGGATGCGTGAGCGTTCGAGGTCAGGAGGTCGGGGCGGCAAACGACATTCTGGCCCAAAGCCCGCAGTGCTATGACAGCCCGGAGGAGTTGTGCGACGCGATAGAAAGAGCCAAAGCGCTCATCAATCGCGAGGGATTACATCTTGCCGAGCACATCCTCCTGCGCCCGCTGAAAGAAGAGGATTGTGCGTGCCGAATGCTGCCCGGGGCAAACGACTTTGACGTTTGTAAATTTCCACCTTGGGAGGTAGATAATGCGGATCCGTGCTTGAAGGATTTCTCCATCTGCTTCCAGCCTGGCCACGATCCGTATTCCTTTATCGCCACGGTGGCGCTACCGGTTTGGACGGAACGTTTTCGGAAACCGGAAAACCGGGAACGCGTCGAATCCCTGTTGCGCCGCGAGGCGCCGGCCCATGTGCTCCTGCGCGTGCTGTGGCTGACGCCGCATGACCTGTGCCTGTACGAGACGCTCCTGAAACGCTGGCAGACCTGGATGGCCTATAAAAAAACGTGCGGCCCCTTCGACATGTGCGCGCTCATCGACTTCCTGACCCGCCGCACCTGGGAATGTTTCGACAACACAGAGCCCTGCGACCTGTGTGAAGACGTGGCACGACCCTATTCTTGTGTCGATGTGATCCGCGAAGAGGAGAAAAATCGAAAACGCGACCGGCAATCTTGTGAGCAGACATGGTTTGAGCAGGTCAACGAATTGTTCGGATGGCAAAAATATGAATGCTCTCCGCCATCGCCCCAAAGGGCAATGGAGATCGTGAAGGCGCAGTCAAGAGAAACCCCGAAAAAGGCGGTGATTGAAGCACCGGAAAAAGTAAAGCCTTCGCCAAAAAAGAAGACCGACGCCCTGAAAGAAACGGCCGTCAAACCCGTGGAGAAGACCGAACTGGCTCCGCCTTTGGCGACGCCGGCAGCCGATGTTCCAGTGGAAATGGCCTCCAAGGCAAAATTTGTCAACGCCCGCCTGAAAGGATATCGCGACGGCATCGCGGCCATTCAGGCTGCACTGCCCAAAAATGAATTGGTGGCAAAAATCAACGCCTTCACGAAAGCCGCACATCCGCTGGCCGCAGACTGGGTGACGTTGCTGACCCTGCTGGAGAAAGACCTCAAAGCCTCGGCCAGGAAAAAGACGCTGGCCCGTGAGCAGGTTGTTGACCTGTTGGAATACCTCATTCATTTCTTCCTGGACAAGATCAGCTTTAATGGCAAAGACCTCAAGGAACTTCAATCGGCCAAGTCCATCCTGAACGCACTGCGAAAGGCGAAGATCAACCTGTCAAAGATCTTTCACCAGTGGCAGGCGCCGGTGGTAAAACAATACGAACCCGACCTCGACGTGAATGCGATTGACAAACTCTTCAATCCGGAATAGATGCAACACGTCATCAACAAACAATTGCTGGAGCTTGTGCTGAACAAAAAACAGGATGCCTTCCTCATTCAGCAACGGATGAGCGACTTCTATCACCGGCACATCCTTCCCATGCTGGAGAAAATATTCGACTCGCTTGCCCCGGAAGAAGACGTGCTGCACTTTGGCCGCATGGTGATCGATCTGGGGAAGATCGACCTGAAATATCTGGAGCAAAACAAAGCCCCCGACGGTCTGTACGATTTGTTGCTGGCGCAGATCAGCGGTGCCACCGCCATCCTGAAAGAGCGACAGAAGACAAACCGTCCCTATGCCTTGAGCGTGGCCGGGCAGTGGCTCTTTTATATGGAACATGGACACCTCCCCTGGAACACCACCACAACCAACGAAATGTGGTATGAGCAGACCCTCCAGGCCCTGGCATCCGACTTCGATACCATCACGCTTCTTCGAAAGCTCATCCTGGCAAACCCAGTGGCCATCCAACGGATGGTCTATCAACATGACGAAACCTTCTTGCTAAAACTCATCCGGGTGCTCACCTCCGAAAATCAGGATGGGCTTTTGTCCATTATAGACGACCTGTGCATCCTGTCAAGCGAAATTTTTTTCAAGGAGAAGAAAACACAATCGGAGAAAAGGCTGGTGCGCCATACTGTGTGGCAACTCCTGCTCACCCTCACCGCCGTGCCCTATACAGGCTTGACTCCAGAGCGCCTGGCTGGGCAATTGATTGGCAACATCCTCGCAGAGACGAACAACACGTCGCAGGCACTGGCCCTGATGAAGACAAAAACAGGGACCGTAAAAAACATACTTCAACAACTTGCCAGCAAGGGCGGTTCGCAGCAAGCGGGGGAAGTTAAGCCTGGTAGGAGCGTGCCGGGAGCCACGAGGCAGTCTGACAAACCGGATGGAACGAATGCCTTTTTCAACCCAGGAGAGGCGATAGCCATACCGTTGCCGGCGGCATCGATTTCCTGGGAAAAGACATTGACGAAGGCGTCGGAGACAAGCACGGCGGCGTTCGGAAAGATCGAGCTGCCCGACGAAGGAATTTTTGTGGGCGACGCCGGGCTGATATTGTTGCACCCATTTCTCAACACCTTCCTTTCCCGGCTGGGCCTGGTTCAGGGGGGCGTGTTTCGCGACAAAGATGCCCGGCAAAGGGCGGTTCACCTCCTGTTTTACCTGGCCCACGGAAAACAAAACCCCGACGAACATGAGCTGGTGATTCCCAAAGTCCTCTGTGCCCACCCGCTCTTCGAAGCCGTGGAGCGCGAGCTCGTTTTGATGGAACCCGAAATGCGGGAAGCCGACGACTTGCTGGTGGCCGCCATTGCCCAGTGGACCATCATCAAGAACACATCGCCCGAGGGCCTGCGCGAGGGTTTTCTCCAACGCAAGGGAAAGCTGTCGACGCGGCAGGAGAAACTCTGCTTGCAAATAGAATCCAACAGCATCGATGTTCTTCTCGACTATTTGCCCTGGGGGCTGAGCATTGTCAAACTGCCTTGGCAACCCATCATGTTGCAGGTGGACTGGCGGTAATTGAATTTTCATAGGCAACGATCTTATGTCGCGGAGCCGGTTGGAAAGACCTGTTCGGCAAGACGGATAAAGTAAGGAATGAAAACCACGGAAGCCAAACCGGGAACGACGACGGCTCAAAAAGCCACGCCATTCTTTTCAAGCGAAAAGAAGCAAGGCTTTTTTGATTCGGATACAGCACCGCAGGCTTTCTTCAACGGCGGTGCCCTTCAACCCAAGTTGACGGTTGGTAAACCCAACGATCCCTACGAAAAGGAGGCCGATGCCGTCGCCGACAAAGTGGTGCAGCGTCTGGCTGCGCCCGAGACGGCTTCACAAAATGTATCCAGCACGCCCTCGCTTGCCATCACGCCGTTGGTGCAAACAAAGTGTGCCGCTTGCGAAGCCGAGGAAAAGCTGCAGCAAAAAGAGGACACCGAAGCCGGCATGACGGATGAGCTTCAATTGAAACCCATCTTTGAGAGCAACGCGGAGCCACCCGACGATCCCGATTCCGTGCAGCGGAAATGTGCAGCCTGCGAAAAAGAAGAGCAACTGCGACGAAAGGAAAATCACGGCGAAGAGGCCGTCGCGCCGTCATCTGTGGAGACCCGCCTGGGCAATAGCGCGAGCCACGGTGCACCGCTGCCAAAGGACGTGAACGAATCCATGAGCCAGGCCTTTTCCACGGACTTCAGCGACGTCAGGATTCACGACGACTCCGGTGCTGCGCAACTAAACAAAGATCTGCATGCCCAGGCCTTCACCCACGGCCGGGATATCTATTTTGATTCGGGAAAATACGACGCCACCAGCGAAAGCGGCAAGCGCCTGCTCGCCCATGAACTCACGCACGTGGTGCAGCAAGGCAAGTCCAACGGCAACACCGGCCAACGGAAAATTCAGCGCGTTCCCGAATGGCTATCGTCGGCTTCCGATTGGGTTTCCGACACGGCTTCGGCCACGGTGGATGCTGCGACCGAGGGCGCCGAATGGGTTGGTGGAAAAGTGGTTGCGGGCGCCACCGCCGTGAAAGAAGTTGTAGAGGAGGGAGTCGCCGCCATTTATGAAGAGATCAAGGGCCTGATCGATTCCGGCATCGAATGGCTGAATGAAAAATGGACAGCACTCAAAGAATTTGCCTCCTCGGGATTCGATGCGGCCAAGAATGCATTCACGAACATTGTCACTTTTATAAAAAGCCCCTTCAACCTCATCGCCAGCGCGATCATGAACTTTGACGAAACCTCGCTGACGGCGGCCTGGGCCATGGTGACCGGACTCATCAATGGCATATGGGAGGGATTTAAGGCGCTCACGGATAATTTACTGGAAAAGGTTAATTCCATCTGGGAAGGCATCAGTGGATTTGCAACGTCGCTGTTGAAAAAGGTGGCCGGCCTGACGCAAAACTTCCTGTTCAAAAAACTTCCCGACGCCGTGCAGCGCATAGCCAAGGCGCTGGTCGACCAATTGCAAAGCCTCTGGGAAAGCATCAGCAGCGGGTGGACGAAAATTTTTAAAGTCATTAAAAAATGGGTCGACGATGCCATCGACACCGTGCTGCAGTTTGTGTTGAAGGTGGCGTCTTTTGGAATGCATGTCATCGTCCAGGGAATCATACAATTCGGCAAACTGGTGATGTTCATGAAGGACCTGTTCACCAATCCGAAAAAATACATCAATATCCTGGCCGCCAAATCGGTGGCGGCGTTTGCAGGTGTCGAAGGACGATTCGAGGGGGTCGTGCAACAATATTTTCAGGGTGGTAAGAACGCAAAACCCGAACAGGCAGCAGCCACAGGAACCATTCAGAAGCAACCCAACCCCGGAGCACCTGCCGAAGTCAAGACATCGGCCAGTTGGAGCGATATCGGCACGGGCATTCTGAAAATGATGGGATTGAAATGGAATGAATTTAAGTCCAATCCCTGGTCAGTGGTGATCGGCCTGCTGGTCGATATGTTTTTCCCGATCTATGGCAACATCAAGGACATCATCCAACTCTTTAAGGATATCTGGAAAATTGTTACCGGCCCGCTCAGCGCAGGATCGCTCGAAGAGGTGTGGACAAGCCTGTTGAAACTGCTCGATATCCCCATTCTCATCTACCACACGGTGATCAGCATCCTGATGCGTTCCCTCATGGTGCCGCTCATTGTGGCGTCGTTCATTCCCCATCCCCTGGTGAAAGGCATTGCCGCCGCCGTAGGCTATGCCTTGCTCGGTGGCTTTGTAGAGGCCGAGCTGCTGAACATCGGACACAAACTGTTGCTGCTCAAAACCGGCGCGACCAACCAGGACGAAAAGAACGAAGCCTACAATCGCATTGCCGACAGCCTCATTGCCATGGCCATGACTGCCGTCATCATTATCATCATGCTCATCCTTCATTTCATCGCCAATGTCATGAAGGGCATCTATAATTTTGTAAAGGGAAAAGTCTTTGATGTGAAGTCGGTTGTTCCGGAAGGAAAAGCCGCCGGCGAGGGAAAGGGCGAAGGGAAAGTCGGTCCCGAAGAAGGCAAAGGGTCATCCACGGAGCCACCCAAGCTCGAAGGTGAAGTGGGATCGAAAGATGGACAACGTTCAGTAAAAGTCACCGAGAAGGGAAAGATCTGGATCTGCGCTTCGCCCTGTGAAGAGATCCGGTTAAAATATGAAGCGCAAATAAAGGAAAATCCCCAGTTCGAGCAGCGCATCAAAGCACTGGAAGAGGGCTACCCCGACTTGACGAACGAACAAAAAACGTTGCGCGACGCAGAGATCAAACAACTGGAACAAGAGCTTGCCGATGCCAAGCTGGCGAAGGAAGGTGGCGTTCGTGCTCCGAAGGAAGTTAAATGGCCTCCCGAAGCGCCGAAAGGAGAAAAGCCTGCCATCGATGCACCCGACGCTGCCGAGTGGCGATATCAACGCTATGTCTTTGAGAAAGCCCAGGAAGGCAAAGGACCAAAAGATGTGCTCCCTCCGGACGAATGGATGCGCCGCTACTTTGATCCGGCAGCCGAAGGCGGTCGACCCGGCAGACCGGGAGGTCCCGAACAGGTGGCTGCTAAAAAAGCCCTGGCAGGAGAGGGAATTGAAATTGTAGAAAATGTTGAAATTGGTGGTCGGTATCCCGACGGCGTTGATCCCAATCCGAACCCGCAAGGCGGAAAAGGATATTTTGAAGTCGGTAAAATGTTGGAGAGCGGAATCCCCGAAGCCAGGGAACGCGTGAAAATTGCAGACGAAATTAAAGCGATGGGACCCAACGATACCGTTACCTTTGTCGACAAGACCGATGTTTCGAGACGCGTCACCTACGCCAAGGGCAGCACTCCGGAATCGCCCACGTCGCGAACGTTCGTACCCAAAAAGAAATGATGGAAGGAGGAGGTGTCCCGGCATCACTCGACTAAATGATTGACCACGTATGAATTATTTCTTGAGAATTTTGTGTCAGAAGAAAATAGCGCTCTCCCCAGACGAAGTCGTGGACTTCATTAAGGATGGTTTCTTTTTTGAACCCAAACCCCAGTTCGACATCAAGAAACAAGATGATTTCAATTGGGAAATAAAAGTAACCTATGCAAAAGAGAAAGCTCCCGTGATTATCTCTACTTCAGACAATGACCCGGGAAGCGAGAAAGCCATTCGGAACATAAAGTTTGTCCTGGATATATCCAAGGCAAGCCAAAAGAAGGATCAGATCCAAACCCTGATGAACACCGTCCAGTCGGTCTATGTGCTGGAGATCGTGCAGGACGAGATCACGGAAGACTGCTGGGAAATGCTGGACGCCGTTGAAGCGATGCTGATGCGTTTGGCAGACGGCATACTCCATACATCCGATAATGATTTTTTCGATGCGAAGTTGAAGAAGATGTATAAGCTGTGACATTCTTGTAACCCCCCATGTTTATACCGATCGTCAAATGAAATTTGAATCGACACCGCATACCGACACCGTCACTTCTTCGCGGCACGCTCCGGTGCAGCGAAACAAAGATTCCTTTAACCAATTCCCTTCCTTTTTTAATGCCCAAGATCACACCGGTGGCGACTTTATCCAACGCAAATGCCTCGATAAAGAAATAGGCGAACAAACCGAATGCAACCGCGTAAACACCGACGTTGACGGAACGCGTTATTTTTTCAAAGTCAATTGCGACGAGTATAAGGACGACAGCGAACAAAAACTGAAAGATGCAGCCGAAGGCATTCCCGACGAAGGCACGGTAGCGATACACGGTTTTGCCAGCGAGGAAGGACCACCGGCCTTCAACGCCAACCTCGCCTGCGCCCGCGCCGTGAAAGCCCGCGACACGATCCAGGCGGTGTTGAGCAAAAAAGGATTTGAAGCCACGATCCTCATCTTCTCGCATGGCGCCTCGCCGGGAAACAGACCTAGGATGCGCAGTGTTGTGGTGGCGCACAAAGGACGAGAAGTGGACACCGTTCCCTATGTATCGTGTCCGCCCGATCCGAACCTGAAAGTGAACTCGGTGGGCGAATACATTCAGCTGATCGAGTGCGTTGAATCGACCACACATTTCTCACCGCTGGAAACACTGGCCCTGCTCCGGCAGATCTATTATGGAAAACCCTGGAGCGTGACGTCCCAAACGGATTTGTGGGATGCCGTGATCCCGTTTAGCGTCACACCAGATCCGAAGAAACTGCATCCCGATTTGTTCAAGGCCCTGGGAAACAATGTCAACGTAGAGGGAAGAGACATCGGCCACGTATTCACCGGCTTGCAGGCCATGATGTTGCCCTTGAATCGTGTCACCCTAAGCGCCTTGCCCCCGAAAGATATTGCCACCGTCGATATGGACAACGAAGCCTTTGCAACCTGGGGTGGCGACCTGGGCGCCACGGCCGCCGCTATGGTGGCGTGTTGGAGTCTCGAGAGCATTCACCGGTTGCGAAGCGAGGACTGTGGAAAGATGGGCATGCCCATGGCGCTGCAATTCTACTTCACAAAAGTGCAGGCTCCCGACGAAGACCTGGAAGGCGACATGGACGCCTACCTGATCCGTGCCAACGCCAAGGGCATTCCGTGTACCAATTCGGCCATGAACCCCCTGGTGCTGAGCGGCCCTGTTTCGCAGATGTTCAAGAACTTCTACAACAGCCGGGCGCGAACCGGCAGCTCGATGCGAAACCGTTATCATTGTTTTGCCGAAGTATTAGGGGCGCAGATCAGCAACAGAACGATCACCAATAAATCGAAACTGATCGAACGGTATCACCCGGCCGTAAGCGATTTCGCAAAAACGTATTTTGTCAAGATCATGAAAGAGGCGAAAGGTCCGTATCCACCGCATGCCATTATGCCCCATGGGCACCAGTCGATCCGGTTGGAAACACACTCTGCTGCAGCGATAGAGATTTTCTTGAACTGGCTGGAGCAAAAATTATAGCGGCCGGTGGCCATCAAAAATAAACACAGGGATAGTAGTCAGGATATTAAACTGCATCGAACATGTCCATCATCTCCATCGCCATACAAAAAGGAGGTTCCGGCAAAACCACGACGGCCATCAACCTGGCGGCAGCTTTGCATCAGTCGGGCAAAAAAATATTGCTGGTGGATGCCGACCCACAGGCCAATTTGTCGCAGTCGCTGGGCGTAGACGAGCGCGAGCACAACATCTACACCGAGGTGAAGAAAGAAGCGGCAGGCGAAAGCAGTGACATCGAACAGGTCATTGTCGAGACAAAATCGGGTTTGTCCCTGGTGCCTTCATCGATCGAACTGGATGCCGCCGAGCGCGACCTGGTGAGCGTCTATGGCGGCGAGCAGGTGTTTACCTGGATGCTGGAGAAAGTGAAAACCAAGTTCGACTACATTTTCATCGATTGTCCGCCGTCGAACGGTTTGCTCACCGCCAATGCCCTTGTGGTAAGCGATTTTGTGCTGATGCCCCTGCAGGCGGAGTTTCTTCCCTTGAAGGGATTGCGTAGCTTTATGGTGAACTACAAAAAAATCCGCGCGAGGCTCAACCGGCGGCTGGAGATCATCGGCTTCGTGCTCACCCGTTACGATGAACGCAAAACCATGAACCGCCAGGTTTTGCGCGAGATGGAAGAGGAGTTTGGCGAAAAAGTTTTTCACACACACATTCGCAGCAACATTCAACTGGCCAAAGCCCAGGAAGCCGGCACCGACATTTTTCATTATGACAAACAGTCGCACGGCGCCGAAGACTACCAGCAACTGGCCGCCGAATTGATGGAAAAAATAGGAGTGAAATAATCAAACCGCACAAAAGCCATGGTAAGGAGCAGCAGCTACAAACGCGCGTATTATCGCGGCGGCCACAGCCAGGCCGGCGAGTCATCCCAGGTCGACAGTTCCGAAATGTTCTTCGGCAAACGTCACGACCATCCCAACCCCGTACGCAGCACCTTTTTCCAGACCAAGCTTGCCGTGGGTCAACCCAACGATGCCTTTGAGCAGGAAGCCGATCGCGTGGCCGACCGCGTAGTGAGCCAAAAGCCCGGCGGCCCGGTCGTGCAGCAAAAGGAAATCACCAGCGTTCAACGTCTGGCCACCGACAAGGAAGACGAAAAGCTGGGCACCAACGACGCTCGCATGCTTCGCGACAAAGAGATCCAGGAGAAGCCAGACGTGCAACGAAAATGTGCCGAGTGCGAAAAAGAAGAAGCCGCGCAACGTCAACCCGCGCCCGAGGAAAAAGACAACCGGGTTCAGCACAAAGCCATGTCGCCGGAAGCGCCGGAAAAAGATCCTGAAGAAGTAGTTCAACACAAAGCCATCTCGCCGGCCGAAGACAAAGACAAGCTGCTTCAACACAAGGCCATTCCGCCGCAAGAAGACAAGGAAATGGTGCAACACAAGAGCGAAGGGGCGTCGCCTTCCCCCGCCACGACGTTGGGCAGTCGCATGCAAAACAGCGCGGGCAAGGGCAGCCACCTACCCCAAAACACATTGGCTGAAATGCAAACCGCGTTTCATGCCGACTTTAGTCACGTGGCCATTCACAATGACACAGAGGCCGTGGACATGAATAAGGCCCTGCGTGCCCAGGCTTTCACGCACGGACGCGACATCTATTTTAATACCGGCAAATACGATCCTCAAAGCGCCGCAGGCAAACACCTGCTGGCCCACGAGCTCACCCACGTGATCCAGCAAGGTGCCGCCGAAAAGATGCCGACCGACGGTGTTATCCAGCCCTACCGTGAAAAGACAAAGGGTAGCTTCAACTACGGGACAAAAGATACCTCCGGCCTGGAGGAAAGTTCCTTCAACAAAAAAAAGGACAAGGATAAAAAACCGTGGATTGACAAAATATTCATTCACTTTCACGAAGCCGTGGTGGATAAGGACGGTGCGTGGATGCCAAAGGGCCTGTTGGTGGCCCTGTACAAGGCTAACAGTGCCATGCCCATCGTTCCCGTGCTCGCCTTGACCGTAGCCGGTGGAAAACACACCGAGATGTTCACGCACCCTGGCGAGCACACGGTCCATCGCATCGAAGGCGTGGGCTATAACAATGCCGTGGAACCAGGAAATGAAGGGCCGAACAAGCGCTATGTTCCGGCCAGCAAAGGTTTCGATTCCAATATGTCGTTTGCCATTTTCTTTCACAAAGGCGAGGCCCTTCACCGCGGCGCGCTCGATATCGGCTCGCACGGCTGCGTACACATTGATTGGGGCGGCGCGACCGACGAAGGAGATGTGGAAGTGTTGCGTCGCATGAACTATCACAGCGTTATCGGTCTAACCAAAGTGATCGTTTCCTACGATCCGTCTATCCTCCCGCTGTTGTGTTGCAAGCTTTATGCAAAGAAAAATAAAAAGAAAGGCACCGGCGAAAGCCCTTGTAACAAAGTGAAAGCCCAAACGTGTACGCCCTGAGACAGAAGTATAATGAGTCACCCCAAACGCAAGCGATCATGATACCTGAATTGGATTACCTCGAGAAATTAATTGTCTACCGACTGGACCAATGTTTCCCCACCAGCAAAGAAAGCGTTGAGCCCGTCATCCCCCCGTTCAATGAATGGCGCCTGCCCCTCGGCGCGTTCGCTGCCGAAAACGAATTGACAGACCGTCAGGCCCTGCTGCTGCTGGTTGCACTCGTGCCCCACCTGCAGCCTGACTTCTTCGATAAGGTCATCGAGGGGAAACTGTCCAGGTCCGGCGACTTTCCCCGCATTGGCGGTGTTCGCGGAAAAAATTCACGCTCTTTTCTCCCCACGGGACAAACCGCCGTCTTTCTTTTGGCAGGCGACGATCTGGAGACCCGGTTCGAAGTGCAGAAATATTTTGGGGCTGAACATTTTTTTTCGGTAAAGAAAATTGCCTGGCTGGAAGAGCTGCCCACCGGCGAACCGTGGCTCAGCGGCCGGATCATTCTCTCTCACGACTATGGCGAAATCTTTACAACGGGCGAGCCCGCGGCACCACACTTCAGCATGAGCTTTCCGGCGAAGCGCATTCGCGAAAAACGAGATTGGTCAGCGTTGGTCATCAACGATGAGCTGCGAAATCAAATCAGCGAAATCATTACCTGGCTTCAGCACAATGAGACGCTAATGACCCAGTGGCGCATGCACGACCGTTTAAAAAAAGGTTTCAGGGCGCTGTTTCACGGTCCGCCCGGAACCGGCAAGACATTAACGGCAGGGCTATTGGGTAATGCGTTGAACAGGGATGTGTACAAGATCGATCTCTCCATGGTGGTCTCTAAATACATCGGCGAGACCGAGAAAAACCTCGAGCTCTTGTTTTCGCGTGCGGAAGACAAGGGGTGGATACTGTTTTTCGATGAAGCCGACGCCCTTTTTGGAAAGCGGACCAGCGTTCGTGATGCACACGACAAATACGCGAACCAGGAAGTCTCCTACTTGCTGCAGCGCATCGAAGAATACAACGGCCTCATTATTTTGGCTACCAACATGCGAAATAACATCGACGACGCCTTTATGCGCCGCTTCAATGCCGTGCTTAAATTTTCGTTTCCCGATGCCAGCGAGCGCTCGCTCATCTGGACAAAGGCGTTCCCGTGGCCATGCCTTTTCGCCAGAGATGTGGACGAGTTGCCTGAGCCGGCCGACGCTTTATTTAGCATACCGGATGTGGTGAAGAAATATGAGCTCTCGGGCGGCAGCATTATCAACGCCGTTCACTATGCAAGTTTGAAGGCCGTAGAACGATTTCAGAAGAAACAGCGACAAACCCCGCTTGCCAACGAGAAGCCCAAGCAAACTTCGCAGCTCGTCATCGCCCTCGCCGACGTCGTTCAAGGCATTAAGAAAGAGCTTACCAAGGAAGGAAGGCCTTTTCCGGGGTGAGAAAATAATGTCTATGCCGGTCGTGACCGAAGGAGCACCTACCGGATCTTTACGACATACGTAAAAATGTAACGCTCGTTCAATAGAAAATGGACAGCCTGTGTTCCTTTCGTGTCAAAGGTGTGATCAACGTGATAAAAATGATTGGCGTCTTCGTGCAGTTTAGGATAGACCGCTTCCTTCGTGTTGGGCCCTTCAATAGACAGCTTTATACTTTCAACGATCTCATCACCGTTCTTGACAAACTGAAAAGAGACGGTCTCCCCCCGGGTAGCGACCAGGTTGAGCATTCCCGGAAGCAGGGGATGGATCTCGTGTAGCAGTGCGCCACTATAGACGATCGGGCCATTTAAAAATTGTTCCAGCGTAGGCCGGTGCGGCATGAGCGTCCAGGATGGGTCCAACGGGTAGTGGTTGTGAACAAACGAAGCAGGGTCGGCCAAAAAGTAAGCGGCATCAAACTTCTTCACATACCTGGATTGTTCTGTGTCGTATGCGCCACTCGACCACGTGACGTCACAGAGATACCATGTGTTGTGAAGCCGGACCGCATTCCAGGAATGGTTCGCGATGCCGGACCCGCCAACATTGGACTGTGTGGTTCGCCCATAACCGTCGACGATCACGCAACTCATACCCGCGTGCATGGCCAACTCCCGAACCAGGTACGCATAGCCCGAGCAAACAGTCTTTTGTTTTTCGAGCAGGCTTTTGAACACGCGCAAACGGAAGGCTTTGTTCCACGCTGCGAGGTCTTCTGGTTTTTTCAGGCTTTCTCTTTTCTGTTTATTCTTTAGAAAAAGGGCGTAGTCGTATTCGATATTGTTGGCCACCCAGACATAGATGGCCCGGAATTTCTCCTCTTCGGTTGGCAGTGTTCGGGTCAATTTGTCGGCCAGGCTTTTCAGATCGTTCAAAGCGTGTTTGGGATACTGTGCTGCAAGGTTGTCGGCGTTTCGGAAGTCCGTGCATGCAAAATCTGTCCGCTGTGCATGCAAGGGCACCGAGAATATTACAACCAGAAAACATGTTAAAGCGGCCTTCACGGGTTGGGGAGGAGGATCAGAACAACGCCTTAACCGATGCCCACAATTTGCGAAGACCCGACGGTTTGGCCGTGTAGGTATCGTCAACGGCGATGGCACCCATCAACTCCAGTTGAGCGTAGGTCATAGACACCTCGAGTTTCTCGACGGGCTTTCCCGGAATAATGTGTTCCTGTGTTTCGAGCCCGATAAAATTAAAGACAAGCACATCGCCCTCTTTGAGCCTCCGGGGAAATTCAAATCGCCCCTCTGCGTCGGTGATGGTGTGGTCGGTGGAGCCTTTCAAATAAATATTAACACCGGGCAGTGGCAATTTGTCCTCTTCGGATCTAACAACGCCCCGGATGATCTGCTTCGGCCGGGTCGCCGCACGTTCTGTTGGCGTCGTATCGGGATGCTGAACCACTTCCGTGGTGGCCTTAACACCAGGGATCTGTGCTGAAGTTTGTTTGCTCATCATGAGCAGCAGCAAGCTCACCAGGCCGGCTTTGAGCAACGTCAGTCCCGGATTGATCTTTACCATCGTTGTGCTTGAATAAGCTTTTAATTGATCCGGGCGAAGGCGGCCGCACATGTGGGCTGGTTTGGTGCGAAAAAAGTCGAGGATTTCAGCGTCGCCCATCTCGGTAAAGTCGACGACAATTTTTTGGCAGGAACCACAAAATCTGCCACCCGACGCAGGCGTGAATTCATCCCATTTTTCGGAACAAGGCGAGGAAATGGAGAGCGCGATAGTTTCTTTCATAACCGATGTTTCTTACAGGATGCGCGCGGAAGGCGGATTCCATAAGAAGGGGTTCGGTTTTTTAATGCGATTTACCCATGCCGTTTTTAGCGCGCTCCGGCCACGAAACAGCAATCTTGGCCCGGTTTAGGAATTTTTCGTGGTTCTACGCTAGAGCAGAATCAAAATCAAGGTAAGCACCAAACCACCCAGCGCAAAGAAAACCCCTTTCCGGAAAATGTCCGTGTTGGGCATGAACATCCAGAATGCGGAGAGAACAAAAAACAGTAGCCCCAGTCCGAAGAAGATGTTCAGGAAGAAAAGCGGCTGGTTGGTGTTGGCCTTGTGGAGCTTGGTCATCTTGTCGAGTACGTAAGGCAATTGTTTTGCTTTGAACCGTGCGAGACCGGTGGATTTGTTATAGGTGCCTTCGCGGAAATAGATCAAATCTCCTTCTGTCTTGTCGATCTTAAATTCTTTCAAGCGGAGTGATCGCCCGATTTCATCACCCGGCAGATTTGCCGGAAGTTGCCGCTCAATTTCTGTCTCGCGCTTTAAAAATTCCGTATCCCTGAAAATCAAAACGATTCCACTAAGGGCATACATCGCCATGATGCCCGAAAGAAAAAATCCAAGATAGCGATGGTAGACCCGCATGGTATGGTTCATGATTCGATTGGTGCTGGCGGACAGCCGCGTTTATTATCGGGCAATTTATCAAATTTCATCGGCGGCACACGGGAATCTGAAATTCCGGCTGCAGTTTTTTTTATATTTTTATTTGCCTCGCCACCCGGGTGTCACCAAAGTACTTTGGTGCTGCGTGCAAGGCCCCTTCCGTCCTGGATAGCATTCTTGTTTTGGTCAGTTTCAATAAAAAAGAGGCCCATTCTTATTTCTAAAATAGTTTTTTATAGCTTTGACCCGGCTTTAGGGGTGTTCCGCATAGGAACTGAGATAATACCCTTTGAACCTGATCCAGGTCATACTGGCGAAGGGAAAAGTAATGCTGCGATCTCCGTGCATATCCCATTCGGGAAAATTCCTATTGCCCTTTTATAATGTACGATCTAAAGTATAAGTTATGCAGGAGCAACTGTGGAAGAGTATTGTATTGGTGCGGGACAAATCTCCGCTCGTCCAAAGTATTACCAACTATGTCGTGATGAACAACACCGCCAACGCCCTCTTGGCGGCCGGCGCTTCACCCATCATGGCCCATGCGCACGAAGAGATGAACGACATGGTGTCGATTGTTGGCGCATTAGTAATTAACATAGGCACACTCGATGACTATTGGGTGAAGAGCATGCACCTGGCCATCGCCCGGGCCAACGCCTTGCAGGTGCCGTGGGTCCTCGATCCGGTCGGCGCCGGCGCCACGCCGTACAGGAATGAAGTCTTGGAAGGTTTGCTACAACTCCGTCCGACGGTCATACGCGGCAATGCGTCCGAAATCCTCGCCCTGGCAAGCAAGCACACAGCCCCGACAAAAGGCGTCGACAGCACACACCGCAGCACAGAAGCCGTCGACGCGGCGTTGACGTTGAATCGGCATTTTGGAAGTGTGGTCTGTATCTCCGGTGCCACGGACATCATTGTAGACAAGCACAAAATGGTGAAGCTGTCGAACGGCCACCCGATGATGGCACGCGTCACCGGCATGGGATGTACCGCCACAGCACTGACGGGAGCCTTTGTTGCCGTTCACCGCGACGACCCGATGAAAGCCACGGTAGCGGCCATGGCGCTGATGGGCGTCGCCGGAGAACTTGCCGCACGGCGATCGGCCGGGCCGGGAAGTCTGCAAGTGAATTTTCTCGATAGCGTATATGCCCTGCGGGAAAGCGAGTTTGCAGAACGGTTAAAAGTAAGCTGATGCATCACGAGGCATTTCCCTATCGTTTGTACCTGGTGACCGATGAAAAGGCTTGCTTGGGAAGAGACCTGATCAAGATCACCGAAGCCGCCGTAAAGGGTGGTGTCGACCTGGTGCAACTGCGTGAGAAAGATCTGAGCCAAAAGGATTTTGTGGAGAAAGCATCGCGGTTAAAACAAATGCTGGATCGGTACAATGTTCCGCTCATCATCAACGACAATTTGAAGGTGGCCCAGGCGTGTCGAGCAGCAGGCATCCACGTCGGCAACGCTGATATGTCGCCTGTCGATATTCGGAAGGAATGGCCGGAGCATCATATGATCGGCTATTCCATAGAGGAAGAATCCCAGGTGACAAGCGCTGCGGCAAACCAGGCTGACTATCTGGGCATAAGTCCTGTGTTCGCTACACCGACCAAAACGGACACGATAACGGAATGGGGACTGGAGGGCATCCGCAAAATCCGATCGCTTACCGCAAAGCCGCTGGTGGCGATTGGGGGAATAAAAAGTGAGAATGCGTTTGCCGTGATGACGGCCGGTGCCGATTGCCTGGCAGTGGTCTCTGCGATCTGCTCGGCCGCGGATCCTGCACGGGCGGCGGAAGCGATTCGAAAGGAAATAGAAAAAGCACTAAAGTAAAACGACCATGTTGAGTTATCACAGCGTACTGACCATTGCCGGTTCCGACAGTGGTGGTGGCGCGGGAATACAAGCGGACCTGAAGACCTTCTCCGCATTGGGCTGCTTCGGCGCGTCCGCGATCACCGCCATCACGGTTCAGAATACGCGTGGCGTATTTGGCATCCACAGCATACCGCCAGCCATCGTTCACGACCAGATCAAAGTGGTGATGGACGACATTCGCCCCGCGGCGATAAAGATCGGGATGGTGCATACCGCAGACCTCGCCGTGGCGATTGCCGCGGCCATCAAAGGATATGCCGTGCCCGTGATCCTGGATCCGGTTATGGTGGCCACCAGTGGTGATAAACTTATTGAGGACAATACCATTGACACATTGCAGAAAGAACTTTTTCCTTTGTCCGACCTGGTAACTCCAAATGTCCACGAAGCGCAACTCCTCGCAGACATGCCCATCAGAAACAAAGAAGATATGCGATTGGCGGCGCGCGAAATTATAAAAACAGGTTGCCGCGCCGTGTTGATCAAAGGCGCCCACCTCAAAGGCGATCGCCTGTTCGACGTATACCTGGACGCAAACGGAAGAGAAGAGATTTTCGAATCAGGCTTTATCAACACCGACAACACGCACGGAACAGGATGCACACTTTCTTCCGCCATCGCAGCCTTCCGGGCGAGCGGCATTGACAGGGTGGAAGCCATCGCCAAGGCCACGCAGTATGTGCACCAAGCCATCGAAGCGGGAAGAAACGTGCAGACCGGTGGCGGCCATGGTCCGCTCAATCACTTTTTCAATCCTCAAAAAATGATCACCCATGACCTGGAGTAAATCAGCCTGGGAAAAGGCACAACCTGTCTATGACCAAATCGTCGTTATGCCCTTTATTAAAGGCATGATCGATGGCACTTTGGATCAGAAGAAATTTAATTTTTATATCGCGCAAGATGCCCGGTATCTTGAAAATTTTGGAAGAGCGTTGGCCTTGATCGCGGCGCGCGCACACCGTAAAGATCATGTGCTTGATTTTATCCGTTTTGCCGAGGGTGCCATCGTGGTGGAGAGCGCCTTGCACGCGGGGTATTTGAGCGGACAGGCTGGTGCAGAGAAGATCGAGGTGTCGCCGGCGTGCCATCACTACAACAGTTATCTGATCAGCACGGCGGCCATCGCGCCGGTGGAGATCGCCATGGCGGCGGTGTTGCCTTGCTTCTGGGTCTATAAAGAAGTCGGCGACTACATCTTTCATCATCAACATAAAGCCGGCAATCCGTACCAGGAATGGATCAACACCTATTCGGGCAATGAATTTGGAATAGTCGTCGACAAAGCGATCCGGATTTGCGACGAGGTCGCGGCCACGTGCATGCCCGATCAAAGGGAAGCCATGACCGGTGCTTTTCTCACCGGCTGCCAATTGGAGTGGATGTTTTGGGATAGTGCCTGGCGTTTGGAAAAATGGCCCGTCACCGGGTAGGGGAAGCTCACTTTCCACTCAACACTTTTTCTTTCGCTTGCGCCGAGGTGATCAATGGGATGATCTCAAAATCAGCCAGGTCGTTCCAGTGGCCAATCCACTCCTGGAGTTTTTCAGGAGACTCGCTTTCCATGACCTGGTAGCAAACCGTCACCTTTTCGTCGATCCAACTGTTGATATACCGCACGCCTTCAGGGAGCATACGGCCCTTTTCATCAAATCGTTGGTACAAGGTGCGCAGGTGGTGCGGGTGAAATCTTTCGATGATCATGTACAGCATGGCGGATTTGGATCGGGGTTCGTTAGTGGAAGAACGCAAATTCCGGCGACAATTGAAATGAAATGGGATCGCCGGAATACCGGGAGTTTCAAAAGCCAACCTGTTAACTTAAAATATTATGGAGACTTTTGTTTTTATAATTTTGTAGGCTTTGAGCTCCCCCATGAAGGAAGACCGTTCTGCCCTGAATCCGTATCGTCCGGATGTGACGTTGTTCCTGGTGCTGATACCTTTTATCAGCGCCTTCAACTACTATCTCACCTATTCCAACATCAGCCTGCGTTGGTTCCTGGTCATCACCTTCGTGCTCGACACCGTGCAGGGGTATATCGCCTGGTGGGCCGTCCGTAGTCTTATTTTCTACCTGGACCGGAAGCTGCCCTTTCACCAAGGTCTGCTCAAACGCATCGTTGTTCAATTGGTCACCACGATCGTGCTGGGGCTGGCCATCCTCATTGCGCTGACTGAGCTCACGAGTTGGATTGCCCGGGGCAAACCCGCCGCCCTGAACTTCTATACCACCGACATCTTCATCATCAGCATCTGGTTTTTTGTCATCAATGGCATTTATATCGGTTTCTATTTTTATAACCAGTGGAAAACCCTGGAAGCCGAGCGGCACGAAGAAAAGCGGGAGCGCACCGACGGCCTGGTGGTGAAGCAAGGAAAGCAGGATATCAAATTGATCTTCGAAACCGTGGCGGGCTTTTCGGTGGAGGGGGAGTACGTGGTGGCGTTTCAGCTGACCGGTAAAAAATTTTTTGTAGACCAG
>Ga0209050_1001774_pt1 | contig 21266 bp, 18 predicted proteins | sample Araplavi_mTSA_r2_FD_184276 | JGI IMG/M metagenome (GOLD analysis project Ga0209050, IMG submission 184276) | Arabidopsis root microbial communities from North Carolina, USA - plate scrape MF_Cvi_mTSA_r2 (SPAdes) (version 2) | ecosystem: Host-associated > Plants > Roots > Endosphere | place: USA... | reverse complement strand
GTCCTTCTGAGGATGCTCGCCCTCACCCCCGCCCTCTCCCGCAAGCGCTGCTAGCCCGCCGACTGCTCGAGGAAGCGCTGCGCGTCGAGTGCCGCCATGCAGCCAGTCCCTGCGCTGGTGATGGCCTGTCGATAGACATGGTCCTGCACGTCGCCCGCCGCGAACACGCCGGGCACGCTGGTCATCGTCGCGAAGCCTTCTGACCCGCTGCGCGTCAGCACGTAGCCATCGCGCAGTTCGATCTGTCCGCGGAAGATGTCCGTATTGGGCTTGTGCCCGATCGCGATGAAGCAGCCTTGCAGCTTGACGTCGGTGGTCGAGCCATCCTGCGTGCTCTTCACGCGCACGCCGGTGACGCCGCTGGCATCGCCCAGCACCTCGTCCAGCGTGTGGAACAGGCGCAGCTCGATCTTCCCGGCCTTGACCTTGTCCATCAGCTTGTCGACCAGAATGGGCTCGGCGCGGAACTTGTCGCGGCGATGGATCAGATGGACCTTGCTGGCGATGTTGGACAGGTACAGCGCCTCCTCGACCGCCGTGTTGCCGCCGCCGACCACGCAGACCTCCTGCTCGCGATAGAAGAACCCGTCGCAGGTCGCGCAAGCGCTGACGCCGCGGCCCATGAACGATTCTTCCGACGGCAGGCCCAGGTATTGCGCCGACGCGCCCGTCGCCAGGATCACCGCGTCGGCGGTGTACACGGCGCTGTCGCCGGTCAGCGTGAACGGGCGCTTGGAGAAGTCGACGCTGTTGATGTGGTCGAAGACGATCTCGGTCTGGAAGCGCTCGGCATGCTGCTGGAAACGCTGCATCAGCTCCGGTCCCTGCACGCCCATCACGTCGGCGGGCCAGTTGTCGACTTCGGTGGTGGTCATCAACTGCCCCCCTTGCGCCATGCCGGTGACCAGCAGTGGCTTCAGATTGGCCCGGGCCGCATAGATGGCGGCGGAGTAACCCGCGGGGCCGGAACCCAGGATCAGCAGAGTCGTGTGTCGTTGGATCGATGTCATGTCAGTTCACAGCTTGGCGCGGTCCAGGCGTTGGGCGAATTCATCGGCCGGCAGGAAGCCGATCGTGCGGGCGGCGGGCAGTTCGCGGCCCTGCGCGTCGAAGAACAGGATCCCCGGCGGGCCGAACAGCTGGAAGCGCTTGAGCAGCGCCTTGGCTTCCGCGCTGTTGGCGGTGACGTCGGCCTGCAGCAGCCGCGCCTGGCGCAGCCGCGCGGCGATCGCCGGATCGGAGAAGGTCAGGTGCTCCATCTCCTTGCAGGCCACGCACCAGTCGGCATAGAAGTCCAGCATCACCGGACGGTCGGAGGAGGCCAGCGCCGCGTCGAGCTGCGCCACCGTGGTGATGCGCTCGAACGCCGGCGTCCCCTTGGCCGAAGCCGCCTCGGCACTGGCCATCGGCAGCGCGCCGGCGCCATTGCCGCGCGCCAGGTGCCGCAGCGGCTGCAGCACGCTGTCACCGCCGGACAGCGCGCCGCCGATCATCGCGATCGACCACAGCGCCACCAGCGCGCCGCCCGCCTTCAGGGCGCGGGGCCGGCCGGCCTCGAACGTGCCCAGGCAGATCGCCGCGATCAGCGCGGCCGCGCCGATCAGGAACATCAGCGCGCCTGTCGGCAGCACCGGCGACACCAGCCACAGCGCGACCGCGATCAGCACCAGGCCGAAGAAGGTCTTGACGTGCTCCATCCAGCGGCCCGCGCGCGGCAGCAGCGTGCCGGCGGACAGCCCCAGCAGCAGCAGCGGGACGCTCATGCCGCAGGCCAGCGCGAACAGCGCCGAACCGCCCAGCACCACGTCGCGGGTCTGACTGATGTAGACCAGCGCGCCGGCCAGCGGCGCCGCGACGCAGGGACCGACCAGCAGCGCCGACAGCCCGCCCATCAGGAACACGCCGATGTGGCGGCCGCCCTTGAGCTGGTTGGACGCGTTGTTGACCTTGTCCTGGATGAAGCCGGGCATCTGGAATTCCCAGACGCCGAACATCGACAGCGCCAGCACCGACAGCAGCAGCGCGAAGGACCCGAGCACCCAGGGGTTCTGCAGCGCCGCGGCGAAGCCCGAGCCCAGCAGGCCCGCGACGACGCCCGCCGCCGTGTAGACCATCGCCATGCCCATCGAATACGCCAGCGCCAGCGTGAAGCCGCGGGCGCGCGATACCGGCGCGCCCTGGCCGACGATGATCGACGACAGGATGGGGAGCATCGGCAGCACGCAGGGCGTGAAGGACAGCAGCAGCCCGCCGAGCAGGAACATGCCGACGACGCGCAGCAGGCTGCCCGACTGGAGCGCGGCGGCGCTGCTGTCGAGCGGGGCCGCCGCAGGTTCCGGCGCGGCCGCGGAGGCTGGCGCCGTGGACGCGGTCGCCGCGGCGGTGCCGCTGGTGGACGAGGCGGCCGGCGTGGCCGATTCGATCGGCGCGGACAGCGCATCGGGCTGGGCCTCCCAGCGCGCCTGCAGCACGCCCGCGCCATCGCGCGTCAGATGCACTTGCGCCTGCTGCGGCGGATAGCACAGGCCGCGATCGGCGCAGCCCTGATAGCGGACCGTCAGCGTGGACGGCTCCTGCGCCTCGGGCAGCGGCTGCGTGATGCGCGTGGGACCTGCCCACAGCGTCATCGTCTTGTTGAAGTTCGGGTCGAACTCCGCCTTGCCGGCCGGCAACTGCGGCGCGGGCAGCGCGGCGCCCTCGGCCTCGATGGCGAAGCGCTCGCGATACAGGTGATAGCCCGGCGCGACCTTGAATTCAACGAGCAGCGGGCCGGACCTGGCGCCGTCCTTGAGTTCGATGCGGGCCTCGCCCGGGAAGGCCTGGGCAGGGTCGAGGAAGGCCGGGTCGTCGGCCGCGTGGGCGCCGGTCATGCCGGCGGCCAGCGCGAGCGCGGAGGCCGCGCCGGCGAGCAGGGAAGCAAGTGATCTCATGGTGGAGAGGGAGCAGGGTGTTGGAGGAGTCGTTCGGGGTCGTGGGACTGGAGCCGGCCGTCGCCATCGACGAGCAGGAAGCCGACGCCGGGCATGCTCAGCCGCTGCGCGGCCTGGGCGCCGATCAGCATCGACATCGTGGCCAGCGCGCCGGCCGCGATGCACAGCGGCGCGACGACGCTCACCGCCTGCCAGTGGCGCACCGGCTGACCGGTGCGCGGATCCAGGATGTGGCAGCAGCGGCGGCCGTCGGGGGTGATGAAGAAGCGCTCGTAGTCGCCGCTGGTGGCGAGGGCGCCCTCGCTCAGCGCGATGCGGGCGCAGACCTCGTCTTCGCGCCGCGGATGCCGCACCGCGAAGACCCAGGGCTGGCCATCGGGACGCGGGCCCAGCACGCGCAGGTCGCCGCCCAGGTTCACGAAGCCGTGGCGCAGGCCGAGCCCGTGCAGCACCGCGATGGCGCGGTCCGCGGCGTACTCCTTGCCGATGCCGCCGAAGTCGATCTCCATGCCGGCCTGCGGCAGCGCGATCGCGCGGCCGTCCCACTGGACGCGGTGCCAGCCGATGCGCGCGAGCTGCACGGCCAGCGCGTCGGGCGTGGGCTCGCGGCCGGCCTTGAAGTCCCAGGCGCGGCGCAGGCAGCCGCTGGTCAGGTCGAAGAGGCCCTCGCTCTGGCGATGCAGCTCGGCGGCGAAGTCGAGCAGTTGCGCCGTCTCCGCGTCGACGGTCACGCCGCCGCGGCCGGCGCGCGCGTTGATCGCCGAGATCACGCTGTCATCGCGGTAGCGCGAGTACTTGCGCTCGATGCGGCGGATCTCCGCCTCGGCCAGCGCGCAGGCCTCGGCGGCCTGCGGCTGCGATACGCCGGCGAGCACGATCTCGTTGGGCGAGGCCATCGCCGTGAAGACGTGGCGATGCTCGCGCGCGGCGGGGCCATCCGATGGCGCGTCCCGCGGCGCGTCCGGCGCGCCCGCCTGCGCCGGGGAGGAGAACGCGGTGTCGCGCAGCATGGCCGTGGCTCAGAACTTGTGCGAGAGGCCGATCTGCAGCCAGTCGGCCTGGAAGCGATCCAGACCGGGTGAGCCGCTGCCGCCCAGGCGCCAGCCGGCGCGCTGTTCGTAGTGCTCGAGGCTGAAGTCGGCGGTCCAGCGCGGCGCGAACTCGTAGGCGACCTTCAGCCCGGCGGTGATCGCGCCGAAGGCCGACAGGCGCTGGTCGCCGGAGAGGTACTGCGGCGAGGTCGCGGTGTAGCCGGGCGGGAAGGGCGCGCCGAGCGCGGGGTCGTAGACCGGGTCGTAATAGAACTTGGCCGCGCGCTGCGTCGTGTAGCGCAGCATCGGCGTCAGCGTCCAGCCGCCGGAGAGCGGCTGCACCCAGGCCGTCTCCAGCGTATTGGCGCGCACGCCAAAGCTGTCCGAGTAGTAGCGCCAGCTGCTGCGCAGCGTCGCCTTCCAGTCGCTGAAGTGGTGGTTCCAGCGCGCCATCACCGTGTACTGCTCGCGGCGGTCCGGCCGGCGGTCGGGGAACTTGTACGGGTCGGAGTACATGCCATGGCCCCAGCTCGCGCCGACGTTGAGCTGCACCAGGTCGTTCGCCGTCCAGGCCTGCGTCACGCCGGCGATCAACTGCGTGGTGTTGCGGCCGCGGCTCAGCGTCGGGTCGTTCGACGAGCCGATCCAGTCGTCGCCGAAGGCGGCGCCGATGTTCCAGGTCGTGTTGTTGTCCTCGCTGGAGCGGCGGTAGTCGGCGGAGATCGTGCGCGAGCGGTAGTCGTGCTCGGTCGAGTAGGCGGCGCCGATGGACCACGCGTCGCGGTCGTTGTAGCGCGTGACGCGGACATCGCCGGCGGTGCGCTCCTCGTCGAGCCGCGAGGCGCCGGACACCGCGCTGTGATAACGCGGCGACGCGCCCGAGACGCTGTCACTGACCAGCGAGCCTTCGACCGACCAGCGGCCGGCGACTGGCACCATCAGGTAGACCGAGGGCGCGGTGACCTTGATGCGGTTGAAGCCCGGCTGGCGATCGCGGTAGGAGAGCACCTTGACGGCAATCTCGGCCTGCTCGGGCGCGGTCTCGGCCTGCACGGTTGCGTGCAGTCCGGGCAGCAGCAGCGCGGCGGCGAGCACGCCGCCCCAGCCGCCGGCCCTGGACGCGTCGGCGGTCTCGAACTCAGTTGCAGCCACAGCCGCCTCCTCCCACGCCGTTGCCGCCGGAGGCGTTCTCCTTGCTGGTGTAGATGTGCTGCGCGAAGCGGTCGCCGAGCACGTCGCCGCCCATGGTCATCTCGGGACGGGCGAGCGCGCCCTTCTCCCAAGGCTGGGGCGGCGTGATCGCGCAGCCGGTGGTGGCGAGCGCCGCCAGGGCGAGCGCCGTGGTCATCGCGGCGCGCGCGGCGCGGCGTGGCATCGGAGGTGTGGACATCGGAATTCCTCGATCGGAAGGGAAGTCGGGCGGGCCTGGCTCAGGGCGGCGTCAGGGCGTCTTCAGCGCGGCGGCGATGCGGGCTTCGAGCTCGGCCTCGTCCTCGGCGCGGAAGCCGGCGTGCTGCGCCAGCACGCGGCCATCCGGGCCGAGCAGCACCGAACTGGGCATCGCCCGCACGCCGACGCGGCGGGCGGAGTCGCCCTTGCCGTCGAAGGCCAGCGAGACCTTGGCTGGCACTTCCTTCAGGAAGTTCAGCGCGTCGTTGCGGTTGGCGTCGAGGTTGACGGCGACGATGCGCAGGCCCTGCGCGCCGTACTTCTCCTGCATGCGGTTCATCCAGGGGAAGGACTGGCGGCAGGGACCGCACCACGAGGCCCAGAAGTCGACGTAGGTGAGCTTGGCCTTGCCGTCGTACAGCGCGACCGGAGCGCCGTCCGCGCCGGGCACGCTCGCGACCGGCAAGGGCTGGCCGGCATCGGCGGCGCGGGCCGGCGACTGCGCCGCGAAGACGGCGGCGCCGATCGCGGCCATCGTGGCAAGCGTGCTCAGGACGTGGCGGCGTGTGCCGCGGCGGGCATCGGTGAGGGAGGAACGGAAGAGGGACATCGAGACTCCAGGACGTTGGGGGTCAGGCGGTGCGCACGCGCTCGGCGCGCTCGCGGCGGCGCCACAGGATCAGTCCGGACAGGCCGGCCATCAGCAGCAGCAGCGGGTCGGCCGCGCCGGTGCCCGCGCCGATCGAGCAACCGCCGCCGCCGCTGTTGGCGGGGGCGGTGGCGCCAGTGGCACCGCTCAGCGCCACGGCCGCCGTGGCGGGGGACATGTCGCCTTGCAGCGTGAGCGTGGCGGTGTCGGTGCCCGCGGCATCCGAGGCCGCGCCGTCCGCGCCAAGCCAGCGCACGGTGATCTGGCAGGTCGCGCCGGCGGCGACGGTGAACGGCGCCGTGCCGCAGCTGTTGGCTCCGCTCGTGTCGACCGCGAAGCGGGCCGAGCTGACCGTCAGCGAGGCGATGCGCAGCGTCGCGTTACCGCTGTTGGTCAGCGTCAGCGGACGGCCTGCGGCGTCGGCCGAGCTGAGGTCGAGCGAGGTCGCGGACAGCTGCAGCGCCGGCTGCGGCGCGCCCTGGCCGGTGCCGCCCAGCGTGAGCGCCGCGGGCAGCGAGGCGTTGTCGGCGGCGACGTTGGCCGTCGCAGCGCGCGCGCCCGTGGCGCGCGGGCTGAAGCCGATGGCCAGGTCGCAACTCGCGCCCACCGCCAGCGACGCGCCGGCGACGCAGGTGGAGGCCGTGTCGACGCGGTAGTCGGCGGCCGCGTCGCCGGCCAGGCTGAAGCTGCCCAGCGTGGCCGCGGCGGTGCCGGTGTTGTTCAACGTGAAGTGCTTGAGGCCGCCATCCGCGCCGACGGTGACGGTGCCGAAGTCGGCGCCGGCCGCGGGGCTCCAGCTCAGGATGGCCGTGTTGGCGAGCGCGCCGGTGCCGGTGAGCGGCACCGATTGCGGCGAGCCGGTGGCGTTGCTGGTCAGCGTCAGCGCGCCGGTGGCGGGCCCGGCGGCGGCCGGCGTGAAGCTGACCGACACGGTGCAGGTGCCGGACGCCGGCACGCTGGTGCCGCAGGTGTGGGTCGTGGAGAAGGGACCCGTGGCGGCGATCGCGCTGAAGCTCAGCGCGGCGCTGCCGGTGTTGGTCACGGTGAGCGTTTGAGCGGCCGTCGTGGTGCCGACCGTGGCCGTGCCGAACGCCAGGCTGGTGGCGGACAGGCTGGAGACCGGCGTGGCGGCGATCTGGCCGGTGCCGCTCATCGCGATGCTGACGTTGGCCGCGGCGCCGCCCGCCGCGGGCGCGGTGGCCGCGACGGCGAGTGTCGCGGCCCGGCTGCCGGCGCCGGCGGGCGCGAAGGTGGCGGTCACGGTGCAGGTCGCGCCGACGGCGAGCGGCGTGCCGACGGCGCAGCTGCCGCCGCGCGTGAAGTCGCCCGCGTTGGCGCCGGTGATGCCGATGCTGCCGAAGTCCAGCGAGGCGGTGCCGCTGTTGGTCAGCGTGACGGTGCGCGCGGCGGAGGCTGTGCCCACCGACTGCGTGCCGAAGGCCAGCGTGGAGGCATCGGCGGACAGGCCGGCCTGGAGCGACGCGTTGGCGGTGCCGCTCAGCGCGATGGGGATCGGCGTCGAGATGCCGTTGTGGGAGAGGGTCAGCGCGCCGGTGCGCGAGCCCGCCGCGGTCGGCTGGAACAGGACGCCGACGGTGCAGCTGGTGCCGGCGGGGACGCTGGTGCCGCAGGTGCCGCCCTGGATGGCGAAGTCGCCGCTCGCCGTGGCGGTGAGGCTGCCCAGCGCGGTGAGGCGGCTGGCGCTGATGGTGACGGTGGAGACGGCGCTCGACTGTCCGACCGAGGTCTGCGCGAAGCTGATGGAGCCCGGTGAGTTGCCGAGGTAGGCGGCGATGTCGGCGAGGTCGGACGCGCTGATGTTGCCGGACAGCGTGCCGGTCATCGCCGGAATCGTGTTGATCGCGTTCTGGATCATCGCGGGGTTGTTGCGGCCGCGGTCCACGACGGAGGTGGAGGCCACCGAGTGGCAGGCGGCGCAGGACTGCGAAAACTTGCTCTGTCCGGCGATCGGATCGGCGGCGAAGGCCGGAGCGGCCAAGGTGGCGGCGATCGCGGCGATCGCCATGGGCAGGGCGCGGCGGAAGGGAGGGGTCATGACGCGGGGCCTCATGGGGATGAAGAGAGAAGCGGGAGCAGCACTGGCGCGGCGAACAGCAGCCAGCAGGCGTTGAAGGCGGCGTGCCACGCGATGCAGCGCGGCAGCGAGCGATGGCGGCGATAGCCGCGGCCGATCCACCAGGCGGGCAGGGCGGTGGAGAGCGCGAGCAGCAGCACGGGCGCCGCGGGCATCGGACCGGGCCGCGTCGCGGCGATCAGCGCGGCCGCGTGCGCGGCGCCGAAGGCCAGGGCCGTCAGCGCGGCCGCATGACGCCGCATCGCGATGAAGCGCGAGCTCGACAGCAGGTCCTGCAGGCCGAGCCGGAAGAGGATCTCTTCGAGGCAGGGCGCGAGCAGGAGCTGCCGGAGCACGGCATCCCAGGAGGGCGCGATGAAGGCGAAAGGCGGCATGGGCGCGAGCGGAACTCAGGCAGTGGATGAGCGTGGGTTCCGGCGCGCATGGAAATGGTTGTGGGTCCGTCGCAATCTGTTGCGAAGACGTTGGGGGCGGGTCAGGCGAGGCTCGAGAGCCGTTGGTGGTTCAGCGCACAGAGGCGGCGGAAGGCGGCGCTGATGCGGGTGTCGTTGGCGGCGTCGCGCCAGAAGGCCGTGGCGGCGTTCAGGGCGCGGTGCCACTCGTTGGAATCGCCAGATGCGGCGCGGCTCGGGGCGAAGGGCGGGGCCGGCAGGTCGTGGCCCCGCCGCGGTGCATAGGCCATCGGAAGCATGTCGTAGATGGGCGCGAGCTCGAACGCCACGCCGCCATCGCTGCGAGCGACGGGGCGGAATGACAGGTTGCCGTCATGCATGTCGTTGTTGGCGATGAGGCGGCCGAAGTGCCAGATCCGCTCGATGAGAGAGAGCTCGCGCGGCGTGAGCCAGCAATCCTCGAGCAGGGCCTGCGCGGCGTGGTGCCAGGGCTTGCCCGCGGCGCCGACGAAGGCCGCGTTGATCGCGAACCACGATGCAAGCGGAGACCGGCCCAGCGCGCCATGACGGTCGAAGCGGTCGATTTCCAGGAAGGTGCGTCCCTGATGGTGATGAAGGCGTGTCGTCGCGGCGGAGATGCCCAGGTGCGACGTCACCGCTTGGGCGGCGAGGTGCTCGCAGGCGAGCAGGTCGCGCCAGCGCTGGGTGGCGGGGGAGTCGTCAGCATGGGTGAACTTGACCAGCACGTGCTGCTGCGTACCGCCGGGATGGAAGCGCAAGGCGGTGAACTTCGGGAACTCGCCGCCGGCCGATGAGCCGGGGATGCCCTCGGTGAGGATCAGCTTGGCGAGCGCGGGGAAGGCGCGGGGGATGTCGTCATTGGCGACGCCGCGCGCGGTGCGGCCGGCGGCCACCTGGCGGACGTGCTCACGCCAGAGGTCGCAGGCGTGCTCGCCGACGATGAGATCGCCGGGTGCCTCGGCGCCGAGCAGCGACATCGCATGCAGCGCGTCGTCGTCGGACCAGGTGTTGGGATCCTCGGAGGATTGCAGCAGCGGCGCGTAGTAGCGCGCGAAGTGGCGGCCGAGGAAGCCCTGCGGACGCATGTCCTGCAGCGGATAGGGCAGGCCGTCGAAGCGGCCGGCGCGCATGTCGGCGTCGAGCGGCCAGCCGAAGGGCTCGAGGAAATCCATCGACACGCCCTGCGGATGAAGCAGGCGCATCCAGGCGATCAGGCGCGGCTCGCCGCGCAGGTCGATGCGGTAGAGCGGGAGTGGCGAACCGGAACCGCGGAGGTGGCGGAACTGGCTGGAGGGGGCTGGAAGCTGCGTCCCTGTCATCGACCATCACTCCAGTCCCAATGCACGGATGACGCCCGCGACGGTGTCGCGCTCGATGCCGAAGGTGCGGCCGATCTCGAACAGTTTCCTTCGTGAGATCTCGTCCCGGCGGAACGCCTCGCACGCCAGGCTCAGCAGTCGCCCGAGGCTCGCGCTTCGGCCGTCGCTCTGCTGATGCCCCTCGCAGGGATCGGCATCATTGGCGGAGCCCCGGCCCCACGGCGTCAGGAACTCCGCAGCGAAGGCGTCCGCGCGCAACTCGGTCAGATCGCCCTCGCGTCGCATGGCGCTGAGCGAGCCCAACAGATGGCGGTCCATGAGCACATGCCCATACTCGTGCGCGAGCGAGAAGCGCCGCCGGGCCGGCGATTGCGCGGCGTTGAACAGCACGAAGGCGCCAATGCGCGGCTCGCAGAGCATCAGGCCCGACACGTCCTCGGGCAGATCGACGGCAACGCTGCCCACGCCCTGCGTTTCGAGCAGGTGTTGCATTCGATCGAACAGCAGGCCATGCCGGTCAAGCCGAGCCCGTTCGTCCGACGCGACGCCCCGTCCTTGCGCAACGGCCTCCTCGCGGTCCAGTGGCGCCGGCAGATCGACGGCCGCGGGCAGAGCCGCGGCGCGGTCGATGCCGAGCATGTTCTCCAGCGACGCGAATTGCAGTGCGAAGGCAATGCCCTGCTGGAGGGCCATCGTCAAGGCGCGCCGATCCCTGATCTGCGCATTCGCGAGAAAGAGCGCGGAGAGGGCGCCACTGTCGGCGAATCGTTCATCGAAGAACTCGCTGGCGTGCCGGCCGGTCGCGAAGGCGATTCGCAGCAGCTCGCGGGACTCTGCCCGGCGGGCGCCTTGCTCGATGGCTTCAATCGTCGACGCCGCCAGATCGACGAATTCCCCAAGCTCCTGTGGGGTCAGGTGGAAGCGTTCCCGCGCGATCCGGATGCGCTGCCCCAGTTGCTGTTCCGTCACGGTCATCACGGCTCCCCATCGAAGTGGAAAGCCGCAGATGCTGAACTTCGGCGGTCGCCTTGTGGATGGCTCGACATGGAGGTGCGCGCGCGCGCCTTCCACCTCTTTGAGGTGGCGACTGCGCAGCGCGGGTCAGCGCATGCCGGTGCAGCGGCCCGGCCTCCGCCTCACTCCAGGTAATGCCCCATGCGCTTGCGCTTGGTCTCGAGGTAGCGCTCGTTGTGCGGGTTCGCCGCGATGCGCAGCGGCACCAGCGCCTCGACCTCCACGCCGCCCTCGACCAGCGCGTCGCGCTTCTGCGGGTTGTTGGTGATCAGCCGCACGCTCTTCACGCCCAGCAGGCACAGGATGTCGATCGCGTCGGCGTAGTCGCGCTCGTCCTCGGCATGGCCCAGGCGCAGGTTGGCGTCGATCGTGTCCACGCCGGCCTCCTGCAGCGCGTAGGCGCGCAGCTTCTCGACCAGGCCGATGCCGCGCCCTTCATGCCCGCGCATGTAGATGACGATGCCGCCCTCGTCCTTGAGCAGATCCAGCGCGCCCTGCAGCTGCGGGCCGCAGTCGCAGCGCAGCGACTGGAACACATCGCCGGTCAGGCACTCGCTGTGGATGCGCAGCAGGCCGCCGCGCTCCTGAAGCGGACCCACCGACAGCACCAGGTGCTCCGATCCGGTGGCCGGGCTGCGGAACGCCCGGGCCTGGAAATCCCCCAGCGACGACGGCAGGTGCACCACTTCCCACTCGGTCGCCCCTTGCGTCCCCAACGGGATCTTCTCGCAGTGATTCACAGCCATCTCTCCAACTCACCTGAACGACCTCGCGGGCGCCTTGTCGTTCAAGTCGTTCACGTCGTGCGAGCCGCGCCCGCCAGATCTCCGCCGCGCACGTCTCAAGGGACGCAATTTAACCGCTCTCAGGGTAAACGCGCTGTCGCGGGCTGGAGAGCCCTCTCGGACGCCGGGGCCGCCCCATGCAAAATCGCCCGCACCGCCACCGTCCCTGGGATGCCCATGACCGCTCTCCCGCCTGCCGCCGAGCCCGCGCCCGCGCCCGCGCTGCCGAGTCCGCGCTTCGACGAGTTCCCCCGCTACGAGGCGCTGACCCAGTTGCTCTTCAGCTATGCGCAGGCCCGTCCCAACCTGGTGTCGGTGCGCTCGATCGGGCGCAGCTTCGAGGGGCGCGAGATCTGGGCCGTGATCCTGACCAACACCGCGACCGGCGCCGACGTCGACAAGCCCGCGTTCTGGGTCGACGGCAACATCCACGCCGCCGAGCTGACCGCCTGCACGACCTGCCTCTACTACCTGCACGAGCTGCTGAGCAAGTACGGCAGCGACGCGCAGGTCACGCAGCTGCTGGACACGCGCGCGATCTATCTGGTCCCGCGCCTGAACCCCGATGGCGCCGAGCTCGCGCTGGCGGACCGGCCGCGCCACATCCGCTCCTCGACGCGGCCTTATCCGTTCGACGAGGAGCCGGTCGAGGGGCTCAGCGTCGAGGACATCGACGGCGACGGCCGCATCCTGACGATGCGGGTGCCCGATCCGCATGGCGGCTACAAGAAGCACGCGTCCGATCCGCGGCTGATGGTGCCGCGCGAGCCCGGCGAATTCGGCGGCGAGTACTTCCGCCTGATGCCCGAGGGCCTGGTGATCAATCACGACGGGCTCAGCATCAAGGTCAACCGCGACAGCGAGGGCCTGGACCTGAACCGCAACTTCCCGGCGGGCTGGCGGCAGGAGTTCGAGCAGGTCGGCGCGGGGCCGTATCCGACCAGCGAGCCGGAGGTGCGCGCGATGGTGGACTTCATGGTCGGCCATCCCAACATCGGCGCGGCGATCAGCTTCCACACCCACAGCGGCGTGATCCTGCGCCCCTGCGGCACGCGCAGCGACGAGGACATGGCGCCCGAGGACCTGTGGACCTACCAGCGCTTCTCGAAGCTCGGCGAGCAGCACACCGGCTATCCGGCGGTGAGCATCTGGCACGAGTTCAAGTACCACCCCAAGGAAGTCATCACCGGGACGCAGGACTGGGTGTACGAGCACCTGGGCGCGCTGTTCTGGGTCGTGGAGCTGTGGTCGCCGAACAAGGAGGCGGGCATCGAGGGCTACAAGTGGATCGACTGGTTCCGCGACCATCCGGTCGAGGATGACCTCAAGCTGCTCAAGTGGAGCGACGAACACTGCGGCGGGCAGGCGCATGTCGAGTGGACGCCGTTCATGCATCCGCAGCTGGGACCGGTGGAGATCGGCGGCTGGGACAAGATGAACTACTGGCGCAATCCGCCGCCGCATCTGCGCGAGCGCGAGGCGGCGCGGTTTCCTGCGTGGATGAACCAGATCGCGCTGAGCCTGCCGAAGCTGGAGTTGCTGAGGACGGAAGTGCGCGCGCTCGGGCCGGATACCTGGCGGGTGAGGATGGCCGTGGGGAACAGCGGATGGCTGCCGGCCTACGTGACCAAGCAGGCGCTGGCGCGCAAGCAGACGCGCGGCGTGATGTTCGAGATCTTCCTGCCGGTGGATCCGGAGGTGGGGCTGGTCAGCGGGAAACCGCGCATGGAAGGGCCGCAGTTGGAAGGGCATGCGCCGAAGCAGACGCAGCTGGCGTTTCTTCCGGAGCGGAATATCACCGGGGATCGGGCCTATGGGGAGTGGGTCGTGCGCGCGCCGCAAGGGACGAGGCTGAGCCTCGTGGCATGGGCGGACCGGGCGGGCACGGTGAGGACCGAGGTCACCCTCGATTGAGTAAACCCCCTCGCCCCAGCGGGGAGAGGGAGTTCGTGCCGAGGGAGTTGAAGGAGCAGCGAGTGAGCGTCAGTGCTTGGGCTCGCCCTTGTCCTGTTCCGCCGCGGCCAAGACCGCCTCGCGCCACAGGCGCGCCGGGATGAAGGTGCGCAGCTGCTCCATCGCGCGCTCGATGAGTTCCGGATGCAGCTCGTGGCCGACGCGCGGCAGCACGTCCGCCGTGATGTCCGCGCCCAGCGCCATCAACTCGCGCGCGGCGTTCAGCAGCGCCGGGTAGGGCAGCTCCGTGTCGTCCTTGCCATGCAGCAGATGGATCGACACGTCCTTCGGCGCATGCTGCGGCCAGTACGCATACGCGCCACCGAAGGCCAGCACCCGGCCCGCGAGCTGCGCCTCCTGCTGCAGCGCCTCCAGCGCCAGGATCGCCCCCTGCGAGAACCCGCCCAGCGCGACCCGCTCCCAGCTCAGCCCCAGCTTCTCCGCCCAGGCCCGCACCAGCGCGATCAGCCCCGGCACCGCCGCCGTCAGCCGCTGCGCCTTGAACGCGTCATCGCCCTGTTCGGAGTACCACTGGTGCCCCGCCCCGCCGCCCGGGATCGCGTCGAAGGGCTCGAAGCCCTCGGGCAGCACCAGCGCGGCGCGCGGGTACTGGCGGTGCAGCGCCTCGGCGAGCGGGCGCATCTGTTCGGCATCCCCGCCCGCGCCATGCAGCAGCACGAACAGCAGGTCGGGCGCTCCGTCCTTGGGGAGCAGCACATGGGCTTCAGTCATGGCGCCGGATTGTCCTTCAGCCGCCATCGATCCGCGTCAGCGCCGCCCGGATGTCCTCAACCGACGTGGGCCTGACCAGGCGCTCCACCTCCTGCCCATCCTTCATGAAGATCAGCGTCGGCCACAGCTTCACCTTGAACGAGCGCCCCAGCGGCTGCCCCTTCCCGTCCTCGACCTTGATGTGCTGCACCCGCTCGTGCCCGCCGCCGAAGGCCTGCTCCAGCAGCGGCTGCGCGGCATTGCAGATCGGGCACCACGAGGCGCCGAACTCGACCAGCAGCGGGTGATCCCTGGACAAGGTGTCGACCGCGTCGCGGATCGGCTCGGTCAGCGCGTAATGGGGATTCATCGGCATGGAGACCTCCTGAAGCGAAAGGGGCGCGGCGCGCGTCAGGCCGCGGCGCGGCGCAGCGTCATCTCGAACACCACGCCTTCCGGCACGTTGAATGCCCGGATGCCGCCATCCATCTTCGCCAGATAGGTCTTGGCGACGAACAGCCCCTGTCCGCGGCGCTCGCCGGCCGCCTGCGGCGCGGTGTCGGACACGCCGTACTCGAAGATCTTCTCCAGCATCGCCTCGTCGATCGCCGGCCCCTGGTTGCGGATGCGCAGCAGCAGCGTGCCGGGCTCGCCCGCCTCCAGCGTGAGGGCAATGGGCGTGCCGCGCGGCCGGTAGCGGTCGGCGTTGCGCAGCACGTGCGTGACGGCATCCTCCAGCGCATAGGCCTCGGCATGCACCGGCTGCGGGCCGGACAGCTCCGTCGCGAACGTCACGTCCTCGATGCCCGCGTAATGCGCATTGCCGGCCACCTCGCGGCAGAAGGCCGCCAGGTCCAGCACCTCCGGGTGGAGGTCGGCCGAGGCCAGCGCCTCGCTCGGCGGCGCGCTGCCGTAGAGCACCTTCACCGCCTGCTGCATCCGCTGCACGTAGCGGTGGCTGGGATCGTCCGGCGCGCCGTGCAGCAGCATCAGCGACTGCAGCGGCGACATGATCTCGTGGCCCACCGCGTGCCACATCTCGCGTTCGCGCTCGGCGCGCAGCTGCTCGCGGCGCAGCCCGTCCTTCACGCGGCTCAGCGCGTCGGCCAGGCTGCCGGCCAGGATGCCGAGCTCGTCCCGGCCGCGCAGGTCGGCCACGTCCAGCTCGCCGATGCGCTGGTCCGCCCGCGCGTCCTGCATGTTGTAGGAGACCGCCGCCGCGCGCCGGGTCAGCACCGCGATGCCGCGGATCAGCCCCAGCTCCACCATCAGCCAGGCCAGCGCCACTGCCGACAGCATCGCCGCCGCGAGCCAGGCCAGCGGCCGCGCCTCGAGCGCGAGCTGCCGGTCCAGGCTGCGCAGGTCGCCGCGCAGGTCGAGCCGGTAGCGCCCGCTCGGCGTCGCGACCTCGTCGGAGGCGGTCAGCCAGCGCACCTCGGCCGCATCGGTATCCGCGCCCACGCCCAGCACCTCGCCCCGCACCGGCAGCCGGCGCATCACGTGGATCAGCCACGGCAGCGCGCGCTCGGACAGCTCCGGCCCGCGCCGCTCGGCGATGGTCTGCGGCTGCCGGCCCTGGCGCTCGATGCGCAGCGTCTCGCCGGGCTGCAGCGAGGCGCCGATACGGTCCAGCGACTGCGCCAGCGAGGCCCCCGGCCGGGCACTGTCGAACAGCACCGGTGGCGGTTCGCCATTCGCGGCGTTGGCCGGGCCGAGCAGCTCCACCCGCACCCGCGCCTGGTCGAGGTCGGCCGGCGGCCACACCGGCCGCGCGCGATGGCCGTCGCCATCGAACAGTGCCTCCTGGAAGGCCTCCACCGGCAGCCGGATCGAATAGAACGTGCGCCGCGCGCAGGACGGACCGCTGCTGCCTTCCGCGCAGGGACCCTCACGCCAGAGCCAGCCGCGGAACTCGCGCACCGGCCGGGCCTTGCCGGGCAACTGCGGCCCGGCGCCGATGAAGCCGGTCAGCCGCCCGCGCTGGGTGCCGTCGGCCGCGGCCGCGCCTTCGAACGGCGCGATCCAGGTTTGCGTCTGGCCGCGCAGCGTCAGCGTGACGCGGGCGCGATGCACGCCGGCCAGGTCCAGCGCGCCATGCTCGCGGCCGGTCAGCGGACCGCTCTCCAGGCTGCCGACCAGGTAGAGGAAACCGCCCGCATAGGCGCTGGCGCCGACGGCGGCGCACAGGCTCGCGCCATCGGGCCAGCGCAGACCGCAGCCGGCCATCTCCACGGCGCGCTGGGCCTTGTTCTGGTCGTCGAAGTCGATCGCCGAGAACGGCAGCAGCACCGGCGCCTGGCCGTCGCGGCCGCCGGCGCTCATCGTCGGATTGAGCAGCGCGAGCTGGCCGCTCGGATGGCGCAGCTGCAGCACGATCTCCGCCAGCGACTGCCGGAAGCCCTGCGCGTAGCGCTGGTAGGCGCGCTGCTTCTGGTCGATCAGCACCGTCAGCACCAGGCCGACCGTCGCCAGCGCCAGCAGCAGGAAGGCCAGGTGCACCACCGCGCGGCGCCGGAACGCCGCCGGGCCCAGGCGCGGCACGGCCAGCGCCGGCAGCTCGACCGGCCCGAGCTTCAAGGGGCCGCCTTCATCGCGGACCGTGCCACCTGAATCCCCGCATCGGCACGTTCTCGATCGCGTCGAAGGCCGGGTCGACCTCCTTGATCGCCTCGCGCAGCGTGGACACATGCTTGCGCACGTTGTCGCGGGTGCGGCCGCTCTTGACCACGTCGTAGAGCTCCTCGTACGACACCACCTCCGGTGCGCGCTGATGCAGCGTGGCGAGGATGCGCTGCGCCGTCAGCGGCAGGTTGATGCGCTGGCCCTTCCACAGCGGGCTGCGCTGCCAGAGCGGGTCCAGCTGCAGCGCGTGCGGCGCGGCGGCGGCCGGCTCGGCGCTGGCGCGGGCCCGCGCGGCGCGCAGGATGTCGAGGAAGGTGTCGATGAATTCGGCCTCGTCGAAGCTGGTCTTCTGCAGGTAGTCCCAGGCGTCGAGCGCCTTCATGATCCCGCGATAGATCGCCGCCGGCATCGCCGACACCACCAGCACCGGCGTGCCGGCGCCGAGCTTGTTGATCTCGTTGATCAGCGCGATGCCGGCGTTGCGTTCGCGGCCGAGCTCGATGTCGAGCACGACCATCTCGTAGCGCTCGCGGGCGAGCGCCGCCTCGGCGGCGTCGCGGTCGAACCATTGATCGACCTGCAGCTCGGGCCGCGCGGCGCGGATCCAGCCGGCCAGTTGCTCGCTGGTGGGGCGGTCGTCCTCGATGACGGCGACCTTGTTCCTGGGGATGACCATGGCGCCGGATTATGGACAGCCCCGGCCGGCCGCGCGCCGCCGGCCCGTGAAGGTTTCTTCCGGACCGTGAAGGGAGGCGCCACGCGCCCGCATTGAGGCTTCCGCGCCGTCTCCGGACCATGAGCGACATCCCAACAGCCCGTGAGCGGGCACCCCGGAGGACCTCATGAACGACCGCCTGCAATCGATCCGCAACGCCGCCGCACGGCTGAAGGCTCGGCTGCCCGGCTTCTCCCGCCGCCCGGACGGTGACGGCGGCAGTGATCTTGGCGACCTGGGCTCCGGCCACCCCGGCCAAGCGCTGAAGCGCGCCGGCGCCGGCCTGGTCCGCTGCCTGCCCTGGCTGGCCGGCCTTACGGCCGTCGCCGGCGCGGTGGCGCTGCTCGTGGCCCATCCGCCGTTGCATGAAGTGCCGCGCGGCGCCGTGAGCCTGCGCACCAACCAGCTGACCGGCGGCGTGACCGAAGCGCGTTCGGGCTCGCTGCTGCGCATCCCCGGCCTGCACGATGTCCGCGACCTGCCGCTGCGCGACCGCAGCTATCACCCGACGCGCTTCGCGCGCGCCGATGGCGAGGCACCGCTGCAGTCGCTCGAAGGCCTGTCGCTGGGCCTGGACCTGACGGTGCGCTGGACCGTCGATCCGGCCCGGCTGGCGCAGCTCGCCGCCACGCTGCCCGACGACATCGAGGGCGACGTCATCGCCCCGGCGCTGCAGGGCATCGTCTATCGCCAGATCGCCACGCACACGGTGCGCGAGATCTTCTCGACCCAGCGCGGCCCGATCCAGGCGGCGCTCGAGGGTGAGCTGCGCCGCAAGCTGGCGCTGGACGGCATCGTGCTGCGCGGCCTGGAGATCGGCAACGTCGACCTGCCGCAGGAGTACCGCGCGGGGCTGGAGAACCTGCTGTCCGAGGGACTCGCGAGCGAGAAGATGCGCTACACGCTCGAGCTCAAGGAGAAGCAGGTCAAGCAGACCGAGCTCGAGGCCGCGGCGGAGAAGGTGCGCCGCGAGACGGCCGCCGAGGCCGCTGCGCGCGAGCAGGTCATCGCCGCCAAGGGCCAGGAAGAGGCGATGAAGCATGTGCTGCCCTTCAAGCAGCGCCAGGTCGAGCAGCGTCAGCTCGAAGCCGAGGCGGAGCGCGTCGCGCGGGTGCGCATGGCCGAGGGCAACGCGCAGGCGCGCGGCATCGAGGCCGACGGCGAGGCCAAGGCGCGCGAGAAACTGGCCGACGCCGAGGCCTATCGGCAGACGCGCATCGGCAAGGTTGCCGTCGACCAGATGGCCGCCGAGGGCGCGTTGCTGAGCCGCCATCCGCTGCTGATCCAGAAGGCGATGGCCGACAAGCTGTCCGACAAGGTGCAGGTGATCATCGCGCCGCCGCCGGCCGACGGCGGCTTCATCGGCAAGACGCTGCTGGGGGCGAAGACGGACGCCGCGCCGGCCACGTCCGCCGCCCAGGATCAGGCCGCGCAATGAAGGCTGGGATCAACGTCGTGATGAACGTCCTGATGAACGTCAAGGAAGCCGTCAAGGAAATCGCCATGTGCCGCATGAAGCTCGTGATGGCTGCCGCCATCGCTGCCGTCGCCGTGCAACTGCTGTGTGTCCATGCCGCCGAGGCGGCCACCGACGACACCGCGCCCAAGCCGCCGATCAAGCGGGCCGGTGTCGCTGACGGCGCCGCGCCGGTGCGCACGGCGCTGGTGGTGCAGGACAACGTCGCGCTGCGCGCGGCGGCGAAGGAGGGCTCGCCCGCGCAGGCGCAGCTGTGGCGCGGCGAGGCGCTGGAGATCCGCGGCGAGCGCCCGGATCACTTCCAGGTCTACGACTACCGCCGCGAGCGCGGCGGCTTCGTGCGCAAGGCCGCGCTGCTGCCGCTGGCCGGCCCGGCCGCGCAGCCGCAGGCGCTGCTGGCCGCGCTGCGCGTCGTGCGTCAGCAGCCGGGCGCGGAGTCGCTCGGGCTGGGCCTGGCCGCCGCCTACGTGCAGGCGGCGAGCGCGGAGCAGATCAACGGCGCGGACGGTGCCGAGGCGCTCGACGCGATGGGCACGCTGGCCGAGCGGCTGGCCGATCGCGCCTCGCGCGTGCAGCCGAAGGCGGATGGCTCGACGACGGCGGCGGAGACGCAGGTGGCCGCGCAGCTCGACGTGGCGGCGCGCTATGGCCTGCGTTTCCGCTCGCTGGAGCGCGAGGCCGGCGCGATGCAGCTCTGCTACGACGGCGAGGCGTTCCGGCGCGTGCTGGCGATGCCGGCCTCGACGCCCGAGCAGAAGGCGCGCGCGGCGCTCGCGCTGACGCGTGTCGACTGCCTCGATCCGGCCGCAACGCCGGCGCGGCGCGAGCAGATGGACCAGTGGCGCGCGGACGTGCTGGACAAAGTCGACCTGCGCGATCCGGCGCTTGCGACGCACTGGCGCAATCGCGTGCTGATGCGCCAGTCGGGCGTGTGGAGCAGCCTGGCCTTCATCCGCGCGCGGCGTGCCGGCGCTGGCGAAGGCGTGACAGCTGCGAGCCTTCAGGTTGATGCGTCGTCGGCGGCCTCGCGTCGCGCGCTGGAGGCGTTCGCGCGCATCGTGCCGGCCGAGCTGTCGGAGGACGACCAGCGCGACTACAACGACGCGGCGATGCGCGGCAACGCGATGCGCTGGGCGGCGCTGCCCACAGGGCCGTCGACGCAGACGCTGGCCGGTGTGACGTTGACGGTGCTGCCGGGCCAGCCGGGCGAGACCTGTCTGACGCTGACGACGAATGGCGCGAAGGAGGGCAGTCCGGCGCTGCTGCGTCACTGCGCCTGGGGACTGGTGATGACGGCGTCGGCGCGGATCAACCGCGAGGGCAATGCGATCGCGATCGCGTCGGTGCCGGCCGATGGCTGGCGCGAGCTCTGGCTGCTGCGCCGCACCGCGCAGGGCTGGCGGATGACGGCGCTGCCGCCGGTGGCAGCGCAGCCGGGCCTGGGCTACGCGGAATTCGCCGGCTGGGTGCCGGGCGGCAAGGAGTTCCTGGTCGCGCGCGAATCCCGCGCCGAAGGCCGCTACAAGCGCAGCTACGAGCAGGTCGATCTCGACACGCTGGAGACGAGGCGCCAGGCCGGCGATGTCGCGATGCTCGGCGCGTTCCAGCGCTGGCAGGCGGCGGATTGGAAGGGGGCGACGCTCAGTCTGCGGTGATGGCGATGGGAGGGCCCGCGATGCGCGCTGCGTCAGGTGGCGCTTGCGGTTGCTCTGCTAGCATGCGCCCCATGCCAGTGACCAGGAGTATCTCCGGTCGTGATGCTGGCCTCTACGGCGTCTGATCTACCGAAAGGATTGTGTGGCGCTTCTCTGTGAAGAGGAGCGTCACACAAGAGTAGAAAGCCCAGGCGTCATCGTGCGCCAAGCGCCGCCAAATCTTTCAATCGAAATCCCGCACCCGCTCCCGCGCGATCTGGAGCACCCGCTCCGTCAGCGCGCAAGCCGCGGCGTCAGCCTGGACGGCCGCAGGCAGGGCGAACCGGGCCAGCGCCGCCGTCATCGACGCCAGCATCTCGTCGATGGCGGCGTTCGCGTCGCCCGCTCGCAGGTCGGCGATCGCGGCCAGCGCCAGGAAGTCGGCTCGGCGCAGCCGCTGGCTCTTGCCGTTCACCTTCAGCGCCATGGCGTCGTGCTGGAGCCCGGGGAAGGCGCGAGTCGTCAACGT
>Ga0209050_1001773_pt1 | contig 21267 bp, 9 predicted proteins | sample Araplavi_mTSA_r2_FD_184276 | JGI IMG/M metagenome (GOLD analysis project Ga0209050, IMG submission 184276) | Arabidopsis root microbial communities from North Carolina, USA - plate scrape MF_Cvi_mTSA_r2 (SPAdes) (version 2) | ecosystem: Host-associated > Plants > Roots > Endosphere | place: USA... | reverse complement strand
TTGTCGATGTCGAACAAACTGCGGATCGCCATCGCATCCAGTTGCAGGGTCATGCCCGCGGGAAGATCGATGGGCCGCGGCGACCGGTACTGGCGTGCGGCATGGATCTCGATCCCGTTTTCACCGATGATCGAACCCCGCAATTGAAGCGACACGGCCGATTGACGACGCGACTGCAGCGTGATCATGATGCGCTCCGGATGTTTCTCATAGTCATCGATCTTGGTCGAATAGGGCGGGGTCACCATAACGGTAACGGTAACGTCATTTTGCGCCTGGCAATGCGTGGCCAACGCCACCAGCCAAAGCACGGCAACGATCAAAAAGATCGTGCGGGCACGAACCTTCACAGGAATAGACATATGAAAAGGTTGTTTAGATTGTGAATTCATTTTCTTAAAAATTTACAGCGTAAGAAACTTCTCCCCGGAACTCGCTAAAGCGTGTGCTCTCCTTATTGCCTTTCTTGGGAAAGTTGCCGATGTAGTTGATGTTGGTGCTGAACGTGTGACGTTTGCCGGGACGGTAAGAACATTGAAGCCCGTCGTTCAGCAACAGATTCTTTTGTCCCCCGGAAAAGGATTGAAGGATGGCCACGGAGAGTCCCACCGAAAGCTTGTTGTCTTTCAGATTTTTGCTGCCTCCCAGCGTTATGCCCTTGTTCCCCGTCTCGGTTCTTGCCATGGTGAGGTGTGCGGAATTGAGGTTGATGTAGAGGGTCAGGTTTTTGGGGACAAGCATGATCTGGTAGTTGAAGAACATGTTCACCGAACGGAGGTCGTTGTTCATCCTCGGAGAGGGATTCAGATCTTGCAGGTTCATTTTATTCCACGAAAGCAGGAACGTGTGCGTGACATTCTCCTTCGGTAGAATATAGCGGGGCGTGATGCCGATGGTTCCTGTAGTTTGTGTGATGAGCAACGTGTCGGCCACGAACACTCTTCCCGGTTGTTGTTTTGTCGAGAAGTTGGTGTAGGTGAAATCCACACCAAGATTGTCGTTTATGTTGGCTGAAAGGTTGGTCGAGCCGATCACCCGTTTACTGGTCGATTCTTTCTGGTTCTGAAGATTGTCGCGCTGCAACCCGAGGCTGCCCGCGAAATGAAGCTTCCGTTTAAAAAGCGAGAAGGCCGGCGCGATGGTAATGTTCTCCAGGTCGTTGTTAAAGAAATAGGATCCCATGGATTTGAAATCGGGATCGACGCGCTTGTATTGAACTTTCAGCGTGAGATCGTTCCGGCGATAGCCTACGGCAATATTATACGCGCTGTAGAATTCAGTCGAGCCGTTGATCGTGACGAAATTTCCCAGCGTACCCTTCAATATATCCGGAATGGAATCGATTTTGATATGCGATCCGAGATTGGTGGTGTAGTAACTGAACCCTGCATCACCTTCCACAAACACACTCTTATAAGTAAACGCACCGCTCACGCCAAACACCACATTTTCGGCGGGCGACACACGCGAGGTCACCTTTTCGGAATAGTGAACACTGGTGCTGTCATCTTTGGCTTTCAGGATACTGAAGTCGATGAAATTGTTTCCCTTCCCGACCCCGATCTTCGCCGCATAACCACGCCGCGTGTACTGAAAGGGATCATACGATCCTGACGTGGTGTCCACCGCCGTGGCGCGATTAAGCCTTCCATACATAAACCCGAACCGGAATATCCCCGGCGTCAAATCGACGCCTGCACCCAGAAGGGTATGGCCGGCCAACGTGTAAGGTGAATAGGTAATGTTGCGGTACCCGCCGTGAAGCGTGATCCATTTATACCGCGGACTCAATCCGAACTGGTTGAACGGTTGCCGGAACGAGCGCTCTTGTTCGCTGTACACGAAATAGAAAGGGATGGTCATGCCATACAGCGTCAACACAGGCGAGCCAGAGAGCACATACGAAAAAGGTTTTCTGCGGTCTTGAATGCCCTTGGCCGAATAAAATAGCATGCGTGCGCTGGCGCTTCCGGAGAACGTCACGGGCTTTTGCTGCGCGATGTTCTCCAGGTCCTGGGCTTTCACCGTCAGGTGACAGGCTACCAGGCAAAACACCAGCATGGCGGCGTAGATGATTTTTTTTCTTAGCGTTTTCATGAGGCAGGCGTTACGTCAATTCACATCCACGCGCATCAACTGGTAGTCGGTGCCTGTATACAAAGCGCCATCCAGCATGAGCAAATACCCCGTAAAGGGAAAATGGACTTTCTCGCCAATGCCTTCCCGCGGTCCGTTGGCGTCGGCGCCGCCGGCCAACGCGCTAATGGTGTTGTCGGGTGCGATGGTAAGGATCTTGGTGCGGTCCGTCAGGTAGCTGCCGCTGCCACGGACATACGCGCTGCAGTACACATTGCCCTCTGGTCCGAGCGCTATACCACCGAGAGAGAGTGGAGTATACGGTTCGCTGGCACAGCCATAGCGCGGTTTCGTTTCATCCAGGATCGTGCTCACCATGCCGTCGCTGCTCGAAATTTTTCTGACCCGGGCAGGTTCGTAGGCCTCGGTCAGAAAAATATTGCCGTCGCTGTCGACCACGAGGTCTCGTACAAAGCTGAAGGTGGCTTGTAGTGCGGCGCCGTCTTTGCCGCCGTGTTCCCCCGTGCCGGCAAGGGTCGTTACGTTGCCAACGCGATCGTCTGCATCGGGTGTGATCATGCGCACGCGCGCGTTGCCTTCGTCGCAGACATAAAGATTATCCTGCTTGTCGATGAAGAGACCTCGCGGCCTGTCAAAGTATGCCTGGTTGCGCGGCCCATCGAGATAGCCGGGTTGGGGATGCCCGTATTGAAAGTTGTCGACGCCGGCATACAGGCTTACATAGCCATCGGGTGCGATCATGCGGATGCAGTTGTTGCCCGTGTCAGAAACATACACGTTGCCCTTGCTGTCTACCGCCGCATCGGAAGGATAGTCGAACAAGGCGAAGCCCCCATAGCCACCAAAGTAGCCGGATGTGTTGCCTGCCCTTCCACCACCGGCAACGTGGCTGATCGCACCTGAAGGCGCGCGCCGGTAGATGCTGTTCAATGTTGTCCGAACGATATAGATGTTCTTTTGTGCATCGGCGGCGAGGCCTTCCATCTGGATGTCGTTCGAGGCGATGGTCACCACCCCGGTGGGCAGATAGGTAAATTTTGGACCTGTGGCCTCGGCCTTGTCAACAACCACCGAGACATTGCCCGAGCCCGCACGCGCGGGAACGATGGCCGTGAGATAGGTGGAAGAGGCCAGCAGCACGGCCGCCTTGCTGCCATTGACGAGTACTGTATTCTTGGAAGTGATGTCACTGAAATCTTTTCCGGTGATGGTAAGGGTATCGCCCATCCGGCCGCACGCCGGCGAGATTTGAGTGATCGAGTGGCGCGGCGGGTCGTCACTGAATTCATATTCATGTGCGCACTGCTGAGACACAGCCGACACGATAAAGATCATGGAGGATGCTATGAAGGATTTCATTTTTTGAGGGTCTTGAAGGAGTGTAGTACAGACAAAGAGGTCCCACGAAGAGAACAAGGGCGTTCTTTTCACAAAATAGATCCCTGGCCCGGGGCACAAGGCCCCGGCGGAATACTACATTTCGCTTTAATAGTGGATCAAAAAGAAACTTACTACGGTTGGCCTATTGGCACACAAACCCGTTTTGAATGTAAGCGGTTTTCAGGGCCGTGTTCTTGATGCTGTAGGCACCCGTGATCACGGCATCTTTGGCCCAGGCGTTGGGATCGCCGGGAGCGATCGCCTGCACAGAAGCATAGGTCCCGTTGGTAGAGATGTCCATGGTAGGGCAAAGCACTACGGGATCAACATCATAGTAACCGTTGCCAGGTCCCCATTCCCACAGCAACCAACCGATATCGTGCTTGGCAGCCTCCGTAAGTATAGACACATAGTCCACACCACCTTCTGCTGTGCAGCCGTATATGGCAGGGACATTGTCGCCGGGATAACCGCCGACCGCACAGACCTCGCCCAGAATGAGCGGCACTTGTGCGGTGGCAGCAGCGTTCAGCTGACCGGCAATGAATTGCGGCGTGGCACCGTCTTTTTTGGACCAATAAGGGTGGGCGGAAATCAGAATGTTATGCAGCGGATCGTGATTCACCAGGTTCGCTGCGATGGGTACCACGAGCTCAAGGTTCTTGCCACAATCCGGGGCATCGATAATGAGGGGCGTGTTGATGCCAGCCGTTCTCAATTGCGTGATGGCCGATTTATAGGCCGTCTCGAACTGCGTGGCGGTCACCGAATAGTCGCCGGCTTCATTGGCAATGTTCACCAGCATAGCATGTTCATACTTTTTCACCAGGGCCACTACCGGGGCGCTCGACCAAAAATTAACCAGGTCGGCCAGCCCGTTCAGGTTGCAAGTGGCTTCGTGCATCTCCACAATGGGGATCATCTTTTCCTTTATGCAGTTCTTGATGATCGCTTCCAGGGTGGTCAGACTGGTGGGTGCGCCACTGCTGCTGTTCTTTTGCCATACGATGCGCACACTGTTGGCGCCGGACTTGGCGATCTCGGGAAGATACCCGGCACCCTCCGGATCGTTCTCGTCGAACACGCTCATTTTGTTCACCCCTTTCAGGATCACCTGGTTTCCGCAGGGATCAAAGAGGTGCGTGCCCCCGACAAAGAATGTTTTGGACAATTCGGTGGGTGTCTTGACGTCGTCCGAGCTACAGGAATACATAAAGATCACCAGCAACACCAGAACCATCATCAGCCCGGCATACAAAGCCTGCCGGCGCATCCGCATGGTCCAATTCGATTTTTTCACTAAAGCAGTTTCCATAGACATGAGAGTTTTTTTCTTTTCTACTGTAAATCAACGAGGAAATCGGGCCGAACACAATGCCCCTTTTGGGGAACCCAGCGACAGGGAGGCGGTTTGGGACGGTGGATGACGTGAGAGAGGGTTGAGATGCTGGGAAAGGATTCTCAGTAGCCAGTAGTCAATAGCCAGGAAGGTTTTGTGTGCGGTGGGAGTGGCTGTATTCGGGTATTTTTTCTGAAAGAAACATTTCAATACAACACCCAGTCGCCATGCCGATGCCAACTAACTACTAACTACTGAATCCTGACTACTGACTACTGGCTACTGACTACGACTCCAAAAAAAAACGTATATTTAACTACCCAACCCAAGGCATCATCAACCCTCTCAAAAATGATCCCTCCCGCTTCAACGCCCGAAAAAATTCGCCACAAACGCTGGGTGAGAAGTTCGCATTGGGTCGTCACCTTGAGTTTTCTTGCGCTGGCCTTTAGCGGCTTTGTGATCCTCATGTGTCACCCCAGACTTTATTGGGGTGAAGTGGGAAACGATCTCACACCGGCCTTGTTCGAGTTGCCGATCAGTCCAAACTACCGGCACGGTGGCTGGGATAAAGACAGGCCATTTTTTGAAACGGTGGATTCGCCGGTCAGTGCGAGCCGCACGTATGAAATATTCAACCAGAATGGATGGGGCAGGAGCCTTCATTTTCTGGCGGCCTGGTTCCTGGTCATCACCGGGTTGGCCTATCTGCTGACAGGAATTTTTACAGGTCATTTTCGGGATCGCTTTTGGCCTCTTAGTCACGAGTTAACATTGCGTTCGTTGTGGCGTGACGTTGTCCACCACTTGCGACGGCAGATTCCGTCCACTACAAACGACGTCTCGTATGGCCTCCTGCAAAAATGTACCTACGCGATCGTCGTGTTTTTCTTGTTGCCGTTGACGGTGTTGACGGGCCTCACGATGTCGCCCGCGATCACGGCCGCATATCCGTTTCTATTGAAAATGTTTTTCGGCGCGCAGTCGGCACGTACCATTCACTTCTTTGCGTCGATAGCCCTGGTGTTGTTTCTGTTGGTGCACGTGGTGATGGTCATCAGGTCCGGATTTAAACAACAAATGCGAGGAATGACCCTCGGCAAATAAATATGAAGAGCAATCGCCTCATTACCCGGCGCAAGGCCATCCTGACGGGACTTACTTCCCTGAGTGGACTGCTTCTGCCTTCCTGTACCAAACCCTTGCCACCCACTTATGGGAATATTCTGCGCATGGGCGATGTGCTGACCTACACCGCGCAACGCGCGTTGTTGCCGGGACAATCGCTGGCCAAAGAATACAGCTACCGCGACATCTCCTCCTTTCCGGCCACAGGCACCACCAATCCAGGCGACCCGGCGATTCGATATTTCAGCGAGGCATATGCGCAATTGCTTGAACGCGGGTTTGGCGACTGGCGCTTGTCCGTGGAAGGACGCGTGGCGCGCCCCGGATCGTACGCAATGGCTGATCTCCAAAAACTTCCCTCACGTAAACAAATCACCCGTCATACCTGCGAAGAGGGATGGACCGCCATCGCCGAGTGGACCGGTGTACCGTTGAGCCTCGTGCTCCAAAGCGCTGGTATATTGCCCAGTGCGCGCTTTGTGAACTTCTACGCCTACGATGGCTATGTCGACAGCATCGACCTGCTCGACGCCTTCCACCCACAGACGATCTTGGCCTACGGCATGAACGGACGCAACCTGCAGGTGCCACACGGTGCCCCGCTGCGTCTGCGCGTGGAAACACAAATCGGCTACAAGAGCATGAAATACTTGCAGCGCATTGTTGTCAGCGATGAGTTTGTCGATGGAGGTGATACCGGTTGGTCCTGGTATGTTGGCATCTGAAACGGCAGCATGCGGCATCCGTACGCTTGCAACGGTTGGCATAGAGCACAGAAATAAAAACTTGCTGTTCATCTTCTTTCGCACATCGTAAAAATTTCAGTTTTCAACAGATCCGTTGAACGGGATATATAGCACGTTCAACATCATTCCAACGTAAGTTGCATGTAAGATTATAAGTGCCTGAGATGCTCTTCAAGCGTCGCAAAAAAATAGCGATCCATAGTAATCCCGCTTCAACCGTTAAATGTTTCCCTTTAACGCTGCAAAACTCGCTTCTCTGCTTAAATAACTCGTCGATGCCGCCTTGCCCTGTATTCAGGACATAACCAAATGCCTGCTTATGAAACGATACTTTACGATTTGCCTGATTGGATTGATCAGCGCGTTCGCTACGTTGGACGTAGCGGCGCAAAACCGGGGTGCGACAAGTAAATCCACAAAGAGTGAAAAGTCCTCGAAAAGTCACACTTCTAAGGGTAGCAAGAATACCAAAGGAAAACACACTTCGAAGGGTGGCCATACTTCACCAGGCGGTCATACACAAGGTTCGCAGGGCGGAGGCACTTCCCAAGGTGGTCACACGTCACCGGGCGGCCATACGTCTTGTACTGTCCATCCGAACTGTGATGGCCATCATACCTGCAAGACCCACAACAACTGCAATGGCCAACACGGCGGCGGCGGCCAGCAGCCCTCCTGCGAGAACAACAGTTATTCAACGGTGGTGGTAAAGCAAGAACCCATTTCAGAATCCTGTACGGAGTATGAAGTCAAGGTTTCCTACAACGGCACGCGGACGTATGGACTTTCTCATTATTCCATGAGCATCCCTTGCGGGGAATTAAAGGACGTCAGCAACTCTGAACATTGGAAACAGGTTTTTGGCAAAGATCCTACAACGGGTGTCTATGGATTGAAGATCGACGACATCTCCGGTTTTGGAGATGGACGCGCCGACGAGTTCACGATAAAGTTTACCTGGTGTTCCGACAATACCTGCAACAAGTCGCTGGGCATTGTGGCCTATAAATACGGTCAATGCGTGGACTATGACACGCTTTCTCATCCTGTGCCTCCCGATACCACGCAAACCTGTTCGACGCTCCTGGCTACGTTGCAAAAAACAAATGTAACCTGTTCGACCAGCGCGGACGGACAAGTGGAAGCCACGATCCAGGATGGACAAGCTCCGTTTACCTATTCGTGGTCAACCGGCGCCACTACACCCGCCATACAAAATCTTTCGGCGGGAATGTATAGCGTCACCATCACGGATGCCAAAGGAAATACACTGACGCTGCACGAGACCGTTTCGGCGCCACCGCCAATCGTCATCACCGAGACCGTGTCGAACCCGTCGTGTAGTGGTGTGGCAAACGGATCGGTTACACTTGACGTGACCGGCGGAACAGGAGCGGGCACCTACACCTATTCCTGGAGCAACGGCTCAAGCCAGCAAAATCTGACGAACGTGCCCAGCGGATTATACACCGTGACGGTAACCGACTCAACAAATTGCTATACGCAAAAGTCGTTCATGCTGACAAATTCGTCCTTGCTCAGCGCTACCGCTTCGCTTGTCAACGCATCTTGCTCGCAAGCCAACGGCAGCATCGATCTAACGCCTACCGGTGGTGTCACACCGTACACCTATTTGTGGAGCAACGGCGCAACGACACAAGATGTGAACGGCCTTGGCGCAGGAACCTTTACCGTAAAAATAACCGACGCCTTAGGTTGCTCGACGAGCAAAAGCTATACGCTTCGAGTCAACAACACGTTATTGCTGACGTATGTGGTGACACCGACCAGTTGCCTTGGCGACACGTTTGGTGCGATCGATTTGTCGATTGTGGGTGGCACTTCTCCTTATGTCATTAAATGGGCCGATGGTCCTACCACGGAAGATCGCACGGGACTTGCAATCGGCGTTTATACGGTGACGGTAACCGATGCGTCGGGCTGCAGCACGCAGTCTGCCATTAGCGTTTTCCAAAAACCGCTTACGGTTGCCAGTGAAATCAATCAACCCATTTGCGCCACCGATCTGGGGTCGATCACCCTTTCAGTGAGTGGCGTTCCGCCCTATACGTACACCTGGTCGAACGGTGCCACGGGTAGCGCGATCACAGGCCTTCCGGCTGGATTTTATACCGTCACCGTAGCGGATGCCAGTGGCTGTAGCCGTACGCTTTCGTTCCTGATCATGTCGCCGACGGCACTGGAAGTGACCGGGACGGTTAGCAACGCGCAGTGTGGTGTCGAGGGATCTTATGGTATCGACCTTTCGGTTATGGGCGGTAAGCCCATGTATACCTACCTTTGGTCTACGGGCGCAACAACTCAGAATGTTAGCGGGCTGAATTCCGGCACGTACTCGGTAAACGTTAAGGATGCATCGGGTTGCACGGTCACAAAGCAATTTACGGTGGATGCGGTTTCTGTGGGATGGTCTTGTATCATCACTCCGCCCACCAAACCCGTGGTATGCGGATCGGCCGGAAATTTACTGTCCACTGCTGTAGCCGGCGCAACAGATTATCTCTGGACGGTCACCAGCACAGACAACAGTTGGGCGATCACGTCGGGTCATGATTCCACGGCGGTTTACACGGCAGGCGCGCCCGGTAGTTCGGCGACCTTCACCTTGACCATTACAAAAAATGGTTGCACACAAACCTGCTCCTATACCACCAGCACGGCCTGTGTACAAAAGGATAATACGGGCGGAGGCGATCCGTCATCCAGCGATCCGTGCTCCACGACAGTCACTCCGGTAGCGCAGCAAGCCGCGACCGAAGTACCGGTAGCCAGTGCCACAAAAATACCGTTTGAACTTAACGTGTATCCGAACCCGTTCAAGGACAAACTGAACTTTGAGTGGACAGCACCCTATGATGACTATGTTCAGATCGAGATCCTGGACAAGTCAGGCCGTCGTCTGACGACCGTCTACGAAGGTAAAGTGTCAAAAGGGCAGCGCTACAATTTTGAATGGTCGGCTATCGGCCTGACGGATCACTTCTACTTCTATAAGTATTCGTCGTCCAGAAATAAAGACTACGGACAATTGACTAGAAAGCGATAACCGTTTTTGAGATTAGAAAAAAGACCTGTTAGCCCTGAAGCTAACAGGTCTTTTTTTTATTTATGCTTTGGGTTCACCGGGAATGAAAATCTTTTTAAGCCACCTCGACCTCCAGGGATTTCTCCATCGGTATGGCATTCAACGGAAGTTGCACGACAAACTCGGTGTACTGACCTTGCTCAGAAGCGACGGTGATGTTTCCATCCAGCGCTTGTATCGATTTTTGAACGATATACAACCCAAGTCCATTACCTTTTGAGTCAGGATGGCCTTTGAAGAACATGTCGAACAGGCGATGCTGGATGCTGGCGTCCACGCCAATGCCATTGTCACGGACACTGAAGTGAAGGCGGTCGTCGTGGAGGGTGGCCCGGAAGGCTACGCTGGCCCCTTCGGCATGTTGCATGAGACTGTAGATGAGGGCATTCTCAATCAGGTTGGTGATGACCACTTCGACAAGATTGGGATAAGAGTAGAAAATAATATCGGCAGGACAGTCAACCGTAAACTTCACATGCTTCTCCTCGATAAGATTCGAAAAACGGTGTTGTACGTTTTCCACGAGGTGGAGAAGTGTGATCGATGAATAACCAGTAGGCTGGTTGATCTCACTGATGATGCTCAATTTCTTCAAAAGTTTATCCATGCCTTCGGTGGTGTGCACCACGCGTTCAACCAATTCCTTGGGTTCGCCATTGGAGAGATGAATGGCAATGTTACACAAGCCAATAATGGAACAAACCGGCGAGCGCAAGTCGTGCGAGGCGCGATACAAAAATGTGTCGAGCTCGCGGTTGGCTTCGGCGAGCAGTTTGGTGCGATCTTGTACGATTGCCTCCAGGTTCTCGTTGATGGTCCGCACTTCTTCGTTGGCGAGAAGAAGTTCTTTCTTTTGTTTTCGCAGGCGACCGCTGAACGTGATCAACAACACGATGAGGACGGCAAACCCGAGGACTACGAGCGATATGGCAAAGATTTGTTTCCGGAAAGCGCGTTGTTCTTCCAGGCGCCGGGCTTCGCTTTCGGAGAGTTTATCTTCCAGCTTCTGGAAATCGAAATACTTTTCTTTCAGGCCGTTGATGATCTGGCGGTAGTCGCTCAGGTTTTTATAGAACCGGCTTTCATTGGCCGCCAGCAATTGCTCGAGGGCCATGAGATCGGTGAAGAGGCCGGCGCGGGTGTTTTCATCGAGGTTCATGAGACCCTTTTGGAGCTTCTGGTCGATGATCCGGATCTTCTCATCAAATTCGGTTTTCTGCGTGCGCAAACCCTGACCCTCCACGGTGGCCTGTTTCAAAAGGTTCTTGATGTCTTCACTCACGAAAGATGAATCGGAGATATTCCCCATAAACACATCCTTGTTGTTGCGCAGCGAATCCTGGAGCTGTGTGACCAGCTGGTTGAATTTTCCATCCAGCTTGGCCTTGGTCGCGGCGTCCATGCTTTTCATCGATACGTTTTTAAAGATCGCATAGAACACGGTGAGCGATTGAACGGAGTCCAGGTTGGCGAGATTGAAATTCTTAAAGTAGTCTTTGTTGACCATGGGGCTCTGAGCGGCGGGCTTGTCGGCCGTCGCCGGGGTTTGTGTCGGCGCCTGCACCACGACAGGCTTAACCGCCTCCACGATGACCACCGTCTCTTGTGCCCCTTGCTGGAAACCGACAACGTCATAGCCCTTGGCCGTGAACTGATCGGCTGTATTTATTTTTTCATCGAGCGCAAGCGGGATCTCAAGCTTACCCGCGGCATCGCTGGTGGCCTGCGCGGTCTTCTTGCCTTGGAAGGTGATCGGCACATTGGCCACCGGAACGTTGTTCCGGTCTTTGATCGTCACGTTGGCTACCTGGTAGTTTTTCTTGCGGATAACAATTTCCAGGATGCTTTTACTCAGGTTCCAGGCGGCCGGTTCGTATTGGTCATTCTTTATTTTTATGGTCTTCACCGGCAGTTCGGTCTCCAGCAGCTCGATGAACACCTCGCCTTTGTTGCCGGTGGAAATGAAGCCTTTGTTGTTGATCGAAACCTCAACATTCTTCAGGGGCTTCAACTGCTCGTCGAACGTTTTCACCTGGATCAGTTGTCGCACTTGCGCCCGGGCCGGGAGAATGGCAAACGCGGTGAGGATAAGCAAAACCAGGATCGCATTCAGTTTGATGAATGGATGGGGCAGGGGAGGAGAGGAAGGTCGCTTCATATCACTAGAAGGTGTCTTTTACAAATACAATTTCATGCGCGCTGACTTGTCGCTGGTGCCGCGGAATCTCGAGCACCACAACGCTTTCTTTTCCATCGGCGCCGACTGCACGGATAACATATTCGCTAAAATACGGTACCACCACGGAAAAGTTCCCGTTGCTATCGGTAACGTTTTGAAATACGATGGTATTGCGCAGATTATCTACCAGATAGATCTTCGTGTTAGGCATCGCCGTGATGGCCGATGCATCGGTCCAGGCGTGCTCTTTTAATTTAACAACCCCGGCAATGGTGACGGGATAGGTTTGCAGGTCCATATCAAACTCGTAAAGGTCGTCATTGAATCCGCCATTTTTTCTATTGGACGAAAAATAGCCGTGCGTATCGAGCGAGTCTACGGTCATACCGAAATCATCGTAGCTGGTGTTGATCGGGTAGCCTGCATTGCGCGGTTCGCTATAGCCGTCGGATTTGATGGCGGTCTCAAAAATGTCGAGCCCGCCCATGCCGGGGTGGCCATTGGAGGAGAAGTAAAGGGTCCGGTTCTGATGCAGGAAGGGGAACGCCTCATCATAGGGTGTGTTCACCGTCTCTCCCAGGTTTTCGGGCTGGGTCCATTTGCCGTCCGCGAAGGTGGACCGGTACAGGTCTTTGCCGCCCTGGCCCCCCCCCATGTCCGATGAAAAATACAACACTTTGCCGTCTTCGCTGATCGTGGGATCGCTGATGGAATGATAACGGCTGTTGTATGGAAAAGGCTCGGTCTCGCTCCATTCGCCATTTTTCCATTCGGCAAAATAAAGCTGCAAATTCCGTTTACCTCCATTGCCCGTTTCATGCGCGGCCGATACGAATGCCATTTTTTGTTCCTTGTTATAAAACACCACCGGGCCGGCATTTAGCCGCGAGGCCAACTCTTTGCTGAACAACGATGGCTTGTCGTATTGATGACCCCCGTTGGCGCTGGTGCCAGGAAGGATGCGGGCCGAATAGATTTTATAAAACGGCGCATTCATGACGGCATTCACCTTCTCGACAAGCTCCGGCTCTTTCCGGTTCGACATAAATACGATCCTGTTCTTGTAGGGCGTCGCACACAGCTCTCCATATTCGGTGTTCAACGAAATGGGCCTGACCGCAAAGTGTGATGAGTCTTCGTACAAATACTTGATGTTGCTGAGACGCCATATTTTTCTCATGGCAAGCTCGTCATCCTTTTTGTTTGCCAGGTGTTTTTGATAGTATTCAATGGCGGCCTTGTAGTTTCCCGTAGCAGCCTGCACTTCGGCGTAGTAGTACGTGTCGCTCCAGGGAAGCGCGCGCTTCTCTTTCAAGTAACGGCCATAGTAGGCGACGGCCGTCGAATATTCTTTGAGCGAATAATAGCACCGGGCAATTCGGAGTTGAATATCCGGATCCTTTCGGGCGGCTTCGATGTATAATTTTAAGGCCTCGGGATAATTTTTTTCTTTATAGTATTTGTCGCCCAGGCTCACTTCGCTTCTGAATAATCCGAAAACCGTTTGCTGCCCTTGCGCGATCTGCACCGCGGCGAGGAGAAGAAGCAGCAAAAGCAAGTTCCCGTTTTTCATCATGCGCATCATATCAACGCGGCGAGGCCACCTTGGTTTCTACATATTTGAAAAGATACTGTACCATAAGCTCGTGAGAGCCGTTGCTGATCCGGGCCACATCGCCGATGATGTGGTCGTAGGCATATCCGATCTGGAATTGCGGCGTGATCTGTGCCTTTAACAAGAAATCCACCGATTCGCGTTTCCGGTACGATAACCCGAGTGTTAACACCTTGCGATAGATCATGTTGATGTTCACATCGTAGGAGAAGGGCAACCCGGGAAAATATTTTAACAATATCGAAGGCTCGTATTCCAAACTTTCGTTTTGCGTGATCCTGTATTTCGAGAACAGGAAATAATTGGCGCGGCTCAAACGGACCGTCAGCGTGTCGCTGAGGGAAAGCGTTTCGGGAAGCAGCTGGGGCGCCGACAGACCGACGTGCAACCGCGAACTCCTGAAATAAACGCCCGCCCCAAAGTCAAAGAATGTCTGCGAGACGTTGGCATATAGCCTGGGGTCGTTTGTGACACCCCCAATCAGCGAAGCATAATCCGACCGGGTATTGTGTATGCCGGCCTGCAGCCCCATCGATAAGAATGACTTTTTCCCCACCTGCAGGTGATAGGCATAATCGGTCATGGCGCTCAGATTTTTGTGAACACCGTACTGATCGTTCACAATCGTGGCACCCAACCCAAAATGTTTTTTCTTGAACAGCGTGTGTCCCGACAAGGTTTGCGTGGTGGGCGCATCGTCCACGCCACTCCATTGTCTTCGATCGATAAATGTGAGACTGAGGGCCTCATCCGCGCCGGCATAAGCGGGATTGATGACCAGGTTGTTGAACATGTACTGGCTGAACTGCACCTTTTGTTGGGCAGCGCTTTGCTGAAAAGAAAACATGAACACTCCTGCGGATAACGCGGTTCTAAAAAAACAATATCGTAGCCATGCCCCCATACTATCGCAGCAATTCAATAAACCCACTCTTCTTCAAATGCTTCTCCCGGAAATCCACTTCGATGACATAATAATACGTTCCCGTGGGCACCTGGACACCGTTCGAGTTCACACCGCTCCAAACCATGGTGCTGTTGTTATATCCCGAAGCCTGGTAAATGACGCTGCCCCACCGGTCTAAAACAAGTACTTTGTTACGGGCGAATTTTTCGATGTTCACCACGATCCACTCATCATTCTTTCCATCGCCATCGGGTGTTACCACCTTGGTTACTTCGATTTCCAGGTCTTCATAGTCAACGATGACGTTGAAGCTGCACGTGATGGTATTGCCCGCATCGTTCTGAGCGGTGTAAACCACCGGTGTGGTGCCTACGGAAAACACTTCACCCGGCTCGTGCGATCCTGTCAAGGACAATTCCCCACAGCGGGTCGCGGCCGTCGGTGGTTCCCACGTTACAGCTACTTGTCCCGACTCGCCGGCTTTCGCATGGACATCGCTGGGACAGCCGGTGAACGAAGGGACCTCTTCATTCCGCACCGTCACGTTGAAGCGGCAAACCGACGCGTTGCCATAGTTGTCGGTCGCTGTATACACCACTTCGGTGGTGCCGGTGTCAAAGCGTTCGCCGGGCTGATGGGAACTGACCAGGCTCGCCACGCCACAATTGTCCGTGGCCGTCGGCGGTGTCCAATGCACGATCGCCCCGCAGGAATTGTCGGACGCCACGGAAATTTGAGCGGGACAATTTTGAAAGGCGGGTGGCGTCGTATCTTCTACGGTGACGGTAAATGAACATGTGGCGCTGTTGCCCGCAAGGTCGGCGACCGTGTAGGTTACCGTGGTGGTGCCCACGGCAAAGAAATCGCCAGCGGCGTGATTGGCGGTCAGGCTGAGGGTTGCCGAGCAATTGTCTGTTGCCGTCGGCGCGTTCCACGTCACGTTCGCACCACAAGCCGTGCCCGCAGAAACGCGGATGTTGGCAGGACAAGTGTTGAACACCGGAGCGAGCGCGTCGCTGGCAATCACGTTGAATGAACACGTCGTCACGTTGCCGGCCGCGTCGGTAGCCGTATAGATCACCGGTGTGGTTCCGGCCGGGAAAGCTTCGCCGGGATGGTGATTGCTGGTGACTGTCACGGAACAGTTATCCGTCGCCACCGGCGGGTTCCAGTTTGCCACGGCCTGGCATGCGGCACCGGTGGTGACCAAAATATCGGCAGGGCACCCGGTGAGCACAGGTGCCGTGTTGTCGGTGACCGTTACCGTAAAGGAGCAAGTGGTTGTGTTTCCAGCTCCATCCTCTGCCGTATAGGTAACCGTGGTCACGCCGATCGGGAAGAGGTCGCCCGGATCAAAATTGCTGCTCACCACGGGTGTCGCCGTGCAATTGTCGCTTGCCGTGGGAGCAACCCACAACGCGGCCAGGTCGCACGAAGTGGTGCCTGCTGCAACAACAATGTTCGAAGGGCAGCCCGCAAACACCGGATTGATGTCATCCTCTACCGTGACGGTAAAAGAACATGTTTCTTTATTGCCGGCCGCATCGGTAGCCTCATAGGTCACCGTATGCACCCCCAACGTGAAGACATCTCCCGAATGGAAGTTGCTGGTGACTACCGGAACTGCGTCGCAGTTGTCGGTAACGATGAGCGGCGCCCAACTCACCGCCGCCGTGCATGACGTCGGGTCGGTCGGTACGGAAATGTTGGCTGGACAATTCGTGAATACAGGTTTGGTAGCATCGACAACCGTGACGGTAAAAGAACACGTGCTCTGATTGCCATGGCCATCGTTGGCGGTGTAGGTGATGATGTGTGCGCCCAATGCAAAGGTGGCTCCCGGTGCGTTGGGGCTGGTGGGGATGAGCGATCCGGCACAATTATCCGTCGCCGTGGGCGGCGTCCAGTTCACGACCACGTCGCAGGTGGTGGGATTGACAGGTACCGAAAAGTCTGTGGGACATCCGGAGAATACCGGTGGCGTGTTGTCCGTCACCGTCACCACAAAAGAACATGTACTCTGATTGCCATGGCCATCGTCGGCCGTGTAGGTGATGGTGTGTGCGCCCAGCGCAAACGTTGCACCGGGGGCATCGGGACTGGTGGGGATGAGCGATCCCGCACAATTGTCTGTCGCCGTAGGCGGTGTCCAATGCACAACGGCGTCGCAGCTCGTGGAGTTGACCGGTACTGAAAAGTCTGTGGGGCAGCCGGCGAAAACCGGGGGCGTGTTATCGGTGACGGTCACAACAAAAGAACACGTGCTAAGATTGCCATGGCCGTCATTGGCCGTGTAGGTAATGGTGTGTGCGCCTAACCCAAAGGTTGCGCCGGGAGCATCCGGGCTGGTCGGCGTGATCACCCCACAGTTGTCTGTGGCTGTAGGCGGCGTCCAGTTCACCACCGCATTGCAGGTAGTGGGATTGACGGGTACCGAAAAGTCTGCAGGGCAACCGGCGAGAACAGGAGGCGTGTTGTCCGTTACGGTTACAATAAAGGAACAAGTGCTTTGGTTTCCATGGCCATCATTCGCCGTGTAGATAATGGTATGTGCGCCCAGTGCAAAGGTTGATCCGGGAGCATCGGGACTTGTGGGGATGAGCGCCCCGGCGCAATTATCCGTAGCCGTAGGCGGCGTCCAGTTCACAATGGCCGTACATGCCGTGGGACCGACAGCGACTGAAAAGTTGGCTGGACACCCGGCGAAAACCGGAGGTGTGTTGTCGGTGACGGTCACAATAAAAGAACACGTGCTCTGATTGCCGTGGCCATCGTTGACGGTATAGGTGATGGTATGTGGTCCTAATCCAAAAGTTGCTCCCGGGACATCGGGGCTTGTCGGCGTGAGCGATCCGGCACAGTTGTCGGTAGCGGTAGGAGGTGTCCAGTTCACAACGGCGTCGCAGGTAGTGGAATTGACGGGTACTGAAAAATCGGCAGGACATCCCGCGAATACCGGGGCTGTGTTGTCGGTAACCGTTACAATAAAAGAACAAGTGCTCTGGTTTCCGTTGCCGTCATTGGCCGTGTAGGTAATGGTATGCGGACCCAACCCAAAAGTTGCTCCCGGGGCATCGGGGCTCGTTGGAATGAGAGCCCCCGCGCAGTTGTCCGTGGCCGTAGGCGGCGTCCAGTTCACGACGGCATCGCAGGTAGTGGGATTGACGGACACCGAAAAATCCGCGGGACACCCGGCGATTACCGGGGCCGTATTGTCTGTGACGGTCACCACGAAAGAGCATGTGCTCTGATTTCCCTTGCCATCATTGGCCGTGTAGGTAATGGTATGCACCCCCAGTGTAAAGGTTGCTCCCGGCGAATCAGGGCTTGTCGGGATGATCGACCCCGCACAGTTGTCCGTGGCCGTAGGCGGCGTCCAATTCACGATGGCGTTGCAGGTAGTGGGATTGACGGGTACCGAAAAATCAGCAGGACATCCGGCGAACACCGGCGGCGTATTGTCGGTCACCGTGACAATAAAAGAACAAGTACTTTGGTTGCCTTTGCCATCATTGGCGGTGTAGGTAATGGTATGTGCGCCTAGCGCAAAGGTTGCGCCTGGAGCATCTGGACTGGTCGGGATGATAGTGCCGGCACAGTTGTCTGTGGCCGTGGGTGCTGTCCAATTCACCACAGCGTTGCAGGTAGCAGGATTGACAGGTACCGAAAAATCAGCGGGACAACCTGCAAACACGGGCGCGGTGTTATCGGTGACGGTTACAACAAAAGAACACGTGCTTTGATTTCCACGACCATCGTTGGCCGTGTAGGTAATGGTATGCGCCCCCAACGCAAAAGTTGCTCTTGGTGCATCGGGGCTGGTGGGGATGATCGCCCCGGCACAGTTGTCCGTTGCTGTGGGCGCTGTCCAATTCACAACCGCGTTGCAGGTGGTGGGGTTTACGGATACCGAAAAGTCAGTAGGGCAACCGGCGAACACCGGAGCGGTATTGTCCGTGACGGTGACAACAAAAGAGCAGGTACTCTGATTGCCGTTGCCATCACTGGCCGTGTAAGTAATGGTATGCGGTCCTAATCCAAACGTTGCTCCCGGAGCATCGGGGCTTGTTGGGGTGATAGATCCCGCACAGTTATCCGTAGCCGTCGGTGCCGTCCAGTTCACGACTGCGTTACAAGTTGTGGGATTGACAGGTACCGAAAAGTCGGCAGGACAACCGGCCAGTACCGGGGCCGTGTTATCGGTCACGGTGACAACGAAGGAACAAATGCTCTGGTTTCCATGGCCATCGTTCGCCGTGTAGGTAATGGTATGCGGACCTAATCCAAACGTTGCCCCCGGTGCGTCAGGGCTTGTCGGAGTGATAGCACCCGCACAGTTATCCATAGCCGTCGGCGCCGTCCAGTTCACGATGGCCGTACAGGAGGTGGGATCGACGGGTACCGCAAAATTGGCAGGACACCCGGCAAACACCGGCGCGGTATTGTCTGTGACCGTTACCGTGAAGGAACAAGTGCTTTGGTTGCCGTTGCCATCGTTGGCTGTGTAGGTAATGATATGGGGACCTAATCCAAAAGTTGCTCCCGGCGCATCAGGGCTTGTCGGCGTGATAGGCCCCGCGCAGTTGTCTGTGACGGTGGGCGCTATCCAATTCACGACGGCGTTGCAGGTGGTGGGGTTGACCGATACCGAAAAGTCTGTGGGACAACCGGCGAATACCGGGGCGGTGTTATCCGTGACGGTCACAACAAAAGAACACGTGCTCTGATTGCCATGACCATCATTTGCCGTGTAGGTGATGGTATGTGGCCCCAGTCCAAAAGTTGCTCCCGGAGCATTAGGACTTATAGGGATGATAGATCCCGCACAGTTGTCTGTAGCGGTCGGCGCCGTCCAGGTCACGACGGCATTACAGGTCGTGGGATTAACGGGCACCGAAAAATCTGTGGGACAACCGGCCAGTACCGGCGCGGTGTTATCCGTGACGGTGACAACAAAAGAACAAGTACTCTGATTTCCACGACCATCATTGGCCGTGTAAGTAATCGTATGTACGCCCAGCCCAAAGGTTGCTCCCGGTGCATCTGGACTGGTGGGAACAATAGCACCCACGCAGTTGTCCGTCGCGGTCGGTGCCGTCCAGTTCACCACCGCAGTGCAGGTCGTGGGGTTGACGGGAACTGAAAAGTTTGCGGGACAGCCGGCGAATACCGGCGCGGTGTTGTCTGTGACGGTCACAACAAAAGAACAAGTGCTCTGATTGCCTCTGCCATCATTGGCCGTGTAGGTAATGGTATGCGGACCTAATCCAAAAGTTGCTCCGGGAGCATCGGGACTTGTCGGGGTGATGGAGCCCGCACAGTTGTCTGTAGCAGTCGGTGCCGTCCAATTCACAATGGCGTTGCAGGTTGTCGGATTGACGGATACCGAAAAGTCTGTCGGACATCCGGCGAATACCGGCGCCGTATTATCTGTGACGGTTACTGTAAAAGAACAAGTGCTTTGGTTTCCGTTGCCATCGCTTGCCGTGTAGGTGATGATGTGCGGCCCTAGCCCAAAGGTTGTTCCCGGCGCGTCGGGGCTTGTCGGGGTGACTGAGCCCGCACAGTTATCCGTCGCCGTCGGTGTGGTCCAGTTCACGACAGCGCTGCAGGTAGTAGGATTGACGGGTACCGAAAAGTCTGCAGGACAACCTGCGATGACCGGCGCGGTGTTATCCGTTACGGTAACGACAAAAGAACACGTACTCTGATTGCCTCTGCCATCATTGGCCGTGTAGGTGATGGTATGAGGACCTAAGCCAAAGGTTGCTCCCGGAGCATCAGGGCTTGTCGGCGTGATCGATCCCCCACAGTTGTCCGTGGCGGTCGGTGGCGTCCAGTTCACGATAGCATTGCAGGTGGTGGGATTGACGGGTACCGAAAAGCCTGTTGGGCACCCGGCGAATACCGGCGGCGTAGTGTCGGTCACCGTTACCGTAAAGGAACAAGTGCTTTCGTTGCCTTCGTCATCCTCGGCCGTGTAGGTAATGGTATGTGCGCCCAGCCCAAAGGTTGTTCCGGGCGTGTTGGGGCTTGTCGGCGTGATCGCCCCATCACAGGCGTCCGTGGCTGTCGGTGCGGTCCAGTTCACGACAGCGTTGCAGGTGGTGGGATTGACGGGTACCACAAAATTGGCGGGGCACCCCGCAAAGACCGGTGCCGTTTGGTCGCGGACCCTGACGTTAAAGGAACAGTTTGCTGTGTTGCCGTAATTATCCGTCGCCGTGTACTTGACGACGGTTGTCCCTACGGGGAAAAAATCGCCTGAGTTATGATCGGGTATCACACTGGCCACGGCACAATTGTCGGTGACCGTTGGTGCCGTCCAGGTGACCGTTTTGCCGCAGGCCGTGGCATCGGCCGCCACGTCGACGTTTGGCGGGCAAGAAGTAAAGTTCGGGGGCGTGCTTTCCATGTTCAGGCAGCAGATCGGCGCGCCGCCCACGCTCTCGCCACCGGTCACCACAAAGTTACCAAAGGAGGTGCCGATTTTTACCTGGTTCGTGCAAGAGGTGTTGATGTTGGCCAGTACCACCAGCGTGGTGCGTATGGTCACTTGATTGCCCACGAAGGGATTTCCCGCACCGGCGGAACTCTGCACGGTGAATGTGCTTCCGGGGAGTAGAAGCAAGCCACTGAAAATATTGCCACCCCCGTCCTGGACGTCGACCGTGAGACCGAGCAGACCGGTGAACTGCACCGTCATTTTTGTAAGCCCGACCGTACAGCCGCAAGTCGTTATCGGGGGGCAGCTGCAACTCTGCCCATAG
>Ga0209050_1001768_pt1 | contig 21341 bp, 17 predicted proteins | sample Araplavi_mTSA_r2_FD_184276 | JGI IMG/M metagenome (GOLD analysis project Ga0209050, IMG submission 184276) | Arabidopsis root microbial communities from North Carolina, USA - plate scrape MF_Cvi_mTSA_r2 (SPAdes) (version 2) | ecosystem: Host-associated > Plants > Roots > Endosphere | place: USA... | reverse complement strand
GGCTGAGCGACATCTGGGAGCGCTGGACCTTCCTGCAGTACACCGATGGCACGCGGGGCCCCGGTCCGCATGAGATGCCCGGCCTCGGCCCGGTCGACCGGGACACCTTCAACGGCTCGCTGGAGGAGGCGCGGACCTTCTGGCAGACGCACGCGCTGCGCGGCTGATCCGGGCGTGGCGCCGGTTCAGCCCAGCGCCGTGTCCAGCACCATCATCAGCGCGAACCCCAGCATCAGCCCCTGCGTCGCCCAGCGCTCATGGCCCTTGCGATGCGACTCGGGAATGATCTCGTGACTGATGACGAACAGCATCGCCCCCGCCGCGAAGCCCAGGCCCCAGGGCAGCAGCAGCGGCCAGGCCGACACCACCCAGGCCCCCAGCACCGCGCCCACCGGCTCGACCAGCCCCGAGGCCGCGCCCAGCAGCAGCGCCTTGCGTCTCGAATAGCCCACCCCCATCAGCGCCACCGCGATGACGAAACCCTCGGGCAGATCCTGGATCGCGATGGCCAGGCTGAGGCTGGCCGCCGCGAGCGGATCGTTCGCGGCGAAGGCCACGCCCATCGCCAGCCCTTCCGGCAGGTTGTGCAGCGTGACCGCGATCACGAACAGCGTCGTGCGCCGCAGCCGTGTCGGGTCCATGCCCTCGCGGCCCTTGATGAAGTGCTCGTGCGGCAGCCAGCGGTCCAGCGCCATCAGCGCCCACGCGCCCAGCAGCACCGCCAGCGCCACCTGAGCCGCCGCGCCCGTCGCCGTCGCGTGGGCGCGCGCCGCCTCCAGGCCCGGCACGATCAGCGAGAACGAACACGCCGCCAGCATCACCCCGGCGCCGAAGCCCATCAGCGCATCCTGGCCGCGCGCCGACAGCCGGTGCGTGCCCAGCGCCGGCAGCGTGCCGAAGGCGGTCGCCGCCGCGGCGAGCAGGCCCGCCTCCAGCGCCATCACGATCACCGATCGCCCCTGACCCGAGCCCGTGCCTGTGCCCGGCCGCATCCACAGCCAGCCCTCGCGCAGCAGCAAGGCCGCGCCGATCAGCAGGATCGCGAACCCGGCCGCCTGGCGCAGCCGCTGGCGCCGCGCCAGCACCCGGTGCGCCGCGGCGATCGCGTCAGAGTCCGCCATCGGTGAGCTTCGCCGGATCCAGCATCTGCAGCAGCGCCGCGCGGTCGAACTCGGTCATCTCCTCGGCCACGTCGACGATGGGCCGCTTCTCCGCATAGGCGCGCTTGGCGATCGCGGCCGCCTTCAGATAGCCGATCTCCCGGTTCAGCGCCGTCACCAGGATCGGGTTGCGCGCCAGCGCGTGCTGCAGCCCCTCGGTGTTGACCTTGAAGTCGCGGATCGCCTGTTCCGCCAGCGCCTTCGCGGCTGCCGCCAGCAGCGCCAGGCTGTCCAGCAGATTGGCCGCGATCAGCGGCAGCATCACGTTGAGCTGGAAATTGCCCGACTGCCCCGCCACCGTGATTGCCGCGTCGTGGCCGATGACCTGCGCGCAGACCATGGTCACCGCCTCAGGGATCACCGGATTCACCTTGCCCGGCATGATCGACGAGCCCGGCTGCAACGCGTGCAGCTCGATCTCCGCCAGGCCCGCCAGCGGGCCCGAGTTCATCCAGCGCAGGTCGTTGGCGATCTTCATCAGCGCCACCGCCAGGCCCTTGAGCGCGCCCGACAGCGCCACCGCCGTGTCCTGCGCCGACAGCGCCGCGAAGAAGTCCGGCGCCGGCCGGAAGCTCAGGCCGGTGAGCGAGGACAGCTCCTCGCAGAAGCGCGCCGCGAAGTCCGGATGCGCATTGATGCCGGTGCCCACCGCCGTGCCGCCCTGCGCCAGCTCGCACACCGAGGGCAGCAGCGCCCGCAGCTGCGCGCGCCGCGCGTCGATCTGCGCGCACCAGCCGCCCAGCTCCTGCCCCAGCCGCAGCGGCATCGCGTCCATCAGGTGGGTGCGGCCCGTCTTGACGTGATGGCCGTCGCTCTTGATCTTGTCCTGCAGCGTCTGCACCAGCAGGTCCAGCGCCGGCAGCAGCTCGCCATTGAGCGCCTGCGCCGCGCTGATGTGCAGCACGGTCGGGATCGAGTCATTGCTGCTCTGGCCCGCGTTGACGTGGTCGTTCGGGCTGACCGTCAGCGGATTGGCCGCGCCGCTGCCGATCAGCCGCGTCGCCACGGTGGCGATCACCTCGTTGGCATTCATGTTCGAGCTGGTGCCCGAGCCGGTCTGGAAGATCTCCACCGGGAAGTGGTTCATCAGGTCCGGGTCCTGCAGCAGCTGCGTCGCCGCGCGCTCGATCGCCTGGCCGATGTCGGGCGGCAACTGCTCCAGCGCGATGTTGGCGCGCGCTGCCGCGGCCTTCTGCAGCACCAGCGCGCGCACGAAGCGCTCGGGCATGGGCTGGCGGCTGATCGCGAAGTTCTCGACCGCGCGCTGCGTCTGCGCGCCGTACAGCGCGTCGACCGGGACGGCGACCTCGCCCATGGAGTCGCGTTCGATGCGGGTTGGCTTGTTCATCAGGAGGCTTTCGTTGCAGGCAGGCTCGACGGTCCGGCTCAGGGGTCAAACGAATGACCATGACCAGAGTAGATGAGAACTTCTCTCATCTGCAAAGTTGCCGCGCAAGCGCTTGTGCGGCCTGGGGGCTTTGCCTCCCGGCAAACCTCAGACCAGGCGCAAGTCCTTGGGCCGCACGGCCGGAAACACGCGCGCGAGCGCCTCGCCCGACAGCCCGAACTGGCGCTGCCACAGGCCGCCGAGCACCGCGCGGTAGTCGTTCAGCACCGGGTAGTCGCGGTTCTGGAACAGCGAGCCCGCCGTCAGCGCGATCTGGTCGCCGGCGACCGGCGCGCCGCTGGCCAGCCCGCCGCCGAGCAGCCAGTACACGCTGCCGTGGCCATGGTCGGTGCCGCGGTTGCCGTTCTCGCGGAAAGTGCGGCCGAACTCGCTGATCACCATCACGGTGGTCTGGCGCCAGAGGTCGGGGCCGAGTTCATCGGCGATGGCCGCCAGCCCGCGCCCGAGTTCCTCGAAACGGCTGGCGAGCTGGCCGGTCGCGCCGCCCTGGTTGACGTGGGTGTCCCAGCCGCCGACATCGATGAAGCCCAGGCTGAAGCGGCCGCGCATCAGCGTCGCGATGCGGCGCGCCTCCAGTTCGAAGCCCTTGGCCGGGATCGCGTTGCGGCCGGCCGCGTCGGTCATGGCCTTCATCTTGTCCGGCGACAGATCGCGCGCCAGTTCCTCGCGCAGCGCCAGGCCCTCCTGCACCGCCGAGCCCAGCGGCTGGCCCTGGTACATGCTGGCGATCAGGGCGCGGCTCTTCGCATCGACCGCCGGACGCGCGGTCTCGCGCAGGCCCGCGTTGGCGATGCGGGCCGGACCGCGGAAGGCGATCGGCAACTGGTCGGTGAACGACAGCGCCTGCTGCGCGTCGAGCTCGCTCGCGAGGCGGTTCAGGAAGCCCGAGTTGTAGTCGCGCGAGCCGCCGACCGGCTGGCCGAGCTCGATGCTGTCCTGCGTCTCGAAATGGCTGCGCGACAGGTCCTCGGTCCCGGCGAACGGGATGAAGCGCGCCTGCCCGGCCTGCGCCAGCGGGAACAGGCTGTTGCGCAGCGCCGGGTGCAGGCCCCAGTCCGCGTTCAAGGGCAGCGCCGCGGCGGCGTCGGACGCCGAGGGACGCGCGATCGCGATGCGCGGGCGCTGCTCGTAATAGAAGCTGCTGCCGATGGGGACCAGCAGGTTCGCCGCGTCGTAGCCGCCGCGCAGGAACACCAGCAGGAAGCGCGGCCGGTCCGCGCCGGCCGCGAACAGCCGCGCGCCCGACAGTGCGAGCGGCGCCGCCGCGAAGGCTTGCACAAGAGAACGTCTTTGCATGGTCAGCGGTACATGAAGTCGGGACTGGACAGCAGCAGCGTCAGCCATTGCTGCGGCGAGTTCGTCTGCGCCAGCGCGCCGCGCGTCGCGGCCGCCAGCGTGGGCTCCAGGCGCGCGCGCAGCGGCTGCAGGTCGGGCATCGGCACCGGCGTGTTCGTGCCGTCGGGCCGGTACAGCGCCACCGCGCCGCCGCCGATCTGGCGCGCGATCTCGAAGCGCTGCGTCATCTGCCCCGGGCTGTTCCACGCGTCCGCCGTCATCGGATAACCGTCCGGCGTCTGCTTGTCGTAGAGGCCCTGTCCCAGCCGTTTGAGCCAGTTCTGCAGCGGCTGCGCGTTCTGCAGCTCACGCTGCTCGAAGCCGGCGCGCAGGCTGGACAGCAGGTAGTGATGCGGGTCCTTGAACTTCGGCGGCTCGGCCGACGCGAACTGCGGCGAGAACAGCAGCGGCCGCAGCGTCGCCGGGATGTCGCCCTTCGTGCGCAGGAAGGCGGCGCTCATCGCGTCGACGGTGGCTGGCGGCGGTTGATCGCTGAGGAAGAACACCGCCAGCTTGCGGCTCACGAAGCGCGCGGTCGCCGGCTGCGCCACGAGCAGGTCCAGCACCTCGTCGAGCTCCTCCACGCCGCGGCCCTTGATCGTGTGGCCGAGCAGCTGCTTGTCGCCGAAGTCGTGGCGCGCCGGGTGGAACTCGAACAGCCCGTCGCGCCGATAGAGGTGCTCGAACTTCGGCGCGACCTTGGCCGGGTCCGGATCGATGCGAACGCCCAGGCCCGTCAGCACCCGCGCCAGTTCCTGCACGTCGCGCTGCGAGTAGCCGCCGTCCACGCCCATCGTGTGCAGCTCCAGCAGCTCGCGCGCGTAGTTCTCGTTGATCGCACGGACGGCGTTCTGGTCGTTGTCGAGATAGCGCAGCATCGCCGGATGGCGGGCCACCGCGCCCAGCATCCGGCGGAACGAGCCGAGCGCGTTCGGCCGCAGCGCGCGGTCCTGGTAGTCCGAGAGCATCAGCCGGATGTCGCGCTTGCCCTGGTGCACGTTGAAGTGGTTGAACCAGAACCACGACAGGTGCTCGAGCAGTTGCTGCTCCGAGTACAGCTCGCGCATCAGCTGGCGCTCGCCGGTCTCGCGCGCCGCCAGGCCTTGCGCGTCCTGATAGGCCTTGCGCGCGGCGGCCCGCTCTTCTTCGGACGCGCCCTTGTCGCCATTGCGGCGGAACGATTCGGCCGCCCACACGCGCATCGCGACGTCGCCTTGGCTGATGCCCATCGCGTCGATGCGGGTCTGGATCGGCGCGGACAGCGGCGCCTTCGGGTCTGACGTCAACTGGCGCTCGACGTAGCGGCCCCAGCCCAGGCGCTCGATCTCATCGAGTTGCGCCTGCGTCGCGCCCCAGCCGATGCGATTGGCGGCGCGCAGGCGCTGCGCCGCATCCATTGGCACGTCGGGCGCCGTTGCCATGCCGCCGCAGGCGGCCAGCGCCGCCGACGCGGTCGCGCCGAGCAGCAGCGTGCGCCGGCGCAAGGGAAGGGGCAGGGGAGGCGGGAGCGGGGACCGTGGCATGGGGCAAGCATGCCGCCCGCGCGTCAACGGTGTCCAGCGGTGCTTGCGCCCTTTGCGCTACTTCACACTTGCAGCCCCCGCGCGGAGGCGCGAGAGGATCAGGCGCTCACAGCTCGGCCACGCCCCTCACGCGTTCGGGCGCCTTCGCCAGCGGCACGACGGCGATGGGCGCCTCGACCGCGCGGCCGTGGAAGCGGTCGAGCAGATCCTTCCACTGCGCGCGCACGGTCACGACGTTGGCCAGCTTCACGTGGCCGTAACCGCGGATGCCTTCCGGCAGCCGGGCGAGCTTGATCGCAATGTCCAGCTTCTCCGCGCTCAGGCCGGCGAGCAGCTCATCGACGAGGGCTTCGTAGTCGCGGATCAGTTGGCGCTCGATGCGGCGTTCCTCGGTCTTGCCGAAGAGGTCCAGCGCGCCGCCGCGCAGGCCCTTGAACTTGGCCAGCGTCTTCAGCGCCTTGAAGGTCCACGAGCCCAGCTCGACCTTCTTCGCGCGGCCGTCGGCGCCGGGCTTGGCGATCAGCGGCGGGGCCATGTGGAAGCTGAGGTGATCCCAGTCCTCGAACTGCGCCTTCAGCGCGGCCTCGAACTTGCCGTCGGTGTACAGGCGCGCGACCTCGTATTCGTCCTTGATCGCCAGCAGCTTCGCGTAATAGCGCGCCACCGCCTTGGTCAGGCGCAGGCCCTTGCCGGCGTCGCCCAGCGCCGCTTCGGCCGCGCGAACGCGTTGCACCAGCGCCTCATAGCGCGACGCGTAGGCGGCGTCCTGGTACTCGGTCAGGAAGGCCTTGCGGCGTGAGATCAGGCCGGGCTGGCCGTCCTTGTCGTCGAGCTGGTCGAAGTTGAACCACTGCACGGCCGCGCCGCTCTGCTCGCCGGCCAGCCGCCGCAGCGCCTCGGGCGCGGCAATCGCCAGGCGGCCCAGCGCGAAGGCGGTCTTGTTGTTCTCCACCGCCACGCCGTTGAGCTCGATCGCGCGCATCAGCGCCTCGAACGACACCGGCACCAGGCCGCGTTGCCAGCACGCGCCCAGCATCACGATGTTGCTGGGCATGGTGTCGCCCATCAGGCGCTGCGCGATGTCCTGCGCGTCGATGCTGGCCAGCAGGTCCTGGCCCTCCCCGACGGCGTGGCGCATCTTGGCCAGCAGCGAGTCGGCCTGCAGGCTCGCATCCGGGTTGCGCACGAAGGCGGCGGTCGGCAGCTCATGCGTGTTGGCCAGGATCACCGTGCGGCCGGCCTTCACCGTCGCCAGCGCATCGGCGCTCGCGCCCACGACCATGTCGCAGGCCAGCAGCACGTCGGCCTGCTGCGTGTCGATGCGGACCTGGTTCAGCAGGTCCTGCGTCGGCGCCACGCGCACGAAGGACAGCACCGCGCCGCCCTTCTGCGCGAAGCCCATGAAGTCCAGCACCGAACTCTGCTTGCCCTCCAGGTGCGCGGCCATCGTCACCAGCGCGCCTACCGTCACCACGCCGGTGCCGCCGACGCCGGTGACCAGCATGTCGAACGGGCCGGTCCACGCCCAGGCCGCGGGCGGCTGGATCGCGGCGATCTCGCGCGCCAGGTCCGCGGGCCCGAAGGCCGCGCCGGCGCGCTTCTTCAGCTTGGCGCCATGCACCGACACGAAGCTCGGGCAGAAACCGTTCACGCAGCTGAAGTCCTTGTTGCAGCTGCTCTGCTCGATCGCGCGCTTGCGGCCGAAGTCGGTCTCCACCGGCACCACCGACAGGCAGTTGCTCGCCTGGCCACAGTCGCCGCAGCCCTCGCAGACCGACTCGTTGATGAAGATGCGCTTGTCCGGGTCGGGGAACTCGCCCTTCTTGCGGCGGCGGCGCTTCTCGGCGGCGCAGGTCTGGTCGTAGATCAGCACCGTCACGCCCTGGATCTCGCGCAGCTCGCGCTGCACCGCGTCGAGCTCGCTGCGATCGTGGAAGGTCGTGCCGGCGGGGAACAGGCCGTGATGGCCGTCGTACTTGCCGATCTCGTCCGAGACCACGACCAGGCGCTTCACGCCCTCGGCCTCGACCTGGCGCGCGATCTGCGGCACCGAGGTCTGGCCGTCGACCGGCTGCCCGCCGGTCATCGCCACCGCGTCGTTGTAGAGGATCTTGTAGGTGATGTTGGCCTTGGCCGCGATGGCCTGCCGGATCGCCAGATAGCCCGAGTGGTAGTAGGTGCCGTCGCCCAGGTTCTGGAAGACATGCTTTTCGGTCGTGAAGCGCGAGTGGGCGGCCCAGTCCACGCCCTCGGCGCCCATCTGGATCAGGCCGGACGTGCCGCGCTCCATCCAGCTCGCCATGAAGTGGCAGCCGATGCCAGCGAGCGCGCGCGAGCCCTCGGGCAGCTTCGTCGACGTGTTGTGCGGGCAGCCCGAGCAGAAATAGGGCTGGCGGCGCACCGCGTCGGCGCTGTTGGACAGCAGGCAGGGCGTCAGGAAATCGACGACCAGATGGCGGCGGTCCAGCGCCGGATTCAGCCGCGCCAGCCAGTCCGCGACGGTCGGCATGATGCGCGACGGCCGCAGCTCGCCGAGCGCGCTCAGCACCGCCGCCCCGTGTTCATCGGACTTGCCGACCACGCGCGGACGCTGCGCGTCGGGCAGGTGATAGAGCAGCTCCTTGATCTGGCGCTCGACGACTGGGGCCTTCTCCTCGATCACCAGCATGTCGGTCAGGCCCTGCGCGAACTCGCGGATGCGCGTCGGCTCCAGCGGGTACACGAGGCCGACCTTGTAGACCCGCACGCCGGCCGCGGCCAGCGCGTTGGGGTCCAGGTCCAGACGGCGCAGCACTTCCATGAAGTCGTAATGCGCCTTGCCCACGGTCACGATGCCCAGCGACGCGCGCGGGCTCACCACGATGTGCTTGTCGATCGAATTGATCTTCGCGAAGGCCAGCACCGCGTCGATCTTGTGCGCCAGGCGCGACTCCAGCTCCAGCGACGGCAGATCCACCGAGCGGATGTGCAGATTCGTCGGCGGCGTGTGGTCGACGGGCAGCTCGAAGTCCAGCGGCACCGCGTCCAGGTCGACCGTCATGCCCGACTCGACCACTTCCGAGATCGCCTTGAACCCGACCCACGCGCCCGAGAAGCGCGACAGCGCCCAGCCGTAGAGACCGAACTCCAGATACTCGGCCACGTTGCCGGGATGCACCAGCGGCATCGACCAGGCCTGCAGCGCGAGGTCGCTCTGATGCGGGGTCGACGAGGACACGCAGCCATGGTCGTCGCCGCAGACGACGAGCACGCCGCCCTGTTTCGCGCTGCCATAGACGTTGCCGTGCTTGAGCGCGTCGCCGGAGCGGTCCACACCGGGGCCCTTGCCGTACCACATCGCGAAGACGCCATCGACGGTGCGCTTGGGATCGAGCGCCACGCGCTGCACGCCCAGGCAGGCGGTGGCGGCGAGGTCTTCGTTGATCGCGGGCAGGAAGTTGACCTGGGCCTTCTCGAGGAACTTCTTCGCCTTCCACAGCTGCTGGTCGACCATGCCGAGCGGGCTGCCGCGATAGCCGCTGACGAAGCCGGCGGTCTTCAGGCCCTGACGCTCGTCCTGGGCCTTCTGCATCAGCAGCAGGCGGACCAGCGCCTGCGTGCCGGTCAGGAACACCTGGCCGGTGCTGGCGGCCAGGTTGTCGGAGAGCTGGTAGGGACGCAGCGAGGGAGTGGCTTCGGACATGGCTGTCTCCGACCCGCCGTGGCGACGCGGGTTCTTATGGTCTGAGAGGGGAGATTCTTTACGAGACAATGCGCGATTTCTTGCTTCGTTCGCTCGCCAGCGCCAGCGATTGGAGTGAATTCAACTCACCGAAGGCGTCTATGGAAAATGAACGTTTCGATCGTGCGACGCGTTTGATCCTGGAGGCGCTCCAGGCCGATGCGCGCCAGAGCACGCAGCAGCTGGCGGACAAGGTGGGGTTGTCGGCGACGCCGGTCTGGCGCCGGATCAAGGAGCTGGAGGAGCGGGGGGTCATCCGCCGCCAGGTGGCGCTGGTGGACCGTGAGCAGCTGGGCTTGTCGATCTGCGTGCTGGCCAACGTGAGCCTGGTGCGCCATACCGAAGGGGCGGTCGATGCTTTCGAGGCGATGGTGGCGGGCAGTCCGGAGATCGTCGAATGCCAGGCCATCACTGGCGAGGCGGATTACGTGCTGAAGATCGTCGCGCCCGACATGAAGGCGTACGACCAGTTCCTGCAGAGCAAGGTGTTCAAGGTTCCGGGGGTGGCGAGCGTGCGCAGCAACGTGGTGCTGCGCGAGGTCAAGTACGAGACCGCTTATCCCGTCCCCTGACCGCACCACGCCGGCCGTCTTGGAGGGGTGGCAGCGGGTGCGTGTGGGGCCGGAATGATGCGAGGGGGTCCTGGAGGGAGCCCCCTCGCGTCGTGGAGAGCCCGCGCTTGGCCCTCCGGAGTTAGGCGTTCTCCTCAATGGCCCCCGCTGTTCCCGCATGCCATCCTCCCGGGCATGTTTTCCGTCTACGGCACTTCCGGAAAGATCCTGACGGGTGGCCTGGAGCAGGTCCGAGACCTTGCCCCGGTGCAGGCTGTCGCCCGCACGCGCGCGGTGGCGCCGGTGGCGCGCCAGGGCGATCTGACGCCGTCGTCGGTCGTGCTTGCGGGCGTGAGCCAGGGCGGCGGAGGGGGCGGTGGCGGCATGACGGGTCCGTCGGCCTATGTCGCGCATGAGGCGCTGGCGGCTTACGCTGGCGACACGCAGCGCCAGGTGCTCACGCAGGTGCATCAGCTGATGAGCCGGAAGTTGATCAGTGTGATGTCGGGTGCTCCGCTGCGGAGCGCGATGCGGATGATGTCGCGTGCCGGGGTGGCGCAGGCGCCGGTGCTTGGTCCGATGGGGGAGGTGCGCGGTCTGGTGTCGCGTGGCGATCTCACGCGGGGCTTGGCGGACGATCTCGACGAGGTCGCCGAGATGATGGTCATCGCGCGCCGCCTGGCCGCGCCGGTGGATGACGTGATGTGGACGCCGGTGCCGGTGGCGCAGCCGGACACGCCTTTGCGCGAAGCGGCGCAGCTGCTGCTGGACCTGGGACTGCCTGGCTTGCCGGTTGGTGACGACAACGGCCATCCGATCGGTTTTCTCTCGCGCAGCGACCTGCTGCGCGGCATGACGCACGAGCCGCCGCTGGACCTCTGGTCCTGAGGGCGTGTCCTCGGTCCTGTCAGTACTTGCGCATCCCGCGCTCGGCCTCTTCCTGCTCGATTGCCTGCAGCGTGCGCCAATCGGTGCACACGAACACGCCGTCCTCGACGATGCGATCCGGCAGCGAGCCGTCGCCGCGGGCGATCTTGCCGTCCTTGCACACCAGCGTGCCGCGCGCCTGACCCTGCTCCTGCAGCGCCTTGCCCACGGCCATTGAGTCGCGCGTGTACAGCGTCAGCATCAGCAGCGCGAACAGCACGCCCAGCATCAGCGCCACACCGACCATGATGTCGCTCACGTCGCGCAGCGCGGACGGTGGCGCCGCCGTCTGCGCGCGCGGCGCGGCGGCGAAGCTCGCGCCCTCGCCGCGGGACGGCGGGGTCGAACCAGACCGCGAGGGAGCGCGGTGATAACCGGGCGAGGGACGGGTGGTGGCCATGTTCATGTGACGGATCGCTTTGCCAGGACAGACAGCAGCAAGGACGGTCCGAAGGACGGACGGGTTGAAGGCTACAGGCGACCGCGCCGATCAATCACTTAAATGCAGTGCTCCCCACCAAAAATGCACGGGTGCCCAACCCCCTTTCCGTTGGTTACAGCAGTTGCAGAATTAAGATTTCGGGACTCTCGCGAGCTGCACTCCGACACCATGTCCAAGCCCGACACCCCACTCACGGCCACCGAGCACCAGGCGCTGCACAAGCTGTCCCAGGAGCTCCCGGACGCCTGCGAGCGGCTGGATTACGTCAAGCGCATGACCGACCAGGCGGCCAGCAAGGTGCTGGGCATCGTCGAGGCGGCGCAGGACGACGCGGAAGCGGTGCGGCGTCAGGGGCAGGAGTTGTCGGAGTCGCTGCAGCGGCTGGCGGCGGCGCCGGACCTGAGCGTCGAACGGGCGCGGGCCATGATGCGGCTGTGCGCGGCCTACGCCGCCGGGGCCGCCGGTTTCGCGGACCGGGTCCGCGGGCTGCAGACCGAAATCATGATGGCCCAGGACTTCCAGGACCTGTCGGGCCAGGTCATCAACAAGGTGCTGGGCATGCTGCGGCCCGCCGAGGAGCCGCTGGCGCAATTGCTCGCCGCGCATGAGCCGCCGGCCGCCGCCGCCCAGGAACAGCTTGCCGGCGTGCAGACGCCGGACAAGGCGCTGCAGCAGGACGACGTCGACGCGCTGCTCGCCGAAATGGGTTTTTGACGCGGTCTTGACGAGTCCTTGAGGGTCGCCTGAGAGGCTGGCCCGCTCAGGCCCAGAGCATCGGATCGACCTCGTAGAACCGTCTCAGCTCCGCGTACAGCGCTGGATGCGCCTGCGCCAGCGCCCAGGGCTGGCCGAAGAAGCGCTCGCTCGCCACGGCGAAGAACTCCGCCGGCTCGGTGGCCGCGTAGTCGCCCAGCGGATCGGCCTCGCCCGCCGCCAGACGCGCCCGCAGCAGGTCGAAGCTCTGCTGCATCACCGCCGCCCAGCGCGCCTGCCGCGCCCGGTTGCCCAGCCACGGCGCGCCGTTGGCCACGCCCTTGACCTGATCGAGCTGGTGCGCGAACTCGTGCACCGCGACGTTGTGGCCGAGTTCCGGCTGCGACGCGTCGCGCAGCACGTCGTCCCAGGACAGCACGACCTGGCCCTCGCCCCAGGATTCGCCGCTCAGCACCTGGCGCTGCTGCATCTGCAGCGGCCCTTGATGGCGGACGCGGTCGACAATGAAGGCGCCGGGATAGACCAGCACCGTGTGCAGCTTGGGGTAGTAGCCGCGCGCCCGGCCCAGCAGCGGCAGCGAGGCCAGCGCGGCGACGGTCACGCGCACCTCGTCGGTGATGACCTGGCCGGCGCAGCCGATGAAGGTCTTCTCCGCCAGGAACACCTGCATCTGGCGCTTGAGTTTGAGCTGCAGGTCGGCCGGCAGCCGCGCCACCTGGGGCACGTTGCGGCGCAGGATCGCGCGCCACGCGGCGGGGAAGGCCTTCGCCCGCAGCGCGGCGCGGCGGCGCGCCTGCCGCCAGGGCTGGCTCAGCAGCCAGAAGCAGATCAGCGCCGCGATCAGCGCGAGCACGAGCAGGGTCATGGGATGAAGCGCCGCGGCAGCCAGGCTGCGAAGTCCTGAAGATGCGCGCGACCCGCCGCCTTTTCAAGAGCGGGCCGGGTCTTGCGCCCTTCGACCAGATCCGGCCGTGCCACGAACGGAACTGCGGCGCCCGCGCGACGCGCCTGCTCGGCGGGGCGATTGACGTCCGGGCGGGGCCGATCCGGCGCGGGCTTTGCGCCTCGGCCCCGGACAATTTCGGCCGGGATGGCCCCGGACTTGAGCGCTGATTCAAGCGCCGCCGCGCAGGGGCCGTCCGTCATCACTACATCAGCGTCATGAGGGAGGGTGGCGACCGGCCATCGAGCGCGGTCGCCGCCGGGGCGATTTGAAGTTTTCCGAAGTACAGGCGACGCCGCTCAGGACGTCGCCGTTCGATGTCAGTCCGTTGCAGCAGTACCGCGCCAAGGTCCAGCAGGAGATGCTGGAGGGCCCGCCGCCGTCCGTGGTGCTGAAGCTGTCTCCGTTCATCGGGACGGAAGGGCCGCTCAAGGAGATGCGCGCCCGCGACAGCGCCGACGTCACCTATGGCCGGCACCCGCTCGGCCAGGAGGCGCCGCCGGTCAGCCGCGTGCAGACGCCAGCGTACTCGCGGGGCACCTACACGGCGGCGGATTTCCCGGATCTGAAGGTGCAGGTCTCGCTCGGGCCGATGCTGTCCAGCCATATCGAGCGCGCCGGCGGGACGCCGCGCATCCTGGACGTCACCGCCTGAGCATCACCGCCTGAGCGGAAGGATCGCCGCGGCCCCCCGGCGCTGGCGGACGTCCCGCACCCCGTGTTCATGCGGGATGCAAGGAATTTCTTTCCCGTGAACCGGGCGACGGTGTACAACCACGGTCATCGCGTCACCCGTGTCCGTGCGCGCCTTTCCTCCCCGCGCGCATCGACCCGGCTTCCAGCGTCCGTCCGTTCGTCCGTTGCCGACCATGCCGACTTCGCAGACCGTCCGCCAGCACAAAGGCCGCACCTATGTCCTCGACGCGCTCGGGCAGGACGCCGGGCCGTGGCGAGGGCGATTCGTCGTCAAGGGGGAGGAGGACGGCCAGCTCGGCACGTCCTGGCATGACCTCGAGGACGAGTTCGCGTCCCCCGACGAGGCCGTCGACCATGCCGACCGCGTGGCGCGCCAGTACATCGCCACCTTTGCGGAACAAGCGTGAGCAATCCCGCGCGTTGCCCCGTGTGCCAAGCCGCGTGCCGGGCCGCGCGCCCGAACGCGCGGACACAGCGGATCTTCCTCGGGCACGGCCGCCGCGCCGGGCCTTCCTGAGACGCCGGCGCCGGCAATGACGCGGGCCGCCGGCCCGTGGGCACCACGTTTGCCCACGCCGCGGCGCCCATGGGTCCGGTGGACTTTCACCCGGCCCGCGCCTTGCCCCGCTGCCAGGACTGATCGTGGGCCCCCAGGGGGAAAAGAACATGCCGACGCTGTCCAACTTCAAGATCGGCACGCGCCTCGCCGCCGCGTTCGCCGTTGTCATCCTGCTCCTGCTGCTGGTGCTGACCGTGGCCGTCTCGGTGCTCAACCGCACCAGCGACACCATGGACCGCCTGGTCGACGATCGCTACGCGCAGATCTCGATCAGCGACGACATCAAGAATGTCGGCGACCAGGGCGTCATCGTCATCGGCCGGCTGCTCATGGCCACCGATCCGGCGCAGGTCAAGCGCTACATGGACGAGTACGCCGCCGTCCGCGCCGCCAACACCGAGAACTTCGCCAAGTTCGAGAAGCTGCTCCACACCGACGAGGGCAAGGCCATCTTCGCCGAGCAGTCCGAGGCGCGGAAGGCGTACGGCGCCGCCGTGCGCAAGCTCTTCGATCTGATCGCCGCCGGCCAGCGCGAGCAGGCCATGGCCGTCTACCAGGGCGACATGGCGACGCTGCAGGTCCGCTACTACGCGCTGATCGACAAGATGGTCGACTACCAGGCGCGCGCGATGGCCGATGACGTCGCCCGCGCCAAGGATGACGCGCGCCGCTCCAAGCTGTGGATGGGCATCGTCGCCGCGATCGCGGTGGTGCTCGGGGTCGCGACGGCCTTCAGCATCACGCGCTCGATCACGCAGCGCATCCTGGGCGCGATCGGGCTGGCGGAGGACGTCGCCCGCGGCGACCTCACGCCGCGCGAGCTGCCCCAGAGCAGCGACGAGATCGGCCGCCTCATCGCCGCGCTGCAGCACATGGTGCGCAGCCTGCACCGCATCGTCTCCGAAGTCCGGCAGGGCGCCGACACCATCTCCGCCGCCGCGCGCGAGGTGGCGCAGGGCAATGCCGACCTCTCCGCCCGCACCGAGGCCCAGGCCAGCGCGCTGCAGCAGACCGCGTCCGCGATGGAGCAACTGACCGCGGCCGTGCGCCTGAGCGCCGACAACGCCGACCAGGCCAACGCCAGCGCCGCCTCCGCGTCGGAGGTCGCCAGCCAGGGCGGCCAGGCGGTGGGCGAGGTCGTGGCGACGATGAACTCCATCTCCGCCTCCTCGCAGCGCATCGGCGAGATCATCGGCACCATCGACGGCATCGCCTTCCAGACCAACATCCTGGCCCTGAACGCCGCGGTCGAGGCCGCGCGCGCCGGCGAGCACGGACGCGGCTTCGCGGTCGTCGCCTCGGAAGTGCGGGCGCTGGCGCAGCGCTCGGCCAGCGCGGCCAAGGAGATCAAGGGCCTGATCGTTGCCTCCACCGAGCAGGTCGGCGCCGGCAGCCGGCTGGTCGAGCAGGCGGGCGCGACCATGTCGCAGGTCGTCTCCGGCATCCAGCGCGTCAGCGGCGTCGTCGCCGAGATCAGCGTCTCCAGCCGCGAGCAGAGCCTGGGCATCGAGCAGGTCAACGCCGCCATCATGCAGATGGACGACACCACCCAGAAGAACGCCGCCATGGTCGAGCAGAGCACCGCCTCGGCCAAGGCCCTCGAGGACGAAGCCGCCCATCTCAACAACGCGGTGCGGGCCTTCGTGCTCTAGCCCGCCGGCGGCCGCGCCTTCACGTCGACTCACCAGGGAGCGACCCTCATGAACGACAGGATCCAGGCGGGCGTCGCGACGCCCCCATCAACCCCTTCCCCTTCATCCCCTTCGTCATCCGCCCGCGCGGGCGCCCCGGCGGCCGCCGGCGATGGCGGCGCCCGCTGGCGGCCGGAGGTGCTCGCCTTCATCGAGGCGCACCGCCGTGACGGCCACCGCTGCGCGCGGCTCGATCCGCTGGGCGTCTCGCGGCCGGCCGATCCGACGCTGCTCGACCCGCAGCGCTTCGGCCTGCAGCCGGGCGACTGGCTCTCGCCGGCGGGCACGCCGCTGTGGAGCGCGCGCACCGTCGCCGACCTGGATCGCGCGCTGAAATCGATCTACTGCGGCGGACTCGCGCTTGACGCCAGCGCCGTGCGCGATGCCGCGCGGCGCGAGTGGCTCTTCCACGAGATGGAGGCCGCGCCCCCGGGCGCCGGTGGCGCGGCGGGGCGCCTGGCGCTGCTCGAGCGGCTGATCCGCGCGCAGGGCTGGGAAGAGCATGTCGCGCAGGCCTTCCCGCATGCCAAGCGCTTCTCGCTGCAGGGCAACGAGACCCTGATCCCGCTGCTGGACGCGTTGTGCGAGGAGGCCGCCGGCCTGGGCGTGCGGCGCATCTTCCTGGGCATGCCGCACCGCGGCCGGGTCAACGTGCTGGTGAACCTGATGGGCTTCGCGCCGGCGCGGGTGCTGGACTACTTCGATCCCAAGTCGCCGCATCCCGAGCTGCACACCGACCTCGTCTACCACCTTGGCGGCGAGCGCGAACTGGACACGCCGCGCGGCCGCGTCACGCTGACGCTGGCGCACAACCCGTCGCACCTGCAGAGCGTGCATCCGGTCCTCACCGGCCTGGCGCGTGCCTGCCAGGACGCGCTCAGCCGCGCGCATGCCGACCAGGACGGCCGCCGCCTCGTGCTGCCGCTGATGCTGCATGGCGACGCGGCCTTCGCGGGGCAGGGCGTCGTCATGGAGACGCTGATGCTGGGCGGCAAGCCGGGCTACACCGTGGGCGGCACGGTGCACGTGATCATCAACAACCAGGTCGGCTTCACCGAGCCCAACCCCATGAGCGCCTGGCCGGCGCAGTACTGCACCGACGTCACGCGCATGGTCGACGCGCCGGCGCTGCGCGTGAACGCCGACGAGCCGGAACAGGCGCTGCGCGCCGCCGCCATCGCGATGGCGTGGCGCGCGCGCTTCGGCTCGGACATCGTCATCGACCTCATCGGCTACCGGCGGCTGGGGCATTCGGAGAGCGACGTCCCGGCGCTGACGCGGCCGCGCATCCACGCGCTGATGCAGAGCCATCCCACCATCGTCGACCGCTACGCGGCCGCGCTGCGCGCCGATGGCGTCGTTCCGCCGGACACCGACATGGCCTCGCACGTCACGCACGGCCGCGTGCGGGCGCACCAGGCCTTCGCCGATCCGGCCATGCCGGAGGAGGACGAATCGCCGGCCCCGCTGCGCCGCCCCGGCGAAGTGCCGCCGCTGGACGCTGCGGCGCTGCGGGCGCTGGTCGAGCCGATGGTGCGCTGGCCCGAGGGCTTCGAGCCGCACGCCATGGTGCGCACCCTCGCGGATCACTGGCGCCGCATGGCGGGTCTGGACGAGCCGCCGCTGGCTGCCGACTGGTGCTTCGCCGAGAACCTCGCCTACGCCACCATCCTGCGCGGCGGGCTGAACCTGCGCATCTCGGGCATGGACGTGCGGCGCGGCACCTTCCTGCACCGGCAGGCGGTGTGGACCTCGCAGGCCGCGGACGGCGACGGCGGGCCGCGGGACTTCGTCCCGCTGCGCCAGATCGCGCAGGACGGCGGCGAACGCGGCGAAAGCGGCGGTGGGGCCGCGGACGGGCGCGTGCCGGCGGGCCGTTTCGACATCTTCAACTCACCGCTGTCGGAGGAGGCGGTGCTGGGATTCGAGTACGGCTACAGCGTCGGTGCCCAGCGGACGCTGACCGTGTGGGAGGCCCAGTTCGGGGATTTCGTGAATGGGGCGCAGGTCTTCGTCGACCAGTACATCAGCTCGGGCGAGGAGAAGTGGGGTGACACCTCCTCGCTGACGGTGCTGCTGCCGCATGGCAACGAGGGCATCGGTCCGGATCATTCGAGTGGCTACCTGAGCCGGTTCCTGCAGCTCTGCGGCGAGGACAACATGCGCGTGGCCTGTCCGTCGACGGCGGCGCAGTGGTTCCATCTGCTGCGGCGGCAGGCTTTCGACACCTTGCGCAAGCCGCTGATCGTGATGTCCCCCAAGGGCACGCTGTATTGGGAGAAGGCCTCGCACGCAGCGATCGAGGATCTGACGCACGGCCGCTTCCAGCCGGTGATCGACGATGCCGGCATCAAGCTGCCGCGGCAGGTCGAGCGCCTGCTGCTGTGCAGCGGCAAGGTCTATTACGACCTGGACCGAGGGCGGCACTCGGTCGCGCGGGCGGACTTGGCGATCGCCCGCATCGAGCAGTTCTACCCCTTCCCGGAGGACGAGATCGTTGCCCTGCTGGCGCGTTACCCGGCGCTGGTCGAGATCACGTGGGTGCAGGAGGAGCATCGCCAGCAGGGCGCATGGACTTTCATCCGCGAGCACATGGACGGCCTGCTGCCGCGCCAAGTGCAATTGCGCTGCGTCGCACGTCGCGCCAACGGATCGGGTGCTACTTCCTCGCACGCCATCCACCAGCTGGAGCAGGTGGAGCTTGTCGCCCGCGCCCTGGGCGAAGCCTGAAGGGAGCCCGCCAAGCCAGTCCGCCAAGCTCGCCCGCGTCCGCCAAGGCCCGCCAAGACGCGCCAAGACGCGCCAAGGCCCGCGGTCAGCGGATGCGGGTGGGGCCGGAATGATGCGAGGGGGTCCTGGAGGGAGCCCCCTCGCGTCGTGGAGAGCCCGCGCCTGGCCTTGCGCAGTCGGAGGCGGTCTCCCTCACTGCCCCAACGAATCCGTCCTGCGCCAACTGGACCCGCTCCCGCGCCCCTGCGCCTGAGGCCGGCCGAGCTGCATGATCTCGATCGCGTGGCAGGCTGCCTCGGTCGCATAGGTGAGGGCTTCGTTCTCCGTTGCCCAGGCGTGTCCGACCGGCGGGTGGACGACGTCTTCGATCCCCGCCTGTGGGGCCTGCTCATCCCCGGGCGGCTCGAGCTGGGCCCCGAACGCATCGTTGGCTGCCGATCCTCCCCCGAGGAAGGCGTGATCGGTGGTGTCGCTGCGTCGGCGTCCGGCGTCGAGCAACTGGTAGTGGCCGATGTAGGTATCGCCTGGAGCGGGCTGGGCGTCGACGCGGTAGGTGACGCCGCGGTACTGTCCTTCGCGTTGCATGAGGGGACTCCGTGGGTTGTCGCGCAAGCGTTGATACCTGCGCGGCAAATCCGGCGCCCGGGTCCTGCCTGCGAGGGGATCCGGCGGACGGCAGCGGTGCCGGGACGGACGGTGTCCGCCGTGGGTTCTCAGTTGTGACAACATCGCGAAATTCTTCTTCCGATCTTCCTACTGCCCGGTTTCGATCTTGGATGCCCTGCTTGCCCGACTGACCTCGACCGTCCCCGCTGCCCGGAACCTTGAACAGCTCACCCGTCCGCTGCTGGAGATGCTGGGGGCGGTCACCGGCCTGGAGTCCACCTATCTGACAACGATCGACCTGCGGGCCGGCGAGCAGCATGTGCTGCTGGCGCGCAACGCGGGGACGATGGTGATTCCCGAGGGCCTGACGGTGGCGTGGTCCGACACGCTGTGCAAGCGTGCGCTCGACGAGGGGCGCATGGCCACCGAGGACGTGGGCGCGTGCTGGGGCGATTCGCAGGCGGCGCGGCAGCTCGGGATCCAGACCTATGTGAGCACCCCGGTGCGCGATGACGGCGGCGAGCTGCTCGGCACCTTGTGCGCCGCGAGTGCCCAGCGCCGCGCGATCGCGCCGGATGCGGAATCGCTGCTGAGGTTGTTTTCGACGCTGGTGTCGCAATTCCTGCAGCGCGAGCGCCTGATGGACGACCTGCGCGCCGCCAATGAGCAGCTTGCCACCTATGCCCTGACCGACGCGCTGACCGGGCTGCCCAACCGCCGCGCGCTCTTCGACGAATTGCAGCGGCAGCTGCAGCGCGCCTCGCGCGATGGAAATTGCGTGCTGCTGGGATGCATCGACCTGGATGGTTTCAAGTCGGTGAATGATCAGCTGGGCCACCATCGCGGCGATCTGTTCCTGCGCGAGATGGCCCATCGCCTGATGCTCGAGCTGCGCGGCTCGGACATGCTGGCGCGCATGGGCGGCGACGAGTTCGTCGTCGTCGGCCCGGGCGTCAACGTCGGCGCGTTGCCCAAGCCCGAGGGCGCGTTGTTCGAGCGCGGCGAGCCGCTTCTGCACTTCTGCGGCGAGGGAGGGGACGCTCCAGTCGATGTCGAGGCTCTTGGGAACATGCGACAGGAAGTCCTTCAGCCTGCCCGCTAGCAGCGTATCCAGTGCGTCGATTTCTTCCTTCCTGCTCTGGATCTGCCGGTCCGCGTCGGCCAGCGCCTGCTTCGCCTTGACCTCCAAGGCGCCCAGTTGGGCCACCGTCTCGTTGTGCTGCCGGCGCGCCAGGTCGAGGCGCCTTTGCAGCGAGGCGAGCTCAATGCGCTCGGCCTCCATGCGAGGAGCGACGCTGCGCTGGAATTCCCGCCACGCGCGGACGTGGTGCCGGTTGTTGCCGATGGCATCCAGCCGTTCGCCGGCGGCTCTGATCCGATCGCGCAGCTTCTGCATGCGCACCGGATCCACGCCGCGGCCCTGCGCTTCGAGGGCGACGTCGGCTTCGATCCGGGCGATCTGCTCGTCGCGTCGGGTCTCGGCATTCGCGCGCTGCGTCTGGAGCGCATCCCGGGCCGCCTTCGAGTCAACCGCCAGACGCTGAAGCTGGCCGGCGAAGTCCGCCTTGAGCAGCTCCACGATGCGGCCGGCTTCCTGCGCCAGCGCTCGCTCCTCGGTGGCGAGGTCGGCAAGCTTTGCCTGCAGCTTGCCGAGATCGATCCGTGCCCGGCGGGCGCAGTCGTCGCGCTGCTGTTGGGCGTGCCCCTCCCAACGGGTGAGAGCCGTCTGGGCGTTGTCCTTGGCTGTCCTGGCGAGGGATTCCTGCTGTTGGAGGTGCTCAAGGGATTGCTGGGCTTCGGCGCGCGCGGTGCCGGCGCGCTTAGCCACCGCACCGGCCTCCTTGTGCGCCGTGGCCAAGCCGCGGGCCGCCTCGGCCAGGTTGCGCAGCCGCGCCTGCACCTCCGCCATGTCGACCCAGGCGGGTTTGCCGATGCCACTGGCATCCAGGACAAGCGAATTGAGCAGGACCGCGCCTGACTGGGGTGGCTCGATGGGCGCCAGGCCTATGCGGGGATTCAGGTCCGTCCGGTTCAGCAGTTCGGGGGCCAGCAGTTTCGCGCCGTCGGCCCAGATCTCCTCATCCGTGGTCCGCAGAAATTCCAGCAGCGAGCCACGCGGAGGCGTCAGCTGCTGCTGGACTTCGGTTGTTTCGACGCCGTTCGCGGCGATCGCTCGGTCGACCCGGGCGACCTTGTCGAGGGCTTGCTCGGCCGCGGCGCGGGCATCGGCGAGCGATTTCTCCTGCTCCCGGCGTGCCGTTTCTGCTGCGCCGAGTACCGCCTGCGCTTCCTGGAGACCGCGTCGGGCGGACTGCAGGCTTTCCACGACCTCATC
>Ga0209050_1001767_pt1 | contig 21344 bp, 23 predicted proteins | sample Araplavi_mTSA_r2_FD_184276 | JGI IMG/M metagenome (GOLD analysis project Ga0209050, IMG submission 184276) | Arabidopsis root microbial communities from North Carolina, USA - plate scrape MF_Cvi_mTSA_r2 (SPAdes) (version 2) | ecosystem: Host-associated > Plants > Roots > Endosphere | place: USA... | reverse complement strand
TTTCATATGCAATCCCTTGTTATACTTTGCTCAATAAACTTTAATCCATTGCTGCCCGCCAGTCTTGCTTTTTCATGCCAGCCGAATTGTTCGATCATGCCAAGCTTGCCCGCGTCGCGGGCTCCTACCTGCAACCCATGCTGGAAGCGGCGGCTGCGCGCGGGGTGACGGCGCAAGCGCTCGAGCAGGCTGCCGGCCTGGCAGCCGGCGCGCTTGAGCCCTTGCCTGAGGCGCTGCCCGCCGATGCCTATGTGAAGCTGCTCGATATTGCCGCCCGGCTGTCCGACGACCCGCATTTCGGCCTGCACGTGGGCGAACGAGTCAAACTTGGCACCTACACGGTGTATGGCCTGATCCTGCTAAGCTGCCGCGATTTCGGCCAGGCCTTCGAGCAGACCATGCGCTACGAACAACTGGCGCACGACCTGGGACGCTCCACCCTGCAAATCCAGGGCGCGCTGGCCAACTACACCTGGCACTCGAACTACCCGGCGCAGCACCGCCACCTGGCCGACAGCGTATTCGCCGGCATCCGCGTATTCGGCAACTGGCTGGCCGGCACCACGCTGCCGCCGGCCGAACTGTCGCTGATGCATGACGGCGGCGACCCGGCCGGCCATGCCGAATACATGCGCGTGTTCGGCGCCCTGCCCCGCTTCAACGCCATGTCCAACGTGGCGCAGTTCGAAGCTTCGTTGTTGTCATGGCCGGTACCGAATGCGGATGTCAGCCTGTATCCGGTGCTGCAGCAGCATGCCGAGCAACTCCTCAAGCAGCGCGCTGCCCCGGCATCGGCCGGCATCGTGGCGCAGGTGCATGAAGCCATCGTGCGCCGCCTGGCACAAGGACAGGTTCGCGTCGCCAGCGTGGCTGAAGACCTGGCAGTGGCGCCGCGCACCCTGCAGCGCAAGCTGGCCGACGCCGGCTCCAGCTTCCAGCAAGTGCTCGACGAAGCACGCTTTGCGCTGGCACGCGACTACCTGCGCCAGCCTGGCCTGTCACTGGTCGATATTGCCTTCCTGCTTGGCTACCAGGAACAAAGCGCATTCACCCATGCCTTCCGCGAGTGGTCGGGCATGAATCCGGGAGCATGGCGCGCGGCGGGTCGCTAGGCTAGATTTCCGTGCCGCGCACGCGGATGAAGGGGCCGATGCAGCTGCCCATATCGCGCCGCTGGCACATCAGGAACATATTGTTCGAAGGATGGAACACGATGAAGGACTGGATCACGTGGCCGACCTCGGTGACCTCGCCGGTGCAGTCCTTCTTGCCGTTGTCTTTCACGATCTTGTCGTTGGAGCGGTAGAAGCCGTCGCTGTCGGGCTGGTCGTCAATGTCGAATTCCGATTCCGCTATCTCGGCAGCGCTGGTAATCAGGGCCGAGCCGTCGGCGCGAATGCGGTACATCTCATGGCAGGATCCATCGGGCAGTTCGAAACGCCAGGTACCGACGATGGGGTGGTCGTTGCGCAGGGGGCCAGCCAATGTACTCTGGGCAGCCAGCAGGGCTGCGGCAAACAGCAGGATTGGTTTCATGGCAGCCCCCGGCGGAGTATTTAGATCCAGTATAGCCCTGTTAGGCTATTTGCTGTTTCCTGTTGCCGTCACTTTTCCGCTGCCGCCTTCAACTGCGCCAGTCCCTGTTCAAAGTCCTTGCCGATCATCTTGTCCATGTTGAAGAACACGCCCATCACCTTGGTCACGAACAGGCTCGGACCGGTCATGGTCCAGGTCACCACGGTGGAATCGCCTTGCGGCTGCAGCGCGAATTCGGCGCGGTTGGAAGAAGCGAAGGGCTTGATGAAATCGAGCTTGATGGCAAGCTGCGTAGGCACAGCGTTTTCAATGATTTCCATGCGCCCTTGCCCTACTTCGCCATTGCCGTTCCAGGCGTACACCGCCCCCATGCCACTGGCGGCGCCATCGAAGGTGCGCTGCATGTTCGGATCTTTCTTCTCCCATGGCGACCAGGCCGTCCATTGGTGGAAGTCGTTCAGGTAGCCCATGATTTTTTCCGGCGGCGCCTTGATGCTGGCGCTGCGCTGCACCTTGAAGCTGTCCGGCTGCGTCAGCGCCAGCCCCAGGATCACAACAACCACCAGGATCAGGCCCATCGAGATCTTTTTCAGCATGCTGCCACCTCTGTCAATGTTGGTATGCTTGCAAGCCTAGCACAGGGTGCGCGGCCGCAACAGCACCGGCAGCGCGCTCGGCGTCATGGTGACGGTGAACATTTCCTCCACCGGCGGCGCGCCCGGCACGGCTTCGATCGTGAAACTGCGCGCCACCATCGACATCAACACGCGGATCTCGCTCATGGCCAGGTAGCGCCCGGGGCAGAACCGCGGGCCGCCGCCAAAGGGAACCATCTTGCGGGAGGGATCTTCCAGCTTTTGCTTCATCTCAGGATCGAGCCAGCGTTCCGGCCTGAATTCGTCGCCATCCGGCAGCGGCACCTCGCGCTCGAAGGCATGGCGCAACAGCATGAAGGCCACGGTACCAGCCGGCACCTCCACACCATCCAGCGCGACGTCCCGTACCGCCTCCGCTCCCAGGATAGGCGCAACCGGCTTGAGGCGCATGGATTCCTGAATGCAGGCGTCAAGATAGGGCACCTGCGCGGGACTGTCCGCGCCGTCGGCCTCTTCGGCCAGGCGCTTTGCCGCTTGCGGATTGCGCGACAGCAGATAGAGCAGCCAGGCGATGGTGTTGGCCGTGGTGTCCTCGCCGGCAAACACCATGATGATGGCATTGGCCCGCACCGTCTCGTCGCTGATGCCGGAACCGGGAATATCCGCCGCCGCCAGCATCGCTTCCAGCAGGTTGTCCGGCTTATCGTAGAGCGCCGGGTTGGCCGTCATGCGGGCCCGCGCATCGGCAACGAAGCCGTCCACCGCAAGGCGGATGCGCTGGCCGGCGGCTTCGGTGGCACGGTCAGACGGCAGCTTGACGGTGCGCCAATAGGCGACCGGCGCCACCAGGCGCCGCGCCACCTGGGTGAACACGAATTCGATGTCCTGCTGCAGCGGATTGTCCTCGTGCTGCACCATGTCCTGGTCCTGCCCCATCGCCATGCCGATGGCGACATCGAGCGCGAAAGCCTTCAGGTCGCGCAGCAAGCGTTGCGGCTGCCCCGCTTCGGCCGCAAGCTGCCAGCGCAGGCGCAAGCGTTCGGCCATGGCCGACAGCCTGGGATGGAAACGGTTGATGACTTCCGGGGTCAGCGCATGCATCACCAGCTTGCGCTGGCGGCGCCATTCCTCGCCTTCTGCCGCAAACACGCCCACGGCGGCTGCTTCCTCGAGGATGCTGGCCACGCGCCGCGAGCGCCGCCACTGGTCGGGACGGTCATGCAGGATCTGTGCGATATCGGCACGCCGGCTGGTGATGACGAAGCGCCGTTCCATCAGGCGCATGCGGTAAATCGGGCCGTACTCGCGCGCCCATTTCTCCAGTTGCTGATGGAAATGGACCGTATCGATTCCAACATTACCCAGCAGCGGCAAGCCGGTGGGGCCAGGCAGGTGATCCACGGTGCACCTCCTTCAAAAACCGCACTCCCGCAAATAGTCGATGAACAGCCGCAGCCTGGCCGGCGTGAACTGGCGCGAAGGCCGCACCGCGAACAGGCCGAAGGGTTCCGGGCTGGCGTCGGCAAGCAACTGCACCAGGCGGCCGTCGGCCAGGGCCGGCGCCAGCACGAATTCCGGCAACAACACGATGCCCATGCCCTGTATCGCACATTCGGCCAGCGCTTCCGCATTGTTGGCCGCCAGCGGCACTTTGAGGTCGAGCTGCTCGCCCGGGTCGCCGATCAGCCGGCCCCACTCTTCGCGCACGCTGAGCAGACTGTAATTTAACACCGAGTGGCCGCGCAGTGCGGCCAGGGTTTTCGGCTTGCCGGCGCGCCGCAGGTAGCCGGGCGCTGCGGCAAACACGCGGCCGACTGTGCCGATGCGGGTCGCCACCAGCGAGGAATCGCGCAGGAAGCCGATGCGCAGGGCCACGTCGATCGCCTCGGCATGCAGGTCGGTGGTGCGGTCCTCCAGCAGCAACTGCACTTTCAGGCCGGGATGGCGCTGCATGAACGGCGGCAGCACCGGCGCCACTTTCTGGATCCCGAAACTGAGCGGCGCCGCCACCCGCAGCGTGCCGCTGGCGCTGTCCTGGCCCTGGCGCACGCGGTCGTGCGCTTCATCCAGCAGCTGGAACACGGCCTGGGCATCGGCATGGAAAGCGCGCCCGGCATCGGTGATGTCGTTGCGGCGCGTGGTACGCGTGATCAACTGGCTGCCGAGTGCAGCCTCCAGCGTGGCGATGCGGCGGCTGATGGCGGCGGTGCTGACCTCAAGCTGTTCCGCCGCCCGCACAAAGCTGCCGCTCTCCACCACGGCGATGAAGGCGCGCAGGTCGGTCAAGTCATATTGTTCCATTTTGCGTAAATATCATTTGCACATTCACCAGTTTATTACGCATTCCGGATTTATTAAAGTTCATTCCACCGCAACCCACTACAAAGGAGCACACCATGAACTTCAAATCCCTGATCAAGGCAGCACTGCCGGTCATCCTCGCCTTCAGCGCCAGCGCCCATGCCGCACCGCCGGCAGAACAGCTGCTCACGCCGAAGAACCACACCCTGGTACTGATCGATCACCAGCCGCAAATGGCTTTCGCGACCCGCTCCATCGACATCGCCGAATTGCGCAACAACGTGACCGGCCTGGCCAAGGCAGCCAAGACCTTCAAGGTGCCGACCATTCTCACCACCGTCGCGGCCAAGTCCTTCAGCGGTCCGATCTTCCCCGAGCTGCAAGCGGTATTCCCTGAACAGGCGCCGATCGACCGCACCACCATGAACACTTGGGAAGACCAGCGCGTGGTCGACGCCGTGCAGAAGAACGGCCACAAGAAAGTGGTGATGGCTGCGCTGTGGACCGAGGTATGCCTGGTGCAGCCGGTACTGTCGGCCATCGACCAGGGCTACGAGGTGTACATCGTGACCGATGCTTCGGGCGGCGTCAGCAAGGAGGCGCATGACATGGCCGTGCAGCGCATGGTGCAGGCCGGCGCCCGTCCGGTGACCTGGCTGCAGTACATGCTGGAACTGCAGCGCGACTGGGCGCGCGGCGAAACCTACGCTCCGGTGATGAAGATCGCTTCTGAACACGGCGGCGGCTATGGCCTGGGCATCGTCTACGCCAAGGAGATGTTCAACGCCAAGGAAGGCAAGAAGTAATCATGCGGCTGGCAACCGCCCTGCTGGCAGCCTGCGGGCTGCTGGCCAGCCTGCCGGCCCCGGCCCAAAGCCAGGGCCGGCCTGGCCGCGAAGTGTATGAATCGGTCTGCATCGCCTGCCACGCTGCCGAGAATGTGATGGTCAGCTCGCCGAAGCTTGGCGACCGCAGGGAGTGGCAGGAGCGCATGGCGCGCGCCGGCGGCCCGGATGGCCTGCTGCGCAATGCAGTGCAAGGGGTGGGCGCAATGCCGCCCCGCGGCGGCAAGCCGGAGCTCGATGCCGAACAGCTTAAAGCCGCGATCCGCTACATGATGCAGGCGGATTGACCCGGCTCCACTCGCACCAGCCGCCGTCGTACACGCTGATGCGATCCCAGTCCATCAGCCAGGCATAGAAAAATGCCAGCGAAGCCCGCCAGCCGGTGCCGCAGTAGAAAGCGGTACGCTGGCCGGGTTCGATTCCGGCCTGGCGCCACAGCGCACTGATTTCCGCCGAAGGTTTCATGGTCCCGTCGGCATGCTGGTATTCGCTCATGCTGTGCACATCGCCATCGTTGCCGGCACGGCCCCAGCGCGCGCCGGGAATATCGCCCCGCGCATCGATATAGCTGTAGCCGGAAACGGCGCCGACGTGCTCCTGCCAGGTGCGGATGCTGACCAGGGCGCCGTCAGGCTGCTGCAGCAGTTCGCGCGCCTGGGTGGTGTCGATCAGGAAGTCCGGGCGCGCCGGGAAGAGGGCGCCAAAGCTTGCTGCAGCCTGCGGCGCCGGGCCTGCCCCCTGCTCCAGCGCATGGCCGGCGCGCAGCCAGCCATCGTGGCCGCCATCGAGCAGGCGCACGTCGGCCACGCCGGCATACAGCATCAGGTGGGCGGCGCGGGCTGCGGCCAGAGAACTGCGGCCGTACAGGATGACGGTGGTGTCGTGGCGGATGCCGTTTTCCAGCAGCAGCGCCAGCAAGGCATCGTCGGATACCTTGTTCCACAGCGGCAGCCGTTCGAGGCGGTTGGTGTCGATATAGCCGGCGCCGGGAATATGGCCGGACTGGTAGGCCGCGAAGCTGTCGCAGCCTACTTCAAACAGGCGCCACGCCCCGCCCGGCGCAGCCAGCACCGGCACGCCTGCGAGCAGGCGTGCCAGCCAGCCAGGCGAAGGAAGCTGGCGCCAGCGCGCCAGGTCGGGACGGAAACCATGCATTTAAAACAACTCAAAATCACGATCAGTCCGGCAGTTTACCAGTTTCGGCGGGCGCTTCCGGCTTTGCGTCCGGCTTGGACTCCGGCTTGGACTCGGGCTTATTTTCGGCCGGATGCATCACCACCTGCACATAATTGTTGAAGTCGAAATAGCGCCGGGCCGCGGCCTGCACTTCCGCGACAGTCAGGCTGGCAATCATTTCGTTCTGCCGCAGCAGCAGTTTGGGGTCGGTCCTGTTGACCAGCGACTGCTGCAGGTTGACGAGCCACCAGCCGTTTTCGCGCAGGGCTTTGCGGTAGTTGCTGGTCCAGTTTTCCTTGACCTTGGCCAGGTCGGCCTCCTCCGGGCCCTTCTCCTGAAGCTTGCGCACCTCGGCGAAGGTGGCTTCGATCGCCTTGTCCGTGTTTTCCGGAGCAGTCGGCAAGCCGATATTGATGGTGTAATGCGAATAAGGATGGCGCACCAGACCGCCGTTGATGTTCGCGGCATAAACCAGGCCGCGTTGCTCGCGCAAGGCTTCCGTCATCTTGATCTGCATGATTTCGATCAGGGCACGCAGGCGCATCGCCTCAACCTCGTTGAAACTTGACTCGCCGGTAAACGCGATGCTGACCTGGCTCTTTGGTTCGCGGCCCCGGCGCACTTCCTTTTTCACGACGCCGCGCACCGGGCGTACCAGGCGGTCCTTGTATTCGGTCGCCACTTTCGCAGCCGGCAGGCCGCCCAGGTAGGTCGCCAGCAGCGGCTTGATCTTGGCCACGTCAAAGCTGCCGACGAGGAAGAAGGTCATGCCGTAGGCGCTGGACATGCGCTCCTTCTGCAGCGCCATCACGCGGTCAAGCCGGATGCCGTCCAGTTCTTCCGGACGGGGCGTCAGGGCCACGCGCGGATGGTTGCCGAACATGGTGGTGCGCATGGTATCGGTCAGCACGGCCTCCGGGCGCGCCTGCGCATTGCGCGCCTGCTCCTGCTGCTTGTCGATGAAGACATCGAACAGCGCCTGGTCGCGGCGGGGCTGCGTCATTTGCAGGTAGGCCAGCTGCAGCATGGTCTCAACGTCGCCGCTGCTGGATCCGCCGGCAAATCCCTCCGCCACGCCGCCGAGGGCAAAGGCCGAACGCACGCTGCGCCCGGCCAGGATCTTCTGCAGCTCCAGCGGCGTGTATCCATTGACGCCCATGCTGGACAGGATGAAGGTGGCATAGCGCGCGTTGACGATATCGCCCTCCTCCGCCAGCGATTGGCCGCCGAAGCGGGTAGCGGACATCAGGACCTGGTCGTTCTTGAAATCGGTCGGCTTCAGCACCACTTTCACGCCATTGGACAGCAGGAGCTCGGTGGTGCCCAGCAGCTTGTCGGCCGTTTCCTTGACGACGCGGCCAGCCTTTGGCGGCTGCGCCATCAGGCTGGCTGCCACGGCCTTTTCCTCATGCGCCGAGACGTTGGCTTTCTCGGCCTCCTCCACGGTGGCCAGCATCTGCGTCGCCTGCGGCACGACAGTGCCGGACTTGTCGTTGCCCATGAAGATCACAAGCTTCTTCTGGCCGACCGGAATCGCACTGCGTACCTGCGCATTGACTTCATCCAGCGTAATGCCGGGCAGCAGGTCCTTGTAGTAGCCGTATTCGTTCTCGATGCCCGGCATCGATTCACCATCAAGGAAATGGCGGGTGAACTCGCTCACATAGGCGGAAGACTCGGTCTTGTCACGCTCGTTGTACAGGTTCTCGATGAAGCGCATCATGTTCTTCTTGGCCCGCTCCAGTTCTGCGGCGCTGAAGCCGAACTGGCGTGCGCGTTCGCCCTCTTCCACCACGGCGCGCACGGCCGGCAACGCGCCGGCCTTGCCTACCACGGCGCTCGAGACGAATGCCTGGTAACCATGCACCGCCTTGGCCATATTGCTATAGCCCTGCAGGAAAGGCGGATTGGATTGCTGGGACAATTCGGCGATGCGCTGGCTCAGCATCGCCGCCGACATCAATTCCACCATGCGCGCGCGATACTCTCCCACCGTCCTGGACTCGTTGCGCTCAACGAAGGGGTAGCGGATCGTCACCAGGTTGGAAGGCGCTTCGCGATCGGTGACCACGATGGCTTCCGATTCCTTGCGTTCGGGGATCGGCGGGTAAATGCGCGGGCGCGGCTTGGCCGGATTGACCAGCTTCGAGAAGTGGCTGTTGACCAGGCGCTCGGCCTCCTGCGGGTCAATATCGCCTACGACGATCACCGCCATCAGGTCCGGCCGGTACCAATCCTTGTAGAAGCGACGGATTGCGTCCGGCTTGAAAGACTTCAGGATTTCCGCCTTGCCGATCGGCAGGCGGCGCGCGTACAGCGAACCATTGAAAATCTTCGGCAGCAGCACCTTGTTCATGCGGTCGGTCGCGCCTTTTCCCAGGCGCAGCTCCTCCAGCACGATGCCGCGCTCACTTTCGATGTCGGCATCATTGAAGGTCACGCCCTGGGCCCAGTCTTCCAGCACCAGCAGGCCCTTGTCCAGGTTTTCCTTCTTGTCGACCGGGATCGGCAGCATGTACACCGTTTCGTCGAAGCTGGTATAGGCATTCAGGTCGGCGCCGAATTTGACGCCCACCGACTGCAGCCACGAGATCAGTTCGTGGCGCTTGAAATGCGTCGAACCGTTGAAGGCCATGTGCTCGGTGAAGTGGGCCAGTCCCAGTTGGTCCTCGTCTTCCAGCACCGAACCGGCTTTTACCACCAGGCGCAGCTCCACGCGCTTTTCCGGGCGGCGGTTCTGCTGGATATAGTAAGTGAGGCCATTTGCCAGCTTGCCGGTCCTGATCTGGGGATCAAGCGGCAGCAGCGCGGCGGGATCTGGTGCGGCCGAAGCCAGGAAGGAGCAGCTCACCAGGGCCGCTGCCAGGAACAGTTTTAGTAGTTTCATAACATAGAACGATACACCATAGTTTGTCGTTAATGCTAGTATGCCGAGATGAACGCTCACCGCCCTGCAATTGCGTGGCTGACCAGCTGGTGGCAGCTGCTGCAGTTCGCCGCACTGCTGCTGACGCGCGCCATGGCGCCATCCAGCTACCGGCGCGATAACCGGCGCATGCTGTCCGAACAGATCGTCGTTGCCACCACCGCCAACCTGGCCTGGTTTTCCGTGCTGTGCGCGCTGATCAGCCTTGTTATTATCCGCATCGTCGTCGTCACCTCGGCCAGCTACGGCCTGTCGCGCTATGCGCTGGAAATGGTGGTGCGGGTGCTGGTGCTCGAACTGGTGCCGCTGACGGCGGCGCTGTTCGTGGCCCTGCGCACCACGCTGCCGGCGGGCGTCGAATTCGCGCAGCAAAGGCTGGCCGGCCACGCGCCCGATGCCCGGGCCGCCCTGCGCACCCAGTTCTATCCGCGCGCCGCCGCCGGCGTGTTCGCGGTGTGGATGCTGGCCGCCGTCAGTTGCCTGGTGACGCTGGTGCTGGCCTACGTGGTGATGTACGGCTTTACGCCATGGGCCCTGCCGGGCTACACGCGGGTGGTGGGACAGATTTTCAATCCGGCCGTGTGCCTGATCCTGGTGTTGAAGGTGGTATTTTTCAGCCTGGCGGTGGCGGTGATTCCGCTGGCATCGTCCTACTACACCGGCGCTTCCAGCCCGCTGCGGCGCATCGGCGTCGCGCACGGCCTGGCCGACATGGTACGCATGTTTTCCGTGATCCTGGTTGTGGAAGCGGCATCCCTGATGGGTAATTATTATTGACGATATGAGCGAAACGACTCCCCCAACTTCCGGCCCGGAAGCGGCGCCGATCCACAACGCAGAAGCCAAGGCGGTGGCCCTGCTGGCGCTGCTGGTCGCCCTGGTGCTTGGTGCGATCATCTACCTGATGTATGCGCGCGGCGCATTCGAGCCGACGCAAAGGCTGGTGCTGACCGCCGACGATTCGGAAGGCGTGGCGGTCGGCATGGACGTCACCTTCGCCGGATTCCCGATCGGCCGCGTGCAGCGCATCGAACTGGCGCCGGACGGCAAGGCACGCATCCTGGTCGACGTGCCGAGCAAGGACGCGCACTGGCTGCGCACCACCAGCATCTTCACGCTGGAAAAAAGCCTGGTCGGCGGCGCCAAGCTGCGCGCCTTCACCGGCATCCCGGCCGACCCGCCATTGCCGCCCGATGCGGAGCGCGCGCTGCTGGTGGGCGACATGGCGGCCGAAATCCCGCGCCTGCTGCAATCGGCCAAGGATCTGCTGAACAACCTGGCCGCACTGACGGCGGAAGAATCCGCGCTCGGCACCAGCCTGCGCAACGTGCAGGGCGTTACGGAGAAATTGAACGGTCCTGGCGGCGCGCTCGGCGTGCTGGCCGGCGAAGACCAGAAGGCGCGCGAGCTGCTGCGCAATGCCAACTCGCTGGTGGTCAAGGCCGACAGCCTGGTGGGCAACGCCGACAAGCGCGTGTTCGGGGAAAAAGGCCTGGCCAACGACACCCAGGCAGCGGTGCAGCAACTGAATGCCCTGCTGGCCGATGCGCGCAATTCGCTGAAGAAGCTGGACGCCGTGCTGGTGGAAGCGCAAGCCGTCGGCGCCAACACCCGCGCCGCCACCGAAGACCTGGGCGCCCTGCGCGCCGAAGTCGACGCCAACCTGCGCAAGGTCGAACAGATGATCAATGAGCTGAACCGCAAATGGCCGTTCAAGCGCAACGAGCCGGAGATCAAGCTGCCATGAAAATGACGAAACTCGCCACAGCGTTGGCGGCAGCCCTGCTCACTGCCTGCAGCAGCGGCCCGCGCGTACCGGACTGGCAATTGAACGCCGCCGGCGCGAGCGAGCGCGCCACCTCCGCCTACCTGGAAGGCAAGACGGCGGTCGCCGAGCGCGAATTCGGCCTGGCGCGCAACCAGGTCGGCAGCACCGCCCAGCCTGCGCTGGCGATCCGGATTGAGTTGCTGCGCTGCGCCGTGCAGGTAGCCGCGCTGGTATTCGAAGATTGTTCCGCCTTCACTCCGCTGCAGCCCGACGCTTCGGCGGCCGACCAGGCCTATGCGCGCTATCTGGCAGGACGCGCCACGCCAAGCGACGCGGCCGTGCTGCCCGAACCTCAGCGCGCCGTGGCAGCCGCATCGACCGACACCGCCGCAGCGACCGCCGCTGCCGCCATCAGCGATCCCCTATCGCGCATGGTTGCCGCCGGCGCCCTGATGCGCGCCAACCGCGCCACGCCGGAACTGGTGACCACAGCCATCAATACCGCCTCCGCCCAAGGCTGGCGCCGCGCCGTGCTGGCCTGGCTGAACGTCCAGTTGCAACGCGCCGAACAAGCCGGCGACAGCGCCGAAGCCGAACGCCTGCGCCGCCGCATCAAGCTCGCCACCACCCCATAACAGCCCAGCCCGTGTCCCATGGGGCCAGGCCCCATGGGACACGGGCTCATCCATTGGCTTTGGCGGCGGCTTCGCGCAGTTTGTCTTTCTTGCTCTTGCGCTTGCCCTTGATGCCGCCGGTGCCGTCGTTGGCGCCAGGGGGCAGTGGCAGGGATTCGGTGGTGGGCTCGAAGCCGGGCAGGCGTTCGCGCGGGACGCGGACGTTCTGGCGCTTCTCGATCAGGCGGAAGTGCTGTTCGGCGTCGGGCGTGATGAAGCTGATCGCCAGGCCGGAGGCGCCGGCGCGGCCCGTGCGGCCGATGCGGTGGGTGTAGTCGGCCGGTGAACGCGGCAGGTCGTAATTGACCACCACCGGCAGTTGCGCAATGTCGATGCCGCGCGCGGCGACGTCGGTTGCGACCAGTACTTTGAGCTTGCCTTCGCGGAAGTCGTTCAGCACCGAGGTGCGGGCGCCCTGGCTGAAGTCGCCGTGGAAGGCTTCGGCTGCCACGCCGCCGCGCCGCAGCTTGTCGGCCACGTGCTCGGAGGCGTATTTGGTGGCCACAAACACCAGCACCTGGCGCCACTTCTCCTCTTTCAGCAGGATGCGCAGCAGCGAGGTGCGCTGCGCCTGGTCGACTTCAATGGCGCGCTGGGTGATGTCGGGGGCCGATGTCGCCTCCTCCAGCGTGGCGACGCGCACCGGCTCGCGTAGCAGCTTGTCGGCCAGCGCCTGCACCGCCGGCGGGAAGGTGGCGGAGAAGAACAGGTTCTGCCTGCGCGCCGGCAGCAGCGCCATGATGCGGGCGATTTCGTCGGCAAAGCCCATGTCCAGCAGCTTGTCCGCTTCGTCCAGCACCAGTACCGAGGTGCCGTCCAGCTTGAGCGCATTGTGCTCGACCAGGTCGAGCAGGCGGCCCGGGGTAGCGACCATGATGTCGGTGCCGCCGCGCAGGGCCATCATCTGCGGATTGATCGATACGCCCCCGAAGGCGACGGAAACCTTGACCGGCGCCGGCAGGTGCGATGCCAGCCCGCGCAGGGTTTCGCCGACCTGCGCGGCCAGTTCGCGCGTTGGCGCCAGCACCAGCGCGTAGAGCTTGCGCGGGCCAGGTCCCTGGCGGCCCGTCTCCAGCAAGGCATGCAGCAGCGGCAATGCGAAGGCGGCTGTCTTGCCGGAGCCGGTTTGCGCCTGCCCCAGTATGTCCGCACCGCGCAGGGCGGGCGGAATAGCGGCGGACTGGACGGCGGTGGGGGTGCTGTAGCCGGTCTCGGTGATGGCGTTGAGCAGTGCGGGCGCGAGGCCCAGGCTGGTAAATGTCATGGCGTACTTCTATTGGATAAGCCGGCAGTATACCTTGCGCTGGATTTCATGCGACTATACGCTTGCTATCAAACTATTAACAAACTTCGAAGAATGATCAATTGGGATGCCCACCTCTGCCTGCCGCAGCATCCGCAGGCGGATTTCTCGCCGCTCGACCAGCTCCATTCCGCTGGCGTGAACTACGTGTCGATCGCTGTGGGCGCGGACATGAACCCGGTGTCGCAGGTGATGTCGGTGATCGCCGGCTACCGCGCCACCATCGCCGCCAATCCGCAGCGTTATCGCCTGGTGTCCGGCGTCGATGAGGTGATCCAGGCCGCCGCCGACGGCGTATTGGCCATCGGCTTCGACCTGGAAGGCGCCATGCCGCTGATGGAACAGCCGGAAATGGCCGAAGTGTATGCCCGCCTGGGCGTGCGGCAGATGCTGTTCTCCTATAACCGCAACAACAATGTGGCCGATGGCTGCCACGATATGGCGCGCGGCCTGACGCGCCTGGGCCATCGGGTGCTGAAAGCGGCCAACGACGCCGGCATCATCGTCGATTGCTCCCACACGGGCCGCCTGTGCAGCCTTGAAATCATGGATGCTTCGAGCAAGCCTGTGGTGTTCAGCCATGCCAATCCGTTCGCGCTGGTGCCGCATGGCCGCAACGTGACCGATGAACAGATCCAGGCCTGCGCTGCGACCGGCGGCGTGGTGTGCGTGTCGGGCCTGTCCTGGTTCCTGGGCAGCGAGCAGCCGACAGCGGCCGACGTGGCGCGCCACGTGGCTTACGTGGCGGACCTGGTGGGCGTGGCGCATGCGGGCGTTGGCCTGGATATCTGCTTCACCGAAAAGGACCTGGACGACACGCCGCCCGGCGGCTTCAATCCCGGCTGGTGGTGGCCGGAGACAGCCGGCTACCGCGCCGGCCGCTCGCCTTCGTTCGTGCCGATTTACGCCTGGAGGTCGCTGCCGCTGGAATTGCGCAAGCTGGGCATGGCGCCCAACGAGATCGAACAGGTCCTGGGCCGCAACATGCTGCGTGTGGCGCGTGCGACCTGGCCATGCTGATCAAGGCATCTTACATCCCGACGTCACCGTAAGGCCCGGCCAGCACCACAACGTAACCTTCCGGATCGCGCAGCCACAGTTCGCGGTGCTGCGCATTGCTGTTTTCTTTCGGTCCTTCCAGCACCGTGGCGCCTGCCGCGGTGGCGCGCTCGACCGCATCGTCGAAGTCGTCAGTCCAGAACCACAGCAGCGCGCCGTTGCCGTAGGGCCGTTGTTCTGGATTGCCGATGTGCGGGTGATGGTGGGCGTCCCAGCGGTGCAGCTGCAGCACCATGCGTCCGTCATGCAGCAGTTGCTCGTACTCGTTGCCGCCGTGGCCGCTCTTCAGTCCCAGCGTTTTCTGGTACCAGCGGCTGGTCGTTTCGACGTTGCTGACAGCAATCAAAGGTTGCGCTTGCATATCTCCTCCGTGTCCAGGGTTCGCGGAAAAACCTGCATGACCTAAGCTTACCCCGGTCCGAAGCTCTGCACAGCAAAGTCGAGAAAACTTCGCAACTTCGGCGTCATTCGCCGGTCGGGCGCATACAGCACATGCAATGGGCGAGCCACCGGTTCGTAGTCCGGCAGCAGCCGCACCAGGCGGCCGGCTGCGATTTCTTCGGCCAGCAGTTCGTAAGGGTGCAGGACGATTCCCTGGCCGGCCACTGCGGCGGCGCGCAGGGCTTCGCTGTTGTCGGTCGAGAACCTGCCGCTCATTCGCCCCTGCGGAAGGGCAATCGATCGTGTCCACGTCCAAAGGCTACCCGACGCCTTCGGGCTTCAGCCACCTGGTCGCCGATAAGGAAGGCTTCCTGACCCTCACCCTGGAAGGCGTGCAGAAACACCTGGGTCAATTCGTACCGGCAGCGGAAGCGAAGCTGATGGCCGCAACCCAGGTGCCGATCCGCGGCCTCAATTTCGAAGAAAAGGTCGGTGTTCCCGCCTGGAAGAGTAAGCCGTCGTGGTACTTCGTGAGCGAGCAGGACAACATGCTGGCGCCAGCCCTGCAGAAGGACATGGCGAAAGCCATCTCGGCGCAAACTGTCAGCCTGCCCGCCGACCATTCACCGCATGTTTCGCGCCCTGACGATGTCGCCAGGCTGATCCTCGCTGCGGCTGCCGCCACCCCGGAATAAAGGAGGCGCGGCATACCACTGTGCGACACCCCAGGCCAGTTCAGGGACGATGAACAGCCAGACCAGCGGCAGGCCGCCGCCGGACAGTGCCCACGCAAACCAGGTGCTGAACAGGAAGCGGCCCGCGCCGTCGTAGGTGGCAAATTGCGGCTGCGGGTCGCGCAGCCGCAGCCAGGACCACACCAGCACGATGCTGCCCAGCAGGCAGGCGAACAGGATGTGTATGGTGCCGAAGGCCGGCAATGGCGGCCCGCCCAGCGCTTCATTGAGCGCGGACAGGTTGCCGTGGGCGATGGCGAAAGTCCATGGGGTGGCGAAAGGTGCCGTCACCAGCAGGTCGTAAGTTGCGCTGGCGCGCACCAGTTTGCGGATATTTGAAGTATTCATGCCGCCCAGCTTAAACCTTGGAGTACACTCCATGGTCAAGCATTTTTTTTAGGGGAGCAGCAGAATGCAGATCGGCGAACTGGCCGAGGCGACAGGCCTCAGCCGCGATACCCTGCGCTATTACGAGAAGCGCGGCTTGCTGGCGGCGCGCCGCAGCGGCAACGGCTACCGCGAATACCCGGCGGAAGCGGCTGATTTGCTGCGCTACATCCGCATGGCGCAGACCCTGGGCTTCACGCTGCAGGAAATCGAGGCCGACCTGCCGCTGCTGGCGGAGCCGGCCCGCGACAGCATTGCCACCGAGGCGGCGCTGCGTACTGCCCTGCAGGCCAAGCTGGCGGAGATCGACCGTCGCATTGACGGCCTGCAGGAGCTGCGCGGCGAACTGGCGCGCCGGCTCAATGCCCGGATGGATTGCCCGCTGCGCGCCGGCGCCGAGGCTGCCGCCTAGCCCTTAAAGGCCTTGCGCAGTGCGGCCAGGTCCATTTTCCTCATCGTCATGAGGGCGGCCATGGCGCGGCCGGCCTTCTCGCGGTCGGGGTCAAGCAGCATTTGCTGGACTTCGTGCGGGAAGACTTGCCAGCTCAAGCCATATTTGTCCTTGAGCCAGCCGCATACCTGGGCCGCCGGGTCGCCGCCATTGCATAGCTTGTCCCAGTAATAATCGATTTCCTCCTGGGTGTCGCATGGCACTTGCAGCGAAATGGCTTCATTGAATTTGAAGAGCGGGCCGCCATTCATGGCGGTGAAAGGCTGGCCATTCAGTTCGAAGCCCACCGCCAGCACGCGGCCAGCGGGCTGGCCGTGGGTTTCCTGGCCGGCCTCGGTGTAATGGCTGATTTCCGTGATGCGGCTGTCCTTGAAGATGCTGCAGTAGTAGCGGGCGGCTTCTTCGGCCTGGTTGTCAAACCACAGGCATGGGCTGATCTTTTTCATGGTCGTCTCCTGTTGGGGGTTGTACTACCGTGACGACGAGCGACGCGCCTGGAATTCGACACGCGGCGCGAAATATTTATACTGGCGTATGGTCAGCGCCACCTTCCGTTTCTACGAAGAACTAAACGACTTCCTGCCGCGCGAACGGCGCAAGGTTGAGTTCACTGTGCCGTGTGCGCGCGCCGCCACCACAAAGCACATGATCGAGGCGCTCGGCGTGCCGCATACCGAGGTCGAACTGATCCTGGTGAACGGCGAGTCTTCCGGCTTCGAACGCCTGCTGTGCGATGGGGACCGGGTGGCGGTCTATCCCAAATTCGAGGCCTTCGACGTGCGCCCGGTGCTGCGGGTGCGCGCCGAGCCGCTGCGCCTGGTGCGTTTTGTGGCGGACGCCCACCTCGGCGGGCTGGCACGGCTGCTGCGCATGGCGGGCTTCGATACGCTGTACGACAACCGGATCGACGATCCGACCGTGGCCTCGCTGTCGGAGGACGAGGGCCGCGTCGCCCTCACCCGCGACCGCGAGCTGTTGAAGCGGCGCGGCATCACGCATGGCTGCTATGTGCGGGCCCTGAAGCCTGCGGAGCAGTTTGCGGAGATCTTCCAGCGCCTGGACCTGGCCGCCAGCGCACGGCCATTCACACTGTGCCTGGCCTGCAATGCGCCGCTGCGGCCGGTACCGAAGGCCGAGGTGGCGGAACAGCTTCCGCCTTCGGTGCGCGCATCGCAAGAGGAATTCCTGACCTGCGACGTCTGCCAGGGCGTGTTCTGGCGCGGCTCGCACTGGCGCCGCATGAAGGCGCTGCTGGAAAGCCAGGGAGTAGCGGGCGGCTAGCGCCGGGGCGAGGATGCCGCGCTGTCCTGCGGCGTGCAGTCCGGCGTGGCGCCATCCGGCGGCGACAGGACGATCCTCTGGCCGCCGACCTCGATGTCGCGCAGGGTCGTTGCCGGGAGCGTGAACTGGCCAGCGCGCAGACGCTCCTGCAAGCCGGGACAGCCGGCAAGACCGATTGGCGGCCGACCGATGATCTGCCATTTCCCGTCCCTCAGCGACAGCAGCGCGGCGCCGTCGCTGCGCTCTTCGCCAAGCAACAGCACGTCCGGCCTGCCGTCCCCATCGCCGTCGAGCACGATGGCGTCGCACCGGCTGCCGGTGCCGCGCAGGCAACCCGGCGGCGACAGCGGATGCCAGGTCTGCCGCCAATCCTGCTTCAGGAAGCCATCCGGCAATTGCGTACCCTGCGGCCACACGCGCAAGCTGGCGAAGCCGGGGGACAACACCGGCGTGCGCCCTGCCCTCCGTACTTCATAACTTTCCTTTAATGCGCTAGCCGCGCGGGTGCGCACCAGATCGGCCTGCGGGCCGGCGCCGCGCGAGGCCAGTGCTTCCAGGGCCTCCATGCCGTAGCGCGCGCCGTGGAAGCGCAGGAATCCATAGTCGAACTGGTCGGCCGCTGTGGCGCCGCGTGCCAGGCGCGCCACCTGGTCGGCCACCGAAATGCGTGCCGGATCGGCGACCGGCGTGAATTGCGCGAACGCCAGCGCCAGCGCAAGCAAGGCAGCAGCAATGTTCACCTGGCGCAGCCCATCCAGCCAGGGGCCGCTGCGGCGCACGGCCGCCAGCACATAGCCGCCGGCATAGAACAGGGCCAGCACCAGGCAGGATGCCGCGATCACACGATCCGGGGTCCAGCCGTAATCGGCCACGCGCAGGCCGAGCGCGTAAATACCCAGCACGGCCAGCGGCGGCAACAGGAAGCAGGCCAGGCGCGCCGCAAAACGCACGCTGCCCGCCAGCCCGGCTGCTGCGTCGCCAGCCTGGAAGGCGGCATTGACCAAAACCACCAGCACAGCGCAACTTCCCAGCAGCACGGCGGTAGCGTGACGGGTCTGCCACAGCACCTCCAGCCCCGTGAACGGCAACGAGGCCAGGAAACCGCCAACCAGGAGCACCGCGATCGGCAGGATCCACGCCTTCAACACCAGCAGCAGGCTGCGGATGCCGCGCACTATCGCGGGCCGCACGTCGGTGGTGTGCATGGCGCTGGAAAACGCCAGGCACACCAGCGGCACCGAGAACCAGGATTTCATCAACAGGTGTTCGAGGAAATTCAGCTTCAGGAGGCCGAACAGCGCGGCGCCCATCCACATCACCAGCCACACGCCGAGCACAAACAGGGCGGAAAACAAGAGCTGGATTGCGAGTTTCCAGGCGCTCTCAAAGCAGGTGGCGTAATGCGCGATCCAGCGCCGGTCATGCGCGCCGGCCATGACCAGGCTGTGGGCGATGAAGAAGAAGCCTATGCAGAACGGGAATACGAGAATGGATGGGCGCAGCAAGGGTGCGTGGTCAAGCGCATTGCGCCAGGCGTCGTGCATGCCGACGATGGCCAGCACCACGGCGGCACTCCCTAGCCACAAGGCCAGCGGTCGCCGCTCCAGGTGGCCCAGGCTGGAAATCAGCAGGACCGGGAGCACAATCCCGGCCAGCACCAGCGGCAAATACAGCATTGGGTGGTTGGCTGGCCAGCCTCCCGACTGTTGCGCGTAATATAAAAAGTACAACAATCCACCTTGCAGCAGGCCGGCAACCAGGCGCAGTTGCCCGACGCGCCGCGTCACCGCGGCATCGCGCACGGGCTCCTGCGGCAGCAGCTCAGGGTCGGGTGTTGTGGCGTCCATGAATCGATCATAGCCTCTTGTCAATTTTGCAGCAACGCCACTGTTGCGCAGTACGGCTATAATCGATGGTTCAACCAGCCGTATGCGCCATGAATCCACATCTCGACAAGCTGCAGTCCTACCCGTTTGAAAAACTGCGCCAGCTCTTCGCCGGCAGCACGCCCAATCCCGCTTTCAAGCCGATCAGCCTGGGCATGGGCGAGCCGAAGCACCCCACCCCGGCCTTCATCCGCCAGGCCCTGGTCGACAACCTGGACGGGCTGGCCAACTACCCGCTGACCGCCGGCAGCGAGGCGCTGCGCAACGCGATCGCTTCCTGGCTGGAGCGCCGCTACAGCCTGCCGACACTGGACCGCGCCACCCAGGTGCTGCCGGTAAACGGCTCGCGCGAGGCCCTGTTCTCGTTTGCCCAGACGGTGATTGCGCCCGATACCGGCGCGCTGGTGATGTGCCCCAACCCGTTCTACCAGATTTATGAAGGCGCGGCTTTCCTGGCCGGCGCCGAGCCGTATTTCGTCAATTCCGACCCGGCCCGCAATTTCGCCCCGGACTACGACAACGTGCCGGAAGAAGTCTGGCAGCGCGTGCGCCTGCTGTTCATTTGCTCGCCGGGCAACCCGACCGGCGCCGTGCTGACGCTGACCGACTGGGAGCACCTGTTCGCGCTGTCGGAACGTTATAACTTTATCATCGCCGCCGACGAGTGCTATTCGGAGATCTACCATGGCGACGAACCGCCGCTGGGCGCCATGCAAGCGGCCAATATCCTGGGCCTGACCCGGGAAGGCGAGCCATATGCCCGCCTGGTGGTCTTTTCCAGCCTGTCCAAGCGCTCCAACGTGCCGGGCATGCGCTCCGGCTTCGTGGCCGGCGACGCGCAAGTACTGAAGAAATTCCTGCTGTACCGCACCTACCACGGCAGCGCCATGGGCCCGCATGTGCAGGCCGCCTCTGTCGCCGCCTGGGCCGACGAGACCCACGTCGAGGAAAACCGCGCGCAATACCGCGCCAAGTTCGCCGCCATCACGCCCCTTATCCAGGAAGTGCTGGACGTGCAAATGCCGGACGCCAGCTTCTACCTGTGGGCCGACGTGACCCGCACCGGCCTGTCCGACACTGAATTCGCCCGCCGCCTGCACGCCGAGTACAATGTCACCGTGCTGCCGGGTAGTTACCTGGCGCGCGACGCCCACGGCATCAACCCGGGCCGCAACCGCATCCGCATGGCGCTGGTTGCCGAAACCGAGGAAGGCCTGGAAGCGGCGCGCCGTATCGTCCAATTCTGCAAACAACTGAAGAAATCATGAGCATCCAGCAAATCATTGAAACCGCGTGGGACAACCGCGCCGAGATCAACCCGTCCAACGCCACTGCCGAAGTGCGCGATGCCGTCAACCACGTGCTGGCCGGCCTGGACAACGGCTCGCTGCGCGTAGCCCAGAAAGAAAACGGCGCCTGGGTGGTCAACCAGTGGATCAAGAAGGCCGTGCTGCTGTCGTTCCGCCTGGAGAACAACGTGGTCATGCCGTCCGACGGCACCATGCAGTTCTACGACAAGGTTCCTACCAAGTTCGCCAACTACTCGGCCGAAGATTTCGCCAAGGGCGGCTTCCGCGTGGTGCCGCCTGCAGTGGCGCGCCGCGGCTCCTTCATCGGCAAGAACGTGGTGCTGATGCCTTCCTACGTGAACATCGGCGCCTACGTCGACGAAGGCGCCATGGTCGACACCTGGGCCACCGTGGGTTCCTGCGCCCAGATCGGCAAGAACGTGCACCTGTCCGGCGGCGTGGGCATCGGCGGCGTGCTGGAGCCGATGCAGGCCAACCCGACCATCATCGAAGACAACTGCTTCATCGGCGCCCGCTCCGAGATCGTGGAAGGCGTGATCGTGGAAGAAAACTCGGTCATTTCGATGGGCGTGTACATCGGCCAGTCCACCAAGATTTACGACCGCACTACTGGCGAGGTATTCTACGGCCGTGTGCCGGCCGGCTCCGTGGTAGTTTCGGGCTCGCTGCCGTCGGCTGACGGCAAGTACAGCCTGTACTGCGCCGTCATCGTCAAGCGCGTCGACGCACA
>Ga0209050_1001765_pt1 | contig 21356 bp, 19 predicted proteins | sample Araplavi_mTSA_r2_FD_184276 | JGI IMG/M metagenome (GOLD analysis project Ga0209050, IMG submission 184276) | Arabidopsis root microbial communities from North Carolina, USA - plate scrape MF_Cvi_mTSA_r2 (SPAdes) (version 2) | ecosystem: Host-associated > Plants > Roots > Endosphere | place: USA... | reverse complement strand
CCGGCGTCGGCAGGTCTATCCGACGGAACACGATGCCGGTGTCGGGCGACGCCGGCCGCAGCGTCAGTTCGACGCGCTGGCCGCCGTGCACGCCGACGCCGACGGCGCGGGTCAGTGACTTGAGGGTGCGTTGGGCAAGCATCCGCGGATTCTATTCAGCAGGCGACCCAGGTTTGCCTGGATCGCCCACAGAAATCGCTAAGAAACCGATAGCGAGCGCCAACCTCAATCGGCTTGTTTCCGCAGGAACGCGGGGATTTCAATTTCATCCATCCCGTTGCTCGCCAGCGCATCCACCTTGGCCGCGGCCGTGCGGCCGTTGCGCCACACGCTCGGCACGCTCAGGCTGCTGTAGTCGTGCGCCGCGCCGCCCGGCGGGTTGACCGGCTGCGTCAGCACCGGGATGTTGTCGGTGCCGGTGCGTTGCGCGACCTGCGTGTGGACCACGCTGATCGGCGCCGCGACGCGCTTGGCCGGGCTCAGGCCGGTGGCGATCACCGTGACGCGCAGCTGGTCGCCCAGGCTCTCGTCGTACGCGGTGCCGTAGATCACGTGCGCATCGTCCGCGGCATAGCGGCGGATGGTGTTCATCGCGTTGCGGCTCTCGCTCAGCTTGAAGCTGCCCTTGCCAGCGGCGATCAGCACCAGCACGCCGCGCGCGCCGGACAGGTCGATGCCCTCCAGCAGCGGGCAGGCCACCGCCGATTCGGCCGCCTTGTGCGCGCGGTCCGGGCCGCTGGCCGTGGCGGTGCCCATCATCGCCTTGCCGGGCTCGCTCATCACCGTCTTCACGTCCTCGAAGTCGACGTTGACGAGGCCCGGGATGTGGATGATGTCGCTGATGCCGCCGACCGCGTTCTTCAGCACGTCGTTGGCATGCGCGAAGGCCTCGTCCTGCGTCACGTCGTCGCCCAGCACGTCGAGCAGCTTGTCGTTCAGGATCACGATCAGCGAATCGACGTTGGCTTCCAGCTCGGCCAGCCCGGCGTCGGCCGCCTTCAGCCGGCGGTTGCCTTCGAAGTCGAACGGCTTGGTGACCACGCCGACCGTCAGGATGCCCATCTCCTTCGCGACGCGCGCGATCACCGGCGCGGCGCCGGTGCCGGTGCCGCCGCCCATGCCGGCGGTGATGAAGAGCATGTTCGCGCCCTTGATCGAATCGCGGATGCGGTCGACCGCTTCTTCCGCCGCGGCGCGGCCGGCTTCCGGCTTCGCGCCGGCGCCCAGCCCGGTGGTGCCGAGCTGGATCAGGTGGTGGGCCGTCGAGCGGTTCAGCGCCTGCGCGTCGGTGTTCGCGCAGACGAATTCCACGCCTTGCACGCCGCGCGCGATCATGTGGTCGACCGCGTTGCCGCCGCCGCCGCCGACGCCGATCACCTTGATCTGCGTGCCCAGGTCGAAGTCTTCGATCATTTCAATGGCCATGGTGTTCTCCAATCCTTGTTGCAGTTGCCGTTCCGGGGTGGGACTCTGAGAGTCCTCGTCTGATGTGTTGTTGTTCTTCATGGGGGATACCTGCTGCCACGGAACCCGAGGCCGAGGCATGCGTGAGTGCTTGTCTTCATGCGTTGTCTCCGTGGTTGTCAGAAATTGCCGAGGAACCAGTCCTTGGCGCGACCGAAAAGCGTCTTCACCGAGCCGGCCTGCTGCGCGGCCTTGATGCCGCGCGCGCGGCCGAGCCGCGCCTCCTCGAGCAGCCCCATCACGGTGGCCGAACGGGGGCTCGCCACCATGTCGTGCAGCGAGCCGTGGTAGGTCGGGATGCCCTTGCGCACCGGCTTCAAAAAGATGTCTTCGCCGAGCTCGACCATGCCCGGCATCACCGCGGCGCCGCCGGTCAGCACGATGCCGCTGGACAGCAGCTCCTCGTAGCCGCTCTCGCGGATCACCTGGTGCACCAGCGAGAAGATCTCTTCGACGCGCGGCTCGATCACGCCGGCCAGCGCCTGGCGGCTCAGCATGCGCGGCGGTCGGTCGCCGAGGCCCGGCACCTCCAGGTTCTCGCTCGGGTCGGCCAGCAGCTGCTTGGCCACGCCGTACTCGACCTTGATCTCCTCCGCATCCTTGGTGGGCGTGCGCAGCGCCATCGCGATGTCGCTGGTGATCAGGTCGCCGGCGATCGGGATCACCGCGGTGTGGCGGATCGCGCCGTCGGTGAAGATGGCGACGTCGGTGGTGCCGGCGCCGATGTCGACCAGCGCCACGCCGAGGTCCTTCTCGTCCTCGGTCAGCACCGCATGGCTGGACGCGCTCGGGTTCAGCACCAGCTGGTCGACTTCGAGCCCGCAGCGGCGCACGCACTTCACGATGTTCTCGGCCGCGCTCTGCGCGCCGGTCACGATGTGCACCTTCACCTCCAACCGGCCGCCGCTCATGCCGATCGGCTCCTTCACTTCGTGGCCGTCGATCACGAACTCCTGCGGCTCGACCAGCAGCAGCCGCTGGTCGTTCGGGATGTTGATCGCCTTCGCGGTCTCGACCACGCGCGCCACGTCGACCGGCGTCACTTCCTTGTCGCGCACGATCACCATGCCGGTCGAGTTCTGGCCGCGGATGTGGCTGCCGGTGATGCCGGTGTAGACGCGGGTGATCTTGCAGTCGGCCATCATCTCGGCCTCTTTCAGCGCCTGCTGGATGCTCTGCACCGTCGCGTCGATGTTGACGACCACGCCGCGCTTGAGGCCGTGGGCCGAGGCGATGCCGAGCCCGGCGACGCGCAGCTCGCCGTCGGGCAGCACCTCGGCCACCACCGCCATCACCTTCGCGGTGCCGATGTCGAGGCCGACCACCAGGTCCTTGTATTCCTTGGCCATGTTCCGTGTCACCCTCTCATTTCCGTCTGCCGGAGGCCGGCGCCTCCAGCGTCGTGGTGATGCCCTTGAGCCGCACCGCATAGCCTTCGTTGTGGCGCAGGTCGGCATAGACCAGCGGTCGTTGGTAGCGCGCGATCACCTGCGGCAGCGTGCCGAGGAAACGCTCGACGCGCGCCTGCATCTCGTCATCGCTGCCGCGGCCGAGCTCGACCTCGGCGCCGCTGTCGAACTCGGCGTGCCACGAGCCGCGCCCGCTCAGCGACAGCGCATCCATCTCCAGCTCCTGCCGCGCGAACAGCGGCGCGAGGCGGCGGAACATCGCGAGCACCTGGCCGGCACTGCCGTCCGGGCCCGACAGCGTCGGCAACCCGTCGTCCTCGACATCGCCGAGGTTGGCCTCGAACACCTCGCCCTCGGTGTTGACCAGCTTGTCGCCGCCCTCGTCCTGCGACCACAGCGCCGCGGCGCGGTGCTCCTGCAGTTGCACCGCGAGCCGGTTCGGCCACACGCGGCGCACGATCGCATGGCGCACCCACGGCACCGACTCGAAGGCCCGCTGGCCGCGCGCCAGGTCGAGCGTGAAGAAGTTGCCGGCCAGCTGCGGCAGCGCATTGGCGCGGATCGTCGAGACGCTGTTGCGCGCGAGGTCGCCCTCGACGCGGATCGCACGGATCGCGAACACCGGCTGGCGCGACAGCCACAGCATCAGCAGCGCCGCGAAGATCGCCGCGGCCAGCAGGAACAGCGCCGACGCGCTGGCGTTGAGCAGGCGCACGTCCACCGGCAGCTCGGCGGCCGGTGTGCGATGGAGTGCGGTGCTGTGGCGCATGCGGCGTTCAGGTTCGGCGGCTGTCGAGCGTCGCGAGCGACGCCAGGTGCAGGCACAGTTGCTCGTAGCTGATGCCGGCCGCCTTGGCCGACATCGGCACCAGCGAGTGCGAGGTCATGCCCGGCGAGGTGTTCATCTCGAGCAGGAAGGGTTTGTTGTCGCTCTTGCGGATCATCAGGTCGGCGCGACCCCAGCCGCGGCAGCCCAGCGTGCGGTAGGCCTGCACGACGATGCGCTGGATCTCGGCTTCCAGCGCGGCATCGAGCCCGCTCGGCACGTGGTACTTGACGACATCGGTGAAGTACTTGTTCTGGTAGTCGTAGGCCCCCTCGGGCGCCGCGATGCGGATCACCGGCAGCGCCTGCGCGGCGGCGCCCTGGCCGAGCACCGGGCAGGTCACTTCGGCGCCGTCGATGAACTCCTCGCACAGCACGTCGGGGTCGTACTTCGCCGACAGCGCGACCGCGTCGGCCATCTGCGAATAACCGGCCACCTTGCTGACGCCGATCGACGAGCCTTCGCGCGGCGGCTTCACGATCAGCGGCAGCCCGAGTTCATCGGGCACCGCCTGCACCTGCGCGCGGTCCTGGCGATCGGGCGCCAGCCACACGTAGCGCGGCGTCGGCAGGCCGTCGGCCAGCCAGATGCGCTTGGTCATCACCTTGTCCATCGCGATCGCCGAGGCCATCACGCCGGAGCCGGTGTACGGCACGCCCAGCAGTTCGAGCGCGCCCTGCACCGTGCCGTCTTCGCCATGGCGGCCGTGCAGCGCGATGAAGCAGCGGGCGAAGCCGTCGTGCTTCAGGTCGGTCAGTTCGCGCTCGGCCGGGTCGAAGGCGTGCGCATCGACGCCCTGCGACTGCAGCGCAGCCAGCACGCCGCCGCCGGACAACAGCGAGATCTCGCGCTCGGCGGAGCTGCCACCCATCAGCACGGCGACCTTGCCGAGCGATGCCGGATCGACGGGATTCAACGGGCTGACCATCACGTGCCCTCCTTCAACAGTTCGAGCACCTGGCCCGGAACGGCGCCGATCGAGCCGGCACCCATCGCGATCACGACATCGCCGTCGCGGGCCTGCGACGCGATGGCCTCGGGCATCTGCGCGATCTCGTCGACGAAGATCGGATCGACCTTGCCGGCCACGCGCAGCGCGCGCGCCAGCGAGCGGCCGTCGGCGGCGACGATCGGCGCCTCGCCGGCGGCATACACCTCGGCCAGCAGCACCGCGTCGGCGCTGCCCATCACCTTGACGAAGTCCTCGAAGCAGTCGCGCGTGCGGGTGTAGCGGTGCGGCTGGAACGCGATCACCAACCGCCGGCCGGGGAAGGCGCCGCGCGCCGCCGCGATCACCGCGGCCATCTCGACCGGGTGGTGGCCGTAGTCGTCGATCAGCGTGAAATGGCCGCCGCCATTGGCACGCCGCGCCGCCGGATCGCCGTAGCGCTGGAAGCGGCGGCCGACGCCGCGGAACTCGGCCAGCGCCTTCACCAGCGGCGCATCCGGCAGCTCCAGCTCGGTCGCGACTGCCACCGCGGCCAGCGCGTTCAGCACGTTGTGCTCGCCCGGCAGGTTCAGCGTGATGGCCAGGTCGGGCAGCACGACGCCGTTGCGGCGCTGCACCGTGAAGCGCATCTGGCCGCCGGGCAGCGCCTGCACGTCGACCGCGCGCACCTGCACGTCCGCGCCGAGCCCGTAGGTGACGACCGGGCGCGACACCATCGGGATGATCGAGCGCACGCCGGGGTCGTCGCCGCACAGCACCGCCGCGCCGTAGAACGGCATGCGGTGCAGGAACTCGACGAACGCCGACTTCAGCTTCGCGAAGTCGTGCCCGTAGGTGTCCATGTGGTCGGCGTCGATGTTGGTGACGACCGACAGCACCGGCAGCAGGTTCAGGAACGACGCGTCCGATTCGTCGGCCTCGACGACGATGTAGTCGCCCGAGCCGAGCCGCGAGTTCGCACCGGCGGCGTTCAGCCTGCCGCCGATCACGAAGGTCGGGTCGACGCCGGCTTCGGCCAGCACGCTGGTGACCAGCGAGGTGGTGGTGGTCTTGCCGTGCGTGCCGGCGATCGCGATGCCCTGCTTCAGGCGCATCAGCTCGGCCAGCATCACCGCGCGCGGCACCACCGGCACGCGCTTGCTGCGCGCGGCGATCACCTCGGGGTTGTCGCCCTTCACCGCGGTCGACGTGACCACCGCTTCGGCGCCGGCGATGTGCGACGCGTCATGGCCGACGAACACGCGGATGCCGAGCGAGGCCAGCCGCTGCGTGGTGGCGCCGTCGCTCTGGTCGGAGCCGGAGACGGTGTAGCCGAGGTTGTGCAGGATCTCGGCGATGCCGCTCATGCCGGCGCCGCCGACGCCGACGAAATGGATGTGCTTCACCGCATGTTTCATGCGACCAGCCTTTCGAGTTCATTCGCCACGCGCGCGGCGGCGTGGGGTCGGGCGAGGGCTCGCGCCTTCGTCGCCATCGTGTTCAGTGCCTCGCGCGTCAGGCCCTTCAACAGGTCGGCCAGGCGCTGCGCGGTCAATTCGGTCTGCGGCAGGTGGAGGCCGGCGCCGTGGCCCGCCATCCACGCGGCGTTGTCGCGCTGGTGGCTGGTGGTGCTGACGACCAGCGGCACCAGCACGCTCGCGACGCCGGCGGCGCACAGCTCGCTGACCGTCACCGCGCCGGCGCGGCAGACGATCAGGTCGCAGGCGGCGAGGCGCGCGGCCATGTCGTCGATGAAGGGCAGCACCTCGGCGTCGAGCCCGGCCGATGCATAGGCGGCCAGCACGGTGTCGAGCTGCGCGGCGCCGGTCTGGTGCGTGACGCGCGGCCGCGCATCGGCCGGCAGCAGCGCGAGCGCCTGCGGCAGCGTGTCGTTCAGCACCTTCGCGCCGAGGCTGCCGCCGACCACCAGCACCTGCAGCGGGCCGCTGCGGCCGGCGAAGCGTTCGGCCGGCGGCGGCAGCGATTCGATCTCGGCGCGCACCGGGTTGCCGGTCACGACGCCGAGTTTCGTCTTGTGCGCCGCGTCGCCATCGAAGCCGAACGCGATGCGGTCGGCCACCGGCAGCAGGCTCTTGTTGCTCATCAGCAGCGAGGCGTCGGCATTCACCAGCATCAGCGGCTTGCCGAGCAGCGAGGCCATCAGCCCACCGGGGAAGCAGACATAGCCGCCCATGCCGAGGACCGCGTGCGCGCGGCGGCGGCGCAGGATCTGCAGGCAGCTCCAGAACGCGCCGAGCAGCCGCAGCCCGCCGGTCAGCGTGTGCAGCAGGCCCTTGCCGCGCAGGCCGCTGAAGGTGATCGCATCCATCGGGATGCCGCTCGGCGGCACCAGCCGGTTCTCCATGCCGTGCGTGGTGCCGAGCCAGCTGACCGACCAGCCGCGGCCCTGCATCTCGCGCGCGACCGCGAGGCCCGGGATGATGTGGCCGCCGGTGCCGGCGGCCATCACGACGAGATTCTTGCCAGGGGCCGTGCTCATGCGCGCCCTCCCCGCATCATCTGCCGGTTCTCGATGTCGATGCGAACCACGATCGCCAGCGCGATCAGGTTCATCAGGATGGCCGAGCCGCCGTAGCTCATCAGCGGCAGCGTCAGCCCCTTGGTCGGCAGCACGCCCAGGTTCACGCCCATGTTGATGAAGGCCTGCCCGCCCATCCAGATGCCGATGCCCTGCGCGAACAGCCCGGCGAACACCCGGTCGAGCGCCACCGCCTGGCGGCCGATGTGGAACACCCGGCGCGACAGCCAGAAGAAGGCCGCGATCACGCAGGCCACGCCGACGAAGCCGAGCTCCTCGCCGATCACCGCCAGCAGGAAGTCGGTGTGCGCCTCCGGCAGGTAGTGCAGCTTCTCGACGCTGGAACCCAGCCCCTGCCCCAGCACCTCGCCGCGGCCGAACGCGATCAGCGAATGCGACAGCTGGTAGGCCTTGCCCAGCGTGTACTTCTCGTCCCACGGGTTCAGGTACGCGAAGATCCGCTCGCGCCGCCATTCGCTGAAGGTGATCATCAGCACGAAGGCGCCGACCAGCACCGCGGTGATCAGGAAGAACATCCGGCCGTTGACGCCGCCGAGGAACAGGATGCCCATCGCGATCGCCGCGATCACCATGAAGGCGCCCATGTCCGGCTCGGCCAGCAGCAACAGGCCGACCACCGCGACCGAGATCGCCATCGGCATCACCGCGCGGAAGAAGTTCTCCTTCACCTCCATCTTGCGCACCATGTAGTTGGCGGCATACAGCGCAATCGCCAGCTTGGCCAGCTCCGACGGCTGGAAGTTGGTGATGACCAGCGGGATCCAGCGCCGCGCCCCATTCACGCCTTTGCCGATGTGCGGGATCAGCACCAGCACCAGCAGCAGCAGCGAGGCCGCGAACAGCCACGGCGCGCACTTCTCCCACAGGCTGACCGGCAGCTGCACCACCACCACCGCGGCCACCAGCGCGACGACGATCGACAGGATGTGCCGCACCAGGAAGTGCGTCGGCGCGTAGCGCGTGAACTTCGGGTTGTCCGGCAGCGCGACCGAGGCCGAATACACCATCACCATGCCGAGCGCGAGCAGCGCCACCACCACCCACACCAGCGGCTGGTCGAAGCCCTGCAGCTGCACCGGCTTGTTCGCCGACGCGCCGGTCCAGTCGCGGATCGGCACCGACGCGTCGCGCTTGAAGAGCGCGCGCAGGCGCTCCTTCAGCGTGTCGAATCCGAACCGCGCGGTGAGCGTGCTCATTGGGGCACCCTCGCGCTGCGCGCGTTCCCGCCGAGCGGGAGCGAGCACGCCTTCGGGCGGCCGTGCGTCGTGCTCATGCCTCGCTGCCCCCTTCCGCGGCGATCGCCCGCACCTCGTCGCAGAACACCTGCGCGCGGTGCGCGTAGTTGCGGAACATGTCGAGGCTGGCGCAGGCCGGGCTCAGCAGCACCGCATCGCCGGGATGGGCGCGGGTGAAGGCCCAGCGCGTCGCCGCCTGCAGCGTCTCGTGGCGCTCGATGGTGATGCCGGCGCCCTGCAGCGCCTGCTCGATCGCGGCGGCATCGCGGCCGATGGTCGCGACTGCGCGCACCTGCTGGCGCACCGGCGCGAGCAGCGGGCCGAAGTCCTGCCCCTTGCCGTCGCCGCCGAGGATCATCACCAGCTGGCCCGGCGCCTTGTCGGCACCGAGCCCGTTGATCGCCGCGACCGTCGCGCCGACGTTCGTGCCCTTGCTGTCGTCATAGGCCTCGATGCCGTCGACCAGCGCGACGAACTCGACGCGGTGCGGCTCGCCGGCGTACTCGCGCAGCCCGTGCAGCATCGGCGCGAGCGGGCAGCCGATGGCGGTCGCCAGCGCGAGCGCCGCCAATGCGTTGGCCGCGTTGTGGCGGCCGCGCACGCGCAGTGCATCGGCGGGCATCAAGCGCTGGATGTGCAGTTCTTCCTCTTCGACCGCCGCCTTGCCGCGGCCCTTGGGCTTGGCGGTCTCGTCGGCTTCCATTGCGCGCACCAGCCAGGCCATGCCGTTCTCGTGCACCAGCCCGAAGTCGCCGGGGCGCTTCGGCGCGTCGAGGCCGAAGCGCACGACGTTGCGCTCGACGGGCTTCGCGAAGCGCCCCTTCCCCGGGACGGGCGCCGGCACCATCGCTTCGACCGCCGGGTCGTCGCGGTTGATCACCATCACCGCGGTCTTGCCGAAGATGCGCGCCTTCGCGGCGGCATAGGCCTTCATGTCGCCATGCCAGTCGAGGTGGTCCTGCGTGACGTTCAGCACCGTCGCGGCGCCGGGCTCGAAGCCCTGCACGCCGTCGAGCTGGAAGCTGGACAGTTCGAGCACCCAGACCTCGGGCAGCGCCTCGAACACCGGGCCGGGCGGCGGCGGCGGGATCAGGTGCGGCGGCGGACCACCGCCGGTCGGCATCTCGACGTCTTCCGGCGGCAGCACGGCGATCTCGTCGACCGCCGCGTCGAGCACGTCGTCGGCGACCGGTTCCGGGCCGATCTCGACCGACGCGACATCGTCGGCCGAGGCATCGGCCTCGGCGCTCACGAGCTCGACCGGCAAGGCCTCGGGCAGGGTCTCGGAGATCGCCTCGACGGCCTCCTCGATCACCGCGTCGGCGACCGGTTCAGTCGGCACCTCGGTCTCCTCGACCGCGTCATCGAGCACCGCCTCGTCCGGCAGTTGCTCGACCAGCGGCGCCGGCTCGGCGTCCAGCGCCTCGGCCAGCGTCTGCAGCATCGTCGGGCCGATGTTGCCGGCGGTCGCGACGCGGCGGCCGGTGCGGGCGATCAGCTGCGAGGCCATCGCGGTCGTCGTCGTCTTGCCGTTGGTACCGGTGATCGCGATCACGCCGGGCGCATAGCCGCGCTCGGCCTTCAGGTCGGCGAGCGCGCGCGCGAACAGGTCGAGCTCGCCCTGCACCAGCACGCCGGTGTCGAATGCGAGCTTCAGCAGCGGCTCGACGCGCGGATCGCGCGGGCCGAGGCCCGGGCTCTTCAGCACCAGGTGCACGCCTTGCAGCTGCTCGGTGCCAAGCGCACCGGTCAGCAGCGCCGCCCCCGGAACGTGCTCGGCGAGTGCGGCCGCATGCGGCGGGTTCTCGCGCGAATCCCACACCCGCACCTGCGCACCGAAGCGGGCGCACCAGCGCGCCATCGCGAGCCCGGATTCCCCGAGCCCCAGCACCAGCACATGAAGGTTCTGCAGGTGGTTCATCGGGCGTTCACCGCAGCTTCAGGCTGGCCAGCCCGATCAGGCACAGCAGCATCGTGATGATCCAGAAGCGCACGACGACCTGCGTCTCCTTCCAGCCCGACTTCTCGAAGTGGTGGTGCAGCGGCGCCATCTTGAAGATGCGCCGGCCTTCGCCGAAGCGCGCCTTCGTGAACTTGAACCAGGCCACCTGCAGCATCACCGACAGCGCCTCGGCGACGAAGATGCCGCCCATGATCGCCAGCACGATCTCCTGCCGCGTGATCACCGCGATGGTGCCGAGCGCGCCGCCCAGCGACAGCGCGCCGACGTCGCCCATGAAGACCTGCGCCGGGTGGGTGTTGAACCACAGGAACGCCAGCCCCGCGCCGGCCATCGCCGAGCAGAAGATCAGCAGCTCGCCCGAGCCGGGGATGTACGGAAACAGCAGGTACTTCGAGTAGACCGAGCTGCCGGTGACGTAGGCGAACACGCCCAGCGCCGAGCCGACCATCACGACCGGCATGATCGCCAGGCCGTCGAGCCCGTCGGTGAAGTTCACCGCGTTGCTGCTGCCGACGATCACCAGGTAGGTCAGGATGATGAAGCCGAACACGCCGAGCGGGTAGCTGATGCTCTTGAAGAACGGCACCATCAGGTCGGCCTTGGGCGGCAGGTCGTTCGAGAAGCCGCTCTGCACCCAGCGCAGGAACAGCTCCAGCACGCGCAGGTTCGAGGTCTCCGACACGCTGAACGCCAGGTACAGCGCCGCCACCAGCCCGATCAGCGACTGCCAGACATACTTCTCGCGCGAGCGCATGCCCTCGGGGTTCTTGTGCACCACCTTGCGCCAGTCGTCGACCCAGCCGATCGCGCCGAAGCCGAGCGTCACCAGCATCACGATCCAGACGAAGCGGTTGCTCCAGTCGAACCACAGCAGCGTCGAGATGCCGATGCCCAGCAGGATCAGCACGCCGCCCATCGTCGGCGTGCCGCTCTTGGCCAGGTGCGACTGCACGCCGTACTCGCGGATCGGCTGGCCGATCTTCAGCGCGGCCAGCCGGCGGATCACCATCGGGCCGAATGCGAGCCCGATCAGCAACGCGGTCATCGCCGCCAGCACCGCCCGCATGGTCAGGTACTGGAACACCCGCAGGAACCCGAGCTGGTCGGGGTAGGCACCCTGCAGCCACTGGGCAAGACTAAGCAGCATCGTTCGTTCCTTTGGCGTTGCCAGGTACATCGGCGCCGCTGCGCTGCAGCGCGGCCACCACCTGTTCCATCTTCATGAAGCGCGAGCCCTTCACCAGCACCGCGGCGCAGGCCGGTGCCGCGGGCAGCGCGGCGATCAGCGCGGCCACGTCGTCGAAGTGGCGCGCGCCGGCGAAGGCCCCGGCCGCATGGCGGCTCAGCACGCCGGCGGTCCACAGCGATTCGATGCCGCGCGCCTGCGCGAACGCGCCGATCTCGCGGTGGAATGCCGGGCCCTGGTCGCCGACCTCGCCCATGTCGCCCAGCAGCAGCCAGCGCGGACCGGGCAGTTGCGCCAGCACCTCGATCGCGGCGCGGGCCGAATCGGGGTTCGCGTTGTAGGTGTCGTCGACCAGCGTGACCGGCTGGCCGTGCACCTGCGCGGTCTTGAGTTGCGAGCGGCCCTTGACCGGCTCGAACGCCGCCAGCCCCTGCGCGATCGATTCGAGCGGGCAACCGGCGGCCAGCGCACAGGCGGTGACGGCCAGCGCGTTCTTCACGTTGTGGCGGCCGGCGATGCGCAGGTCGGCCGCGTGGAAGCCGGCCGGCGTGTGCAGCATCAGCGACCAGTGGTCGTCCAGCCATTCGGCGTCGCAGGTCACGTCGGCCGCGCCGTGCAGCGCGAAGGTCAGCGTCGGGCGCGACGCGGCCAGCGCATGCCAGACCGGCGCGTAGTCGTCGTCGGCCGGGAACACCGCGACGCCGGTCGGCGGCAGCGCCTCGATCACCGTGCCGTTCTCGCGCGCCACCGCCTCGACGGTGGCCATGAACTCCTGGTGCTCGCGCTGTGCGTTGTTGACCAGCGCGACGGTCGGCGCGGTCATTGCGGCCAGCGCGGCGATCTCGCCCGGGTGGTTCATGCCGAGCTCGACCACGCCGGCGCGGTGCCAGCAGGTGTCGTCCTGGCGCAGCCGCAGCAGCGTCAGCGGCACGCCGATGTCGTTGTTGAAGTTGCCCTGCGTCGAGAACGCCGCCTCGCCGAGCCAGGCGCGCAGCACCGACGCCAGCATCTGCGTGACGGTGGTCTTGCCGTTGCTGCCGGTCACCGCGATCAGCGGCAGCGCGCAATGCGCGCGCCACGCGGCAGCCAGCTGGCCGAGCGCGGCCTTGCTGTCGGCGACCTGCAGGCCGGGCAGGCCGCTGCCGTCGGCGACGAGGCCGCGTTCGGCGATCGCCGCGACCGCGCCGGCTTCCCGCGCCTGCGCCAGGAAGTCGTGCGCATCGAAGCGCTCGCCGCGCAGCGCGACGAACAGGTCGCCCGGCTGCAGCGTGCGGGTGTCGGAATGCACCCGCGCGATCGGCACGGCGCCGTCGCCGACCAGCGTCGAGCCGGGCAGCATCGCGTGGGCTTGCGCGAGCGTCATCATCATGGCGTGCCCCCGTCGAGCGCTGACAGTGGTGCAGGCGCCGACGGCGGCGGCTCGGGGTCGAGCACCGCCAGCATCGCCTGCGCTTCCAGCACGTCGGAGAACGGGTGCTTGACGCCGGCGATCTCCTGCTCGGCCTCATGGCCCTTGCCGGCGATCAGCACCACGTCGCGCCCGCCGGCGTGGTGCAGCGCATGCGCGATCGCGGCGCGGCGGTCTTCGAGCACCGTCGAGTTCAGCGGGCTCGCCATGCCCTCGACGATCTCGCGCAGGATCTGGCCGGGCGCCTCGTCGCGCGGGTTGTCGCTGGTGACGACGACGCGATCGGCCAGCCGCTCGGCGATGCCGCCCATCAGCGGACGCTTGGTCGCATCGCGGTTGCCGCCGCAGCCGAACACCACCCACAGCAGCCCGCCACGCTCGCGGGCGAACGGGCGCAGCGCGTACAGCGCCTTCTCGAGTGCATCGGGCGTGTGGGCGTAGTCGACCACCACCACCGGCTGGCCGGGTTCGGCATCGACGCGCTCCATGCGCCCCGGCACCGCGGTCAGCTCGGGCACCACCGCGGCGATGTCGGCCAGCGCATGGCCCATCGCCCGCAGCCCGCCGACCACCGCCAGCAGGTTCGACACGTTGTACTCGCCGATCAGCCGGCTGTGCACGTCGGCGGCCTCATCGCCCTCGCGCAGCGAGAAGGCCAGCCCGCCGTCGACGTAGTGGATGTCCTGCGCGCGCAGCCGCGCGACGTCGCGCGTGCTGTAGGTCCACAGGTCGAGCCCGCCGCCGGCCAGCTCGCCGACCAGCGACGCGCCCTGCTCGTCGTCGACGTTCAGCACCGCGGCGCGCAGCCCCGGCCACGCGAACAGCTGGCGCTTGGCAGCCCAGTAGGCATCCATCGTGCCGTGGTAGTCGAGGTGGTCGCGCGTGAAGTTGGTGAACAGCGCGACCTCGACATGCGTGCCGGCCAGCCGCTGCTCGACGACGCCGATCGACGAGGCCTCGATTGCGCAGGCCCGGAAGCCCTCGTCAGCGAACTGCCGGAATGCTTTCTGCAGCGTCACCGGATCGGGCGTGGTCAGGCCGGTCGCCAGCACCTGCGCATCGGGCACCGCGCTCGACGGCGGCTCGCCGACGCCCAGCGTGCCGATCACGCCGCAGCGCCTGCCGAGCAGGCTCAGCGCCTGCGCGGTCCACCAGGCGGTCGAGGTCTTGCCGTTGGTGCCGGTGCTCGCGACCACGCGCAGCCGGGTGCTCGGCTCACCAAAGAAGCCGCTGGCCAGCTCGCCGGTGGCGGCCTTCAGGTCGGGCAGCGCCGACACGCGGGCGGCGTCGAGCTCGAACGCGGTCGCGCCGTCGGCCTCGACCAGGCAGGCGACCGCGCCGGCGGCCAGCGCCTGCGGCACGAACTGCCGGGCGTCGACGCCATAGCCCGGCCACGCGATGAAGGCATCGCCGGGCCGCACGCGGCGGCTGTCGGTCGCGAGCCCGCGCACGCCGCGCGCAAGCAGCCACGCGAGCGCCGATTCGACGCTCGCGTGGTGGATGAGGGCTGGAACCTGGCTCATCAGAAACTCTCTTCCTCGGCCTGCAGCGCGTGGGTCACGATCTGCGGCCGCACCTCGATGTCGGGAGGTTCCCCCATCGAGCGCAAGGTCTGTTGAACGACTTCGCTGAACACCGGGGCGGCCACGTCGCCGCCGAAATACTTGCCGTTGCTCGGCTCGTCGACCATCACCGCGACGATGATGCGCGGCTTGCTGATCGGCGCGAGGCCGACGAACCACGAGCGGTACTTCTTCTCCGCGTAGCCCTTGCCTTCCTGCTTGTACGCGGTGCCCGACTTGCCGCCCACCGAATAGCCCGGCACCTGCGCCTTCGGCGCGGTGCCGCCTTCGAGCGTGACCAGGTGCATCATCTCGCGCACCTGCTTCGCGACCTTCGGCGAGATCACGCGCAGGCCGGCCGGCGTCGGCGTGTCGACCTGCCGGTTCTTCACCAGCGACACCGGGATCAGCTCGCCGTCGTGCGCGAACACCGTGTAGGCGCGCGCGATCTGGAACAGCGAGGCCGACAGCCCGTAGCCGTAGCTCATCGTCGCCTGCTCGATCGGGCGCCACGACTTGTACGGCCGCAGCCGGCCGGTCACCGCGCCGGGGAAGCCGATCTGCGGTTTCTGGCCGAAGCCGACCTGCGAGTACAGCTCCCACATCTCGCGCGGCTGGAACTGCATCGCCATGCGCACCGCGCCGACGTTGCTCGATTTCTGGATCGTCTGCGTCACCGTCAGGTCGCCGTGCGCATGCGAATCGGTGATCACCGAGCCGGCGAAGTTCAGCCGGCCGGGCGAGGTCTGCAACACGGTGTCGGGCGTCACGCGGCCGGTCTCGAGCGCCCACGCGGCGATGAACGGCTTCATCGTCGAGCCGGGCTCGAAGGTGTCGGTCAGCGCGCGGTTGCGCAGCTGCGCGCCGGAGAGGTTCCTGCGGTCCCCGGGTTGATAACTCGGGAAATTGGACAGCGCGAGCACCTCGCCGGTCTGCGCGTCGAGCACCACCACGCTGCCGGCCTTGGCCTTGTTCTCGGTCACCGCGTCGCGGATGCGCTGGTAGGCGTAGAACTGCACCTTCGAATCGATCGACAGCTCGATGTCGCGGCCGTCGACCGGCGCGACGCTGTCGCCGATGTCCTCGACGACCTGGCCGAGCCGGTCCTTCACGACGCGGCGCGTGCCGTTGCGGCCCTGCAGTTCCTTCTGGAACGCGAGCTCGATGCCTTCCTGCCCGTTCTCCTCGACGTTGGTGAAGCCGACGACGTGCGCCGCGGCCTCGCCTTCCGGGTACTTGCGCTTGAACTCGCGCACCTGGAACAGGCCCTTGATGCCGAGGCCGAGCGCGTCCTTCGCGACCTGCTCGTCGACCTGGCGGCGCAGCCAGACGAAGTTCGGGCTGTCGTCGAGCTTGCCGGCGAGTTCGGTCGACGTGTAGCCGAGCAGCTTCGCGAGCTGCGCGCGCTGCTTCTTGTCGGCCTGGAATTCCTTCGGGATCACCCACAGCGACGGCGCCGGCACGCTGGATGCGAGGATCATGCCGTTGCGGTCGATGATGCGACCGCGGCTGGCCGACAGGTCGAGCGTGCGCGCGTAGCGGATTTCGCCCTGCTTCAGGAAGAAGTCGTTGCCGATGATCTGCACATAGACCGCGCGGCCGACCAGCACGCAGAAGCCGAGGCCGACCAGGCCGACCAGGAACTTCGAGCGCCACGGCGGCGTCTTCGATGCGAGCAGCGGGCTGGTCGCGTACATCACGCTGCGCACATTGACCGCGCCGGCGCGCGCCGGATTCGGCCGCGCGTCGCCGCGGAGCTGGCGGATCTTGTCCATCCAGCTCATTTGGCGACTCCCGACGCGGCCGGCGCATACGCGACGTACTGCGTGACCGCCGGCGTGGCGTTGCGCATCGCGAGCTTGTCGCGCGCGACGCGCTCGACGCGCAGCGGCGTCGCCTGCGACTGCTTGTCGGCCAGCAGGCGTTCATGCTCGATCTCGAGCTGGTGCGCCTCGGTGGTCGCGCGGTCGACCTCGGCGAACAGCCGGCGCGCGTCGTACGAGACCCGCACCAGGTAGATGCTGCTGGCGATCAGCGCGACGAGCAGCACGAGGTTGATGCGGGTCATGCCGGCACCTCGGTGCGCTCGGCGATGCGCATGATGGCCGAGCGCGAACGCGGGTTCGCGCGCACCTCGGTTTCCGATGGCTTCACGCGGGCGATCGCCTTCAGCCGGCTCGGCCGTTCGGGCGCGAACGGCGCCCGGCGGTCGAACTCGCTCCTGCTTTCGCGCGCGATGAAGTTCTTCACGATGCGGTCTTCGAGCGAATGGAAGCTGATCACCACCAGCCGGCCGCCCGGTGCGAGCAACCCGAGGGCTGCGTTCAGCCCCTGTTCGAGTTCCTCAAGCTCGGCGTTGACGAAAATCCGAAGAGCTTGAAATGTGCGCGTTGCAGGATCCTGGCCCGGCTCGCGGGTCTTGACCGCACCAGCCACGACGCTGGAAAGCTCTGCGGTGGTGCGAACTGGATGCCCGCTCTCGCGCCGAGCAACAAGCGCCTTTGCAACCGATACAGCAAACCGTTCTTCCCCATAGTCGCGTACCACCTCTGCAATGTGGCGCTCGTCGGCGCGGGCCAGAAAATCCGCAGCGCTTTCACCGCGGGTCGTGTCCATGCGCATGTCCAGCGGTCCGTCGAAACGGAAGCTGAAGCCACGTTCGGGGTTGTCGATCTGGGGCGACGAGACGCCCAGGTCCAGCAGCACGCCGTCGACGCGCGCAATGCCCAGCCGGGCCAGCACCTCCGACATGCCGCCGAACGGCGAGTGGTGGATGGAAAAACGCGGGTCATCGACCCGCGTGGCGCCCGACGCTGCAGCGGCGATGGCATCCGGGTCGCGATCGATCGCCACCAGCCTTCCTTGCGGCGCAAGCCGCCCGAGCAGCAGGCGCGAATGGCCGCCGCGACCGAAGGTACCGTCGACGTAGATGCCGTCGGCGCGCGTGAGCACGCCGTCGACGGCCTCGTCGAGCAGGACGGTCTGGTGCAGGAAGCTGTCGGTACTGCGGGTCACGGCGTCAGCCCTGGAAGTCCTTGAGCGAATCCGGCATCTCGGACTGAAGGACCTTGGCTTCCTGTTCAGCGTAGACGAGCGGATCCCACAGTTCCAGCCGGCTGCCCATGCCCATCAGCAGCACGTCCTTGGTCAGGCGGGCGGCGGCACGCAGCTCGGGAGAGATCAGCACGCGGGACGAGGCGTCGATCTCGACGTCCATCGCGCTGCCGAGAAAGATGCGCTTCCAGCCGTCGGCCGACATCGGCAGCGCCACCAGGCGCTCGCGGAAGGCCAGCCACACCGGGCGCGGAAACACCAGCAGGCAGCCCGCCGGGTGCTTGGTCAACGTGAGCTGCGGCCCGGCATCGGCGAGCAGCACATCGCGCTGGCGGGCCGGGACGGTGATCCGCCCCTTTCCATCCAGCGACAACGCTGAGCTGCCTTGAAAGCCAAATTCCGCCACAAAATCCCACCAAAGTGCACTTCTCACCACTTTAGCGGATGGTTTTTAGAAGGTCAATGAGAGTTGTAAGAAAAAATCAATGAAATCAAGAACTTAGAGCGGATTGTGAAATCTGACGAAGTGAAAACAGTTGTAAAAGCAAGGACTTGCGGATGGCTGTGAAAGCTTTGGGTGAGGAGGGAGCCGCGCAACACAAGGCGTCAGAGGCTCGCTTCACGGGCAAGCCGCTGGACCAGCAAGGCCATGCCCGCCCTGCGATCGGCATCCAACGGCATGGTCGGGAGCCGCTCCAAGGCTGCTTCGACGGTGACATGCCCATGGGCGAGTAGCGCGCGGTTGAAGACCCTGTCCTTCTCGCGATTCGCGGCGCACTTGCTCAGGAAGAGGTCGAGCACATCCAGGCAATACCCGACGCGGCCCTCCGTTTGTTCCGACTGGATCCGCACCAAGCGGTCGCGCCAACCCGCAGGCAAGACAGCGGTCGTCGAATCCACGCCTTGGGCGTAGTAGCCATGCGTCTCGTGGAACCGCGAGCCTTCGCCGATGGCGCCATCGATCAAATCCGCCTTGTCTTCCGCGTTCATCGGGAAGATGTCGGCCTCGTTGGACACCACGCACTCGGCAGGCGGCCGAGGCACGGAACCCAGGATGGACTGGCTGCCGACAACGATGAACTCGTATTCGTCCGTGATGCGCGCGGCGGCTCGAATCAGGTGCTCGAGTTCATGTCTTTGCATGGGCGCGCTCCTTCAAGGCCTTGACCTTGCGGATGATGTCCAGCCGGGTCTCCTGCGGCAGCAACGTGGCCATCGGCGAGGCTTGCCGGAGTTGCCGGCCCTCTTCGGTATCGGCGGTGGCGGCTTCCCAATCACGGGCTGCGACGATGTCGATCCATCGTCGCAACAGCGGCCTGCTGTTGGGATCGTCGCGCGTCGACCAGCGTGAAAGCGTCTGCTGCAGGCGCGCGACTAACGCGGGATCCTCGCGCAACAACCGGACAGCCTCTTCGTGCATCAGCAGGCTCTGCAGATCCTGCGCGCGATGCAGATCCATCGGCGCAACGGCTTCGGCTTCGACAGCGGTCGCAGGCGCGCTCGCGGCCACCATCGCCAGATCAGCCACCATGCCGAGTGCGGACAAGACGCGCACATAGGTGCCGAAGGCAGGCGACGGATCGCCACCCTCGACGGCGCTCAGCGTCGTTCGGGAGATGCCCACCTGCCGCGCCAACTCCACGGAGGACAGCGAGCGCGATTTCCGCGCACGCCGCAATCGCTCGCCGAGTTGAAACAACAACTGGCGCTCAACGGGTGAACTGAGTTCCGAGTGCGCTGGCATGCTCGGTATTGTAGGCAGCCAAGCTCGTATTTGCCCAAAATGCTGAACACTTGTAGCTCAACTGGCTCGTGAGCGCATGCCTATCGGGCGAAGGGACCTCGCCGCCGCGGCGGACGGGTCGGCTTGGCATGCACCGCCGGATCGAACGCCTGCCGTTGGCTGCGCAGCGGCTCCCCATCGATGCGCTCAGCCAGGCTGTCGAGATCCGCCTCGGTCACGCCACAGGCCGCGAAATGCTTGCGCCACCCGTCGACCACGCCGATCACCCGCACGACCTCGGCCGCCGCCTGCGCCGGCGTGAAGCCGAACAGCTCGCACTGCGACATCGCGTTCGCCAACGTCGAATCCCGCTGCGCCGTGCCGACGATGAACTCCTGGTAGCCCTGCCCCGAATTCGTCGGCAGCACGTCGTAGGCCGGTGCGAGCCGGTAGCGCCCCTGCCGCGCCGGCGCGACCACCCGCAGCGCGTGGTTCTTCTCGTGGTCGTCGGTGTTGTCGATCAGGATGTTGAAGACCATGCGGCGGAACAGCTCCTGCATGTCGAGCAGGTTGAGCCCGTCCTCGGCCACGCCGGCACGGCGCAGCAGTTGCGCCAGCGCGGGGTAGCCCAGTTCCGGCTCGCGCCCGGCCACCGCCTGCGCGCGCAGCGCGGTGCCGGCCGAGATGCAGTGGATGCGCAGCGCGCCGTCGCGGTCGTAGCGGCGCACCGCCAGCGCGTTCTCGCCGGCCAGCGGCACGATGCGGGTCTCGGCGACCGTGATGCCGGCCTGCGCCGCGAGCGTCATCGACGCATGCTCGATCAGCGGCACGTCGACCGGCTCGTTGTTGAAGAACTTGATGACCCACTGCTCGCCGTCGATGTCGATCAGCGCCTTCGGCTTGGCCCCGCCAAAGCTGCCGCCGGCGGCCAGCAGGCCGCGCTCGATCGCGCTCAGCGGCTCGCGGTCGCTGACCTTGTGAACCACCTCGCTGAGGGCCTGCGCCTGCGCGAGTCGCGGCAGCGGGCTGCTGGCGCGCGGCAGGTACTCGGCGGCCGAGGTCGACACGCCGAGTGCGCCGAAGCGGTCGTCGCCGGCGTAGAACAGGTACTCCATCAGCGACAGCCGCGCCGGCTTGTCGATGTACTGGATGACGCGCTCGCCCCAGCGATCCGGCCGGGCATCATCGACCGCGCCGACCGCCATGCCCTTCCAGCGCGGCAGGTGCTCGATGTCGACCAGCGCCAGGTCTTCGCTGAGCGGGAATCCATCCGCCAGCCACTCGGCGCCATAGTGCAGCGATACGCCCTTGCCGGCATCGACCAAGCGCAGCAGGCCGACGTATCGCGGCACCGCCGGGTCGCCGAGGAACCACAAATGCAGCACGTCGTGCCTCATGCGCCTGGCTCACGTTGTCGCTTCGACGCGCGTTGCAGCTTCGCCTGCGCGGTAGCCTGCGCGCGCTCCCGGCCGAGCGCCTCGGCCTGACGCACGTCGAGCTCGATCGCGCCGCGGTCTTCCAGCGGTGTCGCGAGGCCAGCCAGTGCCGCATCGCGGCCGATCAGCCACAGCGCCGTCGCCAGCACGCCGACGCTGACGCCCGGCTCGCCCGCTTCGAGACGCAGCAGCGTCGGCACGCTGACGCCCATGCGCTGCGCCCAGGTCTTCAGCGATTCCTTGCGGCGCAGCCGCGCGACGGCCAGGTCCGCGCCGAGTTGCTCCAGCGCCGCGACGGTCGACGGTGGCAGCTGAGTCAGCGCGGGAGAGGCCTTGGTCATAACATATAGTTTATCGCCGCAGGGGAGATCAGTAAACTATATGTTTATGCCTCTCAGCCCTTGATTCCCCCGGCCGTCAGCCCGGAAATCATCCATTTCTGCGCCAGGATGAACACGATCGTGATCGGCAACCCGGAGAGGATGGCGGCCGCCGCGAAGTCCCCCCACAGGTATTTCTGGTCGTACAGGAACAGCTTGGAGCCGACCGCCAGCGTCAGCTTGGCCTCTTCGTGCAGCAGGATCGACGCGACCGGGTACTCG
>Ga0209050_1001762_pt1 | contig 21409 bp, 20 predicted proteins | sample Araplavi_mTSA_r2_FD_184276 | JGI IMG/M metagenome (GOLD analysis project Ga0209050, IMG submission 184276) | Arabidopsis root microbial communities from North Carolina, USA - plate scrape MF_Cvi_mTSA_r2 (SPAdes) (version 2) | ecosystem: Host-associated > Plants > Roots > Endosphere | place: USA... | reverse complement strand
GGCGTGATCATGTAGCGAATGTTAATCCAATGGCCAATGTATCGTGTGTTGGCCAACGCGTAGGGATAGATGTCATCCGGAACGGTTTGGCTGACGAGGCCGGTCCGGTCCAATTGCTCATCGCTCCACTTGAAGTCATAGATGAATCTGAATTTGTTCAACGTGAACTCATTGCCCAGGGCAATGTAGTTCATGTTGGCGTTGCTCGCTTCATTGAACAGGGAGTACGACCAGATGGTTTTTATCTTGCCATCCAACAGACTTCCGCGCCAGTTCACGACAAAAGCCAGTGGCGCCTTTGACTCCGTGAAGTTGGGTTGCGTTCCGTATAATTCAGTAAACGTCTTTGTTCTGGAATCCAGCACCTGGAACGTCCATTGGTTCCTTTGGCTGGGAGTATAGGTAGCGCCAACCCCTGTCAGGAAGTTGTCGGCATACTCAACAATATCAGAGTATTCATAAATGTCGATAGGATTCCAGTCAAATTCCCAGGCCCCCCAGTCGGCGCACATCTTTCCGGCCGAGGCACTCCATTTTTCCGAGATGTCGAAACGCAGATAGGCCAGGTCGACCGAGCGACTCAGGTTGTCGACGGACTCCGACGTTTGTGCGCGCGTATAGCGGTCGCGAAAACGGAAGTAGACTTTTTCATGAACTTTTCCCCGTATTTCCAACCGGAACTGTTCGTTACGGAACCTGGTCTTCATGTATTCTCCGTCCTGAAATTCATTTCGCAGGGCGAAGTTCATATTCGCAATCACGCTCACATCCCGGAGCAGTCCTTGCTTTGCTTCCGGAATTAGCGTGGGGTAGTAGGTGGTGTCGCCCACCTGGCGTTCCTGTTTCTGCGCCAAGAGCATAGCGGGTAGCAGCAATAACAACAGGAGACAATTTATACGTATGGATGATTTCATAGCCTATGGTTTAAGATCAATTGAATGATTTAAAAGGGGGTCCATTTTTCGCTATAGTTTCTGTCCGGTCAGAGCGGCCGGATCCATGAGCTTCTTGATCTGATCTTCGGTCAGCAGTTTCTTCTCGCGTATCAATTCGAGGATTCCCTTGCCGCTTTGAAGGGCTTCCTTTGCCAGTTCTGTAGTCTTTTCATAACCCAGAACAGGATTAAGCGCCGTCACAATGCCGACGGTTGTTTCCAGATAGTGTTTCAAGACTTTTTCATTGGCGGTAATTCCGTCGATACAGTTCTTGCGGAACAAAGGCATCAGTTTATAAAAAAGCGCTTGTGATTCCATGATGGAGGTGGCAACCACCGGTTCATAGGCATTGAGTTGCAGGAGTCCATCCCGCGAGGCGATGGTCACCGTGGCATCGTTGCCCATCGCTTTGTAGCACACTTGATTCATCACCTCGGGCATGACCGGATTTACTTTTCCCGGCATGATGGACGAACCCGGTTGCAATGCCGGCAGGTTGATTTCAAAAATTCCGTTGCGCGGACCGGAGGTAAGAAAGATCAGATCGCTGCTGATTTTAGAAAGGGTAACGGCCAGATTTTTGTACGCCGAAGAAAACATGACAAAGGCTTGCATGCTGCTCGTGGCGGCAATCAGGTCTTTCGGTCCAACGATGGGCTTACCGGTGATTTTTGCCAGTTGTGCCACACACTTTTCAGCATAGCCGGGCGATGCCGTTAGTCCCGTGCCAATGGCGGTGGCGCCCATGTTCACTTCATATAGGTAGGCCTCGCTTTTGCGGAGGGCTTCGATGGCAGCATCCAGCTGGCCGCCAAAGGCATGAAATTCCTGGCCCAGCGTCATGGGCACGGCATCCTGTCCTTCGGTGCGTCCCATCTTCACCAGGTTTTTGAATTGTTCTCCTTTTTTGTGAAAGGCTTGCGATAGCAATTCAGCTTCCTTGATCACTTTGTCGTTGTGTAATATCAAAGCGATATGAATGGCCGTGGGGTATACATCGTTTGTGGACTGCCCCATGTTCAGATCGTCGTGGGGTTCGATGAACTGGTACTCGCCTTTTTTGTGACCGCCCATTTCCAGCGCGATATTGGCCAGCACTTCGTTGGCGTTCATGTTCGCCGATGTGCCCGCGCCACCCTGGTACAGATCGGTGAGAAACTGATCGTGATATTTTCCATTGATGACCGCCTGGCAAGCTTTCTCGATAGCATCCATGCGTTCTTTTTTCATCCGCCCAACCTCGGTGTTAGCGCGGGCCGCCGCCAGCTTCACGATGGCATACGCCTTCACATAGTCGGGATAGAAATTGGTTTTCACGCCGCTGATCTGGAAATTCTCCAACGCGCGAAGGGTTTGCACACCGTAATAGGCATCAGCAGGAATTTGTTTTTCGCCCAGCAGGTCTTTTTCCGTGCGGGTTTGTTGTGCCTGTGTGTACTGAAGGCTGATAAGCATCAACAACAGTACTTTTATCGATTTCATCGCTTTCATTGTTTGGTTTTTTTTCTCCATGATAAATCACACCGTCACTGACAAATTGCGCCCAGATGATGAACCTGAGCGCAATTGATTCAGTGTTTAGTATTTAAAGAAAATGTCCTGAAGTTGCTTTTTGTCTTTTGTCCTGGTGAGGGCAAGCATTAGCAGTACCCTGGCTTTCTGAGGCGTCAGATCATCCGAAACAATAGTGCCCAATTCATCGTCGTTGATCTCATCGTGCAGCACGACCCGGCCCGAAGGCGCCCGGCTGGCGCGACAAATAACAACACCGGCTTTCACGGCCCGCTTCACGGCTTCCATATAGGCTTTGTTGAAGTTGCCGTTACCCACGCCGGCGATAACAATGCCGTCGACCTTTTTGCCCACGAGCATGTCGATCTGGTCACTGGGTGCATCGGCATACATGTATACGATGTCTACTCTCGGCAATTTCGTTTCGGCGGTTAACACAATGGGTTTTTTGGGATTCACTTCGCGATCGGAAGAAGAGTAATACTCTACACGGCCGTCATAAGCCTGCCCGACGGGACCGGTATTGGGAGATCCAAAAGCGTTTGTCTTGGTGGTACTCAACTTCATCACTTCCCGCGCGTCGAAGATCCCTTCATTGAAGCTAACCAATACGCCCCTGCCCTTGGTGGCCGGATTGATTGCCACGGTGATCGCGTCATACAAATTCTTGGGACCATCGGCGCTAATGGCTGTTGCCGGGCGCATAGAACCGGTGAGCACAACCGGTTTGTCGGAGGGAATGACCAGGTCGAGGAAGTATGCCGTTTCTTCCTGCGTGTCGGTGCCGTGCGTGATGACAATGGCATCCGCTTCGTTTTTTGCAAAGATCTCATTGGCGCGGATGGCCAGCTTTTTCCAGATGTCAACCGTCATGTCCTGGCTGCCCACGGAGGCCACTTGTTCGCCCGTGATGCTGGCGATTTTCTTGACGGAGGGGATGGTGCCAATCAAATCGTCGATCGGAATTTTTCCGGCCGTATAGCCGGCCCGGTCGGCAGAGGCGCCTGCTCCGGCGATCGTTCCACCGGTGGCGAGAATGATTACCCGCGGTAATTGTTGCGCCTGAACTTGTGCAGTCAAGATCAGGAGAGCTAAAATGATGAGTAGATTTTTCATGGTATGTTGGTTAGGTTTTTTTGATCAGGTTAAAAGTTTCAGTCTTTAATTTTTTTTATAGGGATAGACGCTTCGTCATAGGAGGACGGATTGAAGCAACAGACCAACCAAAACCGAGGCAACGGTGGTGACAATGCCCGGTAGCATGAAACTGTGATTCAATACATACTTGCCGATGTGCGTTGTGCCCGTGCGATCGAATTGGATGGCGGTGAGTAAGGTTGGATAGCCCGGAATAAAGAAGTGACCGTTGCACGCGGGGAATATTCCGATCAGGTACGCGGGCGATAGTCCGAGCGAAAGGCCCAAGGGCATGAGGGCCTTTGTCGTGGACGCCTGGCTGTACAGCAACATGCTTAGCAAAAAGAGTGCGACGGCAAAAAGCCAGGGGTAGGCTTCCACGACTTCGCCCAGCGTATTTTTGATCGCTTCAAAATTGTGATCCATAAAAGTGCTGCTCATCCACACCACACCAAACACAGCAATGGTGGCCTGACCGCCGGAGGCAAACAAACTGGCTTTCGTTACTTTTGCCGCGGTCGTGTTGGCGAAGAGGATGATGAACCCCGTAGCCGCCAGCATGATCATCATGATCATGGAAGGCATCTGCAGGCGTCCCGATGCGTTAACGGCGAAGCCCGGGGTGAATCCTTCTTTGTCGGAAAACTGTGGTAACAAATCCGGGAAGGACCCCAGCAGCACGACCGCCGCGATCGCCAATGCAAAAATGACAACGGACTTAATGGCGCCGGGCGCCAGGGTGGTGGTGGTCTGTGCTTCTTCGCCTTCGAGATTTTTCACAAAGGCCGGATCCTTCATGCGTTCCAGGAATTCGGGATCTTCGCTGAGCTCTTTGCCGCGTTTCCAGACAAATAGAATTCCCACGATCACACCGATCAGGGTGGAGGGTATGGCGATCATCAGAATTTGCGCGAGTCCTACACCCGTTCCTCCCAACACCGAAAGGAGTGCCGCCGCCGCCGCGGAGACCGGACTGGCCGTGATCGCCATGTGTGCCGCGGTCACACTCATGCTCATGGCACGCTCCGGTCGTATTCTGTTCTTAATGGCGACTTCAGCAATGATGGGCATGATGGAATAGGAGATGTGCGCCGTACCGGCAAACAACACAAAGGCATAGGTCACCAACGGCCCCAGCAGTGTGATCTGGCCGGGATGCTGGCGTAGAATTTTTCCCGCCACATCGACGAGGTAGTCCATACCGCCGGCTGCCTGTAGCGCCGCCGCCGCGGTCACCACGCTGAGGATGATCAGCATGACTTCCAGCGGTGGGTCGGATGGCTCCACGCCAAACGCAAAGATGAAGATGAGCAAACCGATCATACCCATCACGCCCAAGCCAATGCCCGACATGCGCGCCCCGATAAAGATGCAGGCTAACAAGATGACCAATTGAACGATAGGGTACATGACGTATGGGGGATGATGGATGAGGTCAGGTTATTTTCAAAGCCGGCCTGCGCTTCTCAGAAGAAGGCAAAGCCGACGTTCAGTGAGAAATACGATTGGGCCGAGTTTAATTCATTACCGGCTTGAAATCCATGCATGTATTTCAACGATAAATGAATGGCCGTCATGTCCGACAGTTCATATTGAACACCGATCTCCGGTTGCAAGGCGAAATTCCAGGCTTCGAGCTGGATGGTATACAAATTCATGTCGGTATTGCGTCGCGAATACAGGGTGCCGATGCCGAGCGAGACAAACGGTTTTAGCGGTTCTTCCGGACTCAGAAAATAGGTGGCCGTTGCCAGCAACGGAATATTGTTGCTGTACCGGTATTGTTTTCCCGTCAGCGAAATGTTGTCCACCGTATAGGTATCCCGGTCCTTCGACTCGTAAAAGGTGTTCATGGCGGCGGAGAATCCGATCGCGATGTTGTCTCTTACGGTGTAGCGGTAGTCAAATGCGATCCCGCGAAAGCTGGTTTTGCCGATGAAGGTGTTGAGATCTCCGGTGGGCATAGCTATGGAATAGCTCACGACAAAATTATTTTGGGCCAATAGCGACGTGCCGGCGCAAATGCCGAGCAGCGCGAGGATGATTATTCTTTTCATGGCGGATGGCATTAGTTGGTTTTTAAATAAGGCGATTGTTTAAAAGCCTGGTGTACGGCGTCGGTCACACGCGAGATGTCGTAGTAGCCGGTAAGCAGTCCGTTGGCGGCGGCTACCCAGATGGCTTGCGAGCGGTTGATCGGGCTTTCGCTGGCCTGGCTTGGATCGGCAAGCACCAGGAGCATGGTGCCCGCTGTATAGCTGCCCACCGTATAATAAGGGGGATAGTACCAACCCCATCCGCCATACCATCCACCGTACCACCAATCATACCAATAGGTATAAAAGTAGGTGGTCGACGACATGGCCGCGGGGGTGAGCAACACGTCCGGATCTTCATCGATGTCCACGCGCTCCCAGCCGAGGCTCTCCATGTCTTTTTGTATGGCATCGAGAATGACCGTGGCAAATTTGGGCGCCATGTATTCGTAGGTGGTGTCGCCCTGCTCGATCTCCACGTCCACCACGATCTGGTCGGGCATGGCAAACGTGGATTGTGATTTAAAGTCATACTTCACATCGTAGCTCGTCGCCACAACGTCTGCGTCCTCAACATACTCTGGTCCATTGGGGTAACAGGCCCCCAGCAACACCATCAGCGGTAATAGGGTAGTTAATTTTGTATTCATATGTGAAAATTGTTTAGGGTACATGTTCAACTGTGCCGGTATACGCAGGCAGATCGATGTCACGTTGTTTATAATCCAAACCGGTATTGAAGACCGGCGATCACCTGGGTGCGCGATCCCAGGAAGCCGTATTCACACCGCACCATCCAATGCTTGCTATACTGGAATTGTGAGCCGATGAGAAAATTCCACATGTCCTTGGGGCGCTTGTCGAGTGAGTATTGCACCGTGGCATGCTGGTCGTCGTTGAGGGCTTCGTCGATCCCGTTTAGAAATCCGCCGGCAGCGGCGAGCGCACGGTTGGCCGTTTCATATTTGGCGATGTTCACGGGATTCTTTTGCTCAACAGGCGTGAGGTCCGTCCACCACGTTTCCACTTGTTCCTGGTTGTCACCCACTTTGGCGATCCCATTGTCGACCCGGGCCTGCAGCCCGGTGATATCGATCATTTCATTCAATTGGATCGAGCCGGTGGTGCCGGAGTTGATGTGAAGCCTGAAGCCCCCAACCCAAAAGGCAATGTTGCGTTCGGGCTTTTTGAACTTAAAGCTCTTGCCAAAACGAGGGCCGAACACCGTGGCGAAAGCGGGTTTCTCCAACTCGGGGATATCGCTCCAGCTGAAATTTATGTCGAGCGCCATCCAACCGCCGCCTACACCGATGGTCGGTGTCAACCCGAACCCCAATGTGGACGCTTGAAAATTCGCTTTGGTATTCATCGTCAACACGCTGTTCCAATTGCCGTCGGCATCCGGCACATAGACACTGAAGTCCACCGCCGTGGAAGGACTGGATTTGGCCAGGATGCCATAGATGTTCAAAAACGGGAAAAGCCAAATGTCCGGGCGAATATTCCATCCCGAAGCATTCGACGTGGCGTTGTTAAAGCGAACGATCTCATCGAGATTGTGCAGGGGACCGTTGTTAAAACCGATTTGCAGATTGTTGATGACCAGGTCTGACTCCTGCCACAGGTAGTTGACACCAAGTCCGGCGGAGTAGGGCAAGTTGAATCCCAGCGCTGCGGCCTTTTTGCCAAAAATAGGAAGTGAATAGGGGTAAGGAGTAGCCTTTAAGCTGTCGATCGCGTCCGCATTCTTTTTCCCGACGACTTTGTTGGAGTACACCTGGCCATACGTTGCGTTTTGGTGCGCAAGGCACACGAACAGGGCAAGCAGACAGAAAGTTGTAAAGATCTTTAGTTTCATAGCGTTGTGTTTAGGACCACTCACCCGTTGTGCAGTTTAGAACATGGCGTACTGCCGTTGCAAAACACTGTCGTCGCCCGTGAAGTCACCTGGAAAATCATGTTCGTCGATTTATTTGAATCTTCGTTATTCATGTGTCGTTATCGCTCATCTCTAACCCGTGAACATCCAAACACGTCGCCGTAACATAACTGTCCATCAGGCCGAGGGTTTGAAATGAACCTGTAATGACGTGATATTCATTGCTGTGCTTAAACTTATCAAGCTCGACGTCCGATGACCAGAGCATGAAAAGGTGATAGATATTGTTGTTAAAGACATCTAAGGCCAGGTGACTCGAAAAGCAACTCTGCGGGAGCAGTTTGAAAACGAACCGGACCGTTTGTTCAAACTCCTTATGCTTTTCCGTATTGATCGATCCGGAGATCTTAAACAGACAGGGTTTGCTTTCCATAATGAATATGGGTCAGGCGTTAGGTTGTCGAAAATCGGTAACGTGCCGCGCTACAATCCCCGTACCAAAGGTTTCATGTCTTCACACAACGGCTTAACGGCTTGCAAACGAACTTTATGCAAAATGAAAGCGCCGCGAGGCGGGATTTGGATGTTGATCGTGCTAACGATATTTCGTGACGCTCACGAAATATCGTTAGCATGCATTATAGAAATGGATATAATGAAGATGGAATGGTGGTGCGCCGACGAAGGGGTAACGCAACATAAAACGCGACGCTGATGCGCCGGTGTCAATGACCGGAAGGATAAAGGGAAACAGGCTGGTCGGCGATGAAGGTTTGTGACGGGGCAGTCACAAGGTGCCGTGACGCGTAAGATCATCTGGAGAAGTTTCAACGTCCTCGGCCAAGCCGGGTCTTTTGATGTCCAGTTTTTTCATTTTCGAGCGCAATGTATTGGGATGCATCGCCAGAATTTCGGCTGCACCATTTTCGCCGTTGATCTTCCAACGGCATCGCTCCATCACCGAAATGATGTGATCTCTTTCAATGTGGCCCAGCGTATGGTCGCCGGCCGGTATTTTGCTTGCGGTTTCGTCCACCCACCAATCCAGGTGCAGCGTCTTTCCCTGACTAACAATGACGGAACGTTCGATGACGTTCCGCAACTCGCGGATGTTGCCCGGCCAATCGTAGTTCAAAAGATGCTCCAGGTTGGCCCGCGATATTTGCTCCAGATCCCGGTGATAGGTTTTGCAATGCTGATCCATGAAATGATGAATGAGGAGCGGGATATCTTCCTTGCGGTTGCGCAATGGGGGAATGGTGATGGGGAACACGTTGAGCCGGTAGTACAGGTCGCTGCGGAAATTGCCTTGCTGTACTTCAGCGGAAAGATTCCGGTTGGTCGCCGCCAATATGCGGACATCTACCCGGATGGTCTTTTGCCCGCCGATGCGCTCGAACTCTCCATTCTGGAGCACGCGCAATAATTTGGGCTGCATGTCGAGTGGAAGTTCACCGATCTCGTCGAGAAAAATGGTCCCGCCATCCGCCAACTCAAAGCGCCCCTTGCGGGACTGGGCTGCGGAGGTGAACGCCCCTTTTTCGTGACCGAACAATTCGTCTTCAATGAGCTCCTTGGGCAGTGCACCACAATTCACTTTCACATATGGTTTTTCGGAACGCAAACTGTTGTCGTGAATTAGGTTGGCAAACAATTCCTTCCCTACACCGGTTTCGCCCTCCAGCAATACTGGCGCGAGTGTGGTCGCCACCTGTTGCGCTTTTTGAATCGCATAACCCAGTCCTTTGCTTTCGCCAACGATCCCATGATTTTCGATCGGTGGAAGACGGCTTAACATGATTTGTTCTTTGAGCAACTCGTTCTTCAGTTTCTCCACCAGCGCGCTTGCCTTTTCTTCTTCCGTAATGTCCCTTCCAATACTCATCACGGTCTCCACCACACCCTGCGCATCGTTGATGGGAAAATTCGACCAGGCGATCACCAGGTCCTGCCCGTCTTTCGCCCGGATAGTGGTTTTGATGACCGGCAGTATGCTCGTCGAATAGCGCGCCTCCCGGACAAGGTTTCGCATATAGTTGCCATCTGCGGGAGAAAGAAATTTGTCAAACCAGTTTAGCCTCAGTAAATCCGACGCGCTGGAGTATCCCAGCAGATTGACGCAATAGTCATTCACAAAGGTTATCCGGCCGTCGCGGTCTTGCTCCACGATCATCAGGCTGGCATGTTGCATAAACGAATGCCACTTTCCTTCGCTTACCCTGAGGTTTTGTTCCACGGAGGACTTTTCCAGCAACCCCGACGCCAAGCGCTGTCCCATGATCAACATAAACAAGAGGGCGTTCAAATGCATGGGGAAGAACAATTGCATGTTCGGTATCACGCTCCGGCCGCCGGGCATCAATTGATTGATGGCCGTGAGCACGAACAAGACGCCATACACCATCATGACGACGGCCAGGGAATAGGAACGCTTCTGTTGGCCACTCGTAAATTGCCACCGCGCCGCCAGTGCACCCAGCAACAAGGTGCAACCAAAAGCAACCAAACTTATCATCGCCCAAACAGGCTTCGCAGCGGGACCGGTTGTGACATACATCAGCGCATAACATACGATCGCGGTGATCGTCGTCGCGTAGGCCAGCCATTTCCTGGGATATCCGGAGTAACGCAGGATAAACCAGGGCGTGAGGGCGTAGTACGTGAAGATGAAGACTCGCTTGATAAGAATTTCGTTGGGGTAGGGGGGCGCGTCGTGCAGAATAAATCCCATGGGGGGCGCAAGAAAAAAGAACGCCAGCGCGAGGCCCATGAGTCCAAAATACAAATAGGAGCTCTCGCTTTTCTGTAGCGCCAGGAAGAGATAAATAGAACCCATGGCCAACGAGACGCCGGCGGTAACAAGGCCAAAGGACGTGTAAAAAACTTCCATGTCGCGTTGTTTAATATCTGAAGCCTGGTTGCCAATCAACACATGCTATCCATCGCTTAGTGGCAAAATATCGGACGGCGATGCAGGAAATCACCCAAGGTGCGTGGCCGCGCGCGAACGCCAATAAAATTTCGTAAGGCACCCGGTTGTCATCGGAATAGCATGTCCTTCGAAGATAGATAAAATTAAAAGCCCCAGGGCCAGGAACGGCCCCGTTTTACGGTAACATACGGTAAAACGAAGGACGTAAAACGACGGGTAAAAGAAGTGTTGTCGCAGCTTGAAACCACTGTGCTGGACCGATTTCAGGGTAATTACGGAGTCGGTTGCAACGCGTTAAACGGCCTGCGCCTTCCCACGCGTAATGGATTTTATGCTTCAATTTTTAGAAGGGGAACAGCAAATATTTATTTCGTCGTTCGGCACAAGTCTAAAATGGAATCTTTAAACCGGTCGTCGCTTTTTAAGATCCTGAAGAATTCGTCAAGATAGCCGTGCATGTCATCCAATTCATGTTTGCTGAAATGCGCGGTGTGTTCGTCGATGATCGCGTGCAGGGCGGATTCTTTTTCCAGAAATTCTTTCCGGACGTCTTCCATGACCGGTTTCGATTTGCAATAACCACGGTATACGCGCTCGCGTGGATCGCCCGTTCCCAGGGTGGGTGCATTCTCGCGGGCATAACCCGCATTCACAAATCCCGACATGTCAAAGTCGTAGGACAACGGAACATATTTGCCGTTGACCAGCATCGTGTTGCTGTTGTGCTGAAAAACGGCAGACCAATCGGCATTGCCAATCATGTATTGAAAAAAATCGTTTCGTACCGATTGCTTTTCATCAAAGTTTGCCGGGTTAATGCCTTTTGTTTCGACGATCTTCCCCTGACTTCGTTTGGCCACCATCGAATTGTCCTCGACAAAAAAAGACAGCAGATCATAGCTGCTGGGTTTCTTTCTTGAAATTTCGGTGACGTCGAGGTGCGCAAGCCGCGTTCTGAAATAGTAGGGCGACAGTAGTTGATAGAATTGATAGCACAAATATTCATTGCGTACCAGCGTGTTTTTATCCGACGATGTCCGGCAAGGGAACACCAGCTTCAGGGCTTTGTTCCCTTTAAAAAGCGTTGGTTCAACGTCCTTTTTATTGAATTTTAGTTTCAACGGAGGGAAGAAACAATTTTTTAGCCTGTAGTTTCCACGCACGCGGGCTTGTACAGGCACATTTATCCATTGATCAGCGCCGTGTGCGTACTGAAACTTTCCGGTGACCAGCGTGGAATCATTTGACTTCTTTTTGATAGATTTGATTGAGCCGGTTATACGAACGTTGATCGCTTCCTTTGATTGAAAGAGTGGAACATCCTGGCCAAAGGAGCAGGTGAAAAGAATGACCAGGGTCATTATTAAACCGTAACGCTTTTTCATGCCATGAAAATTTGGAACTTCTTCAATGTACGAACTTTTTTAGCCTTAGTCATCTCACAGGTGGCCGCATTTTTGGCGATTCATTTTCAGGTGAAGTTTCACCTCGACCTCTTGCTGTTCGGCCTTTGCGTGGTCTTTCCTTTGCATTTCTCTATGCAAGCCGCGTTTAAACGCAGAGACAAGGCACTGGAATACTTCAGCTTGTTTAAAGGAGCATCGATGGCACTGCATTATTCGTTTCAGATATCGGAAGACCTGCTCGCCGAAAAGAAAGCCGAAGGCCGCCGTCTGTTAAAAGGGGTAGCGGCGCAACTTATCGATCAACTTGAAAATCGAACGCTGGGCTATGAAAGGGTTCAAAGAAAACTGAACGACGTGTTCGCCTTTATCGAAAGCCACCGGGAGGAAATTTCAAAACGCAACGTACTTCGAACGATCCGCTACCTGAAGGATGTTACCGAGAGTTCTGTTTATTTGATCAGCCTCGTTCGCCACCGCACCATGATCGGGCTGCGGTTTTATACGATCTTATTCATTATCATATTCCCACTCATCCAGGCACCCATCATTCTGTTTCGCCTGGATGGTATTGTCCCCCCGTGGGGAATTTATATTTTCCTGGCCCTCACCAGCCTCATCCTGGTAACCCTCAGCAACTTTCAAACCCTGATCGAATATCCCTTTGATAAAAAGGGCGCGGACAACATTCATGTTCGCGATTTTACGCCGGATATATAACCAGCGCTAATACATTAATCTCTACCATACGATGGTCAGGTCATTTTTTCCTGGAGTCCTCAATTTGATGGCTGACCAGCTTGGCAATAAAGATGGCGGGAAACAACTGCCCGAGCAGTCCTTCGATCATGACCAGGATACGCGCGACCGGACCGATGGCCGTGATGTCCCCATAGCCGATCGTGGTTAGCGTCACGAAACTGAAGTACGACAATTGCTTTAAAGCCTCAGCGTTTTGAATGGTGGCGCCTCCGTATTGAAATGAATCGGGCTGAATAATAAATAGCGCAAGATACATCGACGCCCAAATGTGACCCAATAAGATGTAGGCGGCCACACCGCCACCAATTTGATAGACCGTAATGGTGTGGCTGGCAAAAATCTGACGGATAACCAGGGTGATGATGTAGATCATGTACCCGGCGACCAGTATGGTGTAGATCAAATTTAGCGTTGGCATTTCTGACCGGATCATGACAATGGCCAGCAACATGATCGCGGAAGCAATGGCATACCCTACCAGTTTGCCGAAATTCGATAAGGATGAAGAACGTATGGCAATGAGGGTCACCAAGAAGAATCCTGTCCGCACAATAAACTTGCTCTCCCAAAGTATTCCCGCTGAAAGCTGACTGCTGATCAACGTGAGGAGGGCGATGGCCAACATCCAGGTAAATCCTTTGTCATTTTTCCAGAGGTTGTCGATAGCATTCATGGCGATAGCGTACACAAGGTGTTGTAGTGTTCAGGTTCAGCGATGAAGATAGTCAATAAATGATTTCCCGTTTACGCGGCCGCTCCTTTCTTTTGCGCGCGCCCACACTGGCAGTGATGCCGTTTAACGGTTAAGAGCCTCATTTAACGTAGATCGGAAAACAAATATGTCTACCTTCATAGCCATCAGCGTAGTGAAAAGTGCGCAGAGCGGTGATCGACTGATACGAAGTGTTGCCTCCGTTTTTTTTTGAGGACAACCGATAGCATGCATTCTAAACGTTTCAACATAAAACTCATGAAAACAATCCTATCCCTGGTGCTCGTTGCCGTTTGTGCCGCAGGAAGCTATGCACAAACCTCGGACGCCGAAGCAGATGCCATCGTCAATTTGCTGCACGTACAGAAGCTGGAGATTATTCAAAAATTAGTGCCCGTGTCGGGGAAGGATTCGGTGGCCTTCTGGAAAATCTATAAGGAGTACCAGGCTGCCGTTAAGCCCGAGGCAAAAGCGAGAATAAGACTTTATGAACGCACGGCCCAGACCTACCAGCAGATGTCGGCCGCGCGTGCCGACTCGCTCGCGCAGCAATACTTTGCAAACCGGTTGAACCAGGAGAAAATGCTGGAGACCTATTACAAGAAAATAAAGGCCGCCACAAACGGCGTAATCGCCTTTGAATTTTACCAGGCTGAAATCTATCTGCTCACACAGATCCGGGCATCCATCATGCAGCAAATTCCCACCTATGGCGAGCTGCAAAGTCTGGCCAAGAGGAATTGAACCCCTCCGGATCGCTTCGTTTAATTCTTGCCGTCATAATCGTTTCTGGGTTCGTTGGACGCTCGACTGAAGGAGAGCGGCGTGAACGCTATAATTCTATTTCTAAAAAAAATCCGAAGGATCATTGATCGTACGATGGAGGCACTTGGAAACCGCCGGGAGTGGAATTCTCACTTTTTAATGCGATAATTTTATTAAAATAGCAGCATTTAGCGTTCACTAACCCGGAATGATCAATGTCTCGATTTCTTGCCGTCGGCGATATCCATGGCTGTGCCAAAACGTTCAGGCACCTTCTGACAAGCGAATTTAAATTGGAAAAATCTGACGTTGTGGTTTGCCTGGGAGACTACATCGACCGGGGACCTGACAGCAAAGGCGTGATCGATTTCATCATAGAACTGAGAAATGCCGGACACACCATTCACACGCTGAGAGGTAATCATGAACAACTTATGATGGACTCCGTTGGAGGGAACGATTTTTTGGAACAACTCTGGATTGAGAACGGGGGTGACAAGACCTTGCAGAGTTTTGGCATCGGCAGCTACAGGGAGCTTGACGATACTTACAAGAGATTCTTTGAAGCCATGCCCTACTATTTCGTGCACGAGAATTTTATTTTCGTTCATGCGGGACTGAATCTTCAGATTGAAAACCCTTTTGAAGATAAACATGCCATGTTGTGGCTGAGAGATTTTAAGGCAAACGAATTTCTCGATGAACGAATTCTTGTGCACGGGCATACGCCCATTAGAATAAAGAATTTACTGGCGCAATTTCCATCAAACATTGTTAACATCGATGGCGGATGCGTTTATAGCCAGATCGAAGGCTATGGAAACCTGGTAGGATTTAACGTCACGGAGCGGAAATTCATTTCCATCCAGAATAGGAAACTATGATCTGACGGTTCCGGCAGAAATTAAATTGCCGCCCTCCGGTTTTCAGGGGTTGTTTTCTGCAAGGCCCTTTTGTTATCTTTACTTTGCCGCAACCTCGGACTCTCATTATGATAACCGGAATTGTATTTCTCTGCCTCCTCGGGCGCATGGTTAGTGGGATGATGTTGGCGAAACCCGAAAAAGCCGGTGCTGAATGTAATTACTTCAGCGAATTTGTGAAGGTTGTATACGGCTATGCGCCGCGCAGATTTACAGATACCACTCCGAACCCTAACCATCCCATAAAAACAAAACCCCCAAACCCCCATGACACGATTGTTAACCCTCCTGTTGTTCTGCACAACATGGCTTTCACAGGCCCAGTCCTTCGAAGGAACGTTGGTCTACAAAGCGGAATATGAGATCAGCGTATCCGAAAAAATGAAAGCCAATGGCATCACGGCCGAGAAGATCATCGATCGGATGAAGTCCGACGGCTCGTATATCGACACGATCAGATCGACCTACAAGCAAGGGAATTATCGCACCGACATGAATGCCCATCCCCCCACCTGGGCCGTCTATCGGAACGATGCCAACAAGCTCTACACCTTCCAGGACGGAGAAGCCAAAGACATTTGCACGGTGGCCGACATGGCGATCGATCTTGAATTCAAGCTTACGGGTAACAAACCCGTTATTGCCAAACTCGATACCACAGCTACCGTCGGTGACATCCCCTGCGAGGTGGTGCGTGTAAAATGGAAGAGCGGCTCGTATGATTATTATTTCAACAAAACAAAAAATCCGGTCGATCCGGCCCCGTATGCAAAACACGTCTATGATGGCTGGGCCGGCTACCTCAGCATCTCAAAGGCCCTCCCGCTAAAGATTATCAAACGCGCCGGCAAATTATCGGTGGTAACAATGACCCTCATTTCACAAAAGGGTGGCCCGGTTGACGATGCCCTTTTCAAGATACCGAAACTGGTAGAGGACAAGGACTTGAATATAATCAAAATGCCGGGGAGTGAAATGATGCGGATCAAATAATTCACGGGCGCCACACCACCGACTATTCGATAAGAGCGTTTTGTAGGACGTGAACGCGGAGGCGTGCACGTTGGTGAAAATAGGACTTCTCCCTAAATCGGGAAAAGTGATTTTCTTTGTACGCAATCCAGGCTACTTACCGTGTTTAAAACAAACGAATGCTGCGCAAAAAGGCTGCGCAGTAGGATGATTCATTTGTAAAAATGAATAGAATTAGGTTTTCGTTTTAACAAAAAGATCAAAGTCGTCAGCTTTACCTATGGATTTATTTAACCTTTTTTCGAAGCATAAGATCACCTTGCGCATAACGCTCCCCCGAGGGATAAGGATCGATCGTTTAGAAGACAAGATAACATTCATTGGAACAACAGAAGAGATATCAAAGTTTGCCCAGGAAATCCGAAAGACAGCGAGCCTTAGGGATGGAGCGTTGGCCAGCATAGACAAATACATTTTTAAAGTATCCGGCTACAGGACCGACGATAGCTTCCGGGAAAACTGGATTGAACTCCCGGGAAGGGGATGGGGCGTGATGGCGAGTAAATTCTTGGAGGTTGTTGAAAAATATGAAGAGAATCCATTTTGGTTCAACAGCTGTGGCTACACCGATAAACTTCCGCTGGACATCGGTGTCGAAGTTACGGACCTGGAGAGATCGTAAAAAAAAGCCCGGCAAATAGCGGGACAAAAAAAGGAGACCGAAGCCTCCCTTTTTTCAACAGTCTTATGACAACGCTTTACGGTTCAGGCACAAATTCAAAGAATGACCGTTGGTAAGTAAATCCGGTGGTTGTTCCTTCCCGGGCACCCAGGCCTGCAAAGCCGCGGTTGCCAATGTTGAAGCCGGCGGCGCCGTGCATGCTCTGCGGCCATTCTGTTTTTATTTTACGCCATACGTTTGTTTCGAAGTTGTATACGAAGAAGTACTCGTGCGCATGGACGATCTCGATTCTTCCGTTGAGATCTTGCGACGATTCGCCTTTTTCCATAAAATAGGCCAGGTTGCCTAAGGTGAACAGGTGCTTCAGGCTATGGGTGCTGCCGTTCATATCGGTAGACACGCTGCTTACCTTGGTGAATGTGTTGGCCGTGCCATCGAATGCCCACACCTCGGTGGTGTTTCGATTCAATTGCAGGATGCCGATGTACGTGATGCCATTTCGCTCGATCGCGAAGTCGAACGCAAAGTAATTCGGCTGGCCGTTGTCGAGATACGAAAGCTGCTTCACAATAGGCCATTCTTCCTCTACCGGGTCGTAATGCCGGATCATGATGAGATTCTGGTTGATGTCGGAGATCGCATACACGTTGCCCTGGTTGGCGAAAAGGCGTGTATCCCAATAGGTAGAGCCTTCGCCCATGTAGGGCAGAAAGCTCAGCGGCGAGAAGGTATTGTCGGTGATGGAATATTTGGCCCCATCCAGGAAGAGCGCATTGCCCACCAGTGCTCCGTTGGTGGTTGACAGGGACGCGCCGGTCGTCACCAGTGTCCACGCGTTGTCGGCGGCGTTGTACTTGTAAAGGTCCTTGTAATCGGTAAAGTCAGTGCCCTGGTACGCTATACCGCCAAACAGATAACCATCGGTGCTGGTGCCGAAGCCCTCCATGTTGAGTCTGCCGTCGCCCGGAAACTGAGCGACAATCTTCCAAGTGCCGTATGCCTTTATAACAGAAACAGGACCAGCATAAACTTCGGATCCGCCAGCCTGGATGGTGAACGTAGCGGTGGTTTCGGTAATGGGCGGCACCGTAAAGAATACTTCGTTGTTGTCACCCGCTGTTAACGCCACTTCCTTGCCGTTTACCAGCACCTTCAGTTCCTGTGAATTACACAACACCGGTTTGGGAAAGGATAAGATCTCGCCGGTGTATACCGTGCCGCCTTCTATGTTCAAGCTTGTCAAGTGTGTAGAACACCCCCCATCTACCGGGGAGTCGTCGTTGGAGCACGAAAATGCCAGTACAACAGCAAACAGAAAAACAACTTTTTTCATCATCATCGGGGGTAAAATTTTTTCAAAAGTACGACAACCCCGGCCGGTAGAAAGTGAAAAATAGCATTCAACCTTACAACGTAGTAGATACTGTCGCGATGCCGGCCTTTGAAGATCAGATAGTTAGAAGCGTGAAGTTTTGACGCCCGTGTAAGACCGAATGTGGTCACGTTATGCCGCCTATACTTTGCCTTAAATAAGGTAGCAGCCGACGCTGTTCTACTGACCAAGCTTTGACGAGAGAACTTTTCGTTTACACTACGCCCGGCAATATCTTACAGCTTTGCTAGCGGTTCGTTGCTCTTTTTTTGTCGTTGACGTACTCCAAAATGTCACCGGGTTGGCAGTCCAATGCTTTGCAGATGGCTTCTAATGTGCTAAAACGAATGGCTTTCGCTTTACCGGTCTTTAAGATAGAGAGGTTGGATAATGTCAAGTCAACTTTTTCGGAAAGTTCATTCAGAGACATTTTTCGTTTTGCCATCATCACGTCTACGTTCACAATGATAGGCATGGCTTAAATGGTTAGGTCGTTTTCAGATTTCATATCGATGGCATTCTGCAAGATTTTTTCAAATATGGCTGCGGCTGTTGCCACGACGACGGAAGCGAAAGTAACCACCATACACATCGCCAGAAATCCCGCGGGGTCATCGTCCTGATGATGGGATATCTTTACATAGAGTCCTGCCAGCACAATTAAAATACTGAATACGATGGCGCAATACTTTATGCTCTTTAACATCGCCACAGCGTTTGGTGAGAATATTTTATTTTGTCCGATGTATCCCAGTAATTTGAACGCCTTATACAGCGCAACGAAGAAAGCGATGGAGACGGCGTATCCATACAAGATGAACGGGTCAGCGTAAATGCTTAGCAAGTCTAAGTTCGCAGCTCTTCCCTCGGTTAAGGGAAACCAGATCAAAACGGCAAGCACCACCATGCCAATAAGCACGACGACAGCCTGAAGGAACAGGGTTGAAATTCTTTTCATAAATGATTTTACAATTTTAAATTCCGCTGTAAACATAATAATTATTTATTGATAAACAATAAATAATTATTGTATTTAGATGAATCGAAAAAAGTAAGTGGCTTTGTTACGTTGGTCGGGGCTACGGGGCGCGTTGCTCCATTTGACGCTGGCTAAAAACAAAAAAGCCCCAATCCGTTACGGATTGAGGCTTTTGCATTTATGTGATTTGGGTACTCGTGGAGCCGGAGAGAATCGAACTCTCGTCCAGAGAAGATAACGCCGTACCTTCTACATGCTTAGTTGACTTTGGTTGTCGGGTGTGGCAAGGCAGGCAACAGCCAAACTACACCTTAGTTACTGTGTCTTAGCCGTGCTTAGCAACATCGCACGGAGCAGTTCTGCATAACGACACCGCTAATCAACGCCTGCAAAACAACAGCGCTGAGCGATGATGGCTTTCCCGATCTTATCGGGACGAGGCTAATTTACCCTATCGGATAAATTAAGCAGCCATGGCGTAGTTAGACTCGCCAAGTATGGTTTGGAACTATCTTTTAAGGCTCTCATCCCATGAGCCTGCATGCTTATATACGTGGTTAAACATCCTGTCAAAACCGGTCGGCCCCAAATGTCAATGAACACTTCCGCAGGTCGTTTCCTGCAAAAGGGAGACAAATATAGAGATAAAATAGTTCTATTTCTTATCCCCCCGCTCAATCGCCTTCGTGATCGAACCCACGATCTCATCCAACTTATCAGCCGAGCCTTGTAAATGATCCAGCACATCCTGACCTTCTTTCGTGGTCGGGAGCTTTTTTAGCAGGTTGATCAAACCCAGGATGCTGGCCACCGGACTGCGCAGCTTGTGGGCGTTGATGAAGGCATATTCTTCCAGGGCTTTGTTCTTTTTCTCCAGTTCGGCCGTGCGTTCGTTCACGAGGTTCTCCAGGTTCTCGTTGATGCCGCGGATCTCCTCACCCTGGGCCTGGATCTCCTGGTTCTGGGCTTTGATCTCTTCGTTCTGGGTTTGGATCTCGTCGTTCTGCGCCTGGATCTCTTCATTGCTTTTTTGCAACGCGAGTCGCGCCTTGATCTCGCGGATGGTGAGATTGTAGCGCGTTTGAATGAGCATCGTCATAAAGGCGAACGAGGAGAGGAGGATCAGCCCGCCTTTCACAAAGAATGCGTTCAGTTCGAGGGCTGGATTTCGTTGGATGAAGTAGGCCGTAGCCACCAGCGAAAGGGTGGTGAGCACCACGGAATAGGGCCAGTCCCAGGCCACGAACAAAGCCGCGCCGATGAGCAGCGCGGTATAGTTCAGGTTGTGCCCCACCAGGTTTGCATCGCCGATGAGACTATAGGTATAGGCATTTTGCAGGGAAATGAGCAAGAACGGCACCACCGCGATGATGTAGGACGGCAAGTAGTATCGCTTGCGCAGGTATAGGGTGGACAGTGTAACGAGGGATACGAAGACCCGGATCGAGAACACATATTGCCAGCTCGCAGGGATGTTGAAATAGTCGGTGATGGCAAACAGCGGATCGAAAATGATGGCAGCCCAGGCGGCGACGATGTGATACTTGGTGGATGACTTCTCCAACTCGTACTTCCACGACGCACTGGGCACTTGCGAAATCAGGGCCTCCTCCTGAAGCGGCGGCTTAAACTTTTTTATCCCGTCCGAAGTATAACAAAAACTAAACTGAGGTAATAGTTTATGTAAGAGATATGATCAGAATATGCGGTTGCCAACGATAACCTGGCCACCACACGACATTAACAGCGCAAACGCAATGCCACGGATCCATTCCGCCTATCTTAGCGTCTTTGCGTGTCGGCGGTAAAATTATTCATCCCCCGCTCTCCCAATTTGAATCGAATCCCTATATTCGGTATCCTTAAACTGAACCCAGACGCTCCATGAAAAAGGACCTCTTCATCCTGCTCTTATTATTGCTCGTCGTGTGTTTGCCTTCCGCTGTGCGCGCGCAAAAAATAACACCGGCTACCATCCCCGAAGCTGCCGGCTTTTCTTCTGAACGGCTAAAAAGACTCGACACCAATTTCAACGACTGGGTGGCCAAGGGTTGGATGAACGGCGCCGTCGCCCTGGTGATCCACGACGGAAAGATCGTCTACTACAAAGCCTTTGGCTATAACGACATGGCCACAAAGGCGCCGCTCGCCAAAGACGGCATCTTCCGCATCGCCTCCCAAACCAAGGCCATCACCAGCGTGGCCGTGATGATGCTGCACGAAGAGGGCAAGTTCCTGTTGGACGATCCGGTTTCGAAATACATTCCCACGTTTGCCAAGGCCAAGGTGCTCGTCAAGTACAATGCGAAAGACACGACCTACACCAGCGCGCCGGCCAAACGCGACATCACCATTCGCGACCTGCTTACCCACACCTCGGGCCTGGACTATTCCGACATCGGCAGCGA
>Ga0209050_1001759_pt1 | contig 21467 bp, 22 predicted proteins | sample Araplavi_mTSA_r2_FD_184276 | JGI IMG/M metagenome (GOLD analysis project Ga0209050, IMG submission 184276) | Arabidopsis root microbial communities from North Carolina, USA - plate scrape MF_Cvi_mTSA_r2 (SPAdes) (version 2) | ecosystem: Host-associated > Plants > Roots > Endosphere | place: USA... | reverse complement strand
CGACGGCGATCGGGGCCGAGGTCATCGTCGTCCGCAGCAACATCAAGAGAGAAGAGAGCCACGCCTTCTACCCCGCGCTTGGATTCCATCCGACCAAGACGCAGCACGTGTATCGGAAATCCTTACTCGACACCTCTCCACAATGACCGCAACACCCAACCGCGCGCCGCAGCGAACAGGCTCGCGCCCGTCGCTGAGCTTGGGGACGCCAGGCCTGTTTAGAGCATCCCTCGTCAACCATCAGACATGAGCATCGAAGTCATTCTTTGGGGAGTTATTCCCGCCGCACTTGCGGTCGCGGAAATCAGCACCTCGCTTTTCCTTGCAGTCTCCACACGACGCCTCGTTCAGATCCTCCTCAGTATCGTCGTTACGCTGGCCTGTGTTTGGTCACTTTTGGTGCTCTACTGCATCTTCATTCGGGGTGCCTGGCCGACCTGTCTTCCCCATATCGTCATCGGATTCGCGGCGATACCGACCTTCATCCAGCTATTCACCAAGCCGAAGGCGAATAAACGCGACAAGGCCTAGCCAGGAGCGGCGGCGAACAGGCTTGCACCGGCCGCTGAACTTTGAGTCGTTAGGCGTTGTTCCATGCGTCCTGAAATGACGGAGAAACAAATCACAGAGCACAACCGCGCCTTCCAGGAGGCAGCCGCAATCATCAAGGACGAGATACCTCTCCACGAGCGCCCAGACCTGCCTGCGCCCGGCTGGTGGCTACGCCGCAAGCTCAAGCGCGCTCTTTCGCTCTTCGAGCGCGTCCTCCAGCTCAACCCAGAGAACTGGTCGGCGATGTGGCTCATGGGCAAGGTGCATCAACGCTGCCAGGACCAAGCAGAAGCGCTTTCCTGGTTCGAGCGCGCTTACCAGATTAACCCTTCGCAGCCCGATGTCGCTCGTGAGGCGTCCATGTGTGCGATGAACCTCGGCCGGCACGATGCAGCAATCAACTTCGCTCATCGCGCCGTTCAGATTGAACCTGCCAACCCCGGACTCCACGCTAATCTCGCCCTAGCTTATCTCCTTGCCGGGCGTATCCCCGACGCTCGAACAGCCATTGATCGAGCCGTGGCCTCCGACCCGACCGACTCGATTTCCAAGACCATCCAAGCTGTCACCCGACACTTCGCAGCCAATGGCCGCACGCCACCTGTCACAACTCCAGCATTGCTCAGCTATTGGGCCAAGAACCGCAACGCCTAACCCGGCGCGGCAGCGAACGGCTCCGGTTACTCGGCGTATCTTGCCCCCCACGTTTCCCCCAAAACCATGAAAACTACGATCAGCACCTTTTTCATCCTTCTCGCAGCGGCAGCGGTGGCGTCAGCGGCCCCGAAATTAAAAGTGGAGTCGATGGTCTATGGACCAAACCAATTGGGCGGGCTCGACTCCTCACACACGCCGTTGGTGATCGCAAAGAGCGGGTCCGAAACCATCGTGACCATCGGCGATCGCCTCGCCTACGCCATCACGCCGACGCGGGTTGGGCGTGATACGGTGTATCTCGACATTCGGCTTCTTAAGGATCTCTACGGGCCCGCCAAACTCAAGGCGCCCCGGATCAAGACCAAGTTGGGGATCACAGCTCCGGTTTGTGTGGGTCAGCGGTTCTTCACCACCAAGGTGTCTCTCGCACGATGACCGCAACACCTGACCAGGCGCTGAACCCGGGAGCGTTATAAGCCACTTTCGAAACACGTCATGAGACCGCTTCGGTATTCCATCAACGTCACCCTGGATGGGTGCTGCGATCATCGGGCGATGCCGGCCGACGAAGAGTTGCATCGTCACGCGGTGCAAAACCTCGCCCAGGCCGATGCCCTCCTTTTTGGCCGGGTGACTTACGAAATGATGGAGGCCGCGTTTCGGCCTTCGGTGCAGACGGAAGCGAGGACTGATTGGACGGAACCTTTCGCCCGCACAATCGACGCGGCGAAGAAATACGTGGTGTCGAGCACGCTGGACCGGGTCGATTGGAATGCGGAACTCGTGCGCGGAGATCTGCGGCAGGCCGTTGAGCAGCTCAAACGAGAGCCGGGTCAGGGACTGTTTGTCGGAGGCGTGAAGCTCCCGCAGGCATTGGCTGAGTGGGGACTGATCGATGAGTATGAGTTCATCGTGCATCCGAGAGTAGCGGGCCATGGGCGGACGTTGTTCGCCGGTTTATCTCAGGGGGTTGATTTGAAGCTCGTGAGCCGGCTGGAATTCGCCTCGGGGGCGGTGGCGATGCGATATCGGCCAAGATAAGGCCCCCCCGCAACGCCCATCCATACAGCACGACCACGATCGTGACCGGCAGTTCTGAACCCGAAGACCCAGACGATGCGGCTGAGGCGGGGCTTTACGCCTCTGGCCCAACGGAATCGCGGTCTACGACGTTCAGTCGCAGGCGCTTTCGGCCGCGAGTGTGCTCGAACACCGGCGGGCACGGTGACGCCGGTCGGCCTGAACCACGCCATCGCCTTTTATCAGCATCCGCGGTTGGTGCGGCTATCCGATGGTTTCGTCGAATTCGCCATCCCGACCCTCTCCAGCGGGTTCGCTGATTGCCGGGCATCACCAACCAGAACGCTGCGGCGATTCGAATCAACGCCATGCCCAGGAAAGTCGCCCTCATCGACGCCGTGTTTGCGATCAACGGAATCGGGACGGTGATCGCGCTGCCGCAGGAAGGCCAGTGGGTGCTGGACCCAGCGGAGAAGATTCATCGCCGGGAACGCATCCAGATTCGGACGCCGGGCGGCGGTTGTCTTTCGACGTTCATCCGGGACATCGAGATGATCAATCGTGGCCGCGACCGCGGCGGTGTGGCCTTCAGCCTCCCCCACCCCATCGGGCCCGAGGATGTTCCGGCAGGGAGTGAGCTTTGGCTGGAGCGCGATGGGGCGGAGCCTTTGCTTGAGCCATGACCACACGTCGCCTTACCCTACAGCGCAGGCGAGCAGGTTCTGCCTGTCGCTAAGCTGGTGTGGTGAAGCGATTCAGACGCTTTTCCCAAAACCGACACCCCCAAAAACCCCAATGCAAAAAGTCACTCCGTTCCTCTCGTTCGATGGGCAAGCTGAAGAGGCTGCCCGGTTCTACGTTTCGCTCCTGCCGGACTCGCGGATCGATCGGATCACCCGGTCGCCAATCGATACACAGGGCGGCGCCGCGGGCACTGTGCTCATTGTCGAGTTCACGCTCGCCGGCACGCAATATATCGCGCTCAACACCCCGGGGTTTACCTTCACCGAGGCGGTCTCGTTCCTGATTTCCTGCGCCGACCAGGCCGAGACGGACCGGCTTTGGGCCGCTCTTACGGCGGATGGCGGTTCCGAGGTGGCCTGCGGCTGGCTCAAAGACCGCTGGGGCGTTTTTTGGCAAGTGACGCCAACCCGGCTGATGGAACTGATCAAAGACCCCGACCGGGACCGCGCCCGGCGCGCGATGGAAGCCATGATCCAGATGGTCAAGATCGACATCGCGACGATCGAACGAGCCGCCGACGGGGCATGAGCCTCGAGGATCGATCACACGCTGAACGCCGCCGAAGAGAGGCCTGTGAACCAGGAGAGGAATAACATCTAGATTCACGCATGGATTGGATCACTGAGACCATCGCGATTTGCGGCAGCGGACACGCTCCGCGGGACCTTTGGACGGCAGAAACCCTAAACAGGAATAGATACCCATGAGAAAGATCAGGATCATCGAACATAGCTCGCTGGACGGTGTGATCCAGGCGCCCGGTGGACGGAATGAAGACGGCGATTACCCGCATGGCGGATGGACGGCCCCGTATCGAAGTGCCGCCGGGAGAGAAGCCGTCGCCGAGGCCCAGGGCAGCAGTTTCGATCTGCTGCTCGGCCGCCGCACCTACGACATCTGGAGCGGCTACTGGCCGCAGGCCGGGAGCAGCCCTTTGGCAGACGCGCTGAATGCCGCGACGAAATACGTGGCGACCCACCGGCCGGAGAGCCTCGTCTGGGGTCCGGCCGAGGGCCTGGGCGCTGACCTCGCGGAGGGGGTTCGTCGCGTGAAATCGACGGCCGGTCCGGATCTAGTCGTGTGGGGAAGTTCGACGCTGACGTCCGTGCTTCTCGAGCAGGGGCTGGCCGATGAGGTGGTGCTGCTGGTTTACCCCGTCTTGCTGGGCCGGGGCAAACGTCTCCTGCCGGAGGGGGCGGGCCCACGCGAACTCGCGCTCATCAGCACGAAGGCCCTGTCCACGGGCGTGCTCGTGAATACTTATCGAACCGTCGGAGCGCTGCGCACCGAGTAACGAAGACCAGACGAACTCCCATTGATGCCTAACACATCATCACCGGCGGAATCTTCGCCATCCATCGCACTGCTCCGCGCCGCCTACGCGGCATTCAACGCGCGGGATATAGACGCCGCCCTCGCGCTCATGACGCCGGAGGTGGCCTGGCCGCGCGCGTTCAAAGGTGGGTTTGTCCGTGGGCCGGAAGAAGTCCGCGCTTACTGGACGGAGCAGTGGAGCGAAATCGACCCGCACGTGGAGCCGCGGGCTTTTCACCCCGAGGACGCTGGGCGGATCGTCGTCGAGGTGCAGCAAGTCGTGCGCGACCTGGCCGGGACGATTCTGGCCGATGAGCGCGTGGGCCATCGCTTCACGATCGAGGGTGGGCTGATTCAAGGGATGGAGGTTTGTTCTCTGCCGTAGGTGGGTTGGACGGCGACAGGAATGTCGCTGCTCCTTGGGGCTTCCCCTGATTCTGCGTTTGTACCCATCTGAGGCATCTGCGTCATCGGTGGTTTCCGCCTCTGGGGTATCGGCAGTTTTTGTGTATGGTGGGGTTTGGTGACTTCGTCTCTCCCTCTTGATCAACTGCATCGCCCCCTGCGGGACTTGCGCGTGTCCGTCACGGATCGCTGCAATTTCCGCTGCCGGTATTGCATGCCGCGGGAGGTGTTTGGGGCGGCGCATGCGTTTCTGCCGAAGGACCAGATTTTGTCGTTCGAAGAGATCGCGCGGCTGGCGCGGATTTCGATCGCGCTCGGGGTGGAAAAGATCCGGCTGACCGGGGGCGAACCCCTGCTCCGGCGCGGGCTGCCCCAGCTGATCGAGATGCTCGCGCCGCTTCAGGCCGAAGGGTTGCGCGATCTCACGCTGACGACGAATGGCTCGCTGCTGGTGGAGCTGGCGGGGGCACTGCGCGCGGCGGGGTTGCATCGGCTGACGGTGAGCGTGGATTCGCTCAACCCCGACACCTTTCGCGCGATGAACGATGCGGACTTCCCACTGCACCGGGTGCTGCGCGGGATCGATGCGGCGCTGGCGGCGGGGTTTGCACCGATCAAGATCAATGCGGTGATCAAACGCGGGGTAAACGATCACGAGATCCCGGCGCTGGCGGAGCGGTTTGGCGGACCGGAATTCATTTTGCGATTCATCGAGTACATGGACGTGGGCAATACGAACGGCTGGCGACTCGATGACGTGGTGTCTTCCGCGGAGATCGCGGAGAGGCTGGGGTTGGCGCCGTTGCCGGCGAATTATCCGGGCGAAGTCGCGCGCCGCTTTCGCACGCCGGCCGGGGGCGAGATCGGGTTGATCAGTAGCGTGACGGAACCGTTCTGCGGAGATTGCACCCGGGCGCGATTGAGTGCGGATGGACATCTCTTTACCTGCCTCTTTGCCACGCACGGCTTCGATCTGCGCACGCCGCTGCGCGCGGGGGCAAGCGATGCGGAGCTGGCGCGGTTGCTGGCGACGATCTGGCGGGCGCGGGGGGATCGGTACTCCGAGCTGCGCAGCTCGGAGACGGTGCGGGAGCCGAAGGTGGAGATGAGCGCGATCGGGGGGTAGGGCGGTTTAAATAAAACCGTGGTGTGGTTGCGGCTCGTGGGAACGGAGGGGGAGCCACGATGCTTGCAGGGCAAGCGCCCCGTTTGCCACATTCTTCCCGGAGGGAATGCTGCGCCAGGTCTCTCCCCGGCACCGACGGAGTGGTGCCCTCCAGCTTTACGATTGCGAGAAGGCCAGAGTGGTGACGAGTTCTTTCGCCTGGGGATCGTAGGTGCGGCGGATTTTGCCGCCGTGAGCGGCGACCATGCGTTCGACTTCCCAGAGGCCGAGGCCGTAGCCGCCGCGGCGGGTGGAGCTGAAAGGCGTGTGGCCCCAAGTGCTCGGGTCGACGGCTTCGCTCTTCGGCTCGATGAGGGTGAAGAGCAGCTGGCCGTCGACGGCTTCTACGCGGGCGCGGAGTGGGCCGCCGGGCTGGAAGGCCGCAGCGTTGGAGAGCAGCTCGTGGAAGACTTTGGCCACGCAATCGAGGTCGAGCTTGATGCGGGTGTCCTTCCCGTCGTCGTGCCAGGCGATCTCCAGCTCGGGTTTCACCGCCCCAGCTTGATCCTTCCAGATTTCCAGCCAGTCGCGGGCGGGCAATTCCACCGGGGACAACATGGGCTCGGCGAATTTCGACGAAAGCTTGCGCATCTCGGCAGCGAGTTCGCGGATCTGCCGCCGCAGGCGGTCCACCGAGGTTTTACTCTCCTCGTCGCCGTCGACCAATTCGCTGAGCAGGGCGGCTTCGAGGTCGAGCCCGTTCAGGTGGTTGCGCACATCGTGAGTGTGCTGGCGGACAAAGGTAGCGAGGCGAGGCCAGCTCAGTTCAGGTTGTGTTTCCATAAAGGGCTCAAAGATTGTACGCGCGGCTGCGGCGGGATGGCTGCCCCAAAGCGGAAATCCGAATGACTTTTCCGTGTCCAGCTCAATGACACATCGTGTTTTGATTCACTACACTTTTCAGGCCTAGATTTCGGCCTCTCCAGAGTAAACCCGGCGTGGCACGGCACAGGCAAAGGAAGTGGGGCGTCAGTCGCAAACAAAAACCCACAACCCGCCATGCTCTACTCGTTTGACCAACACAAAACTGAAGCGAACCCCTCCGACCTGGCCACGGATGAAATCACGGACGAACAGCTCATGGCCCGGATTCAGGCTGCGGACGAAAGTGCGCTCGCTCTTCTCTATCGCCGCCATCTCGCCCTCCTGCGGACCATCGTGAGCCGGGTGATCAACAACGACACCGACACGGACGATCTCGTGCAGGAAATCTTTTGCGAAGTCTGGCGCCAGGCCGCCCACTACACGGAAGAGAAAGGCAAAGCCCTCGGCTGGCTGGTGACCCTGGCTCGTCGCCGGGCCATCGACAAGCTGCGCAAGAAACAAGCTTACCAGCGCGCCGAGGATCGTCTGCGCGACGAAACCGAACGCGAACCGCTAAAGGCCCTGCACCAGGGCGCCGATGAAGACGCGGTCGCCGCCGACCGGGCGGAGATTCTCCAGCGGGTGATCGCCACCCTGCCGGAGCCGCAACGCGAAGCGCTCACCTACGCTTTCTACCGTGGCATGAGCCAGCGCGAGATCGCAGCCCACACGGGGATCCCGCTGGGCACGATCAAGACCCGCCTCGAACTCGCGGTGCGCAAGGTGCGCAGTGCGGTGCTCGCCATGGGCGGCGAACGCGAATGGTCGCCGGCAAACGCCTAGTCCCTATCCTTCCCTTCATCCTGGAATCAACCACCCAGCAAACCAGCAGTTTCACGTATGAAAGCAGCCACCATTGTCGGCATCCTCTTGATCCTCCTGGGCGTCGTCGCCCTGGTCACCAAGGGATTCGATTTTCGCACGCGGGATCGTGAACGCGTGGTCGAACTGGGGCCGCTGAAAGTGGACGCGACGGTCGAGCGGGAGCATCGTCTCCCGCTCCCGCCGATCTTCGGAGTGCTGGCGCTGGCCGGCGGGGTGGTGCTGGTGGTCGCGGGGGCAAAGGCGCGGCCGGTGTAGGCGCGGATCCGAAGGGGCAGCGCGCCCCTTGAGCGGAAGTTTTTGTTGGCCCCTCATTTTCTGGAGCCAGGTCTTCCCCCGCCCGGAATCGCAACGCGATGCCGGAGAGTTGCCCCGGCATTCCTCTGCAATCTCCACGCGAACGCAGTGAGCCTATCTTTTGCGGAGCAAGGTGGAACGCCTCTCCGAGGGCGTTTTTGAAAACGCATGCGAGCGCCAGCGAGCCGCACTTTGAGTGAAAGCATGGCGTCGCGTTGCGACGCGGTGGCTTCAAAAACGTCCTCGGAGAGGCCGTTCCACCGTTACGAGGCTTGCTGCGCTCACTCGATTCCTGGACGCGAGTGCCCTAGACCGCTTCTTCTTCTTCCCCACTGCTGGGGGATGAAGAGATGGGAGCCAGGCCGAAGCGTTTGAGCTTCGCGTATAGGGTCGGGCGGTGGATGCCGAGGAGTTCGGCGGCGCGCTTTTTGTTGCCGCCGGCGCGGCGGAGGGCGTCGATGAGGGCTTGTTTTTCGACCTCTTCGAGCGTCAGCGGGCCGGTGGAGGTGGTCGCGGAGGCCGGAGCCAGGTGGGGGGCCTGGATTTCCTGCGGGAGGCACTTCGGATCGATCACCACACCGTCACAGAGGACGAGGCCGTGCTCGATCGCGTTTTGCAGTTCGCGCACATTACCAGGCCAGGGGTACCGGCGGAAAAGTTCCAGTGCTTCAGGGGCCAGGGACGGTTGCGGAACTTTGTTCAGCTGCCGGGCAAAGCGGCGCACGAAAACGTCGATGAGTTTCGGCAAATCCTCGCGGCGGTCGCGCAGCGGCGGTATTTCGATCTCGAAGGTCTTGAGCCGGAAATAGAGATCCTGGCGCAGGTGGCCGTCACGTACAGCGATGGCCGGGGGGCGATTGCACGCGGCGATGAGGCGGAAACGCGCAGGGATGTTTTTCGTGGTGCCGAGCGGGCGGAATTCGCGCTCCTGCAGCACGCGGAGGAAACGCGTTTGCAGGTCGATCGGCATCTCGGTGATTTCATCGAGGAACAGTGTGCCGCCATCGGCTTCGGCGAGCATGCCGGAGAAAGCCGCGGTGGCCCCGGTGAAGGCGCCTTTGGCGTAGCCGAAGAGCTCGGCCTCGATCATGTTGGCCGGGAAAGCGCCACAGTTCAGCTTCACCATGCTTTCGCCGGAACGCAGGCTGAGGCGGTGAATTTCGCCGGCGTAGACTTCCTTGCCGACGCCGCTTTCGCCGGTGAGCAGCACATTCGCATCGCTCGGGGCGACGCGGGCGATGAGCTGCTCGACATCGCGCATGCGGCGGCTGATGGCGACGGGGCGAAGCTGTTCCTCCGCGGCGCGCAGTTCTTTTTCGAGGCGCGCATTTTCGCGCTGCAAGGTTTCCGCCTGGGCGCGGAGTTCGCGCTGCTCGAGCGCGCGGGAACAAAGGCTGAGCAATTCCTCGGCGGCGTACGGTTTGGAGAGGAAATGGAAGGCACCGAGTTTGATGGACTCGATCGCGTTCGCGATGGTGTCGTGCGCGGTGAGAATCATCACCGGCAGCTTGGGGTACTCGGCCTTCAGCTCGCGCAGGACTTCGAGCCCATCGGCATCGGGCAGGCCGAGATCAAGCAGCACGAGATCGGGTTTGATCTCAGCCACCTTCTTACGGCCCTGCGAGGCATTTGGCCCGACGTGCACCGAGTAACCGTGCCGCTCCAAAACCGCGGAGAGCGTGACCTGGATCGTCCGCTCATCGTCGATCACCACCACCGTCTTCCCGGGTTTCGTCATGAGAAGAAAATGGGACCGCCGCGCGGAGTGGCTCCGTGCTGCGAAGAAAGCAGGTCAGAAGGAAAACAGGTGATCACGAAGTGGGGGTCATTCATCGCCTGCCCTTGGCGTGCAGGAAAGACACTAATTTCAGAACGGGCCTCGCAAAAGCAAAATAACGCGGCGCGGCCCCCTTGCGAAGGCTGCGCCGCCTGGCTGGACTACCGGCTGGGAGGGCTAGAGACCCGCGATTTCGGTGCGGATGTCTTCTTTGGTCCGGCCGAGTTTTTTCTGCAAACGCCCGAGCAATTCGTCATCCTTGCCTTCGGAGAACGTGAGATCGTCGTCCGTCAGCTGCCCATACTTTTGCTTGAGCTTGCCTTTGATTTCATTCCAGGAGCCTTTGAGTTCAAGTTTCGTCATAACATACTGGTTTCGCGGAGCCGGGCGCAGTCGGTCGTGGAAAATTCCCGCAGGCATCAGGCGAGGGCCTGAGTTTTTCATCCATCCACGGGGTATGGGGATCGCGAACTCACCGCACCATGCGACTCCACGCCATTTGTGAAATCGATTTCGATGCCGAGATTCCCGTGGCTGCGATGCTGATGTTGCGCCCACGTAGCGGCGCGGCCCAGTGGATCAGCCACGAACGGTACGCGCTCACGCCCCAGGTGCCGGTGATCGAGTTCACCGATCTTTTCGGCAACCTTTGCCAGCGGCTGGTGATCCCCGCGGGCGGCGCGACGCTGCGTGCGCAGTGCATCGCGGATGTCGCCGACACGGTGGACGTCGATTTCGGAGCCACCTACATCCTGCCGCAATTTCTACCCGAAAGCGTGCTGCCGTTCACCTTCGCCAGCCGCTACTGCCCGTCGGATCAGCTCGTGCAACTCGCGCTCGAAGTGACCGCGGGCGTGGCGCCGGGGTACCCGCAGGTGAATGCAATCCGCGAGTGGATCAACCGGAACATCAAATACCAATACGGCGCGAGCACGCCGGTGACGACGGCGCTCGACACGGTGAACACCCGCCAGGGGGTGTGCCGGGATTTCACCCATCTCGGGATCGCGTTATGCCGCGCGCTGAATATCCCGGCGCGCATGGTGGCGGGCTACACGCTGGAGCTCGACGAGCCGGATTTGCACGCGTGGTTCGAGGCGTTTGTCGGCGAACGCTGGTTCGTTTTCGATGCGGTGCAGAAGCAAGGGACCACGGGAAACCGCCTCGCGATCGCCTATGGCCGCGACGCCACGGATGTCGCGCTGGTCACGCAATTCGGACCGCTGAACCTGCAGAACCTCAAGGTCTCCGTGTCGGTGGCGCACGACTAGCCTCTGCTTTTCCTCCGACCATGGCCTGGCTGCGCATCGTCCACGAGACGCGCTATCGTTACCTCACTCCCGTGGTCTTCGGGCCGCACCGGCTGGTGCTACGTCCGCGCGAAGGGCACGATCTGCGGGTGGAAGACTTGCGCCTGGAGATCAGCCCGGCGTTTGAACTCGAGTGGAGCCGCGATGTGTTCGGCAATTCCATCGCCACGGCGCACTTGCTCGAACCGGCGGAGGAGCTGCGCATTCGCAGCGAAGTCGTGCTGCGCCAGACCCTGCCGCTGACGAACCGCGGGCCGCGCCCGATGCAGCCCATCCCCTACCCTCTTATCTTTCCCGCGCTCGAACTGCCGGTGGCTGCGGTGTACCAGGCGAGCACTTTCCCGGAGGATGTGGCGGAGGTGAAGAAGTGGCTGGGCGAGCAGCTCGGCGGTGAGCCGGAGGGCGATGCGCATCAGCTGATCCAGCGAATCGGGCGGCTGGTGCATCGCGGGATTCGTTACCAGCGGCGGGAGGACAAAGGGGTGCAGACGCCGCAGCAGACGATCGCGCAGGGCACGGGTTCGTGCCGCGATCTTTCCACCCTGCTGCTGGAGGCGCTGCGCGGGCTCGGCTTTCCGGCGCGGTTTGCCAGCGGCTACCTCGATTGCACGGCCTCGGAAGCGGGCCGGGCGGCGACGCACGCGTGGGCCGAGGCGTACCTGCCGCGGATGGGCTGGCTGGGGTATGATCCGACGCTGGGGGAATTTACCTCGGGAAAACACGTCGTGACAGGGGTGAGCCATCATCCGCGGGGGGTGATGCCGATTACCGGGACATTTGCGGGTACGCCGGAGCAGTACCGGGACATGCAGGTGACGGTGCAAACCCAGCGCCTGGAGGAGTGGCCGCCCCTGAGTGAGGCCTCGGGAAGTTAAGCATCTCTGATTCAGAGAACCACTTTCGCGCCTGGGTGCGAATTTTTCGGTGTAATGACTGGGAAACAGACAACGACGGCAAGCTGCGGCGCCAGCCTCCCAGATGAAGGTCTGGCCGCACAACCGGGGGCGTAACGCGCGGAACATGGAAGAACTCATCATCTTAACGATCGATCCCCACGAAGCAGACCGAAGCCGGATCGAATTGTTGCTCGGAGGCAGCTATCGGCACCGCGGAGTGGCCACGCTGGAGGCGGGGCTGGAGGTGATTCGCGCGGAAAATCCGCACTGCATCCTGCTCGCCTCGCCGCTGCCGGAAGGGCGCGGCCAGGCCCTCGTGGATCAGTTGCGCGATGCGGAGGGGCAGTTGCCCGCGCCGGTAATTTTGCTCACGAAGATGGGTGACCTGGAGGCAGGCGAAAGTGGGGCGCACCAGCAGCTGGCCAAGGATCGGCTGGAAGCGGAGGCGGTGCGCCTGGCGGTGAGTGGGGCGCGTTTGCAAGTCGACTCCGAGCGCCAGGCCGCAACCCAACGGCAGGAGGTGGAACGGCTGCTGAATGAAGCACGTGCCCAAAATGCCGCGCTGGTGAAAGCGAAGGAAGACCTGGAGCGCGCAAACGCGGCGAAGGATCAATTTCTGGCCAAGCTCAGCCATGAACTGCGCACGCCGCTGAACCCGGTGCTGTCGCTGGTTTCGTCGTCCTCGGACGATCCCGGTCTTTCCCCGGATCTGCGCGAGACCTTCGCGATCATCCGCCGGAATGTGCAGCTGGAGGCGCGGCTCATCGACGATCTGCTCGACCTCACGCGGGTGCTGCAAGGGCGGCTGGAGATTCAAAAACAGCCGCTCGATTTACATGCCTGCCTGCGCGCCGCACTCGATCTGTGCCAGCCGGATTTCACCTCCCGCAAGATCGGCCTATGGACTGCGCTGCACGCGGCGCACTCGAAAGTGACCGGGGATTTTTCGCGGCTGCAGCAGGTGCTGTGGAATCTTTTCCGCAACGCGGTGCAATACACACCGGACGGCGGCCGGGTGGAAATTACGACCGCGAATGAAGGCGAGACGATCGTGCTGGAGATCCGCGACACGGGTACGGGGATTCCCGTGGAACGGCTGGGCGAAATCTTCGAGGCGTTCCATCGGGCCGATGAGGACGTTTCCCCTTTCGGCCAGCTCGGGCTGGGGCTTTCGGTCGGGCGCGCGGTGATCGAAGCGCACGGTGGTCAGCTCACGGCCCGGAGCGATGGCTCAGGCCGCGGGGCGGTTTTTACGGTCACGCTACCGGTGGAAATCGCCGTGCCGGAGGTGGCGGCGGCTTCACCTGCGCCGGCGCCGGCCAAACGCGGGCTGACGGTGCTGGTGGTGGAAGATCACGAAGACACGCGGCGGGTGCTGGCGCGCGCGCTGCGGCGCAAAGGCTTTGGTGTGACGGCGGCGGCCAGCGTGGCCGGTGCGCTGGAGGAGTTTCATCAGCGGCCGACGGATCTCGTGATCTGCGATATCGGCCTGCCCGATGGCACGGGCTGGGATTTCGTGAGCCAGCTGCGCGAGGAAGGCCCGGTGCGCGCGGTCGCGGTGAGTGGGTACGGGATGGAGCGGGACATTCAGCGCAGCCGCGACGCGGGTTTTGCCGCCCACATCGTGAAACCGGTGGATTTCTCGCAGCTGGAAAAAGTGGTGTCGCGGCTGCTGGCGGAGCCGCTGTCGTAGGGCGACGAGGCAGAAGGCGTGATGGGTGACTAGTGATTCGTAGGTGGAACACCGTGGCCGCGACTACGCACCAACCACGAATCTCAAATCACGCCTCCCTCCGGGAAAATCCCGGTGATTTGCACGGCCAAGTGGGGGCCCGATGGCGAAGTAGGGGCAGCTAGATTTTTACCACCTGCATGACCAAAAAAAACGCGCCCAAACTTCGCGCTTTCGCCACGGATTTCGATGGCACGCTGGCCCACGATGGCCTGGTGCCGGACAAGACGCTCACCGGCCTGGAAAGACTCCGCGAGGCGGGATGGAAAGTCATCATGGTGACGGGGCGCGAGATCGAAGACCTCGCGCGAGTGTTCAATCGCTTCGATCTTTTCGATGCGATCGTGGCGGAAAATGGCGGGCTGCTTTACTCCCCCGCCGACAAGGTGAGCCAGCGGCTGGCGGAACCGCCGCCGGATAAATTGATCGAAGGGCTGCGCTCCCGCGGCGTGGCGCCGATTTCCGTCGGGCATGTGATCGTGGCCACATGGGAACCGCACCAGGCGGCGACCCTCGAGGCGATCCGTGATCTTGGCCTCGAGTACCGGCTCATCTTTAACAAGGGCGCGATCATGATTCTGCCCCCGGGGGTGAATAAAGCGAGCGGGCTGGAGGCGGCGCTGGACCGATTCGACATCAGTCCGGCTGAAGTCGTCGCAGTGGGCGATGCGGAAAACGATCACGCCATGTTTGAGCTTTGCCGTCTGCCGGTGGCGGTGGCGAATGCGCTGCCGGCGGTGAAGGAAAGAGCAAAGATCGTCACGAAGGCCGATCACGGCCTGGGCGTGGCGGAATTGATCGAAACCCTGCTGAAACCCGATTTCGTTTTACCATGAAAAAAGTGCTGATGGTGGATGTAGGCGGCAGCAACGTGAAGATGATGGCGGCCGGCCACGAGGGATTCCGCAAGTTTCCCTCGAACGACAAACTGACCGCCGCGCAGATGGTCAAAGGCGTGCTCGAGGCGACCACGGATTGGGAATACGAAGCGATCTCGCTCGGGTTTCCCGGCCTCGTGGTGGAAGGCAAACCGGCGCGCAATCCGCTCAATCTCGGCGGCGGCTGGGTGGGCTTCGATTTCAAGAAAGCCTTCAAGCGGCCGGTCCACATCATCAACGATGCCGCGATGCAGGCCCTGGCCAACTACCGGGGCGGCCGCATGCTTTTCGTGGGGCTCGGGACGAGTATCGGGGCGACTCTGATCGTCGACGACACCATCATTCCCATGGAAGTCGGCCTGCTTCGGTTGACCAAAACGGTCGGCTTCGCCGATCGGCTTTGCAAAGCGTCGCGCGACAAGATCGGGCATCGGCTCTGGGAAAAGGCCGTCTGGAAGGCGGTCTTTTACCTGCGGGACTGCTTCTGGCCGGAGGATGTGGTGATCGGCGGAGGCAATGCCAAGACCTTGCTCGAGATCCCGGCCGGCTGCCGGCGGGGGGACAATCAGGATACCTTCAAGGGAGCCCGGCGGCTGTGGCCGGGGGCCGATGTGGTCGCGGTGCCGCAGGTGACCAGCTGGCGGCTGGAGTGGAAGGAAAAGCAGAAGCCAAAAAAAGCGACCGCCAAAAAGTAGCGCGCGCGGGCCACCTGAACCGCAGCCGCAATCCTGCAGGGATTGAATCCTCCAGGTCGGGCGCCCCGCCTGCCGGGAAAAGAGGTGGCTGCCGCATCCCCGGAGGAAAAATGTGGCAAGCGAGCGCTTGCCCTACAAGCCTTCGCAAGCCATTCCCCGCGCTGGCGTACCCCTCAATCCGGCAAGGAATTGGGGCGGCACCGCGCCGGTCGTCGGCATTTCGCCGCAAAATAGAAACAAAGCCTACAACCGCCCGTCGAATTTTCAGCGATACGTGGGCAGCATGAATACGTTTGTGATCCACATGAGCGACGCCAGCGGGGTCGATGAACAAGCCGCCATTGTCGTCCAGGACGCCATGGACCTGGGCCGCGCGGCTCAGGTCGCCCTCGATCAGATGGTCGAGCGCCACGGGGGCCAACTCGCCTTCCCGATCTTTGTGGATATCCACCCGGCGCAGGAATTCCAGAGCCGCTCCTGGATGCACCCGGCGAAAACCGGCACCTCCGTGCACTCGGACGTGCTCCAGCCGGTTCGCGGGTAGTTTTTTCGATTCACGAAGTTTTTTTGAGGATTCTTTCCCTTCGGACGAAGGGAGTTTTTCTGGGTTCGGCGTGAACTCAGCGGCGGCGCATCCGGCGCGTGGAGCGGGAAAGGCAAACGCGACCGGATTCAAACAGGTCGGTCAGGGCGGCGGCCGCTTCCAGCGAATTGCGGCTCGAGGACGAAACGGCGACGATCAGGTCGCCCAAGGTCAAAGACCGGCTGCGGCTGTTGGAGGATTGGGTGCAACGTTTCATAGCGAGCGCTATCTATTGCTAGGGGCGTGCCACGATGGTCTTCAGAGAGAAAATGGCAAAACAGTGACCTTTTGTGTTTGAAATACGGACACTCTTGTCGGTCAGAAATACATCCAGCCGCGCCGGGGGCTACTCGCGAATCCCTCGCGTGAGCGAAGCGTCCTCGATCCCTACATCCACTTATCGTCTGCAATTCCACGGCGGCTTCACCTTTGCCGATGCGACGGGCATTCTCGACTATCTGCAAGCCCTGGGGATTTCCCACGTGTACTCCTCGCCTTTCTTCCAGGCCGGCTCGGGCAGCACCCACGGCTACGACGTAGCCGACCATAGCCGGATCAACCCAGCGATCGGTGGCGAGGAGCGGCTGGCTGAATTCATGGCTGGGCTGCGGGGGCGTGGGATGGGGCAAATTCTCGACTTCGTGCCGAACCACATGGGGATCAGCGAACCGATCAATCGCTGGTGGATGGATGTGCTCGAAAACGGGCCGTGCTCGCCGTATGCGAACTACTTCGACATCGAGTGGCGCCCGCTGAAGCAGGAGTTGGAGAACCGCGTGCTGCTGCCGATCCTCGGCGATCGCTACGGGCGGGTGCTGGAGAAGGGCGACTTCTCCGTGGTGCTGGAAAACGGCGCATTTTTTCTGCGCTATTACGAAGCCAAGCTGCCGATCAATCCGCGGAGCTATCCGCAGATCCTCGACCGGGCGGCGGAGCAGCTGAAGGAATTTCGCGGCACCGCATTTCACGATGAGCTGCGGAGTATTTCGACCGCGTTTGGCGCCCTGCCCCAGCGCTGGCATTCGGATTTGGAGGCGATCGAACTGCGCGCGCGGGAGAAAGAAGTAGGCAAACGCCGGCTGGCCCGGCTGGTGGCCGATGTGCCGAAAGTCGGCGACGCAATTGCCTCGGTGATCGCCGTGCTGGCGGGCCAGGTAGGCGCGCCGGAGAGCTTCGATGCGCTGCATGATCTGCTCTCGGCGCAGGCTTACCGCCTGGCTTACTGGCGGGTGGCGGCGGAGGAGATCAACTACCGGCGGTTTTTCGATATCAATACCCTCGCGGCGATTCGTGCGGAGATTCCCGAGGTCTTCGCGGCGGCGCACGAACGGGTCTTCAAAATGATCGAGGCGGGTGAAGTAACGGGGCTGCGGATCGATCACATCGATGGGCTGTGGAATCCACGCACGTATCTGGAGCAATTGCGCGATCGGTTTCCGAAGATCCCGCTTTATCTGATCGTGGAGAAGATCCTCGCGGGCGAGGAATGGCTACCCTCGGACTGGCCGGTCCACGGCACGACGGGCTACGAATTTGCCAGCGATACGACCGCGCTATTTGTCGATCCGGCGAGCGAGCAGAAGCTGACCGAGCTGTACGCGCGGTTTGCCGACGAGACGAATCTCGAAGACCTGATCTACGAGAAAAAGCTGCTGATCACGCGTATGGCGCTGGCGGGCGAAGTGGCGACGCTCGGGCGCATGCTGAATCAGCTATCGGAGAGCGACCGGCATCATCGCGACTTCACGCTGAATCAGCTCACGGCCGCGGTGCGCGAGACGATCGCGTGTTTCCCGGTGTATCGCACGTACGTGACGCCGGAGCGGCCGGCGCGCGATGACGATCGGCTCGTGATCCTGCGCAGTGTGCGTCGGGCGCGGAGCCGGAATCACTCGATCGACAAGCCGGTGTTCGATTTTCTCGCGCGGGTGCTGCTGCTCGATTTCCCGAAAAATCTGCCGGAGAAAGATCGCGAGGAGCAGATCCGGTTCGCGCTGAAATTTCAGCAAGTGAGCGGCCCGGTGATGGCCAAGGGGCTCGAAGATACGGCGTTTTATATCTACAACCGGCTGATCGCGCTGAATGAAGTCGGCGGCGAGCCGGGGCGGTTCGGGCTGCCGGTGACGACGTATCACGAACGCTGCGCGGAACGGCAGCGGCGCACGCCGCATTGCCTGCTGGCCAGCTCGACTCACGACACGAAACGCAGCGAAGACATGCGCGCGCGGTTGACGGTGATCAGCGAATTTCCGGACGACTGGCGCAAGGCGGTGTTGAAATGGGCGGATCTGAATGCGCCGCTGAAACGCAAAGTCGACGGACGGCCCGCGCCTTCACCGAACGAGGAATATCTCATCTACCAAACGCTGGCCGGCGTGTGGCCGCTGGAAGGGCTGGACGAAAACTCGCGGCCGGGGTTTGTCACGCGCATCCAGGAATACATGGGCAAGGCGGTGAAAGAGGCGAAGCTGAACAGCAGCTGGGTGGAGCCGAACGAGGATTGGGAAAATGCGATCCACCAATTCGTGGCGGAGATTCTCGACCCGGAAAAAAGCCGGAAATTCCTGAAGCTGCTGGAGCCGTTTGTGGAGCGGCTGGCGCCGATCGGCGCGATCAACAGCCTCGCGCAGCAGGTGCTGAAATGCACGGCCCCGGGTGTGCCGGATATCTATCAGGGCTCGGAGATTTGGGACTTCAGCCTGGTGGACCCGGACAACCGCCGGCCGGTGGACTATGCCCGGCGGCAGCAGGTGATGGCCTCACTCGAAGGCGCGACACCGGCGACGCTGCTGAAGGATTGGAAGAGCGGGGCGATCAAGCTGTTCATCACGCAGCGGCTGCTGCACCTGCGGCGGGAGTCGCCGGAGTTTTTCCGGGCCGAGGCGGTTTACGAAGGCCTAGCGCCCACGGGAATGCACGCGGGGCGGTTGGTGGCCTTCAAACGCGAAGCCGAAAGCGGCGCGCTGGCCGTGGTGGTGCCGCGCCTGATTGGAGCGCTGGGTTTTCCAGCCACGGGCAAGGTATGGAAAGATACCGCGCTGCCGCTGGCGGCGGGGACGTGGCGCGAGGTCTTCACCGGGCGGACGATTTTGTCGACCGGGTCGGTGCTGTTGGCGGAGATTTTCGGGCAGCTGCCGGTGGCGGTTTTGGTGGGGCCAAAGGCGGGGTAGCCGGACAGGATGATTTGGATCCCGACATCGCTTTTTCGGCAAGGTGCTAGCGGTCCGAAAGGCGTACGCAGATCTGTCCGAACAACAGCCCTCCACCAAAGCCTCGAATGCGCCCCACCTCGACATCCACCAATAGGCCGCCAAAGCTGATCGAATTGATTGACTCAATCATGCCGTCGCGGCGGCCGGAGATGTCCATTTTTGGCGGTTCCCCGGAGATGACAGTGGTCTGGGCTTCCTGAATGGGAAGTTCGCGCATTACCTCCACCGAAGAAGCTCCAATCCTTTTTGCCATCCACTCCGGAGCATTGAAGTGGGTTTCCGGATCGATGGCGTCTTCGAGAAAAAGTTGAGCGAGCCGTGAGGTGCTCCAGTTGATGCGGTACCTGCCTTTGCCGACCTTGGTGCGGGTCCCGTCGGGGTAAGATTTTTGGCCAGGGCGCAGTTTGAAAGTTTGCGTGCCGAGATAGTCGATCCGGATTCCCTCGCGGTCGATATTGAGATGGCCATCTTCCATCTTGTATTCGATGTCCACGGTGACTACGCCCTTGTCTTCGGCCGTGTTGGTTCCGCTGGCGTAGATGGAAGTGGAGCGGGGCTTGAGCAGGTCGGCCAGCACCGCCGCGACCCAGAGACGGGCGCGGGCCGCCCCCATGGAGCTTTCCTTGGCGGGCGACAAGCCCCCGAGTACGTCGCTCGCGTGGCGAACCGCGCTCGCATCGGCGGCGGAAAGCGTCCAGCATTGCGACACAGAATCGCTATCCTTCGCATAGTCGAAGACACCCTTGCCGATCGGGGGGATCTTGAGCAGGTCGGCCAAACCGTTGGCGGTCTCGATCAAGGCAGGGTCGCTTTTGGCACCGGGAAAGCGCGCCATGCGCTCGATCTCGGCGACGTATTCGGTGCTGGTGGTGGGGGCAGCGGGTTTGGGCGGTGGAGTTGGACTGGGGGTGGATGGCGGTGGAGTAGACGCAAAGACGATGGGTTTCGTGGAGGGGACGAAGGGCGCGGGCTCGGCCGATTTGACCGGTGGAGGCGGCGTAGTTTCCCCGGCTTTGGTCGAGAGGGAGGGCTGGCGGGGGCCCTTCGATGCGTTGCCGTCCGCAAGGACGGATATCAAAATCGCCAATATAACAGCGGGGATGGAAAGCCAAATCCAGGGTATCCAATCCAATCGCCTCTCGACCGGCGCGCGTCTTACCGGCTGGGAGGGAGGGACTGCTGGAGGAAGCGGCTTCTTAAAACTTTTTCGGGGGACGGATGCAGTGAGCTCACCGCCCACCTTCGGTTCTGCCGCCACGACGGGGAGCAAGGGAGCTTGCCCCACCCGGGCGGAGGGTAAAGCGTCCTTTGAAGATGAAACGGACTGGTCTTGGGGACGTGGGACCCGCAGGCGGGGTCGCAAGCGGGAAAGCAACTCTCCCGCGCTTTGCGGACGATTGGCGGGGTCCTTGGCAAGGCACGCGGCGATACTTTCCTCCCACTCCAGCGGAATGTCAGTGCGGCCCACGACATCGAGTTCTTCGCGCCGTTCCGCCAGGCCCGGCGGGACGACGGCGAGGATTTGCTGAAAAACCGAAGCCGGGTTCCCCCGAAAGAACGGCGGTTTGCCGGTAAGCAATTCGTAAATCGTGGCGCCGAGGGCATGGATGTCGTCGAGATGGCTCGGGCGCCGTCCTTCCGCCTGCTGCGGGCTCATGTAGCTAAGAGTGCCACTCACTTTACCTTCCATGCTGTGCCGGCTCATCGAATCGCTAATGACGGCGGCAATGCCAAAGTCCGCGACTTTCACGCGACCCTGGCGGCTCAGCATGATATTTCGCGGCTTGAGATCGCGATGAATGACACGCTTTTCGCGATGCGCATAGTCGAGCACGGCGCAGAGTTGCTCCAGCCAGGGGAAAATCTGCTCGGGGTCGAAGCAGCCGTGGGATTGGCGTTGTTTGAGGTCCGTGAGTGTGTCGCCTTCGATAAATTCCATCACGATCCCCGCGCCGGTTTCGTCCTTTTCGAAATGATGCGTGCGCACGACTCCATCGTGATTCAAGGCCATGCCCCGCAGGACTTCCTTACGCAGGTCGGCGACGGCTTCGGTGTCCTTGACCACGAGATCCGGCACCAGCTTCACCGCCACGGGGATATCGAGCGCGTGGTCGTGTGCGAGCACGACAACACCCATGCCCCCACGGCCTAGTTCGCGAATGACGCGGTAACGGCGGAAAAGCAGCGTGGCGGAATCTGGTGAGGTCTGGTGGGCGGGCACTTCTTGGCCCTGTGGAAACGAGTCATCGCTGTTCCCTGGCACGGGCGGAAAGGAATCGGCCATGTGCAGTTTCTACCTACAATTCGAGGAGTGAGGCAAGAACCGCCCACGCACGAAAATACCACCGCGCCAGCTCACGAAGCGTAGGCTGGACACGAAGCAGCGATTAAAACCTTAAGACCGACAGATCACTCCCCCGCCATGGGTTTGCGCACCTCGAAGGCTTTTTCCCAGCCGAGGTTTTTGGCGGTGTCGGTGGGGAATTGCCAGGGGGCGGGGTCCGGGGTGTAGAGGCGGACTTTGCTGTGGGCGGCGGCGAGGGC
>Ga0209050_1001757_pt1 | contig 21484 bp, 19 predicted proteins | sample Araplavi_mTSA_r2_FD_184276 | JGI IMG/M metagenome (GOLD analysis project Ga0209050, IMG submission 184276) | Arabidopsis root microbial communities from North Carolina, USA - plate scrape MF_Cvi_mTSA_r2 (SPAdes) (version 2) | ecosystem: Host-associated > Plants > Roots > Endosphere | place: USA... | reverse complement strand
CGATGTCCACGCCCAGGTCGTAGCTGTTGAGCTTGAGCTTGTAGCCGGGGCGGATGCCGCCGTCTTCCGCGATGTCGAGCACGAGGCGCGCGATGGCGCCGTCGAAGCTCAGCGACCAGTGGCGGTATCGGCCGGGCTCGGTGCGGTAGTCGACGCGCGGGGGCGCCTGGAGCGTGGTGATGTCGGTCATGCGGAAGTCTCCTGTGGGGCAGTGTTCGGAAACCGTGAACAGGAAAGATAATGCACTTTACTGCTCCGATGACATGCATCATGCTGCATGTATTCAGGCAAGTCAATGCCTGTTGTGCTTTTTTTCAGATTTCGGGCTGGGCTGAGGATTCGGGGAAGTGCGCAGGCCACCGGGTACTCCCCTCCGCGAATGTCCCCCGCCCTTCGGGCTCCTCCTTTATTTCGCTGCGGGGAGCACCCGATGCCCTGCGCACAGGGCACGCTGCGGGTTCGCAGCCAATCAACCAGTGCTCTGAACGCTCACGACGGCGGGGTGCCTTGCGCAGCGAAATAAAGGAGGAGCCCGAAGGGCGGGGGACATTCGCGGAGCAAGGTACCCCGTCGGCGTGAGCGCGCCCTGAACATGCACCCCCGGTGCGTATCAGCCGCCCAGCCCCATCGATTGGCGGGTCGCGGCCCGCAGTGCCTGGAAGCTCTGCGCCAGCGTCTTGCCGCTGGTGTCCACTGACAGGTCCGCCTTCGAATAGAAGGCGGCGCGGCCGTTCAGGATGCGGCGCAGGTCTTCCATCGCTTCCTTGCTCGCGGCCATCGGACGGGTGTCGCCCTGTGCGGCCACGCGGCCCATGTGCTCCTCGGGCGCGGCCTGCAGCCACACGGTGGTGCAATGCGCGAGCAGCTCGTTGAAGGTGGCCGGGTCGGACACGATGCCGCCCGGCGTGGCGATCACCACTTCGCTGTAGATCTGCACCGCCTCTTCCAGCGCGCGGCGCTCGTAGCGGCGGTAGGCGTTGGTGCCGTACAGGTCGTGGATCTCGCGCACGCTGCAGCCCGCGAGCTTCTCGATCTCGCGGCTCAGCTCGATGAAGGGAATTTCCAGGTCTTCCGCCAGCATCTGCCCCAGCGTCGACTTGCCCGCGCCGCGCAGGCCCACGAGCGCGATGCGGCGGTGCCGCGCCGGATCGACCGAGGCGGTGCCCAGCAGTTCGCCGAGCGCCACGCGCACGCGGCGCAGGTCGGCTTCGCTGCGGTGTTCGAGCAGCTCGCGGATCAGCAGCCACTCGGGCGAGCTGGTCGTCACGTCGCCCACCAGTTCGGCCAGCGAGCAGTGCAGTGCGCCGGCCACCTGCTGCAGCACGAGGATCGACGCGTTGCCGATGCCGTATTCGAGGTTGGCGAGGTGGCGCTCCGACACCTCGGCTGCGACGGCCACGGCCTTGCGCGTGAGGCCGCGCTGCGCGCGCAGGTTGCGCACCCGATCGCCCAATGCCGCCAGCAGCGGGTTCTTCGCCTCTCCTGCAGGCGCAACGCCGTTGCCGGGGCCGCCACTTTCCGGCGCGGTGGCCAGCACCGCGTCTACATGCTCGTTCATGCAATTCCTCGTTCTTCGCCGGAATTGTGCGCGCTCAGGGTAAACACCATAGATGCACTATATTGCTTGACACTCATTGTCTCGCTGCTTATCGTTCGGGCACACGCAAGATACTGCACGCGCAGCGATTCTGCAAGGTAGTTCAAAAGCTCGAGGCCCCACGATGTCCGACCGAAGCACCGCCGCCACAGGCAAGGAAGCATTTCACCAGCTGATTGCAGGCTTGACCGCCGAGATCGCCGGCAGGCCGCTCGACAGCGCGCTCGACCAGTGGCTCAACGCCACCCACGGCGCAGGCAGCGCCCGCTTCGAGCAGCTGCGCCAGGCCTGCATCGGCGGCGTCGCCGAAGGCTGGCTGTGCGAGCGCGAGGGCGGCGGCATCCGATACGGCCGCGTCTTCAAGGCCGAGGACGCGCTGCACCGATTTTCGGTCGACGTGGTCGACATGCAGGACATCGCCGGGCCGCACCACACGCATCCGAACGGCGAGATCGACCTGATCATGCCGCTGGAGAGCAGCGCCACCTTCGACGGGCGCCCCGCAGGCTGGTGCGTCTACGGGCCCGGCACCGCGCACCGCCCGACCGTGGCGCAAGGCCGCGCACTCGTTCTCTATCTGCTGCCCGAAGGGCAGATCAAGTTCTCCTGATGACCGAACTCCTCCAAAACCACGTCGCCGGCCGCTGGCAAAGCGGATCGGGCGCCGGCACGCCCCTGTTCGACCCGGTGCTGGGCACCGAGCTCGCACGCGTCGACGCCACCGGCCTCGACCTGCCCGAAGCCTTCGCCTTCGCCCGCGAACAGGGCGGCAATGCGTTGCGCGCCCTCACCTACCGCCAGCGCGCCGGGCTGCTCGCAGCCATCGTGAAAGTGCTGCAGGCCAACCGCGACGCCTACTACGACATCGCCACCGCCAACTCCGGCACCGTGAAGAACGACTCGGCAGTCGACATCGACGGCGCGATCTTCACGCTCGGCCAGTACGCCAAGTGGGGCGACACGCTCGGCGACGTGCGTGCATTGCGCGACGGCGACGCAGTCAAGCTCGGCAAGGAGCCGGTGTTCCAGTCGCAGCACCTGCAGGTGCCGACGCAAGGCGTGGCGCTGTTCATCAACGCCTTCAACTTTCCGTCGTGGGGCTTGTGGGAAAAGGCCGCGCCCGCACTGCTGTCGGGCGTGCCCGTGATCGTGAAGCCCGCTACGGCCACCGCGTGGCTCACGCAGCGCATGGTGAAGGACGTGGTCGATGCGGGCGTGCTGCCCGCCGGCGCGCTGTCCATCGTCTGCGGCAGCTCGGCCGGATTGATGGATGCGCAGCAGCCCTTCGACGTGGCCTCGTTCACCGGCTCGGCCGAGACGGCCGCGGTGATCCGCTCGCACCTTGCGGTGGCCGAGCGCTCGGTGCGCGTGAACATCGAGGCCGACAGCCTCAACAGCGCCCTGCTGCTGCCCGGCGCCGCGCCTGGCAGCGAGGCCTTCAACCTGCTCGTGCGCGAAGTGGTGCGCGAGATGACGGTGAAGTCGGGCCAGAAGTGCACCGCCATCCGCCGCATCCTGGTGCCGGCCGAGGTGTACGACGCCGCGGCCGAAGCCATCGGCGCCAAGCTCGCGGGCATCACGGTGGGCAATCCGCGCAACGAGAGCGTGCGCATGGGCTCGCTCGTGAGCCGCGCTCAGCTGAATGCGGTACGCGACGGCCTCGACGCGCTGGCCACGCAGACCACCGTGCTGCACGACAGCCGCAACAAGCCGCTGATCGATGCCGACCCGAAGGTGGCCGCCTGCATCGGCCCCGTGCTGCTGGGCGCGCGCGACGCCGATGCGGCGCAGCGTGTGCACGATGTGGAAGTGTTCGGGCCGGTGGCCACGCTGCTGCCGTACCGCGATCTCGCGCACGGCATCGCACTTGCGCACCGCGGCCAGGGCTCGCTCGTGACCTCCCTGTATGGCAGCGACGACGCCGCGCTCGCGCAGGCCGCGCTGTCGGTCGCACCGAGCCACGGCCGCGTGCACGTCATCACCCCCGAGGTGGCGCAGGCCCACACGGGCCACGGCAACGTGATGCCGATGTCGCTGCACGGCGGTCCCGGCCGCGCGGGCGGCGGCGCCGAACTGGGCGGCCTGCGCGCGCTCGATTTCTATCACCGCCGAAGCGCGGTGCAGGCAAGCCCCGGCGTGCTCACCGCACTCGGCCTCTAGAACGAGAGACACGGCTGAAGGAGACAAGACCATGACCCTGCCCACACGATTCAACTTCGCCGAGCACCTGTTCGCCCTCAATCGCGGCCGCGCCGATCGCACCGCCTACATCGACGACCGCGGCACGCTGAGCTACGGCCAGCTCGAAAACCGCGCGCGCCGCCTCGCCGCCGCATTGAAGGCGGCAGGCATCCACCGCGAAGAGCGCGTGCTGCTGCTGATGCTCGACGGCAACGACTGGCCGGTGAGCTTTCTCGGCTGCCTCTATGCCGGCGTGGTGCCCGTGGCCGTCAACACGCTGCTCACGCCCGACGACTACGCCTACATGCTCGATCACAGCCGCGCGCAGGCCGTGCTGGTGTCCGGCGCACTGCTGCCGACGCTGCAGCAGGCGATGGCGCGCGGCGGCCATGAAGTGCAGACGCTGATCGTGTCGCAGCCCACGGGTGCGCTGCCTGAGGGCGCACAGGAATTCGAGGCCGCGCTCGCCGCCGCCCCGCCCCTGGCATCGCCGGCGTCGACCGCCTCCGACGACCCCGGCTTCTGGCTCTACTCCTCCGGCTCCACCGGCAAGCCCAAGGGCACGGTCCACACGCACGCCAACCTGTGGTGGACGGCCGAGCTCTACGGCAAGCCCGTGCTCGGCCTCACCGAAAACGACGTGTGCTTCTCGGCCGCCAAGATGTACTTCGCGTACGGGCTCGGCAATGCGCTGACCTTCCCGCTGTCGGTCGGCGCCACCGTGGTGCTGATGGCCGAGCGGCCCACGCCCGACGCCACCTTCCGCCGCTGGGTGGAGCACAAGCCCACCGTGTTCTTCGGCGCGCCCACCGGCTTCGCTGGCATGCTCGCCTCGCCGAAGCTGCCGGCGCGCGAAGCCGTGGCCCTGCGCATGTGCTCCTCGGCCGGCGAGGCGCTGCCCGGCGAGCTCGCGCAGCGCTTCAAGGCGCACTTCGGCTGCGAGATCATCGACGGCATCGGCTCGACCGAGATGCTGCACATCTTCATCTCCAACCGCCCCGGCGACGTGCGCTACGGCACCACCGGCCGGCCGGTGGAGGGCTACGAGGTCGAGCTGCGCGGGGAGGACGGCCGCCCCGTGGCCGACGGCGAGGTGGGCGACCTCTACATCCGCGGCCCGAGTTCGGCGCTGATGTACTGGAACAACCGCGAGAAGTCGCGCGAGACCTTCCAGGGCGGCTGGACCAAGAGCGGCGACAAGTACACGCGCGACGCCGACGGCTACTACACCTACGCCGGGCGCAGCGACGACATGCTGAAGGTCAGCGGCATCTACGTGTCACCGTTCGAGGTCGAGGCCACGCTGATGCAGCACCCGGCGGTGCTTGAGGCCGCGGTGATCGGCAAGGAGGACGCCGAAGGGCTGACGAAGACCAAGGCCTTCGTCGTTCTGAAGGACGGCGCCGCGGTGACCGAGGAAGAGCTGAAGGCCTTCGTCAAGGAACGCCTCGCGCCGTACAAGTACCCGCGGTTCCTGGAGTTCGTGAGCGAGCTGCCGAAGACGGCGACGGGGAAGATCCAGCGGTTCAGGCTGCGCGAGCGGGAAAAGCAGGCGTGATACGCACCCCGTCTTCCTCTTTCCCCCTCCCCCGCTGGGGGAGGGCCGGGGTGGGGGCATCGGCCTTCATGCACGCGCAGCCCTTGCAGGCGCCGCTTGCCCCCATCCCAACCTTCCCCCAAAGGGGGAAGGAGCAACAGCCGGAGGCCGCGCAATGACCCCCCACTTCGCCACCATCGACTGGCGCGGCCGCCCCGTGCAGATCGAGTGCCAATGGATCTCCCCCGAACGCACCAATGCGCCATTGATCGTCTTCCTCCACGAAGGCCTCGGCTCCATCGCCATGTGGAAGGACTTCCCCGCGAAGGTCTGCGAAGCCGCCAACGCCCGCGGCCTCGTCTTCTCGCGCCCGGGCTACGGCCGCTCCACCCCGCGCGCCCGCGACGAGACCTGGGACGTCGACTTCATGCACCGCCAGGCGCATGAAGTGCTGCCCGCCCTCTTCGCCGCGCTCGACCTCGACGACGAGAAGCCCTGGCTCTTCGGCCACAGCGACGGCGCCTCGATCTCGATGCTGTATGCGGCGCGCTTCCCCGAGCGCGTGGCCGGCCTGGTGCTGCTGGCGCCGCACATCTTCGTCGAGGACGTGACGGTGGCCAACATCGAGCAGGCCCGGTTGGCCTACCTGGAGACCGACCTGCCGAAGAAGCTGGGCCGCTATCACGACGACGTCGATTCGGCCTTCTGGGGCTGGAACCGCGTCTGGCTCCATCCGCCTTTCAGGCAATGGAACATCGAAGCCGAGCTCGATGGCATCCGTTGCCCGATTCTTGCTATGCAGGGTATCGACGATGAGTACGGCACACTCGCGCAGATTCGCGGCATCGCCAGGCGCGTGCCGGGCACCGAGCTGCTGGAGCTGCCTGACTGCGGGCATTCCCCGCATCGCGACCAGCCGGAAAAAGTGATAGTGGCGACCGTTTCATTCGTGGAGGACCGTAATCCCCGGTCAGGGAAAACTCGTGTTTGAGAGATAAATGATTTACCCTTAAAGTATCTGTGCCAGCGGCAGCGCGTCGTGAAGACACGCGCCCCAACCCGTCGCCCGTCTTCAAGCCGTTCCCCTTTTATTTCAATATCACGCCAGGAGATCACATGAGCACCCGCATCGCCCGCACCACCCTGACGGCCCTCGCCCTGGCCTGCATCGCCACGCTGGGCCACGCCCAGCAAGGCAAGCTCAAGGTCGGTCTGATGCTGCCCTACAGCGGCACCTACACCGCCCTGGGCGTGGCCATCGAGAACGGCTTCAAGCTCTACGTGGACGAGCACGGCGGCAAGCTCGCCGGCCGCGAGATCGAATACTTCAAGGTCGACGACGAGTCCGACCCTGCCAAGGCCACCGACAACGTCAACAAGCTCATCAAGCGCGACAACGTCGACGTGATCGTGGGCACCGTGCACTCGGGCGTCGCCATGGCCATGGCCAAGGCCGCGAAGGAAAGCGGCACCGTGCTGATCGTGCCCAATGCCGGTGCCGACGCGGTGACCGGCCCGATGTGCGCGCCCAACATCTTCCGCAGCTCGTTCAGCAACTGGCAGCCGGCCTACGCCATGGGCGAGGTGGCGGCCAAGCAGCAGGGCAAGAAGAAGGCGATGACCATCACCTGGAAGTACGCGGCCGGCGACGAGTCGGTTGCAGGCTTCAAGGAAGGCTTCGAGAAGAACGGCGGCAAGGTCGACAAGCAGCTCACGCTGCCCTTCCCCAACGTGGAATTCCAGGCGCTGCTGACCGAGATCGCGGCGGCCAAGCCCGACGCGGTGTACGCCTTCTTCGCCGGCGGCGGCGCGGTGAAGTTCGTGAAGGACTACCAGGCCGCCGGCCTGAACAAGACCATTCCGCTGTACGGCCCCGGCTTCCTGACCGACGGCACGCTCGACGCGCAGGGCGAATCTGCACAGGGCATGCTGACCACGCTGCACTACGCCGACGGCCTGAACACCACGCGCGACAACACCTTCCGCGTCGGCTATGCCAAGGCCTTCAAGCTGCAGCCCGACGTGTACGCGGTGCAAGGCTACGACGCGGCGCAGATGCTGGGCGTGGGCCTTGCCGCCACCAAGGGCGACATCTCGAAGAAGGCCGAGTTCACGGCCGCCATCGAGAAGGCGAAGATCGACAGCCCGCGCGGCACCTTCACGGTGAGCAAGTCGCACAACCCGGTGCAGGACATCTACCTGCGCAAGGTGGAAGGCAAAGAGAACAAGCTGGTGAGCACGGCGATCAAGGGCCTCGCCGACCCGGCCCGCGGCTGCAGGATGTAGGCACTCCCCCAGGCTACGCGCACTTCGTGTCGCTTCGCCTTCCCCCTCGCCGGGGGCGACACCTGCGGCCCGGCAAAGCCGGTTCCGCGGTGTCTCCCGAACATCGCGGGCGCCATCGCGCCACGCTCTCTTTCGGTCTCACAGGGATGACCTAACGTGGATTTCGGAACCTTCTTGGTCCAGTGCCTGAACTCTGTTCAGTACGGACTTCTGCTCTTCCTGGTGGCCTCGGGGCTGACGCTGATCTTCGGGATCATGGGCGTCATCAACCTCGCCCACGGAAGCTTCTACATGATCGGCGCGTACATGGCGTTCTCGCTGGCGCCGCTGTTCGGCGACCAGTTCCTGCTGATGCTGGTGGCCGGCGTGGTGCTGGCCGCGATCTTCGGCTACGTGCTGGAGTGGGCCTTCTTCAGCTACCTCTACCAGCGCGATCACCTGCAGCAGGTGCTGATGACCTACGGGCTCATCCTGGTGTTCGAGGAGCTGCGCTCCATCCTCGTGGGCAACGACGTGCACGGCGTGAAGGTGCCGGCATGGCTCGACGGCAGCTTCGCGCTGGGCAACGTCATGAGCTACCCGTGGTATCGCCTCTTCGCCTCGGCCGCCTGCATCGTGCTGGCCGTGGCGCTGTACTGGGTGGTCAACCGCACGCGGCTGGGCATGATGATCCGCGCCGGTGCGAGCAACCGCGACATGGTGCGCGGCCTGGGCATCGACGTGAAGCGGCTGTACCGCATCGTGTTCGCGGCTGGCGTGGCGCTCGCCGCGCTGGCCGGCATGATCGCGGCGCCGATGTCCTCGGTGTATCCGAACATGGGCGCGAGCGTGCTCATCATCTGCTTCGTGCTGGTGGTGATCGGCGGCATCGGCTCGATCACGGGCGCGCTGGTGGCCTCGCTGCTGGTGGGCTTCGTCGATACCTTCGGCAAGGTGTTCTTCGCGGACCTGAGCGGCATCGGCATTTACCTGCTGATGGCCATCGTGCTGATATGGAAGCCTGAAGGGCTGATGGGGAGACGGCCATGAAGAAGACCGCATTCCTCGTGCCGGTGCTGTGCGCCGTGCTCATCGGCGTGGCGGGCCCGTTCATGGGCAACTATGTTTCCGACTTCGTCGTGAAGATCATGATCCTGTCGATCTTCGCGCTGAGCCTGGAGCTGCTGGTCGGCATGACGGGGCTCGTGAGCCTGGGCCATGCGGCGTTCTACGGCATCGGTGCGTACGTCACGGTGCTCGCTTCAGGCAGCGAAGGCGGCAACTTCGCGCTGCTGCTGCCGCTGGCCATGGGTGCGGCGGCGCTGTATGCGCTGTTCGTCGGTGCATTGAGCCTGCGCACGCGCGGCGTGTACTTCATCATGGTGACGCTGGCCTTCGCGCAAATGGCCTTCTTCGTGTTCCACGACACCAAGGTCGGCGGCGGCAGCGACGGCATCTACATGTACGTGCGGCCCGCCCTCGGCGCGCTCGACATGGAGAACCGCACGGTGCTGTTCTACGTGGTGCTGGCCTCGCTGGTGTTCACCTATGGGCTGCTGGCGCTCATCCGCCGCTCGCGCTTCGGTGCGGCGCTGGCGGGCATCCGCGTGAACGAGCAGCGCATGCGCGCCGCGGGCTTCTCGGTGTATGCCTACAAGCTCGCGGCCTTCGTGCTGGCGGGTGCATTGGCCGGGCTGGCCGGCTTCCTGCTGGCCTCGCGCGACGGCGTGGTCAACCCGGAACTGATGGCATGGCACAACTCGGGCGAAGTGCTGTTGATGGTGATCCTCGGCGGCCTCGGCCACCTGCGCGGCGCGGTGATCGGCGCGATCGCGTTCACGCTGCTGAAGGAGATCTTCTCGACGCAGGCGGTGATGGGCCCGATGGCGGACCACTGGCAGCTGACGCTGGGCCTGACGATCATCGTGTTCGTGGCGCTGCTGCCCAAGGGGCTGATCGGCCTGGTGCAACGCCTGTCGCCGAAAGGAAGCACATGACCCGCATCCTGACTTCCTCCCTCCCCCGCTGGGGGAGGGCCGGGGTGGGGGCAAGCGGCGCCTCCATCGCGCACTCTGCCTGCCCCCATCCCAACCTTCCCCCAGAGGGGGAAGGAGCAACACCATGAACGCACTGCTCTCCGTCGAAAAGCTCACCCGCCGCTTCGGCGGCCTCACCGCCGTCAATGCCGTCACGCTCGACCTGCACGTCGGCGAGGTCCACGCGGTGATCGGCACCAACGGCGCCGGCAAGTCGACGCTGATCAACATGCTTTCCGGAGAGCTCGAAGCCTCCGAAGGCCGCATCGCGCTCGACGGCGTGGACATCACCGGCCGCGCCCAGTCGAAGCGCGCGCGCGACGGCGTGGGCCGCAGCTACCAGCGCACGACCATCTTCCCGGAGTTCAGCGTGCACGAGAACTGCCGGCTCGCCGCGCAGGCCGCCACGCCCAGGCCCTGGGCCTTCTGGCAGCCGTCGCAGGATTGCGCCACCAGCAACGCCACGGCCGACGCCGCGCTCGAAGCCGCCGGCCTCGCCCACGAAGCGCACCGCATCGCCGGCACCATGAGCCACGGCGCGCAGCGCCAGCTCGAAGTGGCGATGTGCCTGGCCACGAACCCGCGCGTGCTGCTGCTCGACGAGCCGCTCGCCGGCATGGGCGCCGAAGAAACCGACCGCATGCTCACGCTGCTCGCCCGGCTGAAGGCCACGCACGCGATCCTGCTGGTGGAGCACGACATGGACGCGGTGTTCCGCATTGCCGACCGCATCACGGTAATGGTGAACGGCACCGTCATCGCCACGGGCAACCCCAGGGAGATCCGCGAGAACCCCGAAGTGCGCACCGCCTATCTGGGCGAGGAACAACACTGATGCTGATCGTTCGCGACCTCAACACCTACTACGGCAACAGCCACATCCTGCGAGGCGTGCACGCCGGCATTCCCACGGCCACTTCGGTGGGCCTGCTCGGGCGCAACGGCATGGGCAAGACCACGCTGATCCGCACGATGATGGGCTACGTGCGCCCCGCCTCGGGCGAAGTGCAGGTCGACGGCCGCACCGTCACCGGCCTGCCGCCCGAGAAGATGGCGCGCCTGGGCATCGGCTACGTGCCCGAAGGGCGTGGCATCTTCCCCAACCTGTCGGTGCGCGAGAACCTCGTGATGAGCGAGCGCGCCGGCATCGACGGCCGGCGCAACTGGACCTTCGACCGCGTGATGGCCACCTTTCCGCGCCTGTCGGAGCGGCTGTCGCACGGCGGCCAGCAGCTGTCGGGCGGCGAGCAGCAGATGCTGTCGATCGGCCGCGCGCTGATGACCAACCCGCGCCTGCTGATCCTCGACGAGGCCACCGAAGGCTTGGCGCCGCTGATCGTGGCCGAGATCTGGCGCGTGATCGGCGAGATCCGCGCGACCGGCATCGCGACGCTGATCGTCGACCGCGACTATCGCAAGGTGCTGGCGCACACCGACCTCGCGGTGGTGATGGAGAAGGGGCAGATCGTGCGGCATGGGGCCTCGGCCGATCTGCTCGCCGAGCCGCAGGCGCTGGAGGAATTGCTGGGCGTGTGACGGCGCAGGGGCCGGCGCTACTCGATGAACCGCCGCAGCCCTTCGAGATCGATCACGGTGATCCCGCCGTACTCGATCCGCAGGAACCCCGCTTCCTTCAACCGGTTCAACGCCGCATTGCACCGCTGACGCGACACGCCCGAGAGATTCGCAATCTCCTCCTGCGAAGTCTGCAGGTGCGGTTCGCTCCCCGGATGCAGCCACGGGTGGAACAGCCCCGCCAGCGCGCGCGCCACCTGGCTGTCGGTGTCGAGCAGCCGGTGCGCCGCATAGTTGCCCATGAACCAGTGCAGCCGCTCGTTGATCTGCTGCAGCAGGAAGTGATCGAAGCCGCGCTGCGTGCGGTGCAGCCACTCGAAGGTTTCCAGCGGCAGCTGCGCCACCCGGCTCGGCCGCAGCGCGATGATGTCGGCCGAGCGTGGCAGCGCGCGCAGCAGCGTGCCCTCGCCGAACCAGCTGCCCACCGACAGGCCGCCGAAGGTCACCGAGCGCCCATCGCTCGAGGTGATCGACCACTTGAGCAGCCCTTCGAGCGTGCCGTACCAGTGCACCGGCGTGTCGCCGCGCCGGCACAGCGCAGCGCCGGCGGCCACCTCGACCTCGCGCATCTCGTCGAGCACGCGCTCGCCCGCCGCCACATCGAGCAGCGGGAACCAGGCCGAGCCTTGCAGCAATTGCGGAATCGTCAGCGATGCCGCCTGGGGGGCCGGCTTCGTCGTGGGCATGGAATGAAAGCTCCTGAAGGCGCGGGTGCGTAAACCCTGAGCCCAAATGTCGTCGCGATGACTGAGTGTGCCCGCGCAGCCAAAAATAATAGCGCGCCCCCCCATGAAAGACACCAGGAGCCACCGAGCATGTCGAAGCGCAAAGTGATCGTGACCATCGCCCCCACCGGCGGCATGGCGCACAAGTCGCAGAACCCCCACCTGCCCACGCAGCCCGCCGAGATCGCCGCCGACGTGCTGCGCTGCTGGAACGCCGGCGCGAGCGTGGTGGCCATCCACGCGCGCCGCCCCGACGACGGCGCCACCTGCAACGCCGAGGTGTACCGCGACATCAACAGCCGCATCCGTGCGCTCGGCAGCGACATCGTGCTGAACAACTCCACCGGCGGCGGCGTGCACGGCGACATGGTGAAACCGCTGGCCGGCGATCGCTGGGAGATCGCCTGGGAAGAACGCATCAAGGGCATGGACGCCGGCGCCGAGATGTGCACGCTCGACGCCACCACGCTCAACCTGAGCTTCGAAGGCAAGCAGATCCTGATGGACACGCCGATCACGCGCGGGCGCGAACTGGCCGCCGGCATGAAGGCGCGCGGCATCAAGCCCGAGTGGGAGGTGTTCAGCCCCACGCACATCCTGCAGGACACGACCACGCTGATCGAGGAAGGCGACGACGACGAGCCCTACTTCATCAACCTCGTGATGAACGTGCACCGCAACTTCCAGAACGCGATGCCCTACTCGCCGCGCAACCTGCAGATGATGGTCGACACGCTGCCCAAGGGCAGCATCTTCGGCGTGAGCGGCATCGGCATGTCGCAGCTCGAGGCCAACGTCGCGGCGCTGCTGCTGGGCGGCCATGCGCGCGTGGGGCTGGAAGACAACCTCTACTTCCGCCAGGGCGAGCTGGCCACCAACGTGCAGCTCACCGAGCGCATCGTGCGGGTGATCCGCGAGCTCGACATGGAAGTGGCCACGCCGGCCGAGGCAAGGCAGATCATGGGCCTGCCGCGCACGGGCGGTCCGCGACCCGAATTCGCACTCGGGTGAAGACAGTCGAGAACAACGAACGGAGACACGGCACATGAACATTCCCCGCACCGCACCGGTCCTCGCGCTCGGCGCCCTTTTTGCATCGAGCGCCTTCGCCCAGGTGTCCGACGACACCATCCGCATCGGCTTCATCAGCGACATGTCCGGCATCTACCGCGACTACGACGGTCCGGCCGGCGCCGAGGCGATCCGCATGGCCATCGCCGACATGGGCGGCGCCATCGGCGGCAGGAAGATCGAACTGGTCACGGCCGACCACCAGAACAAGCCCGACATCGCCGCCGCCAAGGCGCGCGAATGGTTCGACGTGCAGAAGGTCGACATGCTGATCGGCGGCGTCAACTCGGGCGCAGCCATTGCCATGGCAGGCGTGGCGGCCGACAAGAAGAAGCCGTACTTCGTGGTGGGCTCGGGCGCGTCGAGCCTCACCAACGAGTACTGCTCGCCCTACACGGTGCACTACGCCTACGACACGGTGGCCATGGCGCGCGGCACCGCAAGCGCGGTGGTCAAGGCCGGCGGCAGGAGCTGGTACTTCGTGGCGGCCGACTACGCCTTCGGCGCGGCGCTGCAGAACGACGCCACGAAGACCGTGCAGGCCGTGGGCGGCACGGTGGCCGGCTCGGTCAAGCATCCGCTGGGCGCGAGCGATTTCTCGTCGTTCATGCTGCAGGCGCAGAACTCGAAGGCCCAGGTGCTGGCACTCGCCAACGCGGGCGGCGACACGGTCAACGCGATCAAGTCGGCGGCCGAGTTCGGCCTGGGCAAGAACATGAAGCTCGCCGGCATGATCATCACCATCAACGACGTGCATGCGCTGGGCCTGAAGAGCTCGCAGGGCATGTACCTCACCGACAGCTGGTACTGGAACCAGAGCCCCGAGTCGCGCGAATGGGCGCGGCGCTTCTTCGACAAGCACAGGCGCATGCCCTCCTCCTTCCATGCCGGCGACTATTCGGCCGCGCTGCAGTACCTGCAGGCGGTGAAGGCAGCGGGCAGCGACGATGCCGACAAGGTGATGGCGCAATTGCGCAAGACGAAGTTCAACGACATGTTCGTCAAGGGCGGCTGGCTGCGCGAAGATGGGCTGATGGTGCACGACATGCACCTGATGCAGGTGAAGGCCCCGGCCGAGTCGAAGGAGCCGTGGGACTACTACAAGGTGGTCGAGCCGATCCGCGGCGAGGCCGCATGGACGACGAAGGCGGAGAGCCGCTGCGCGCGGTGGAAATCGGCATGAGCACATCTTCTTTCCCGGACGTGAAGCGCGTGGCGGTGGTCGGCACCGGCGTGATCGGTGCGAGCTGGGCCGCGTACTTCCTGGCGCACGGGCTCGACGTGAACGCGACCGATCCTTCGCCCGGCGCGGAAGAACGGCTGCGCGAAGCGGTGGCGCAGCATTGGCCGACGCTGCAGCGCTTTGGTTTGTCCGAAGGCGCTTCGATCGATCGCCTGCGTTTCCACGACAGCCTGGAAGACGCGGTGTCCGTGGCCGACTTCGTGCAGGAGAACGGCCCCGAGCGCATGGACTTCAAGATCGACCTGTTCCGCCGCATGGACGCGGCCGCGCCGCCGGACACCATCCTTGCGTCAAGCTCGTCGGGCCTGGCGATCAGCGGCGTGCAGTCGGGCTGCGCGCATCCGCAGCGCGTGGTGCTGGGGCATCCGTTCAACCCGCCGCACCTGATTCCGCTGGTCGAGGTGATCGGTGGCGAGCAGACTTCGGCCGAGGTCATCGAACGCACGATGGCGTTCTACGCGGCCATCGGCAAGCGGCCGATCCACGTGAAGCGCGAGGTGAAAGGCCACATCGCGAACCGGCTCCAGGCGGCGCTGTGGCGCGAGGCTTTCCACCTGGTCAACGAAGGCGTGGCGAGCGTGGCCGACATCGACACAGCCATCGCCCACGGCCCCGGCCTGCGCTGGGCGGTGATGGGGCCGTTCATGAACCTGCATCTGTCGGGCGGCGCGGGCGGCATCGAGCACTTGCTCGCGCATTTGGGCGGGCCGATCGAGGACTGGTGGAAGGACTTGGGTGCGCCGTCGATGACGGCCGAGCTCAAGCAGAAGGTGGCGCAAGGCGTGTCCGAGGAGTTGGGCGCTCGACGCACGGCCGACCTCGAAGCCGCACGCGACACCCTGCTGTTAGACCTGATTCGCGCAAAGGCTGACAGCGGCAAGCTCGACTAGATGAAATCCTGCCTTTCGAATCGTCTCGTTGCGCGGTGGGTTCGGGGTGCGCTCACGCCGACGGGGTACCTTGCTCCGCGAATGTCCCCCGGCCTGCGGCCTCCTCCTTTATTTCGCTGCGCAAGGCACCCCATCGACGTGAGCGATGGACGCGGGGCTTATGCGGCCGGCACTACGGCCGCGCCCATGTGCGAATGGCACCGGGTGCTCCCCGCAGCGAAATAAAGGAGGAGCCCGAAGGGCGGGGGACATTCGCGGAGGGGAGTACCCGGTGTCATTCGCACGCACCCCGAACAAAACACGCACAGCGCACCATGGAACACTGAAATGACCGACTTCCTCCAGGACGAAAGCCTGATCGCCCCGCCCCGCACCGTGCGCATCGACTTCGACGATGGCTCCTTCGCGCTGCGTTCGCCGATGGCGCTGAAACCCTATGCACGCTGCATCGGCGAATGGATCGAGCGCTGGGCGCATGAGACACCCGACGCACTGGCCTTCGCCGAGCGCGACGAAACAGGCGAAGGCTGGCGCAAGCTCGACTACCGCGCGCTGCGTCACGCCGTGGGCGCCGTCGCTCAGGCGCTGCTCGACATGAACCTGCCGCCGGGCCAGCCGGTCGTGATCCTGTCGGACAACGCCATCGACCACGCGGTGCTGATGCTGGCCGCCATGCACATCGGCCGCACCGCGTGCTCGCTGTCGAGCGCCTACTCGCGCATGGCGAAAGACCCGTCGCGGCTGCACGGCATGCTGCAGGCGCTGAAGCCGGCGCTGATCTACGCATCGGATGCGAAGGTGTACGGCAGCTCGCTCGAAGGATGCGGCGTCGAGGCCGTCACCGTGTTCAGCCGCAACGCCGAGTCGCATCCCGGTGCGATGGCGTTCGAGCGACTGCTCGCGGTGAAGGAAACGCCCGCCGTCATGCAAGCCTTCGCCGACGTGCTGCCCGACACGCACGCCAAGTACCTGCTGACCTCCGGCTCCACCGGCAAGCCCAAGGTCGTCATCAACACGCACCGCATGCTGTGCGCCAACCAGCAGATGATGGCGCAGACCTGGCGCTTCCTCACGCGGGAAGCACCGGTGCTGGTCGACTGGCTGCCCTGGAGCCACACCTTCGGCGCGAACCACAACCTGAACATGGTGCTGTGCCACGGCGGCGCGCTCTACATCGACGAGGGCCGGCCGGCGCCGGGCCTGATCGAGAAGACGGTGCGCAACCTGCGCGAAGTGAAGCCGACGCTGCTGTTCAACGTGCCGCGCGGCTTCGACATGCTGCTGCCTTTTCTCGAAGCCGACGACGCGCTGGCCGCCGAGGTGTTCTCGCGACTGCGGCTGGCCTTCTACGCGGCGGCGGCGCTCGCGCCTTCCACCTGGCAGCGGCTCGAAGCGGTGGCCGCGCGCGTGCGCCCCACGCGGCCGCTGTGGCTCACCACCTCGTGGGGCGCAACCGAGACCTCGCCCGCCATCACCTCCGCGCACTGGAAGCTCGACGGTGCCGGCTGCATCGGCGCGCCGCTGCCGGGGCTGGAGCTGAAGTTCGTGCCCAACGGCGAGAAGCTGGAGATGCGCGTCAAGGGCGTCTCGGTGTTTCCGGGCTATCGCGATGCACCGCGCGAAACGGCGCAGGCCTTCGACGAAGAAGGCTACTACCGCATCGGCGACGCCGGCTTCCTCGCGAACCCGACCGAACCCGCGCAGGGCGTGATCTTCAACGGCCGCGTGGCGGAAGACTTCAAGCTCTCGACCGGCACCTGGGTGTCGGTGGGCACGCTGCGCGTGAAGCTGGTGTCGCTGCTCGCGCCGCATGTGCAGGACGTGGTGCTCACCGGCCACGACAGCGACGAGATCGGCATGCTGGTGTTTCCCAGCCCGCAAGGCGCTGCGCTCGCGCCCGAGGCCCTGCGCGAACGCATCGCCGGCGTGCTGCGCGCGCTGCGCGACGAAGGCGCGGGCTCCTCGCAATGCCCGGCCTGCGCATTGGTGCTGGCCGAGCCCCCGAGCCTCGACGCGGGCGAGATCACCGACAAGGGCTACATCAACCAGCGCGCCGTGCTGGTGCGCCGCGCGGCCGACGTGGCGCGGCTGCATGCGTCCGGCGACGCGCAGGTGGTGCGCCCGGGCTGAACCCCGAATCCCGACCCTTGGAGACATGGCCATGCAGCACGTCACATACGACATCGAAGACACGGTGTGCACGATCACGCTGAACCGCGCGAACAAGCGCAACGCCGTCGACGGCCGCATGGCCGCCGAGCTGCGCGAAGCCTTCGAGCGTTTCGAGGCCGACGACGCGCTGCGCGTCGCGGTGCTGACCGGCGCGGGCGGCAATTTTTGCGCGGGCGCCGATCTCTCAGCCGTGGGCGATCCGGCCCGCCGCAACGAGCTCGATCCCCAAGGCGGCGGCAGCGGCCCGATGGGGCCGACGCGCATGGCGCTGTCGAAGCCGCTGATCGCGGCGGTGAACGGCCACGCGGTGGCGGGCGGCCTCGAACTCGCGCTGCTGGCCGACCTGCGCGTGGCCGACGAAGACGGGGTGTTCGGCGTGTTCTGCCGCCGCTGGGGCGTGCCGCTGATCGACGGCGGCACGGTGCGGCTGCCGCGCATCGTAGGCATGGGCCGCGCGCTCGACATGATTCTTTCGGGCCGTGCGGTGGGCGCGGCCGAGGCGCTGGCGATGGGCCTCGTCAACCGCGTGACGCCACCGGGCGGCGCGCTGGCCGCCGCGCAGGAACTGGCCCGCCAGCTCGCTGCGTTCCCGCAGCAATGCATGCTGGCCGACCGCCGCAGCGCCTACGAACAATGGGACCTGCCGCTGGCCGAAGCGCTGCGCCGCGAAGGCGCGCTGGGCGTGCCGATGGTCTTCGCCGAGGGCGAAGCCGGCGCCGCGCGCTTCGCGGGAGGCGCCGGCCGCCATGGCGAATTCGGGCACTGAGCGCCTGGCTTCAGCGCCTGGGCGCGGCCTTCTTCTTCGGCTCGCTCCCGCCGAACAGCTTCTCCACCTGCTGCCCCAGCCGGGCTCCGATCGCCGTGCCCACGCCCGGCAGCACCGCGCTGCCGATGGCCGCGCCGGTGAGCGCGGCGCCGGTCAGCGACAGCTCGGGGTCGCTCATGGTGCCACTCACCTTGAGCGGCACGCCGACCACGCCGTCGACGAGGTCCACCGCGATCTCGCCGTCGAGCCTGCGGTTGAAGAGCTTCAGGTTGCCGCTCGCAGTGAGCACCCCGGAGCGGGCCTTGAGGTTGCTGTACTGCATCACCACGCCGTCTTCGGTGCCCTGGGTGTCGAGCGTGCCGGTGAGCTCGTCCAGCGCGGTGGTGCCCCCGCGGCTGATGCCGACGGTGGTGACGGCCTTGGCCACGTCCAGCCGCGTGAGCGTGGCGGGCTGCACCGAGAAGGTGGTGCGGGTGTGCAGGCCGCGGATCAGCGCACCCAGTTCCTCGGCGTCGCCGGCCTCGGCCCTGAGCGTGGTGTGTCCCGAGACCTTGCCCGCCACCGAGGTGCGGCGGCCGAAGGCGTGCACCAGGCTTTCGATGTCGACCTGGCGCGGCTCCAGCTCGGCCGACACCCGCAATTTGCCGCCGGGCGGCGTTTCGAGGCGGGCGACGCCGTTCCACGTGCCGCCGCCCACGTCGATGCGGGTGCGCCAGCGGTCCTGCCCGTCCAGGCGGTCCAGCCGAAGACGCGTGAGCGTCGTGGCGCCGGCCCGCTCGAGCCGGGCCTGGCGCGGTCGCCAGCCGGGGTCGAAGCGGATGTCGCCGTCGTAGGCCAGCGCAATATCGCGCCGGTCGATCCAGACCACGTCGCGCCAGCGCAGCTGCTCCAGCGGCACAGGGGCCAGCGTCCATGGCGCGGGCAGCGCCACCAGGTTGCCGCCGTCCTCCTGCGGCTTGGGGCCCCTGCCCCGGAACGCCCGCACCGAGGCGCGCGGCAGCACCAGGCTTTCGATCTCGAGATCGTCCACGGCAACGATGCGCTGCAGCAGCGGCGCGAGCTTCAGCCGCAGGGTCAGGCGGCGCAGGGTGATGGGGCGCGGCTGGTCGGTGGCGATCTCGGACAGCGCCAGCACGGGCACCGGCAGCAGCGACCAGTGGGCGCCTCCGATCTTCAGGGCAACGCCGAAGCGCTTCTCGAAGCCTTCGGCGATCTTCGCAGCCACCTCTTCGTCGGTGGGCAGGCGCACGCTCACCACCCACACCAGCGCCCCCACGCCCAGCAGCAGCGTTGCGGCGATGCCGAGGAGCCAGCGGCGGGCAGGGTGCTTCATCGGTTCAAGTTAGCACGCAAAGGCGACTCGGTTTGTCAGTCGCCATCGCTATAGTTTTGAGTCCCTTTACAGGCAAGAAGGAAGTACCGAATGCGTATCTGGAAAAAAGAAGTCTCCGTCGAGGAGCTGACCCGCAACCACGTCGGCACCGCCGTCTCTGCGCTGGGCATGGAATTCCTGGAGGTGGGCGACGACTTCATCCGCGCCCGCTGCCCGGTGGACGAGCGCACCCGCCAGCCCTACGGCATCCTGCACGGCGGCGTGTCGGTGGTGCTGGCCGAGACGCTGGGCTCCTGCGGCGCCCACTACTCGGCGCCCGAGGGCGACCGCGCCGTGGGCCTGGACATCAACGCCAACCACATCCGCTCCGTCACCAGCGGCTGGGTCATCGGCACGGCGCGACCGGTGCACCGCGGCCGCAGCACGCAGGTCTGGCAGATCGACCTGACGAACGAGGCGGGCGAGCTGACCTGCGTGTCGCGCATCACCATGGCCGTGCTGCAGGCGCGCTGAGCGCCGCTCTTTCCTTCTTCTCTTGCGGCGGTGTTCAGGCCGGGGTTCATCGACCACAATCACGCCCCACCAACAAGAGGAGATGAAAGCAATGTTCAAGTGGACTGAAAGGCCCGCGTCCGCGCTGGCCAACGGCGCGGTCATCGCGCCCGACGAGCGCCTGCCCTGGCTGCAGACCGGCGCCATGGGCGTGCAGCACGTGATCGCGATGTTCGGCGCCACGGTGCTGGCGCCGATCCTGATGGGCTTCAACCCCAACATCGCGATCCTGATGAGCGGCATCGGCACGCTGATCTTCTACTTCGTCACCGGCGGCAAGGTGCCCAGCTACCTGGGCTCGAGCTTCGCCTTCATCGGCGTGGTGATCGCGGCCAGCGGCTATGCGGGCAAGGGGCCCAACGCCAACATCGCGGTGGCGCTGGGCGGCATCGTGGCCTGCGGGGTGGTGTACATCCTGATCGGGGCGCTGGTGCAGGCCATCGGCACCGGCTGGATCGAGCGCGTCATGCCGCCGGTGGTCACGGGCGCCGTGGTGGCGGTGATCGGGCTCAACCTCGCGAGCGTGCCGATCAAGAACATGGCGGCCAGCAACTTCGACTCGTGGATGCAGGCCGTGACCTTCCTCTGCGTGGGGCTGGTGGCGGTGTTCACGCGCGGCATGCTGCAGCGCCTGCTGATCCTGGTCGGGCTGGTCCTGGCCACCATCGTCTACGCGGTGCTGACCAATGTCCTGGGCATGGGCAAGCCGGTCGACCTGAGCGGCATCGCCAATGCGGCCTGGTTCGGCCTACCGACCTTCACGGCGCCGGTGTTCACGGCCAACGCGATGCTGCTGATCGCGCCCGTGGCGATCATCCTGGTGGCGGAGAACCTCGGCCACCTGAAGGCGGTGACGGCCATGACGGGCCGCAACCTCGACCCCTACATCGGCCGCGCCTTCATCGGCGACGGCATCGCCACGGTGGTGAGCGGCGCGGCCGGCGGCACGGGCGTGACGACCTACGCCGAGAACATCGGCGTGATGGCGGCCACGCGCATTTACTCCACGGCGGTGTTCGTGGTGGCGGCGCTCATTGCGCTGGTGCTGGGCTTCAGCCCGAAGTTCGGCGCACTGATCCAGGCGATTCCGCTGCCGGTGATGGGCGGCGTGAGCATCGTGGTGTTCGGCCTGATCGCGATCGCGGGCGCCAAGATCTGGGTCGACAACAAGGTCGACTTCTCGCAGAACAGGAACCTGATCGTCGCGGCCATCACGCTGATCATCGGCACCGGCGACTTCACGCTGAAGTTCGGCGACTTCGCCCTCGGTGGCATCGGCACCGCGACCTTCGGCGCGATCCTTCTTTACGCGCTGCTGGGGCGTTCGAAGAGCTGACGAAAAGCCCCCCGGAAAAGTGCAACCTCGTGAAAGAAGTGTTCTCCCGGGGGCCTGAAGCAGGGCCTGTTCATTGGGGTTTGGCCCGCGCCCGTTAGACTCCAACGCTTTTCGCACCGACGTTTTCCCAATGGCCGATGTCTCCGCCGCGCGCACCAAGGCGGTTTTCGAATTCAAGAGCGCCACGCTGCCGCTGATCGCAGTG
>Ga0209050_1001755_pt1 | contig 21513 bp, 22 predicted proteins | sample Araplavi_mTSA_r2_FD_184276 | JGI IMG/M metagenome (GOLD analysis project Ga0209050, IMG submission 184276) | Arabidopsis root microbial communities from North Carolina, USA - plate scrape MF_Cvi_mTSA_r2 (SPAdes) (version 2) | ecosystem: Host-associated > Plants > Roots > Endosphere | place: USA... | reverse complement strand
AGCACCTTGGCGCCCATCGCGTTGGCGATGTGCATGGGGCCGGAGTCGGGCGTCATCAGCAGCTGGCCGCGTTCGAGCAGCGCCGGCAGCTGCTTGAGCGTGTCCTTGCCGATGAGGTCCAGTGCCGGGTGCTTCATCGACGCGAGGATCGCATCGCCCGTGGCGCGTTCCAGTTCGCTGCGACCGCCGCACAGGACGACGCGCCAGCCGCGACGGGCCGCGTGATCGGCGACGGCCGCCAGCCGGTCGGCCGGCCAGTTGCGCAGTTCGTGACTCGAACACGGCGAAATCAGCAAAGTCGGCACACCGTCCTGCGGCCATTGCGCACGGGCCCATTCGCGCGCTTCCTCCGGCACGGGCAGGTCCCAGCGCACGCGATCCTGGTGCAGGCCCAGCGGCTCGCAGAAGCTGCCGATGGCGTCGAGCACGTGGATGCCCGGGCGATCGGGAATGCGTTCGTTGACGAACACCCCGTGCAGGTCCTTCGAACGCGAGCGGTCGTATCCCACCCGGCGGCGCGCCGGTATGAAGGCCGACAGCAGGTTCGCGCGCGCGGCCACCTGCATCTGCAGCAGCACGTCGAAGCGGCCTTGCGGGCCGAGGCGTTCGCGCAACTCGCGGCGCAACGCGCGCATGCCGGCCAGGCCGGTCTTCTTGTCGTACTCGACGAAGTCCACGCCGGGCAGTCCGGCGAGGAGGCGATGTTCGCCCTTGCCGATCACCCACGTCAGCCGCACGTGCGGCCATGCGGCCTGCAACGTGCGCACCAGCGGCACGACGTGGGTCACGTCGCCCAGGGCGGACAGGCGCAGCAGGCAGATCGAAGCGGGCGCCGGGGGCGCGGTGGAGGAGGCAGCGGACACGTGAATTGCTAGACTCCGGGCAATGACGGGGTTCGATGCTGCCGAAGAGTTGACGCCGTTCCGCGACGACAGCGGGTACGGAGCCATTCTGTTCGACCGTAACCGGGTGCGGCAAGCAAGCCCGGACTGGTTCATGCCTTCGTTCTGGCAGCAACGCGCACGCCCGGTGGAAAGTGGCGGACGCGGCGGTGCGTGGTTCATCGATGCGCCGTTCGGTCCCGCCCTGCTGCGCCGGTACCTGCGCGGCGGCATGGTGGCCAAGGTGAGCCGCGACCGCTACTGGTGGCATGACGCGGCCAGCACGCGCAGCTTCGCCGAGTTCCGCCTGACCCGCGCCATGGCCGAGAAGGGCGTGCCCGTGCCGCGGCCCATCGCCGCGTGTTACCGCCGCGACGGCATGTTCTATCGCGCCGCGATCCTGCTCGAACGCCTGGACGATGTGCGCTCGCTCGCCGATCGCGCCGCGGTCGCAGGCGACGGCGCGCCGTGGGAAGAAGCCGGCCGGCTGATCGCCCGTGCCCATCGCGCGGGCCTGGACCACGCCGACCTCAACGCCCACAACCTGTTGTTCACCACGACCGGGCGAGGCTGGATCATCGACCTCGACCGTGGTCGCGTCCGCATCCCGGCCACCGGCTGGCGCGAACGCAACCTCGCCCGCCTCAAGCGCTCGCTGCTGAAGCTGCGCGGAAAGCGCACGACGGAAGAAGTCGAACGCGATTACGCCCGCCTGCGTGCGGCATACGATCGGGCCTGGGAACGAGGCTACTGAGATGACGTGGCAACTGCGTCTGCATGGCGTCGGCAATGCGTCGGCGGTCGAGCTCGGCTCGGCGATGGCGACCATCGAGCGCGACGGCTCGCCGTGGCTGACCATCGACTGCGGCGGCGAAGGCCTCACCGCGTACCAGGCGTACTACGGCGACATACCGCGTGCGTTGTTCATCACGCATACGCATCTCGATCATGTCGCCGGTTTCGAGCGCCTGTTCGTTTCCAGTTACTTCGATGAAGCGCGCCGTGGCCGGGTGCGTCTGTACGTGCCTGCGCCGGTCGTGCCGCTGCTGCACCAGCGCGTGGGCGATTACCCGAACGCGCTGGCCGAAGGTGGCGTGAACTTCTGGGACGCGTTCCAGGTGATTCCGGTCGGCGGTTCGTTCTGGCACGACGGCGTGCGGCTGGAAGTGTTCCCCACGCGCCACCACTGGCCGGAAACCGCATTCGGCCTGCGTCTTCATGGCAGCGTGGTGTGGACCGGCGACACGCGGCCAATCCCGGAAATGCTCGCGCGCTACGCCGATGCCGCCGAACTCATCGCGCATGACTGCGCGCTCCACGGCAATCCCTCGCACAGCGGCATCGAGGACCTGGAACGCGAATATCCCGCAGCGCTGCTTTCGCGGTGCCTGCTTTACCATTACGGCAACCGCGAGGAAGGCGAAATCCTCGCCGCACGCGGCTATCGCGTTGCCCATCCCGGGCAACTGGTCGCACTGAAGGAACCCACGGCGGACAACACGGAACCTGCATGAACGCGGCTGTACCCAACTCGATGTCGTCCGCGGCCACGCTGCCGCTGGACGTGCACGGGCGTCCGCTGCGCGACCTGCGGTTGTCGGTGATCGAAGCCTGCAATTTCCGCTGTCCCTATTGCATGCCCGCCGATCGCGTGCCCGACGATTACGGCTTCGATTCGGCCACGCGCCTGTCGTTCGACGAGATCGACACGCTGGTGCGCGGCTTCGCGCAGCTTGGCGTGCACAAGCTGCGCATCACCGGTGGCGAACCGCTGCTGCGAAAGAACCTTCCGAAGCTGATCGAGCGCCTGGCGCGCATTCCCGGACTGGACGACATCGCGCTGACCACGAATGGTTCGCTGCTCGCTTCGCAGGCACGCGCGCTGCGCGAGGCCGGGCTGGGCCGCATCACCGTGAGCCTGGATGCGATGGATCCGGTGCGCTATCGCGAAATGACCGGCGGACGCGGCGAGATCGCCGACGCCATGGCCGGTATCGAGGCCGCGCGCGCAGCGGGTTTCGAGTCGATCAAGATCAACTGCGTCGTCGAACGCGGCATCAACGACGAAGAAGTGCTGCCGCTGGTGTCGCATTTCCGCGGCACGGGCCACGTCGTGCGTTTCATCGAATTCATGGACGTGGGCACCTGCAACGCCTGGTCGCGCGATCGCGTCGTTCCGTCCGCCGAACTGCGCGACCGCATCGCAGCGCGCTGGCCGCTGCATCCGCTGGAAGCGAACTATCGCGGCGAAGTCGCCTCGCGTTACGCCTTCGACGACGGGCAGGGCGAAGTGGGTTTCGTGAGTTCGGTGAGCGCCCCGTTCTGCGGCGATTGCCATCGCGCCCGCGTCTCCGCCGACGGACGCCTCTATACCTGCCTGTTCGCGGGCGAAGGGCAGGATCTGCGGCCCGCGCTTGCGCAGGGCGTGGATGCGTTGCGCGAACGCGTTTCGGCGGTGTGGACGCGACGCGGCGATCGCTACAGCGAAATGCGCGGGGCGGTCGGGGCATCCCGCAAGCATGTCGAGATGTTTCTTATAGGCGGGTGAGCGCACGCGCTTGCGGACCACTGGTCCGCGCGTGCGCGAACGACCGGCCATGGATGGCCGGGCCGGGCGATCCGAAGCCTGAAGCGCCGCGCCATGGAGGGCAGTCCTGCACCATCGAAGACGGTGCAAAGCGGCACTGCCGCGTGGCCTGCCGAACGACCGGCCATGGATGGCCGGGCCGGTCGATCCGAAGCCTGAAGCGCCGCGCCATGGAGGGCAGTCCTGCACCATCGAAGACGGTGCAAAGCGGCACTGCCGCGTGGCCTGCCGAACGACCGGCCATGGACGGCCGGGCCGGTCGATCCGAAGCCGATTGCGTTGCGTCATGACTCGCAGCCGAGCCGCCACGAGTACTTTGGAACGTGCATCCCGACGGCTCGGAGCCCACAATGCCTCCCATGAAAAAGCCCGCGAAAAAGCTCACGCACATCGATCCGAAGGGGCGTCCGGCGATGGTCGACGTCTCCGCCAAGGAAACGACCCGCCGCGAGGCCCAGGCCGAATGCCGCGTCCGCTTTCCCGCCGACGTCGCGCGGCAGTTGCGCGCTTCGGGCCTGAAGAGCGCGAAGGGCGGCATCGTCGAGACCGCGATCGTCGCCGGCACGATGGCGGTGAAACGCACGCACGAACTGATTCCGTTCTGCCATCCGCTGCCCATCGACGGTTGCCGCATCGCCATCGACTGGGACGGCGAATCCTCGCTTCGCATCGAATGCGCGGTGAAGACCACGCATCGCACCGGCGTCGAAATGGAAGCGTTGACCGGCGCTACCGTCGCCGCGCTCACCGTGTACGACATGTGCAAGGCGCTGTCGCACCGCATCGTGCTGGGCCCGGCGAAATTGCTGGGCAAGCGCGGCGGGAAGCACGACTTTGGAGCGGTGTGATGGCGGCAGTGACGGTGCTGTATTTCGCCAGCCTGCGCGATGCGGCGGGCATGTCGTCCGAAACCATCGAGGCCGCCGGCGATCTGCGCGCGCTGTACGAGGCGTTGCGCGAACGTCACGGTTTCGCGCTTCCGGTCGAGCGTTTGCGCGTGGCGGTCGATGGCGCGTTCGCGCGTTGGGATGACAATGTGCGTGATGGGAGCGAGGTGGCTTTTATTCCGCCGGTGAGTGGTGGGTGAGGCAGGCCGTTTGCGCGGCACTGCCGCGCGGCCTGCCGAACGACCGGCCATGGATGGCCGGGCAGGGCGATCCGAAGGCAGTCACGCTTCGCCATGGATGGCATGAGCAGGAAGATGAATCCAATTTGCTGCACACCACAAGTGCCACAATCCAGCCCATGACCCGCTTCTCCCTCGCGCAAACCCCCATCGATACCGCCACGCTGCGCGCGCAGCTGCTCGACGACCGCGTCGGCGGCTATGCCAGTTTCGAAGGCTGGGTGCGCAACCACAACGACGGCCGCAAGGTGCTCGGCCTGCGCTACGAGGCGTACGCATCGCTGGCGCAGGCCGAAGGCGAGAAAGTGCTCGACGAAGCGTGCGCGAAGTTCGACATCCTCGACGTACGTTGCGTGCATCGCGTGGGCGACCTCGTTATCGGCGAGATGGCCGTGTGGGTCGGCGTGAGCGCCGCGCACCGCGATGCCGCGTTCGCCGCATGCCGTTACGTGATCGACGAAGTGAAGGCGCGCGTGCCGATCTGGAAGCACGAGCGCTACGCCGAAGGCGACGCCGGCTGGCTCCATCCCGACACCACGCCCTGATTCCATCCCAAGCCCGGAGTTTCCCGTGATCCGCGATCTCGTCCTCCCGCTTTCCATCGCCGCGATGTTCGCGACGACGCCCGCATTCGCAGGCGACCTGCTGGTCGGCAACAAATCCGCGGACACCGTCTGGCGCCTGTCGACGAAGGATGGCGCACGCGTGGGCGAATTCTCGACGGGGCAGGGGCCGCACGAGATCGTCGTGAGTCGCGACAACCGCTTCGCCCTCGTCAGCAACTACGGCGGCGCGACGCCGGGCCACAGCATCACCGTGCTCGAATTCGGCAAGCCGGGCGGCACGCGCACCATCGACCTGGGCGAAAACAACAAACCGCACGGCATGCGCCTGCTGCCCGACGGCAAGCGCGCGGTCGTGACGACGGAAGGCTCGCGCAAACTGCTGCTGGTCGACGTGGCGAATGCGCGCGTCGAGCATGCAATCGACCTTGGCGAGGGGCGCGGCCACATGGTCGCGTTGTCGGCCGACGGCAAGACCGCCTACGTCACCAAGATCGACGCCGGCACAGTCAGCCGCGTCGATCTGTCGACGCAGGCGAAGACGCATGAAGTGCCCGCCGGCGCTGGCGCCGAAGGCGTCGCCGTGCACCCGGCCAGCGGCGAGGTGTGGGTGAGCAATCGCGAAGCGGGCACGGTGACCGTGCACGATCCGAAGACGCTCGCGATCCGCCACACCATCGCCAGCGAGGGTTATCCGATCCGCGTCGTCTTCACCGCCGATGGCCACAACGCGCTGGTGACCAACGCGCGCGCGGCGACGTTGTCGGTTATCGATACGGACAAGTTCGAAGTCGCGCGCACCGTGACGCTGTCGCGTCCGGGCGTCGAGTATCGCGAAACCATGCTTGGCAGCGCCGCGTTGCCGATCGGCGTCATCGCCGACCCGAAGCAGCCGCGCGTGTATGCGGCGATCAGCGGCGGCGACGAGATCGCGGTGATCGACACCGCGCATTGGAAGGTGGTCGACCACTGGAAGACGGGGCGCGAGCCGGATGCGTTGGGGATTGTCGAGTAGCGTTAGCGCTGCGTTCGACGTCTGCGTCGTTACGAAGATCAAGATGGGTTCCAGCTTTCGCTGGAATGACGGTGGGGTGGGTGCCGTCGTCGGAGTGCCCGTGCGCTACCGGCCTGGGTCCCGGCCTTCGCCGGGATGACGGTTTTTTGTGGGTGTCGGCTCTTCAAGAAGTTGCCGCGCGTTGATGTTGCAAACGAAGCAACAGCTACCCGACCCGGTAGACAGCCGCGATATCCGTTCCGGAGAAACAGCCCCTTGGTAAGGGGCGCGCGGCAGCGCGGGATTGGGGGTACTTAGCGGGACCCGCGATCTGCGCAGCAGATCGTGGGCCGTGATGGGCGGAGCCCAGAACGGGCGATGACCCCGCCGGCTGACCTCGGCACCCGCATCAGTCAATACCGTTGCTGCCTTCCGGCCCTGGCGGAGTTTTCGACCTAGCGTCGCGAGGGGCCGACGGGGCCACCATAGAGACTTGCTTGCATCAAAAGCCCCGCCGTCAGCGGGGCCTCTGGAAAATCTGGCGGAGAGAGGGGGATTCGAACCCCCGAAGCGCGGTTTAGACGCTTACACACTTTCCAGGCGTGCTCCTTCAACCACTCGGACACCTCTCCGTTTTTCCCGGGGAGGTCCTGAACGCGGCCATCGGCCAGGTCAGGGGTGCACTCCAGGGCCGTGAATTCTAGCCGCCAGGCGCGACGCGGACAAGCGACGCCGTCGCGGTCGCAGCCAGCGCGATGCGGCATGGCAGAATGAGGGCATGTCCTATCTTGTCCTCGCCCGTAAGTGGCGTCCGAAGCGCTTCGCCGAGCTGGTCGGGCAGGAGCACGTGGTCCGCGCGCTCAGCAATGCGCTCGACACGGGCCGCGTCCACCACGCGTTCCTGTTCACCGGAACGCGCGGCGTCGGCAAGACCACCATCGCCCGCATCTTCGCCAAGTCGCTCAACTGCGAGCGCGGCACCTCGGCCGAACCCTGCGGTGAATGCGCGGCCTGTCGCGACATCGATGCCGGCCGGTTCATCGACCTGCTCGAGATCGACGCGGCCAGCAACACCGGCGTGGACGACGTGCGCGAGGTCATCGACAACGCGCAGTACATGCCCAGCCGCGGTCGGGTGAAGGTCTACCTGATCGACGAAGTGCACATGCTGTCCAAGTCGGCCTTCAACGCGCTGCTGAAGACGCTGGAGGAGCCGCCGGGCCACGTGAAATTCCTGCTGGCCACGACCGACCCGCAGAAGTTGCCGGTGACGGTGCTGTCGCGCTGCCTCCAGTTCAACCTGAAGCGGCTGGACGAGCAGCAGATCAACGGGCAGATGACCCGGATTCTGGAAGCCGAAGGCATTCCCGCCGAGCCAGGCGCGATCCGCCAGCTCTCCAAGGCCGCCGACGGCAGCCTGCGCGATGGCCTGTCGCTGCTCGACCAGGCCATCGCCTACACCGGCGCCAGTGCCGGCCCCGACGGCGGCACGCTGGCCGATGCGGGCGTGGCCGCGATGCTGGGCACGGTCGATCGCACCCGCGTCGGCGCGCTGCTGTCCGCGCTGGCCGATGGCGACGGCGAGCGCCTGCTGGCCGAAGTGGCGACGCTGGCCGAGTTCTCGCCCGAGTGGGGCGGCGTGCTGGACGCCTTCAGCGATGCGCTGCATCGCGTGCAGGTGCGCCAGCTGGTGCCCGAGGCGCAGGTCGAGGCCGACGGTGTCGACCTGGACGCGCTGGCTGGGAAGCTGCGGCCGGAAGTGGTGCAGCTGTGGTACCAGATGGCGCTCAACGGCCGCCGCGACCTTGCGCTGGCGCCGAGCCCGCGCGCCGGTTTCGAGATGAGCCTGCTGCGCATGCTGGCGTTCCGCCCGGCGGACGGTGAGGGCGCGCGCGCGGCTGCGCCGTCGTCCGGCGCCGGTCGCGAGCCGGTGCGCAGTGCCGCATCCGCCGCGCCGACAGCGCCGGCCGCGCCGGCCGCGCCGTCGCCCGCGCCGCGCATGCCGCCGCCGAATCCCTTCGCCGATGCCGCGCCTGCACGTACGGCGGCGCCGGTGCGGGAGATGCCGCGCGAAGCCGCGCCGCCGACGCCCGAACCGCGAAGCCCGGTGCAAGCCGCACCGTCCGTCGACGACACGCCGCCGTGGGAAATCGAAGCGCCGAAGAAGCCGGTCGAGCCCGTCCGCGCGGCACCGCCCGCGCCGGCACCCGTCGCGCCCGCTCCGGTTCAAAGCGCGCCTGCTCAAAGCGCACCCGTCCAGGCCGCGCCGCCCGCCCCGCGTCCGGGTTTCGTCCACGACGCCGGCATCGCCGATGCCGATGCATGGCATTCGCTGGTCGCCAATTCGAACCTGCGCGGTCCGGCGCGCGTGCTGGCCGAACACGCCGGCTTCGCTGGTTACGCCGACGGCGTGCTGAGCTTGTCCCTGTCGGCCGCGGACGACCTGTTGCGGAGCAACGCGATGACGGTGAACCTGGTCGCCGAAGCGCTCGCACCGGCGCTCGGCGTCACGCCGCAGATCCGCTTCGTCGAGTCCTCGCGCCCGGCCGAATCGCTGCGCGAACGCAACGATCGTGCGCGCGACGAACGCCAGGCCAACGCTGAAACCAACTTCATGAACGACCCCGACGTGCAGCGGCTGATCTCGCAACACGGCGCCAAGGTCGTGCCCGATTCGATCCGTCCCTACGACGAGAATTGACCCGTCGCGCTCACGCGAGCGCGGCACAACGCCCCCCACTGGAATACGAGAACGAACATGCGTGGAAACATCGCCCAACTGATGCAGCAGGCGCAGAAGATGCAGGAAAACGTGCAGCGTGCGCAGGAGGAACTCGGCAAGCTTGAAGTCACCGGCAACGCCGGCGGCGGCATGGTCAGCGTGACCATCACCGGCCGCATGGAGTGCCGCAAGGTGCGCATCGATCCCAGCGTGCTGACCGACGCGGAAATGCTCGAGGACCTGATCGCCGCCGCGTACAACGACGCCGTCAACAAGGTCAACGCCGAATCGCAGGCGAAGATGTCCGCCGCCACCGCCGGCATGCCGATGCCCCCGGGCATGAAGATGCCGTTCTGATGATCGCGGCCGTCGCCGCGCCGGCGCGTTCCGGCGCGGTTGTTCAAACGCAAGCCGACGGTCCGCACGACGCATGACGTCCTCTTTGCTCGAACAGCTGATCGATGCCCTGCGCGTGCTGCCCGGCGTCGGCCAGAAATCCGCGCAGCGCATGGCCTACCACCTGCTCGAACGCGAACGCGCCGGCGGCCTGCGCCTGTCGGCCGCGCTCGCCGAAGCGGTGGAGAAGATCGGCCATTGCGCTCGCTGCCGCGACTTCAGCGAAACGCCGGTGTGCGCGACCTGCGCCAGCGCCGCGCGCGACGCGCACCAGCTGTGCGCGGTGGAATCGCCCGCGGACCGGCTCGCGATCGAACAGGCCACCGGCTATCGCGGGCTGTATTTCGTGCTGCAGGGGCGTCTGTCGCCACTGGACGGCATCGGCCCGCGCGAACTCGGGCTGGACACGCTTACGGCGCGACTGGCCGAAGGTGAGGTGCAGGAGCTGATCATCGCCACAAACCCCACCGTGGAAGGCGAGGCGACGGCGCATTACCTCGCGCAGCTCGCGCGCCAGCACGGCGTGCGGCCGAGCCGACTCGCGCACGGCGTGCCGCTGGGCGGCGAACTGGAATACGTGGACCGCGGCACGCTGTCGCATGCGTTCGGCAGCCGCACCGAGGTGTCGGAGTAGGAATCGCGGCATTCGGGATTCATGGAGGACCGGGCGTATGCTTCGTCCGACCTCCACGACTGCCGATTGCCCTCATGTCCGACACCATCTTCCACAAGATCATCCGTCGCGAGATCCCGGCCGACGTCGTCTTCGAGGACGACCACCTGATCGCATTCCGCGACATCGCCCCGCAGGCGCCGGTGCACGTTCTCTTCGTGCCCAAGACCGATATCGCCACGCTCAACGACCTCAAGCAGGACCAGGCGACGATCGTCGGGCGCCTCGCGCATGCGGCGGCCGAATACGCCAAGCGCGAAGGTTTTGCCGAAGACGGCTACCGCATCGTCATGAACTGCAACGGCGATGGTGGGCAGACGGTGTTCCAGATCCACCTGCACCTGCTGGCGGGCGCTCCGCTGGGGCGGTTCGGGACGAGCCGCTAGATCGCGGGAGAAAAGATCGCGACGCACCGGAACGCAAAAGGCCCGCTCACGCGGGCCTTGGCTTCTCACGAATCACGAACTCACCACCAGCCCCACCACGGCCACGGCGCCGGGTACTCCACCACGTCCACCGTTTCGCGCACCGGCCACAGGTAGACGACGTCGGCTTCCACACGCGGGAAGCGGTAGTCGTACTGGCCGATGCGGCGGTTCTCGTAGCCGGCGACGCGGCCGACGAAGGTCACTTCGCGGTTCTTCTCGAACACCGCCGGATCGTAGAAGCCGGTGCGGCAGGCGAGGAAGCGGCCGCCGGTGTCGTCGCTGCCCCAGTACGGACGCGCCGATTCGTTGAGGTTGGTGGAGATCATCTCGAAGCAGGTGCGGTTGGCTTGCGGCTCCACGCTGACGATGCGGCCGCCCCAACGCACCGATGCGCCGGTGGCGTCGGACGCCGCCGCTTCGCGCGGGGTGATCTGGGTGTAGGCGCCTTGCAACGGCTGCGGCGCCGAGACGCACGCGGTCAGCAGCGCGGCGCTCACGGCGAGTAGGGCGAGACGGACGTTCATCGGCGTTCTCCTGGAGAAGTCGCGGGCGGACGGTGCGCGCGCAGCGCCCTGGTCAAGGCGCGGGCCGAACGTTCCCCCGTTTGGGCATCAGCGTACCGCCAATCGCTGAAATGTTGGCTGAGCGTTCCCAGCTCCGCTGCCAGGTCCGGACGCGCCGCCGCCACGCGCGAGACCCACGTCGAAGCCGGCTCGCTCGGCATGCGTTCCAGGCCGAAACGACGATAGCGCCGGCCGAGCCGGTGCCAGGCGCGCAGCACGGGATCGCGCTCGCGCTCGCTGCGCCGGCTCAACCACACCATCCACAGCAGGCCAAGCGCGATCGCGCCGGCCAGCAGCGCGATGAGCGTGCGCCAGTCCAGGCGATCCACGCCGAGCGGGCTGAGCAGGCGCTCCTGGCGCTGCGCGTCGAAGGACACGACCAGGTCGTTCCAGCCGCGGCGCATCCAGTCGGTCACGTCCCCGAACGAACGCACGCCCTCGAACCCGGTGCCGGCGGACGAGCGCGACTCCAGCGTGTCGTAGATGCGTTCCGGCGCGACCGCTGCCGTGGGATCCACGCGCACCCAGCCACGCCCGCGCAGCCACACTTCGGCCCAGGCGTGCGCGTCCGAGCGCCGCACCAGCCAGTAGTCGCCCAGCGGGTTCCGGTAACCGCCGGTATAGCCGGTCACCACGCGCGCCGGGATGCCTGCCGCGCGCATCAGCACCACGAACGACGAACTGAAGTGTTCGCAGAAACCGGCCTTCTGTTCGAACAGGAATTCGTCCACGGTGTGGCGGCCAAGCAGCGGCGTTTCCAGCGTGTAGGCGAAGTCGCGCTGGATCCACGCGAGTGCGCGGTTGACGATCGCGGCGTCGTTCCCTGCACCGGCCTGCGCACGCCACTGGTGGGCGAGGGCGAGCGTGCGCGGATTGAAGCCTGCCGGAAGGGCCAGCGCGTAGCGGCGCTCGGCCAGCGGGAGGTCGGCATCGAAACGCGCGGGCGGCGCCGATTGCAGGCGCCAGCGGCTGATCGAATTGAGCGGCCGGAACGCCTGCAACGTGTGGTCGGGATCCAGGTAGGCGCCGCCCGGCGCGTCGAGTGGAAGATCGAGTGCGACGAGCTGGCGCGAGTCGGTCGGCTCGACTTCCATTTCGTAGTCCCAGCGGACGCCGCCGGGTTCGGTGGACGCCTGCGCCTGTCCCGGGCGCCAGCGCGGCTGCGTCCACGTGCGACCGTCGAAATCCCACATCACGGGCCCGCGCCAGTACATCTGCGCGGGCGCCGGTGTTGCGCCAAAGAACCGCACGCGCAACGCCGGCGTGTCGTCCGACATCAGGTCGATCCAGTCGCCGGGACTCATGCGGTCCGACAGCCCGGTGCGCGCCATCGCACGTTCCGGAATGCCCCACATCGGAGAGGCCACGCGCGGGAACAGCCAGAACGCCGCCAGCGCGATCGGCAGTCCCACCACAAGCAGGCGGCCGACGCCCCCCAGCCGCTGGCGCGGACCGACTGCTTTCACGTCGCCCGATTCCAGATCCGCCATGCGTTGCAGCGACGCAAGCACAAGCAGCACCGCCACCAACCCAAGGACCAGCGACACGGGTCCCTGGTCGAGCAGGAAGGTGGCGAACGGCGCGAACAGCGCGAACCCCATGAGGCTTCGGCCATCGCGCAGGGTGAAGGTCTCCGCCGGCTTCACCGCGAGCATCGCCGCCAGCAGCGCACAGCCGGTATCGCGCCCGATGGAGAAGCGGCTCAGCATCAGCACGATGGCGATCAAGACCAACGCGATCAGCAGGCGCAGCAGTCCGGGTATGGGCCGCCGCCACGACAGCGCGGTGACCGCCACGGCGCTCGCCGCGATGGCCGCGGCCAGGTGCGGTGGAAGTTGCAGCAGCAGTGGCAGCAGGGACGCGCCAGTGCTCCACAGCACCCAGGCGCGCGTGCGTGCGTCCAGCGGCAGCGGCGCATGCCTAGACATGCGGCATCAGCGCGAGGGCGCGCAGGCAGGCGTGGCGATGCGAGGGGCCGCGATCGGGTCCGAGCGGCGTCTGGCCGGGCAACCGCAACTGGAACCGGCGGCCTTCGCGCTCGGCTTCGTCGACCCAGCGCGCCAGCCGCGAAATGCGTCCTTCGTAGGCGATACCCGATGTCGCATGCCAATCGAGCACGATTTCCGAACCGATCGGTTGTTCGAACTCACGCACCATCAGCGTGTCGCGGCGTGCGGACGATTTCCAAGCGATGGCGCGACGTGCGTCGCCCGCGCGATAGCCGCGCAGGTGGTGCACGTCGTCGCCGGCCGGATGCAGCCGCGCCTGCGCGCTTTCGCCGCGCCCGCCGGGCAGCGGCGGGCCGTGCGGCTCGGGCGTGGGATAGACCAGCAGCGGCGTTTCGGGCCAGACGTAGGCCCATGCGCGCGCCAGGCCGAGCGGACGCGTGGTCGACAGACGCAACTTGGGCACGTCGAACCAGCCGCGTCGTTCGGTCGGCAGCAGCAACTGCGCATCGCCCGCGCCCTTGTCGAGGTTGAGCACGGAAGGTCCGGCGTCGGAGGTGCCGTCGTCGTCCAGGCGGAGGCCACGCCGCGTGCGGCCGGGCTCGGCACGCGCATGCAGGCGCAGTTCCAGCGGCATGCCCGCGGCGACGGGCTCGGCGTCGGCGGCGATCAGTTGCAGGTCCGATAGCTGCATCTGCGCGGCCACCAGGCTCGCGAGTCCCGCGCCCGCGAGCATCAGCCCCAGCAGCAGCGCCGGGTTGTTGTTGTAGTTCAGCGCGCCGGCCAGCATCGTCATCAGCGCGACGGCATAGAACAGACCGAAGCGCGTGGGCAGCACGTAGATGCGGCGGCGGTCCAGACGCGCGGGCAGCGATTCGGGATCGCGCGGACGCGTGAACACCATCGCGATCGCATGGACGCGCAGGTACAGGCGCCGTGCAGCGGCGACGGGCATGGATCAGTCCACCGGCACCGCGTGCAGGATCGCTTTCGCCAGCGCAGCATCCTTGCCGGCATCGACTTCGGCCACCAGTCGATGCGCGGCGACGGCCGGGAACAGCGCCTGCACGTCTTCGGGCAGCACGTGCGCGCGTCCCAGCAGCAACGCGTACGCACGCGCCGCGCGCAGCAATGCCAGTCCCGCGCGCGGCGACAGGCCCACACGCACGCCCGGATGCCGGCGGCTGCGCGCAAGCAGCGCCTGCACATAGGCAATCAACGCTTCGCTTGCATGCACGTCCTGCACGGCCTGGCGCGCGGCGAGCACGTCCTGCACGTTCAGCTGCGGTGTCGCGCGTGCGATCAGGTCGCGACGATCGGTGCCGGCGAGCAGGTCGCGTTCGGCCTCCTCACCCGGATAGCCCAGGCTCAGGCGCAGCAGGAAACGATCCAGTTGGGAATCCGGCAACGGATACGTTCCCGACAGGTCGACCGGGTTCTGCGTGGCGATCACGAAGAACGGCTCCGGCAGCACGTGCGTGGCGCCGTCCACGGTGACCTGGTATTCGGCCATCGCTTCCAGCAGCGCGCTCTGCGTGCGCGGCGGCGCGCGGTTGATCTCGTCGGCCAGCAGCACCTGCGCGAACACCGGGCCGGCGTGGAACTGGAACTGGCGCGACTGCGGATCGAATACCGATACGCCCACGACATCGGCCGGCAGCAGGTCGGAGGTGAACTGCACGCGCTGGAAGTCCAGGCCCAGCGTCGCGGCCAGCGCGTGGGCCAGCGTGGTCTTGCCCAGGCCCGGCAGGTCTTCGATCAGCACATGCCCGCCGGCGAGCAGGGCGACGAACGCCAGTCGCACTTCCTGCGGCTTGCCCAGCACCAGCGAGTTGACCTGTGTCTGCGCGCGGTCGAGGGATGCGCGGAGGCCATCGGTTAGCATGGCCGCCGTCGAAAGGGATACCGCCATCGTGCGTGTCTCCTGGAATGTTTCAGTGGTGCGCCGCGCGGATCGGCGAATCGCCGAAGGCCTCCCCCTCCGCGAGGCTCCCGGCGCATCGATCCTGCCGGAACACCCATCTCTCCCGAGTGTAGCGAGGTCACGAACGGATGCGGGATGCAGTGCAGGCGCGGCGTGCCTTCTGGGTGCTGTGGGTCTCGGTTCTGGCGGTGAAGCTGCTCATCGCCGCGCGGCTGCCGCTGTTCGTCGATGAGGCCTTCTACTGGCAGGAAGGCCAACACCTGGCCGCCGCCTATTCGGATCTGCCCGGCCTGACGGCATGGCTGACGCGGCTGGGCGTGTCGCTGGGCGAGGGCACGTTCGCGCTGCGTTTGCCGTTCCTGCTCATTGGCGCGGCAGTGCCGCTGCTGATGGTGCACGTGGCCTCGCGTGAGTTCGGCGCGAAGACCGGCTGGCAGGCCGGCGTGCTCACGTTGCTGCTGCCGCTGGCGGGCGCCATCGGCCTGATGGCGCTGCCCGATGCCGCGATGGCGTTGGCGACGCTGCTGTGCATGGACGCCGGTGCGCGCCTGTTGCGCCAGGTGGACGCACCCGCCGCGCTGGAGCTTGCGTTCGGCCTGGCGTTGGGCGCGCTGTGCCATTACCGCTTCATCGCGGTGATCGTGGTCGGCTTCATCGCGCTGCTGATGCTGCCCGAGGGCCGGCGCGCGCTGCGCGACGTGCGCGTGGTGGTCGCCATCGCGTTCGGCGCATCGGCCTGGGCGCCGCTGGTCGCATGGAATCTCGACAACGCCGACGCGGGATTGCGCTTCCAGCTGGTCGATCGCCACCCGTGGTCGTTCCATGTCGATGGCGTGCTCTTCATCGGCATCCAGGCGCTGCTGGTCACGCCGCTGCTGTTCGTCGCGATGGCGGTGGCCGCGCGGCGCAGCGTGGCGTGCGCTTCGACGGTGTCGCGTTATTTCGCACTGTTGGGCACCGGCGTGGTTGCCGGCTTCTTCGCGCTTGGTTTCTTCGCCGATACCGAGCGCGTCAGTTTCCACTGGCCGTTGCCGGGATATCTCGCGCTGCTGCCGCTGGTTCCGTCGGTGCTGATGGGGTGGCCGCGCGGGTGGCGGTTGGCGACATTGTGGCTCGCGGGCTTTGGCCTGGTGGCGAACCTGGGCTATTACGTCGCCGTATCCAATGCGCATTGGCGCGAGGCGAGTGCGGCGGAGAAGTGGTATCCGGCCAACTTCGCAGGTTGGGACACGCTGGCCGACGCGGTCCGCACGAAACTCGACGCGATGCCGGAAGGCACGCGCGTGGTGGCCGACAATTTCAAGATCGGTTCCGAACTCGGCTTCGCATTGGGGGATGCCCGCATCGCCGTACTCGATCATCCGATCAACCAGAAGCATGGCCGCGCACCGCAGTTGCGACTTTGGGGATTGCAGACGGCCGGTCGCGCGGAGTGGGGGGCAGCGCCCGTGCTGCTCGTCGTCGGCGCGACCGAGGTGAAGTATCGCGACCTGCTCGATCGCTACCACGCCCTGTGCGGAATGGTCGGCCCGTTGCCGGCGCCGGAAGTGCTCAACATCGACCACGGACGCCAGCGCTTCATGCTGTTCGCGCTGCCGGGCGAGGCCGCTTCGGGCGAATGCACGACGCCTTCGATGGCATGGGTCGATGCGCCCGTCGCCGACGCGCGCGTGGGGCGTCGCTTCGACGTGTGCGGCTGGGCGTTCAAGGATGGCGTGGGCCTGTCGGCGATGGAGATCACGCTGGACGGGCAGGTGGTCGGTCAGGCCGTGTACGGTCGCGAGTTCCCCGGTCTGCGGGATGTGTGGCCGATGTCGAACGACCCGCAGCATCCGCGCGTGGGGTTCGATGCGGCGGTGGACCTTGGTGGGCGCGACTTCGCGCCGGGGACGCATTGGCTCGGCCTGCGCCTGACCGGTCGCGATGGCAGCGTGGAAACCTGGGCCGAACAGCCGATCGAAGTGACCGAGTAAGCCTCAGGGCAGCCGGATCACGGCAATTGAAAGCCGGCCTCGCGCAGCAGGCGGGCGGTGGCGATCAACGGCAGGCCGATGAGCGCGGTCGGATCGCGGTTCTCGATCGCCTCGAACAGGCCGATTCCCAGACCTTCGGACTTGAAGCTGCCGGCGCAGTCGTAGGGCTGTTCGGCGCGCAGGTAGCGCTCGATCTCATCGGCCCCCAGTTCGCGAAACCGGACGATGGTGCAATCCACCGCCTCCAGCGGAGTTCCGCCCTCGCGCGCGAGGGCCAGGCCGGTGTGGAAACGCACGGCCTGGCCGGACATTGACGCCAGCTGCGCGGTCGCGGCCTCGTGGCTGTCGGGCTTGCCGAGCGCACGGCCGCCGCATTCGGCGACCTGGTCGGAACCGATCACCCAGGCGCCGGGATTCCGCTTCGCCACGTCGGCGGCCTTCGCCCGGGCGAGCCGGCAGGCCAGCGCCTCGGGCGATTCACCGGGAAGTGCGGTTTCGTCGGTGCCGGGGCGTTCGGTATCGAACGGCACGCGCAGCCGGGCGAGGAGTTCGCGCCGGTAGATGGAGGTGGAGGCCAGGATCAGCCGGGGCGGTGCGTTCATGCGGCCGGGGCGCGGGCCTGGGCGATCAGGGACAATTGCTGGTCGATGCGGCTGCGGGCGGCGTCGATGGAGCTGCGCACCTCGTCGAGCTGGGCCAGGCTCGCGTCGGGGCCGTGGTCGCGCAGCCACAGGCGCTGGCGCAGCATCTCGCGCATCGCCTCGCCGACCGGGTCGTTGCCTTCGCCGCCGGTGACCGCCTCGATCTCGGCCCGGGCCACGCGCAGCTGGGCCTCCAGGGCGTCCGCGGCGTCCAGGACGTCGCGCATGGCGCGATCGCGCCGGTTGGGACGGTAGCGGGAATAAGCGAGTGCGGCGACCGCCAGGGCGGACAGCAGCAGGAGCAGGGCGATGGTCACGGTAGTGCGCTGCGGGTCGGAAGGCCCCCAGTGTGAAGGCCGGCCGGTTGGCCGGCAAATGCGGGACGGCCAAACCGTGAACTGGCCCATTCCGGGGCCGTCGGGTTCAGGTTTGACAGCGGGGCGGGCGATCCCTAACATTCCGCAGCTTATGTCGGCCGACCTGCCCGAGATTCTTGATGCTTGGCGCATGGTGGCGGCACGGCGCGGCGTGGAAGGCCGTGTCCCGTTGTCGGCGCTGACGCGGCTGCGGGACAGCCTGGTCGACACCCAGGGCGAAGTTCGGTTCGCGCTCGATTTCGATCGCGATTCGCTGAAAGTGCCTTATGTCGAACTGCGTATCGATGCCGAGCTGCCGCTGACCTGTCAGCGCAGCCTGCAGCGGTTCCTGTTGCCGGTGAACATCGTGCAGCGGCTCGGCCTCATCCGCGACGAAGCGGACGAAGCTGCGCTGCCGCCCGGATACGAGCCGCTGCTGGTGCCGGAAAACGGTCAGCTGCGGACCGTCGAACTGGTCGAGGACGAACTCATCCTCGCCGTTCCGGTCGTGCCGATCATGCCCGGCACGGAAGCGGTGGAAGGCGACTGGCCCGCACCCGACAAGGGTCCGGAGCCGGAGCGCGTCAATCCATTCGCTGCGTTGTCGGCATTGAAGAAACATTCGAACTAGTTTTTTTGGAGCAAGACCATGGCTGTCCAGAAGTCCCGCGTTTCCCCGTCCAAGCGTGGCATGCGTCGTTCGCACGATGCCCTGTCCGCCAAGCAGCTGGCCACCGACCCGACCACGGGCGAGACCCACCTGCGTCACCACGTCACCGCCGATGGTTACTACCGCGGCAAGAAGGTGATCGACACCAAGTCCAAGGTCGCCGACGAAGAGTAATCTCTTCGCCTGCCGCCGCCCGCGCACGTCGCCTGACGCGCGCGGACGCCGTCGGGCCGCCTGTCCGCCGCCGCAAGGCCCCGCGTGGCAACGGCGGCCCGTCGCAGCGAACCCGCATGCAGTAGGGTAGCGGCGGTACGCGTCCGTCGATCCGTTCGACGGGCTCTAGCAGCGGTTCCCGTCAAAGTGCCCGGAAGGGCCATCACGGCTGTGCAGCGGAGTGGCGATGACGCAACAGATTTATTCCCGCATTGCGGGAACCGGCAGCTACCTTCCCGAGAAGGTGCTGACCAACGACGACCTGGCCAAGATCGTCGATACCAGCGATGAATGGATCGCGGCCCGTACCGGCATCCGCGAGCGCCATATCGCTGCCGAAGGCGAGACCACGAGCGACCTGGCCTACCACGCCTCCGTGCGTGCGCTGGAAGCGGCCGGCATCGATGCCTCGCAGCTCGACCTGATCGTCGTGGGTACCACCACGCCGGACATCATCTTTCCCTCGACCGCCTGCCTGCTGCAGCACCGTCTGGGTGCCAACGGCTGCCCCGCGTTCGACGTCAACGCCGCCTGCACGGGCTTCGTCTACGCGCTGACGGTGGCGGACAAGTTCATCCGTTCGGGCGCGGCGAAGACCGTGCTCGTCGTCGGTGCCGAAACGCTCACGCGCATGCTCGACTGGAGCGATCGCTCGACCTGCGTGCTGTTCGGCGACGGCGCTGGCGCGGTCGTGCTCAAGGCCGATTCCGAAACCGGCATCCTCAGCACCCACATGCACGCCGATGGCGGCAAGAAGGAGCTGCTGTGGAATCCGGTCGGCGTCTCGACCGGTTTCAAGCCGGAAGAACACAACGCCGGCGTGCGCGTGCTGATGACCGGCAACGAGGTCTTCAAGCATGCGGTCAAGGCGCTGGACTCGGTCGTGGAAGAAACGCTCGAAGCCAACGGCCTGGATCGCCACGACATCGACTGGCTGATTCCCCACCAGGCGAACCTGCGCATCATCGAAGCCACGGCCAAGCGCCTGGACATGCCGATGGACCGCGTCGTCGTCACCGTCGACCGTCATGGCAACACCTCGTCGGGTTCGGTGCCGCTGGCGCTGGACGAAGCCGTGCGCGCGGGCAAGGTGCAGCGCGGCCAGCTCGTGCTGCTGGAAGCCTTCGGCGGCGGTTTCACCTGGGGCTCGGCGCTGCTGCGCTACTGAGTTTCCGCGTCGCGAAAAACATGGCGCCTCCGCTCGCTGAGCGGGGGCGTTTTTGTGTGTGCGTATCGTTGTTCCGCTATCGCAGAACGTGTGTCGGTCCCGCCACTGCGTCATTCCGGCGAAGGTCGGGACTTGGGTCGACAGCCTCCGACACGCATGCGCGGCGAAGCCCTACCTTGCATTGAGCATCGATCCAATGCACTGCGATCGCGGAGCGCCGCACGATCCTCGGCACGAGCGCTATGAGCAGCTGTGCAGGAGCAGCCATAAACAAACGTTTGACCGAATCGCGATTCGTGCGTTGCACGGATATTCACGCCAGCCCGTCATTCCGGCTAACGCTGGAGCACGTCTTGATTTTGCTTTCCGCCAGCGCCCCGTCCGCCCGCCTTCACACTTCCGCAACGTGTCCGGCCTTCAATACGACCCGGTACAGACGCACTAGAGCAAAGGCTCGTATCATGCGCACTCTTTTCGCAGGGACCCCCGCCGAGTGACCGATCACAACGCCCACGACGCATCGCTTGCCTTCGTCTTTCCGGGCCAGGGCTCGCAGTCGATCGGCATGCTCGCCGAACTGGCCGAGCTGCACTCCGTCGTGCACGAGACCTTCGCCGAAGCCAGCGAAGGCGCAGGCGTGGATCTGTGGGCGCTGAGCCAGGGCGGTCCGGAAGAAATGCTCAACCGCACCGAGTACACCCAGCCGGCGCTGCTCGCCGCGGGCGTGGCGGTGTGGCGCGCGTGGAACAGGCAAGGCGGCCGCTCGCCGGCGCTGCTGGCCGGGCACAGCCTTGGCGAGTACACGGCTCTGGTCGCCGCGGGCGCGCTGTCGCTGAAGGATGGCGCGCACCTGGTGCGGCTGCGTGGCCAGCTCATGCAGGACGCCGCTCCGGCCGGTGTCGGCGCGATGGCCGCCGTACTGGGCGCCGAAGACGCGCTGGTGCAGGAAGTCTGCGACGCCGTGTCCGGCACCGAAGTCGTCGTTCCGGCCAATTTCAATTCGCCCGGCCAGATCGTCATCGGCGGTCACGCTGCGGCGGTCGACAAGGCGCTGGCGATGCTCGGCGAACGTGGCGTGCGCAAGGCGGTCAAGCTCGCCGTCAGCGTTCCCTCGCACACGCCGCTGATGCGCGAAGCCGCCAATCGCCTTGCCGAAGCGATGGCCGGCTTGTCGTGGCGCATGCCTGACCGCCCCGTCGTGCAGAACGTCGACGCGCGCGTGCACGACAATGTCGAGGCTATCCGCGACGCGCTCGTCCGCCAGCTCTACCTGCCGGTGCAGTGGACCGGTTGCGTGCAGGCGCTTGCAGGCAAGGGCGCCACGCGCATGGCCGAATGCGGCCCGGGCAAGGTGCTCGCCGGCCTGATCAAGCGCATCGACAAGGGCATCGACGCACGCGCGATCGGCGCGGTAGGCGAGTTCGAAGCCGCGCTTGGCGAGTGGAAATGATCATCTACATGCAGGCGTGCGGATTCGCGTGATCCCACGTCCGGATGCGCATCGCATCGATGCGCTTTCAATGCGCCCCCAATGGAGACCTCAATGACCCAGCTTCTCAAAGGTGAAATCGCCCTCGTCACTGGTGCCAGCCGCGGCATCGGCGCGGCGATTGCCGACGAACTGGCCGCGCAGGGCGCGACGGTGATCGGCACGGCCACGTCCGAGTCCGGCGCGAAGGCGATCGGCGA
>Ga0209050_1001752_pt1 | contig 21530 bp, 19 predicted proteins | sample Araplavi_mTSA_r2_FD_184276 | JGI IMG/M metagenome (GOLD analysis project Ga0209050, IMG submission 184276) | Arabidopsis root microbial communities from North Carolina, USA - plate scrape MF_Cvi_mTSA_r2 (SPAdes) (version 2) | ecosystem: Host-associated > Plants > Roots > Endosphere | place: USA... | reverse complement strand
GACCAACGCCATGAATGCGCCGCAACTGACCGTGACCCTGGCGGAATTGAAGTACCAGTCGCCCAAGGAAGGCATGTACGTGACCGAAGCCACCATTGGCGCGACGTTCCGCTCGGATGTGCAGAACGCCAACCGTCGCTACAGCGGCCGTTATGGTTCGTCCCTGGACCAGCGCTTCGGCATGGCGCCGAACCAGGAAACCAACACCAAGCTGGTCAGCGATGTGCTGAGCGATGCGTTGACCCGCCTGTTCAAGGACCCGACCGTAGGTCAGATTCTGGGCGAGTAATGCGAGCCCCTGTAGGAGCGAGCCTGCTCGCGATGGTCGTTAACGATTACGCGGGAAATCTGATCCCCCGCGGCGTCCTCAAGTCCATCGCGAGCAAGCTCGCTCCTACAGGGGGCAAGGAAATCAGGCAGCCTGCGAGTAAAAATCCAGCACACTCACACCCGTCAGCAAATCCGTTTCCGGTAAATCCGCATGTTGATGCCCACCCAGGGCGCAATACACCAGCCAATGGCGATCCTGAACGTTGAAGGCGAGGCTGCCGACGAGGGTTTGTTGTTCTTCGCTGGGGGTGATGAGGTAGAGACGATCCTGGTTTTCGGCGTGGAGCATGACGTGATCCGTGTCGGTTTTGGGACGCGCATGTTCGCCGATACAGATGACGAAGCCGTGACTCAGGACAGCCATTGATCAAAAGCTTCGTTATTTGTCGGAAACAGGGGGCAGGGGCGCAGGCTTTCGGTAGAATCGGCGCCGCGGTCGCCCGTCCGGCACCTGCTACCTGATTGACCTGAGGTTCGTAATGTCGCTGCACTTGATGACGCTTTTTACCGCCCATCCCGCCAAACTGATCAATCTGCTGGCCTTGCTCTTCGCCTTCCCGGGCGGCTGGTTGCTGCACGCCACCCGTCGTCGCGAACTGCGTGCGATGGCCAGTTTGCAGGCGCAGCGCCAGAGCAGCCCGAACGTAGAACCCACGCTGGATTGGGCGACCTTGCGCATGAACCGGTTTTTCTACATCTTCGGTTTTGCCTGCATGGGGATGGCGCTGCTGGTCTCCTGGATCAGCACTCAGGTCTGAACCTTTTCAAAGCAAAAGATCGCAGCCTTCGGCAGCTCCTACAGGTGTACATCAATCCCGTGTAGGAGCTGCCGAAGGCTGCGATCTTTTGATCTTGACCGCTTACAGCGGCAACCCTGCCTTCACCCGGTACTGATTACGCACTGGCGTTGCATATTGCAGCACCAGGTAAGGACGATGCTCTGGCGGGCAAGCGTCCAGGCGGCGTTGCCATTCTTCCTGGGCCTTGGCCAGTTCTTCGGCCGGGAACACCTCGGCGGCCTTCGGCACCTGCAACTGCGGATCAGCGTCTTTCCATTGCGCGTAAGCCAGGTAGTGCACCGGGAACAAGCGATAGCCGCTGAGGATTTGCTTGTCCATCTCGACCGCCAATTGCTTGGTGTCTTCGAACAGTTCGGTGATTGGCGCGGCAAAGTTCACATGCACCCGGCCCTTGTAGCCAGTGATGCCCTTGGCGATGCTCACGTCATCCTCGCCCGGCACCTTGGTGTAGCTGCCGGTGGTGGCGCGGATGTAAAGCTCGCGGGCCTTGGCCTGATCGCAGGGGTCGTATTCGTAGCTGATCGACACCGGGGTCAGGTTCAGCGACTGAATGACTTCGCCGAACGGCTCGTCCTTGCGGCTCATGTGGAACATCTTGAGGATCGCCGATTCGGTACGGTCGTCACCGTCCTTGGCGCGGCCCTCGGCCTGGGCGATCCAGATCGAGGCGCAATCATTGCGGATCGAATGGTTGATATACGCCGACAGCAATTGATAGGCCGCCATTTTCTCCCGGCGACCGCTGATCGAGCGGTGCACGATGAAGCTCTTGTTCAGGCGCATCAGGTCGCTGACGAAAGGCTTTTGCAGCAGGTTGTCGCCAATGGCAATGCGCGGGGTCGGCAGGCCGGCGTGGTACACGGCGTAGTTGACGAAGGCCGGGTCCATCACGATATCGCGGTGGTTGGCGATAAACAGGTAGGCGCTGCCGGACTTGAATTGCTCCACCCCGGTATAAGTGACACCGTCGGTGGCGCGCTCGATGGTGTGGTCGACGTAAACCTCGACTTTGTCCTGTAACGTGGCCACACAGGTCACGCCGGCAAACTCACGGCGCAGCCGATGGGCTATAAGAGGTTTGAGCGCCCAGCCTAAAGCGCCGGCAAAACGCGGGAAGCGGAAGTGGGTGAGGATATCTAGAAACGCCTTGTCGCCGAGCAGCCGGTCCAGCACCGCTGGGACTTCGCTGTCGTCGTAAGGTCGGATGGCATCGAATTCGCCCATCATGCTCTCTTGTTAGAAACGGCTAGGGTAAGTAAAGGTTTTGTTCGAAAACCGGCGGGGCATGGTCTGAAAAAGTAGCCAGACAAAAAAGCCCTGCAAATAGACCGGCGATTATACGCACAAGTCACCTGGGAGACCGCGATGCTGGAAACTGCGCAGTATGAATGTCCGTATTGTGGTGAGGAGGTAGAGACTACTCTGGATTTGTCCGGCGGCGATCAGACCTACATCGAGGACTGTCAGGTGTGCTGCCGGCCGATAACCTTCGTGTTGCAGGTTCATGAAGATGAATGGCATCTCGAAGTGTTCAGTGAAAACGAATGAGGGGCGTGTATGCAGCGCATCTACGATCCGGAAAACCTGATGGAAGGCGAGTTGCTGCAAGGCATGCTCGCCAGCGAGGGTATCGAGGCGCATCTGGTGGGCCGTGATTTGCTCGGGGGCAGTGGCGAGTTGCCGATCTATGGCCTGCTCGGGCTGTCGGTCGAGAACGACCAGGCCGAATATGCCCGCGAGCTGATCACCGCGTACAATGCAGCGCTGCCGCTGTCCGGCGATGAACCGGACAGCTTTCCCGGCACGCTGGTCTGTTAGGCTGGCGTTCGTTTGATCAAGAGCCGTGTTGCCCCATGTGTGGACGTTATGCCCTGTTTCGCTGGAACCCTGCCTTCGCGGCCCTGCCCGGTTTTCCCGCCGACCAGAAGGCGCAGTGGAACATTTCCCCGAATGATTCGGTGTTGATGCTGCGGGCCGAGCCTGACGGTCAGCGCTCGCTGGCTCGCGCCCGCTGGGGCCTGACGCCACCCTGGCTGACCGATCTGTCCCGCACCCCGGCCCACGCCCGCGCCGAAACTGTTGCCGAGCAGCCAATGTTTCGCCAGGCCTTGCGCGAGCGCCGCTGCCTGTTGCCGGCCAATGGTTTCTACGAATGGCGCGGCACGACGCGCAAGCGCCCGTATTGGCTGACGCCGGGGGAGGGCTCGTCATTATTTTTTGCGGCGATCTGGGAGGTGTATCCGGTACAGGAGCAGGTGTGGCTGAGTACCGCGGTGATTACCCAGCCAGCGGCGAGCCAGCGGCGGCCGTTGATTCTTGATGAGGCGGGGCAGGCCGCTTGGCTCGATCCCGAGACGCCGTTGCATGCTTTGCAAGCCTTGCTGGCCAGTGAACCTGCCGCGTTGCGCGAACGGGTACTGGCCAACATGGTGAATGATCCGAAGCTCAATGGGCCGGAGTGTTTGACGCCGGGTTGAGTTTTTTTGGTGGCAGTGCTGGCCCCTTCGCGAGCAAGCCCGCTCCCACACTGGATCTGTGGCGTACACAAATCCCCTGTGGGAGCGGGCTTGCTCGCGAAGAGGGCCTGAAGGTCAAACCCTGAACTGATTGATCAACCGCCGCTGCTGTTCCGCCAGCTTGGTCAAATCCGCACTGGCCGCACTCGACTCATCCGCACCGCCGGCCACTTCATTGGCCACCTGGCCGATGTTGATCACGTTGCGGTTGATGTCGTCCGCCACTGCACTTTGCTCCTCGGCCGCGCTGGCGATCTGGGTGTTCATGTCGTTGATCACCGACACCGCCTGAGTAATGGTCTCCAGTGCTTCGGCGGCCTTCGACGCGTGCAGTACGCTTTCGTCCGTACGGTTCTGGCTGTCCTCCATGACTCGCACCACATCCCGCGTGCCTTGCTGCAGTTGCTGGATCATGGCCTGGATTTCTTCGGTGGCCTTTTGCGTCTTCTGCGCCAGGTTGCGCACCTCATCGGCCACCACGGCAAAACCCCGGCCCTGTTCACCGGCGCGGGCCGCTTCGATGGCTGCGTTCAGGGCCAGCAGGTTGGTCTGCTCGGCGATCCCGCGAATGGCGGTGAGGATGGCGTTGATGTTTTCGCTGTCCTTGGCCAGGGTCTGCACCACGCCGACGGCCCGGCCGATCTCCACGGCGAGGGCGCCAATCGAGTTCGAGGTGTCGCGCACGATCTGCATGCCTTGGCTGGCAGCTTGATCGGCATGGCTGGCGGCCTGTGCGGCCTGGGTCGCATTGCGTGCCACGTCCTGGGCGGTGGCGGTCATTTCCTGCACGGCGGTGGCCACCTGATCGATCTCGGCCATTTGCTTGTGTACGCCGGAGTTGGTGCGGATGGCGATGTCGGCGGTGTGTTCCGATGAATCGCTGACGCTCTGCACCGATGTCACCACCTGGGTGATCATCGCCTGCAACTTGGCCAGGAAGGTGTTGAAGCCTTTGGCGATCGAACCCAGCTCATCGGCGCGATCGCTGGTCAGGCGCCGGGTCAGGTCGCCTTCACCCTGGGCGATATCGTCGAGCATGGCCACCATCTGCTTGAGCGGACGGGCGATGCCGTGGCCCACCAGCCAGATCACCAGCAAACCGATACCGGCAATCACCAGGCCGACCATCGCCATGCCGAAGGTGTCGGATTTACGCTGCGCATCCAGGTCGGCCTGGAGTTTTAGCAGGTCGGCCATGACCGCGTTCAGCGGCAATTGCAGCATCAGGGTCCAGCGGGCTTCGGTCTGGCCGATGCCGAACGGCAGGTACAACTCGATCCGGCCCTGGGCTTTGTCGACGGTGTAGGTGACTTCGCCGCGCTTGAGATTGGCCATGTTGGCAATCTGCTTGCTGTCGAGGATATCGCTGACCTTTTCGCCGAACTTGCTTGGATCCTTGGTGTAGGCAACGATGCGGCTATTGCCGCCGATCAGGGCCATTTCCCCGGCGCCGCTGTAGAGTTTCTGATTGGCACTCAGGAGCATTTCCTGAATGAAGTTCACCGACAGGTCGGCGCCAACGATGCCCTGGAAAGCACCGTTGAGCATGATCGGCTCAATAAAGGAGGCGAGCATGACGATTTTGTCGCCCACCTTGTAAGGCGCCGGATCGATCACGCAGGATTTTCTGGTTTCTTTCGAGCACAGGTAGTACTCGCTGGCGCGCACGCCGGTGGACAGGGTTTTCTGGTCATCGACGTCCACCAGTTTGTCCTGGCCCAGGGTGCCGTCGTCGTTGCGGAACCACCAGGGCAGGAAGCGCCCGTTGCTGGCGTCGATGCCGACCACCTGGGTGCCGACGTAGGTCGCATCGTTGTGGTCCAGCGCGTCTTTTTCCCAGCCGATGTAGGTGCCGAGGATCTTCGGGTTCTTGACCACGTTTTCCTTGATCAGGCCGATCAGTTGCTCGCGGCTGAGGCTCAGGGCGGGCTGGCCATCGGCACCGGGTGTGCCGATCAGGGCGTTGACCCGAACCAGTCCGCCGGCGATCAGCAGCGGTGCTTCGAGTTCACGCTGGATCTGGCTGACCTGGGTCTGCGCCAGGGACGTCAGGCGTTGTTCGATGACTTGCTCGAACTGGGCCTGGGTCCGTTCCTGGACCATGTCCTGCGTCCGGGCACCGGAAAACAGCGCGTACACCACCAGCGCTGCCACGACACTGAGGACAATGGCGCCGGCAAGGGCCGCCACGGAAAACTGGATCGACTTGAATTTCATGGTGGCTCCGCACGCGAAAGGACGTCTGCCCAGGTGTATCGGCAAGGTGTCGGGCGGGCATGAGCGCGGGTCGTTGAAATGGCTGTTTTTGCGTGGCGGATGTCGCAAATGAATCAATGCGCGGCGTGACGGGCTGCGGCTCGCCCCGGAATGTGAATTTTTTCCTGCATCGATGAGAGCTTTGCCTGAATTGCGCGTCTTATGTCTATTGTCTCTGGCGTCGATACTATTCCACGCCTAGGATACCCGGCATGTTTTCAGGGAGTTTTTCGATGAACAAGACATTGGCTCTATGTGTGCTGAGCGCCAGTCTGCTGCTCGCTGGCTGCCAGTCGGTCAATACCACCAGTGGTGGTGCTGTGGGCGTTGAGCGCAAGCAGTACATGTTCAGCATGTTGTCCTCGCAAGAGGTCGACCAGATGTACGCCCAGTCCTATACAAAGACTGTGGGTGAAGCGAGCAGCAAAGGCGTGCTGGACAAGACCAGCAGCGATGCCAAGCGTGTTCAGGTCATTGCCGACCGGCTGATTGCCCAGGCGCCGAACTTTCGTCCGGACGCGGCCCAGTGGAAATGGGAAGTGAACCTGATCAAGAGCGACGAGCTCAATGCCAACTGTGGACCTGGCGGCAAGATCTTTGTCTACACCGGGCTGATCGACAGCCTTCAACTCACTGACGATGAACTCGCCGCGGTCATGGGCCATGAAATCGCCCACGCCCTGCGCGAGCACGGTCGTGAGGCGATGTCCAAGGCATACGGTATCGAAATGGCCAAGCAGGGTGCTGGTGCGTTGCTCGGGTTGGGCCAGGACAGCCTGGCCCTGGCGGACGCTGTAGCCAACTACGGCATGACCTTGCCCAACAGCCGTGCCAATGAAAACGAGGCGGACCTGATCGGTCTGGAATTGGCCGCCCGCGCCGGCTACAACCCGAACGCCGCGATCACCCTGTGGAACAAGATGAGCAAGGCCAGCGAAGGTGCTCCGCCGGAGTTCCTCAGCACGCACCCGTCTTCGAGCAGCCGGACTGCGGCGTTGCAGGCGGCGATTCCGAAGGTTATGCCGTTGTATGAGCAGGCCAAGAAGTCCTGATAGTCATGCGGTAAGGCTGCTGGCCTCTTCGCGAGCAAGCCCGCTCCCACACTGGATATCGGTCGTACACAAAATTTGTGTTCACCGAAGATCAATTGTGGGAGCGGGCTTGCTCGCGAAGAACGATAACGCGATCTAACGACCTATCGGGTCAAACCCACCCGCTGCTCTGCATCGCCTTGTACACCGCGACAATCGCCAGGATGAAGAACGCCGACGCCGCCAGTCGACGGATCAGGGTCAATGGCAGCTTGTCTGCGGCAAAGTTACCCGCCAGAACCACCGGTACGTTGGCAATCAGCATGCCGGCGGTGGTGCCGATGATCACCAGCCACAACTCCGGATATTGCGCAGCCAGCATCACGGTCGCGATCTGCGTCTTGTCGCCGATTTCCGCCAGGAAGAATGCGATCAGTGTGGTCAGGAACGGCCCGAACTTGCGGGCGGTGCTGGCCTCGTCGTCATCCATCTTGTCCGGCACCAGGGTCCACAGGGCGGTCGCGGCGAAGCTCGCGGCTAGGATCCAGTGCAGCATCGTATCCGAGAAGAAACTGCCGACCCAGGCACCGACTGCACCGGCGGCCGCGTGGTTGGCCAGGGTCGCGGCAACAATACCGGCAATGATCGGCCAGGGCTTGCGGAAGCGAGCGGCGAGGATGAGCGCGAGCAGTTGCGTCTTGTCGCCGATTTCGGCCAAGGCAACGATTGCGGTGGGTACGAGTAGTGAATCCAGCATCAGGGGGTTTCCTAAGGGGCGGGTCGACACGGCTATGACACGTACAGCCTTCCCGCCCCGGGTAAGGTGTGCGTGTCATAGGTCTTGTCAAACCCTGCGATCCATCTGGTGTGGATGCTTGGGTCGCATGCGCCATGGTCTGAGGACCAAGTATGTTGACGCATGCCGGGCGAGCGTGGTGCTCGTGGGAGACTACTCCCCTAGGACGGAGCGGATTCTGCCTTCGCAAAACCCATTCGGCAAGCCCTCTTTTTCAAAAAGGTTTCAGCCGCGTTTTGCCCGGTAAATTCGAAAGCCCTGTCCTTCGGCCTTGATCGCGCACACGCCAAGATGCTCTTCGATCAGCGGTTGATACTTCAGGAAGCTGTTCGCTACCAGGCGAAGTTCTCCGCCGTTTTTCAGATGTTTGGCTGCTTTTCGCAGCAAGTTCTCCGTTGCGAAATAGTCGGTGTGCACGCCGACATGGAACGGAGGATTGCTCAGGATCGCACTCAAACCCATCGGCGCTGCGTCGATGCCGTCACCGGTAATCACCTCGGCTTCCAGACCATTGGCAGCCAGGGTCAGGCGACTGCTGGCAGCGGCAAAGGCGTCCACATCCAGCATCGTGACCTGGTTGTGCGGGTAACGACGTTTCACTGCCGCGCCCAGAACCCCGGCGCCGCAACCGAAATCAAGCAAGTGTCCGCTGGGCAGTTTGTCCAGGTGATCCAGCAGCAGCGCGCTGCCGCGATCGAGGCGACCATGACTGAATACCCCCGGCAGGCTGATGACCTTCAGCGGGCCTTCGGCCAGCGGCAGCTCATAGGTCTGCGCCAGGCTTTCCAGCGGCTTGGCTTCAGGTGCGTTGGCCACGGTCACCTGCCAGAGCTGGCAGTGGCGCGCGCTGTCGAGTTTACGTGGCTTGCCGAACGGGTTGAGTTGTTTGGCGGCACCTTCGATGCCGCTTTTTTTCTCGCCGACCAGATACAGTTCGCGGCCGGCCAGCCGCGAGGCGAGGGCGTTGAGAATGTAGTCGGTCAAGTCCTTGGCCTTGGGCAGAAACACCACGGCGCTATCGAACCCGCGTTCCGGTGCGTTCACGCCAAAGTGGCTGCGCTCGGGGAAGCGGGCGTCCAGCGCGGCCTGATCTCCGGCGTGCCAGCACCAGCCATGGGCATCGGGCAGGCGGCCCAGCAGGTCGTCGGCAGGCAAACCGGCCAACAACACCGAACCCTGGAATAACTCGGCCTGGCGAAGCAGTACTTCACTGCGCGGATCCATAACTGCTCCCGTGAAAAAAAGTTCCGCAGTTTATCAACTGACGACCCGCAGCGCCTTACCGCTGAAGTATCCCAGTGCGTTTTCGGTCACTTGGCCAACGATTCGCTGGCGCGCTTCGCGGCTGCCCCAGGCGTTGTGCGGGGTGACGATCAGGCGCGGGATGTCGTGGGCCAGCAGTGGATTGCCGTTGACGGGAGGCTCAACGCTCAACACGTCAGTGGCGGCGCCGCCCAGATGGCCGTTGCGCAGGGCGTCGGCCAGCGCCTGTTCGTCGATCAGGCCGCCGCGGGCGGTGTTGACCAGGAACGCTTCGGGTTTCATCGAGGCCAGTTCGCGGGCACCGATGAAGTGGCGGGTGTGTTCGTTGAGCGGGCAGTGCAGGGTCAGGGCATCGACTTGCGGCAGCAGTTCATCCAGTGGCAGGCGGTCCGGCCGGGCAGGGCGTCCGGGAATCTGCCCCAGCAGCACGCGCATGCCGAAGGCTTCAGCCAGCCGTGCGACCGCGCCACCCAGTTCGCCGTGACCCAGCAGGCCAAGGGTTTTGCCTTCGAGTTCGACAATCGGGTAGTCCAGCAAGCAGAACTGTTTGGCCTGTTGCCAGCGGCCTGCACCGACGGCCTTCTGATAGTCGGCCAGGCGCGTGGCCAGGTTGAGCAGCAGCATGATCGTGTGCTGCGCCACCGACGGCGTGCCGTAACCCTGGCAGTTGCACACGGTGATCCCGTGGGCGCGGGCGGCAGCGAGGTCGACGTTGTTGGTGCCGGTGGCGGTGATCAGGATCAGCTTGAGGTCAGGGCTGGCGGCCATGGCGGCGGCGTCGATCAGGATCTTGTTGCTGATGGCGACGGTGGCGCCCTTGAGGTGTTCGATGACTTGAGCGGGCAAGGTCTGGGCGAACAGCTGCAATTCGCTGAAACAACTGCGCAGCGGGCTGAGGTCAAGGTCGCCGAGGTCCAGGGACGGGTGGTCGAGGAAAACGGCGCGGCGAGTGTTCGTCATCAACTGTACCTTTTGTGCATTGAACTGAAGGCGTAATCTGCCGAGCCTACCAGATGAAATAAATAGTTACGCTTGGCCTGAAGGAGCCCCACATGTACTGGACAGAGTTCTTGACCGTTGCCCTGATTCACTTGCTGGCCGTGGCCAGCCCCGGCCCGGACTTTGCCGTGGTGGTACGTGAAAGTGTTACCCACGGTCGCCGTGCGGGCACCTGGACCGCGCTGGGTGTGGGGACGGCGATTTTCCTGCATGTGGGTTACTCGCTGTTGGGTATCGGCCTGATCGTGTCCCAGTCGATCGTGCTGTTCAATGCCTTGAAATGGGCCGCCGCCGCTTACCTGCTCTACATCGGTTACAAGGCACTGCGCGCGCAACCGGCCAAGCCTGTGGCGGACGATCTGCACAAGGAAGCGGGGGAGCGCACTGCCCGTGGCGCCTTCACCTCGGGTTTCGTCACCAACGGTCTCAACCCGAAAGCCACGCTGTTCTTCCTCTCGCTGTTCACCGTGGTAATCAACCCGCACACGCCACTGGCCGTGCAGGCCGGTTACGGGGTTTACCTGGCAGCCGCCACAGCGACCTGGTTCTGCCTGGTGGCGATGTTGTTCAGCCAGCAGCGCGTACGCGCCGGTTTCGCGCGCATGGGGCACTGGTTCGACCGGACCATGGGTGCGGTGCTGATTGCGATTGGCGTGAAACTCGCTTTTACCGAGATGCATTGATCAATCGTGATTCCCTGTAGGAGCTGCCGCAGGCTGCGATCTTTTGATCTTTGACAATTCTGGAGTTGCCGAAGATCAAGATCAAAAGATCGCAGCCTGCGGCAGCTCCTACAGTGCGTAATAAATGATCGTAGATGGCGTAATGCTAGTATCTGCGGGGCTCTGCAAATCATTCCTTTGGCTGATTTGGCTGACGATCAGGGGCACTACAGTGCGTACTTTCAGTCACGTCCGTGCAGTCAGAAAAAGGGATTCTTATGTTGCAGACTCGCGTTATCCCCCCGGCCGAAGGCGCTTACCAATACCCGCTGCTGATCAAGCGGCTGCTGATGTCCGGTGCCCGTTATGAGAAAACCCGCGAGATCATCTACCGCGACAAGTTGCGCTACAGCTACCCGACCCTGATCGAGCGGGTGGCCCGCCTGGCCAACGTGCTGACAGCGGCCGGGGTCAAGCCCGGGGATGCCGTGGGTGTGATGGACTGGGACAGCCATCGTTACCTGGAATGCATGTTCGCCATCCCGATGATCGGCGCGGTGATCCACACCATCAACGTGCGCCTGTCGCCGGAACAGATCCTCTACACCATGAACCACGCCGAGGACCGCTTTGTGCTGGTCAACAGCGAGTTCGTCGGCCTCTACAAAGCCATCGAAGGGCATCTGACCACGGTCGACAAAACCCTGTTGCTGACTGACCTGCCGGAAACAACCGCGGACCTGCCGAACCTTGTCGGCGAATACGAACAACTGCTGGCCGCGGCGAGCCCGCAGTACGATTTCCAGGATTTCGACGAAAACTCGGTCGCGACCACGTTCTATACCACCGGCACCACCGGCAATCCCAAGGGCGTGTACTTCACCCATCGGCAACTGGTGCTGCACACCATGGGCGTGTCGACCATCATGGGCGCGATCGACAGCGTGCGCCTGCTGGGTACCAGCGACGTGTACATGCCGATCACACCGATGTTCCACGTCCACGCCTGGGGCCTGCCGTATGTGGCGACCATGCTCGGACTCAAGCAGGTGTACCCCGGCCGCTATGACCCGGAGTACCTGGTGGAGTTGTGGCGCAAGGAGAAGGTCACGTTCTCCCATTGCGTACCGACCATTTTGCAGATGGTCCTCAATGCCAAGGCTGCGCAGAACGTCGACTTCGGCGGCTGGAAAATCGTCATCGGCGGCAGCGCCTTGAACCGCACGCTGTACGAGGCGGCCAAGGCCAAGGGCATTCAGTTGACCGCCGCCTACGGCATGTCGGAAACCGGGCCACTGGTGTCATGCGCCCATTTGAACGATGAGTTGATGGCCGGCACGGAAGACGAACGCACCACTTACCGGATCAAGGCCGGCGTGCCCGGGCCGCTGGTGGAGGCGGCGATCGTCGACACCGAGGGCAACTTCCTGCCCGCCGACGGCGAGACCCAGGGCGAACTGGTGCTGCGCGCACCCTGGCTGACCGAGGGTTATTTCAATGAACCGCAGAAGGGCGCCGAGCTCTGGGCCGGAGGCTGGCTGCACACCGGCGACGTGGCGACCCTGGACAGCATGGGGGTGATCGACATTCGTGACCGTATCAAGGACGTGATCAAGACCGGTGGCGAGTGGATCTCCTCCCTGGACCTGGAAGACCTGATCAGTCGTCATGTGGCGGTACGTGAAGTAGCAGTGGTGGGGATCCCTGATCCGCAGTGGGGAGAGCGGCCGTTTGCCCTGCTCGTACTGCGTGAAGGTCATGTCATCGGGGCGCGGGAACTCAAGGAACACCTCAAGCCTTTTGTGGAGTTGGGGCACCTGAGCAAGTGGGCGATTCCGAGTCAGATCGCCCTTGTTACTGAAATTCCCAAGACCAGCGTCGGCAAGCTCGACAAGAAGCGCATTCGTGTCGACATCAGCGAATGGCAGGCCACCAACAGCACCTTCCTCTCGACGCTTTAAGCCCCTCCCGGCGTGCCCGAAAGGGCACGCCAGCCCCACCAAGCAAGCGCTTGGCTTGTCAAATCGAAATTTTCAGCCATCCTTGCCGTGCCGACGGGTGTCGGCCTGGCGAAAGGACTGTTCCAGAGTGGCTGGCAACTGCAAATCACACTTTAGAGGGATCAAGCACTACTACCTGCTGGCTATAGTCCGCTCAAGGATTTTTAAGAACGGGGCAACCGCACGAACCGGGGCGATGCAACTTTGGAATGACTTTGGGATGCCATGGCTCCCGGTTATCCACAGCGTTTTTAGAAGTGCTCAATGCCATAAAAATAAAATGCACATGGAGTAGCGTCGATGACATCAGTAAACCAGTTCTGGCGCCGGGCGAAGCTGCCCCTGGCTGTCAGTCTTGCCTCTACGCTCGCCGGGCCAGCATTCGGCGTCAGTTTCAACGTCGGTGAAATCGAAGGTCAGTTCGACTCATCCCTGTCGCTCGGTGCCAGTTGGTCTACCGAAAGTGCCAACAAGAACCTCATCGGTGTCAACAACGGCGGCAAGGGTCTGTCCCAGACTTCTGATGACGGTCACCTGAACTTCAAGAGCGGGGAAACCTTCTCGAAGATCTTCAAGGGCATCCATGACCTTGAACTCAAATACGGCGATACCGGTGTTTTCGTCCGTGGCAAGTACTGGTACGACTTTGAACTGAAGGACGAAAGCCGTCCGTTCAAGGACATCAGCGACGCGGGCCGCAAGGAAGGCGCCAAGTCCGCCGGCGGCCAGATCCTCGACGCCTTCGTCTACCACAACTACTCCATTGCCGATCAACCAGGCTCCGTGCGCCTAGGCAAGCAGGTGGTGAGCTGGGGTGAAAGTACCTTCATCGGTGGTGGCATCAACTCGATCAACCCGATCGACGTGTCCGCGTTCCGTCGTCCGGGTGCCGAGATCAAGGAAGGCCTGATCCCGGTCAACATGTTCTATGTGTCCCAGAGCCTGACCGAAAACCTCTCGGCCGAAGCGTTCTATCAAATTGAATGGGACCAGACCGTCGTCGATAACTGCGGCACGTTCTTCTCCCAGCCGGACATCGTTGCCGACGGCTGTAACGACAACCTGCGCGTGCTGGCCAAGCGCTCGCAGATTCCGGCCATTGCCCTGGGGCCTTTGGCCGCCAACGGCGTCGACGTCAACAATGAGGGTGTTCTGGTACGTCGTGGCGGCGATCGTGATGCCCGCGACGGCGGCCAGTGGGGCGCGTCCTTCAAGTACATGTTCGATCCACTGGACACCGAATTCGGTGCCTATTTCATGAACTACCACAGCCGTGCGCCGATCTTCAGTGCCACCGGTGCGCCGCAGTCGGTCTACAACACAGCGGCGGGACTCCCGGGGCCGTTCGCCGCGCTGGCGCCATTGCTGGTGGCGGGTAATTCGCAGTACTTCATCGAATACCCGGAGGACATTCGCCTGTATGGCTTGAGCTTCTCCACCACCCTGCCTACCGGTACCGCGTGGAGCGGTGAGATCAGCTACCGTCCGAACGCTCCGGTGCAGCTCAACTCCACCGACATCCTGTTCGCCGGTGTACGTCCTTTGGGCAACAACAACCCGAACAACCCGTTGACCAACGCATCGCTGCTGACCGGCGTGCCGGGGCAGGACCTGCACGGGTATCGTCGCAAGGAGATCACCCAGTTCCAGACCACCCTGACGCACTTCTTCGACCAGGTCATGGGCGCCAGCCGTCTGACCCTGGTGGGTGAAGTGGGCGTGACCCACGTCGGCGGCCTGGAAAGCACTTCCGATGTTCGTTATGGCCGCGATCCGGTCTACGGCCCGGGTGAGTTGCCAGCCTCTGGCGCGCTCGATACCTGCGTGGCGCTCAACACCAGCACCATCAACGGTGCCGGCCCGGGTACGCCTACCAACAACCGCAGCCGCAACTGCACCGACGAAGGTTTCACCACTGCGACTTCGTGGGGCTACCGCGGTCGTGCCATCTGGGAATACAACGACGTGTTTGCCGGTGTGAACCTCAAGCCGAACGTTGCCTGGTCCCATGACGTGAGCGGTTACTCGCCAGGCCCTGGCGGCAACTTCGAGGAAGGCCGCAAGGCGGTGAGCCTCGGTGTCGATGCCGAGTACCAGAACACCTACACCGCGAGCCTGGCCTACACCAACTTCTTCGACGGCAAGTACACCACCGTGGATGACCGCGACTTCGTTGCGCTCAGCGTCGGCGTGAACTTCTAAGCACTGAATTTTCAGGACGAACAAACATATGAAAATAACAAAGAGTCTGTTCCACGCCGGTGTTCTGGGTCTTTCGCTACTGGCGACCAGCGTCATCGCAGCGGTTCCCCAGGCCGAGGCCGACAAGCTGGGCAAGAGCCTGACCCCGATGGGTGCCGAAATGGCGGGTAACGCCGACGGTTCGATCCCGGCCTGGAAGCCGATGGCGAAGAACGCCGGTACGGTCGACAGCAAAGGTTTCCTGTCCAATCCGTTCGCCAGCGAAAAACCGCTGTTTACCATCACGGCGCAGAACGTCGACCAGTACAAGGACAAGCTCGCACCGGGCCAGTACGCGATGTTCAAGCGCTACCCGGAAACCTTCAAGATGCCGGTCTATCCATCCCATCGCGGTGCTACCGTGCCGGATGATGTATTCGCCGCCATCAAGCGCAACGCTACCAACACCAACCTGGTGTCCGGCGGCAACGGCCTGGAGAACTTTGAAACCGCCATTCCGTTCCCGATTCCGAAAAGTGGCGTTGAAGTCATCTGGAACCACATCACCCGTTATCGCGGTGGTAGCGTGACTCGCCTGGTAACCCAGGCCACGCCACAGCCGAACGGCTCGTTCAGCCTGGTGTACTTCCAGGACCAGTTCGTGTTCCGCGACAAGATGAAGGATTACGATCCGAAAAACCCGGGCAACATCCTGTTCTACTTCAAGCAGAAAGTGACCGCGCCGGCGCGTCTGGCCGGTGGTGTGCTGCTGGTTCACGAAACCCTCGACCAGGTCAAGGAACCGCGCTCGGCTTGGGTCTACAACGCCGGCCAGCGTCGTGTGCGTCGTGCGCCACAAGTGTCCTATGACGGCCCGGGCACCGCGGCTGACGGCCTGCGTACTTCCGACAACCTGGACATGTACAACGGTGCGCCGGATCGTTACGACTGGAAGCTCGAAGGCAAGAAAGAGATGTACATCGCCTCCGACAGCTACAAGCTCGACGACCCGAGCCTCAAGTACACCGACATCATCAAGGCCGGTCACATCAACCAGGATCTGGCGCGTTACGAGCTGCGTCGGGTGTGGCATGTGGTTGCCACCTTGAAGGAAGGCCAGCGTCACATCTACGCCAAGCGTGACTTCTACATCGACGAAGATACCTGGCAGGCAGCGGTCATCGACCATTACGACGGTCGTGGCCAGCTGTGGCGTGTAGGTGAGGCCCATGCCGAGAACTACTACGACAAGCAAGTGCCGTGGTACGCCCTCGAGGCCCTGTATGACCTGCAGTCGGGTCGTTACCTGGCGCTGGGCATGAAGAACGAAGAGAAGTCGGCTTACGACTTCGGCTTCACTGCGACCACCAGCGACTTCACCCCGGCCGCCTTGCGTCAGGACGGTGTTCGCTAAGGTGAACTGAGTAGAGGCCGCACCCTCTGAAACGCCCCGACTGGTTCGGGGCGTTTTTTTTTGCTTGTAGACTTTTTGTAGCCATTTGTAGCAATTACCTTCATTCCCTATCCGTTTACGGCTAGTCTGCGGACATCTGCAACGCCGCCACCCGCAATTCAAACAAGAGCCGGCTATGACTGATTTGTCCACATCCCCAGGTTCTGCACCGGTTGCCGTCGCGACACTCGACGGGCGGTTTTTCCGTCCGCCATTGCCCGACGGCCATGTGCTGCGTCCACGTTTGTGCGAGCGTCTGAGTGCCGGGCTTGCAGGCAGGTTATTGCTGGTCAGTGCCCCGGCAGGGTTCGGCAAGAGTTCGCTGGCGGTGGAGTTTTGTCAGGGTTTGCCGGGGCACTGGCAAAGCCTCTGGCTGGGGTTGAGCCCGCGAGACAGTGACCCGGGGCGCTTTCTCGAACGGCTGCTGGAAGGCCTTCAGGACTATTTCCCGCACCTGGGCAGGCAATCCCTCGGGCTGTTGAAAATGCGCCAGCGCCATCAGCCGTTCGCATTCGAAGAATGGCTCGACGGCTTGCTCGACGAACTGGCCGTACACCTGTCCACGGCGAAGCCCTTGCTGCTGGTGCTGGATGATTACCATCTGGCTCAGGGGCCAGTGCTGGACCGTTGCCTGCAGTTTTTCCTCAACCATCTTCCCGATGGTTTGCTGGTGATGGTCACCAGCCGCCAACGTCCCGACTGGCACCTGGCGCGGCTGCGGCTGTCGCGGCAACTGCTCGAGTTGCATGAACAGGACCTGCGCCTGACCCATGACGAGGCCTTGAGCCTGCTTGACCGGCACAGCAGCTCCTTGCGCGGCGAGGCACTGGAAAACCTTATCCAGCGCAGCGAAGGCTGGGTTGCGGGTTTACGTTTCTGGCTGCTGGCGGCTTCGGAGGCGGGCACCGATGGCACGCTCCCGCAATCGTTGCATGGCGGGGAGGGGTTGATCCGCGATTACCTGCTCGAAGAAGTCATCGATTGCCTGCCCGCCGAGGTCCAGTCGTTCCTTTATGACACGGCGCCCCAGGAGCGTTTTTGCAGCGAACTGTGCGATGCCGTTCGCGACGCCCATGACAGCGGAGAGATCCTGCGCTTCCTGCTTGCCCATCAAGTGTTCCTGGTGCCGCTGGATGAACATGGTCATTGGTACCGTTATCACCATCTGTTTTCCGATCTGTTGCGCACTCGGCCGACGTCCCAGTCGATGGTACCGGCCGCGAGCCTGCACCTGCGTGCCTGCCGCTGGTTCAATGCCCAGGGACTGCTCGATGAGGCGGTGGAGCAAGCCTTGCGTGCCGGTCACCTGGACGTCGCGGCGAACCTGGTGCAGAACCTCTCCGAAGAGCAACTGCTGGCCGAGCAGAATGTCGGCATGTTGCTGCGCTGGAAAATGGACTTGCCTGACAGCTTGCTGATCAGCACCCCGCGCCTGATTGTGCTGTATAGCTGGGCGCTGGGCCTGGCTTGCCAGCTGGATGCTGCCGAAGAGCTGGCCAGCCATTTGAGCCGCTTCCTGCCCGCGCCGTCGGCCACCGCCCAGAAATCCATGCTGGCTCAATGGCTGGCGTTGAGTGGCATCATTGCCCGTGGGCGCGGCAACCGCGAACTCACGCTGCGGTACTGCCGCGAGGCATTGGAAAGCCTTCCGGCCAAGCGTTACGGCCAGCGCCTGATGTGCCTCTCGACCTTGTCCAACCTGGCCATTGCCGATGGGGACTTATGGCGGGCACGGGGACTGAACCGCGAATCGCTGGAGCTGGCGCAACGTGTCGGCAACCCGTTATTCGAAGCGCTGGCGCACTACGACCGCGCACGGGTGCTGCAAGCCCGCGGAGAAATCTGTCGGGCACTGGAAGAGGTCCGTCAGGGCATGCAACGCCTGCAGAGCTTGTCTGCACAACGGCTGTATGCGGTTCGCGCCCGGCTGACCCTGTACGAAGGCTTTTTGCTGGCCCTGCGCATGCAGCCGCAATTGGCGCGGGTGCGCTTGCAGGCCGGTCTGAGCGAGGCGCGCGCCTGTCGTGACATCAGCGTGCTTATTGGCCACTGCGTGATTGCCAGGCTGGAAGGCAGCAGCGGCGAGTTCGCCAAGGCCTTTGCCGAATTGGCCGAAGCCGAGCGGCTCATGCACATCTGGGACGTGCCGCCGATCTACTACCTGGCCATGATTACCCTGGTCAAATGTGAGCTCTGGCTGGCCCAGGGGCGTACCGATCTGGCCGAAGCCTGGCTGGCGCGCCTGGGGCAGACCTACAACGGCGAAAACGGGGCGGCACCGCCGGAGTTCCATCCGCAATTGCCGCTGCATATCGAATTGCAACAAGCGTTGCTGGACTTCATCCAGGGCCAGCCGATGCTGGCCGAGGGGCGATTGAATGCGCTGCTCGAACATGGCCAGCAAAGCGGTCGGCAGATGCTCAGTGCCATGGCGCTGACCCAGAAAGTGGCGTTATTGCTGGGAAGCGGACGGGAGCCGGAAGCACGCAAGGCACTGGCTCAGGCGCTGGACGCCGCTGGTGGGGGCGTGCTGCAACCCTTCGAGGGCTTGCTGGCCGAGCACCCGGACTGGCTGCGTGGGCAGCTTCAACAGTGTTCGCCAACCCCTGTTTCCCTGAGCCTCAGTGAAAAGCTGCCGGCGCTGACAGCCCGCCCCGGAGCGGAATCCGGCGCGGCTGCGGAGCAACTCAGCACGCGGGAACTGGCGGTTCTGCGATTGATTGCCCAAGGCTGTTCGAACCAGGAAATCAGCGATCAGCTGTTTATTTCCTTGCACACGGTCAAGACCCACGCCAGCCACATCAACAGCAAACTCGGGGTCGAGCGGCGTACGCAGGCCGTGGCGCGGGCGAAGGAATTGGGGGTGCTGGGTTAAGGATTTTTCACGTTACACATCGCGGCCATTGGCTGGATACTCAATTGTGCGAAAATCGCCCCTCCCCGTTTATCGAGCAGGCCCCCGATGTCCCAGCATCCCACCCTTATCCGCGAAACCTTCCCCGTCGGCCCTTTGCAGTGCAATTGCACCATCATCGGCGATCCGGTGACGAAAAAGGCCATCGTCGTCGATCCGGGTGGCAATCATGAGCTGATCCTGGCGCGTCTCGATGCCCTGGGGTTGAAAGTGGTCAGCATCATTCACACCCACGCGCACCTCGATCACTTCCTGGCTTCCGGTCAACTCAAGGAGAAAACCGGCGCGACCCTGCATCTGCACAAGGAAGACCAGTTCCTCTGGGACAACCTGGAAATGCAGTGCCAGATGTTCGGTGTCCCTTACACTCCGGTGCCGTCCCCGGACCGCTGGCTGGCCGATGATGAAGAGCTGGCCTGCGGCTGTGGCGTGGCGCTTCACACGCCTGGGCACACACCGGGGTCGATGAGTTTCTGGTTTGCCGATGCCAAGCTGCTGATTGCCGGTGACACGTTGTTCAAGCGTGGGGTAGGACGCACGGATTTGTGGGGTGGCGACCAGGCCACCATCGTGCGTTCGATCAAGCAGCGTTTGTACACCCTCGACGAAGAGGCGACGGTGGTCGCCGGGCATGGTCCGGACACCCGTCTGGGCGATGAAATGCGCGAAAACCCCTTTGTACGGGCCTGATTTGTAACGAGTGGAATTTTTGTTCCCGGAAGTGATCCAACACCCGCAATGGCTATGCCTTGGTCCGTTGCACCACAGAATGCAAAAAAGTAGGAGCTATACATGTTCACCACGCGTCGTTTGATTATTGTCGCTACGGCTGTGGCCGTTTTGTCCGGTTGTGCCTCGCCCAATCCTTACGGCGGTCAAGGCCAGGCTCAGGGGCAGGCGGACAGCGGCTCCGAAGGCATGAGCAAGACCGCGAAGTATGGTGGTCTCGGCGCTCTGGCCGGTGCGCTGGCGGGTGCTGCGATCAACCACGATAACCGTGGCAAGGGCGCGCTGATCGGTGCGGCAGTGGTCGGTGCTTCGGCCGCCGGTTACGGCTACTACGCCGACCAGCAAGAGAAAAAGCTGCGTGCCAGCATGGCCAATACCGGTGTTGAAGTGCAGCGCCAGGGCGACCAGATCAAACTGATCATGCCGGGCAACATCACGTTCGCTACCGATTCGGCAAACATTGCCCCAAGTTTCTATCAGCCGCTGAACAACCTGGCGGGCTCGCTGAAAGAGTTCAACCAGAACCAGATCGAAATCGTGGGCTATACCGACAGCACTGGCAGCCGCCAGCACAACATGGATCTGTCTCAGCGTCGGGCACAAAGCGTGGCCACCTACCTGACCTCGCAAGGTGTCAGCGGTGCCAACCTGAGCGCTCGTGGCGCAGGGCCGGACAGTCCGGTTGCCAGCAACGGCGACGCCAATGGCCGGGCGCAGAACCGCCGTGTAGAGGTCAACCTCAAGGCGATTCCGGGCCAGCAATATGGTGGTCAGCAGCAAGGTCAGGTTCAGCAGTACCCTTGAGCGTCTGATTGAACCCCAGGCATAAAAAATGCCCGCCCGATCCCAAGTAGATCAGGCGGGCTTTTTTGTATCGTCAGTTCTGGCCTCTTCGCGGGCAAGCCCGCTCCCACAGGTTAGTGTTGAATGCAGATTTTGTGTCCGACATCGACCACTGTGGGAGCGGGCTTGCCCGCGAAGGGGGCGGGGAGGGCAACAGATAAAACGGATCAGTAATAAAAAGCCCCCGGACAATCACTCGTCCGGGGGCTTTTTCACACCTGAAACCTGATTACTTCTTCAGGCCGTAATGCTCATCGAGCATGCCGGGCGCGTTCGGGGCTTTGGGTGCGTAGTCGCGCGGCGGCTCCTGATCGCGCGGTGGCGTCAGGCGTTCACGGGGTGCCTGCGCCGCATCGGCGTGCAGGGAGGCCAGCAGGCGTTGGCGAGTCTGTTCGTCCAGGGCCAGGCGATTGGCGCCCTCCGCGAGATGGTCCTGCACTTCCTGATAGCTCGCAGTCAGTTTCTTGACCAATGACGCAGTGCTGTTGAAGTGGGTCACCACTTCGTTCTGATAACTGTCGAAACGTTCCTGAATATCGTCCAGCTGACGTTGCGTGCTGCTAGGCGCGGCATTCGGCGCAAGGCGAGCGATCAGGAACCCAATGGCGACACCCACAACCAGGGCAAGAGTCGGTAGCAACCAAACTAAGAGCGAGTGTTCCACGAGTCCTTCCTCTATAAACGGCTTTGCTTTACGTTAACGGCTCGAACCTGCGCTGTATACCGCGATTCACTCGCAATAGACAGCCACAGACAA